>Ga0114996_10009399_pt1 | contig 10719 bp, 10 predicted proteins | sample ArcticOcean_MG_C_4_FD_87039 | JGI IMG/M metagenome (GOLD analysis project Ga0114996, IMG submission 87039) | Marine microbial communities from western Arctic Ocean - ArcticOcean_MG_CB4_134 | ecosystem: Environmental > Aquatic > Marine > Oceanic | place: Arctic Ocean: Canada Basin | collected... | reverse complement strand
TCACCGGCGTGCAACCCGACACAACCGCGGCCAGAACTGCGGACAATCCAATCCGACCCGTACCAAATACTGCGACGCTCTGGCCCGGCAATGGTTTGGCAACATTAATCACCGCGCCCAGGCCTGTCGCCACGGCGCAACCAAGAATCGCCGCGTCGTTCAGGGAGACGTCCTCTGGCATGGAAACAAGCCGATTCTCGCTGACGACAGAATACCGGCTGAATGTCGTGATGGCGCCCGCATTGACCGTCCGGTCACCCCATCTGTAGCGTGTGCCGAGCGGATCGAGGCCTGTTCCCTTCATCCAGGAAAGAATAACGGGGTCCGACTCCTGAACCTTGCTCACTCCGGGCCCTGTCTCGCGGACGATGCCGGCTGCTTCATGCCCCAGACAGTGTGGCAGGTACCGGTCCTCGCCGCGGTATCCGCGAGCTTCGAGCACTTGCGTGTGGCACACGCCGCTGACCCGGATTTCCACCAGGACCTGTCCCGCTTCGAGAGGGGGAATTTCCAGTTCCGCCAGGACCAGCGATTTTCCGGTCTCCACCAGGACTGCAGCTTCGGTTTTCATGATCCTGCCTCTCCGGGGGCGCGGCCAGGAACGGTTTGACGGTACGATGTTTCGATCTTCGAGGAGATGTTTCCTGCGGTCAATCCGAAGTGCTCCCGTGCAAAGTTCTGTTCTCCTCCCACATACATGAAAGAGTCCGGTGTTCCAAAGCGAATCAGTCGGGCCTTCTGCGGATCCTGTTCGGTGACCCATTCGGCGATGCTGCCGCCGAGCCCCCCCAGAACGCTGTGTTCTTCAACCGTCGCCACGACAGCGAAATTTTTGAAGGCGGTGGTAAGAAGCTCCGTGTCCAGTGGCTTTACCGTGTGAAAACTGGCGACGCTTGTCGAAATTCCCTTAGCCTCCAGAAGATCCGCAGCCTCCAGGGCAATCGGAAGCGCGTTGCCCGTACCGAGGAGGCACACGCTCGTGCCTTCCCGAACAACGATCGCCTTGCCGATTGTAAACCGAGGCGTTTCGGCATGGATCGTCGGTTCGCCTTTCTTGCCGAGCCGGATGTAGGTCGGGCCATCCATCTGAATGGCTTCCCGCCAGGCCAGTCGGACTTCGACCGGGTCGCCCGGACAGATGACCGTCATGTTGGGCAACATCCGAAGGAATGCGATGTCTTCACAGGAGTGATGCGTGGCATTCAGGGACGCGTAGGACAATCCCCCTCCGACGCCCACGATGACAACCGGGAGGTTCTGGTAGCACACGTCCACCCGGATCTGTTCCAGGCATCTGGTCGTCAGGAAAGGGACGATGGTATAGGTCACCGGCTTCAGTCCGCAGGTGGCCATTCCCGCGGCCACGCTCATCATGTTAGCCTCGGCCACACCGCAGTTGAAAAAACGCCCCGGGCACTTGTCCTTGTACTCGTCGAACAACCTGTTCCCGATGTCGCCGGCGAGGAGTACGATCCTCTCGTCGACTGCCGCCTGCGCCGTAATTTCGGAAGCAAAAGCGTTCCTCATGTCAGGTCCAGCTCCTGCTTTGCCTTCTGGACTTCTTCGGCATTCGGGATTCTATAGTGCCAGTTGTTGTCGTCTTCCATGAAGGACACACCCTTCCCTTTGACAGTGTTCGCAACGATCGCGACAGGCTTGCCGGTTCCGTCCGGCAGCTTGGCCAGCGTCTCCATGAGTCGAGGCACATCGTGTCCGTCGATGTTCGAGGAACTCCATCCAAAACTTGCCCATTTTTCGACCATTGGCTGGATCGCCATGACGTCTTCGGACCGCCCGGTGGCCTGCCACTTGTTGTAATCGATGATCACCATCAAGTTGTCCAGCTTTTGGGCGGCGGCCATCAATGCGGCCTCCCAGACGGATCCTTCATTGCATTCGCCGTCGCTCAATACGACCACGACGCGGTAACTCAGCCCTTTTATACGGCCGGCCATCGCCATCCCGACACCCAGTGAAAGACCGTGTCCGAGAGACCCGCTCGTCACCTCGATTCCGGGAGCGGAGCCGCGAATGGGATGCTCGGCCAGAGGCGATCCGGGCTTCGCATAAGAATCCAGCAATTCAATCGGTAACAGTCCCCGTTCCCCGAGGACTGCGTACAGGGTCGTCGCAGCATGTCCTTTGCTCAGTATGAACCTGTCCCGGTTTTCGTCGAGTGGGCTGTCTATGCGCAGGACTCCCCAGTAAAGCGCGACCAGAATATCGACACAGGAAAGGGAGGAGCCCAGGTGTGGCGTGTTCGCGGAGTGGGACAGTTCGACGAGCTTCCCGCGTATACGCCGCGCAATCGCTCGAACGTCGGTCGCTCCTTCAGTCGACATGGCGCCCCCGGCACGGAGTCCGATCCTGCTTGGCGAAAACCACCCTGTCCTTTGAAAATTTCACAGCTACCTCAGGCCCGCCTGTTCGTAGGTCTTGATGGCATAATACCGGATGTCTGTGAACGGATCGGGCAGCCGGTCGTTTCGGAACGCGTCGACCAGATCCCGCACGGCATCTTCTATGGTGCGCTTGGGGACGAACCCCAGTTCGCGTTCAATCTTTTCGGCGCTGATACGGTAAGAGCGAATGTCGTCGGAGGGAGTTGTCACGATTTCGATCGGCTTCTCTCCCGGCGTTTCCTGATCGACGACGCCCTTCACTATTGTCGCAAGATCCGCTACCGAACGGTTCTGATATCCGGCGTTGTAGGTTCGTCCCCCGATCGCGTCATCATCGAACTCCAGCAATTTTCCATACAGATCTACCAGATCGTCAATGTGGATGTTTGGTCTGTACTGGACGCCCCCGAACACGCGGATCCGGCGATTGTGCCAGGCGTGGGTCGTCAGGATATTGATCGTCAGGTCCAGTCGCTGGCGCGGAGAATATCCGCAAACCGTGGCCGGTCTGATAACGACGGTCGTAAAGTGCGGCGACTGATAGTCCAACAGGACCGGTTCACAGAGCCCCTTGTACTTGTTGTAGTCGGTGATTGGCAACAGTGGATGCTCTTCGGTAACGTTGTCGGCCTCACTGACGCCGTATACGCTGGAAGTAGAGGCATAGACGAATCGCCGGACGCCGGCTTCCTTACTGCTCCGCACCAGCGGACCGAACGCATCGTAATTTATGGAACGGCCGAGGGTCGGATCCAGTTCGAAACTTGGATCATTCGAGATACAAGCAAGATGTATGACGCAGTCGGAGCCCGGGATCGTTTGCCTGAGGATCGCCTCGTCGCGTATATCTCCCTTGATTATTTCGAGACCGGGATGGCCTTTCACCGTGTCCAGAGCGTCGTCGCCGAACAGAAACAGATCCAGCACCTTCACGCGGTAGCCCTGATTGAGGAGTGACGGCACTAGAACCGCCCCCACATAGCCTGCACCACCGGTCACATAGACGGTCTTGATTTCCTTCATGAGTTCACTTCAACAACGACTCGAGATATTTGAGCAGGGAGACGCGCTCGATAGGTTCACGATTGCCGACGGTTGCCACGGCCTGGGCCCCAACGGCGTTGCCGATCAGACCCACCATCTCCATGGGCGCTCCCTGGGCGACACACAGGCTGGTGACGGCAAACACGGAGTCCCCGGCGCCAACTCGATCGACCACCTTGCCGGTGAAAGCCGGCACCTGAAAGAAGCCATGGTCCTGGCTGAAGCCGAAACATCCGCGTTCGCCACACGTGATCAACATCCGCTTGCACTCCAGCCTCTTCGAGATTTCGGGCAGGATGTCCTCCAGCGGACGATTCCGACTCCTGGCCTCCAGGCGAATTTCGTTTTCAGAGACACAGATGTAGTCCGCGCTCCGGTATCTCGAGATCGTGTTGAAGCCTCGATTCTCTGAATTGACCTGGGTATTGATGGCCAGAAACTTGCTGTGTTCGCTCAGAACCTCGACGGCTCGAGGCCCGAGCATCCCGTGTCCATAGTCTGTGACGATGACGACATCGTACTTCGGCAGCAGGGACTCGAGGGATGCACACAAGTCCTGCTGCTGCGCTTCGTCGTCTTCGCTGCTGCTCATGACATAGACTTCGAACAGCTTCTGAAATGGATACAGTTCGACAAATCGGCGTTTCACGATTGTCGGCGCGTCCTTCATCTTCAGGAAAAAGGGCTCTATCTTCTTGTTGAGAGTCTTCCGGATGAATTCCTCGTGAGAGTCGATTTCACCGAGAAAAGTCAACAGACCAACGTGATCGCTGAACGCCGCGACGTTGTTCGCGGTGGCAAGCGCGCCGCCTGCGAACCGTTCGCCGGACAGGTAACGTGCCGCCAGTATGGGTTCCTTGCCGGACTTGCCCATCGTTTCACAGTACTGGTACTCGTCGATAATCGCCTCTCCCACGATCAGCACGCGAAGTTTCGCAGCATCGTCAAGACACCGGACGATATCGGCGGCGCTGTAACTGGATCCGAAATCCCGAATGAAATCGTGGACCTCCGGGGGCAGGACCGACAGGTGCATGTTGATGAGATTGGAAGAACTGAACGTGATGTCGTCGGTAAACACGATCTCGCCGCCGACCTTCCTGACGGCTTCTTCTTCAAGATTAATGTTGCCTGTGGCGTCGTTCGATCTGTCTTTGTAGTCCGAGCCCTTTACGTACAAATCGGGACTGAGATGATGGATCGTCTCGATAGCGGTCGGCCAATTATTGATCGCGACGTAATCCACGCAATCCAGGGCGGACAGGGCCTCCGCGCGGAGTTCCTGGTTGAATGCCGGTCGGTGCGGCCCCTTGTTGACGTACTTGTCCGGTGTCAGCGTGACAATCAGGATGTCGCCCATTCCCTTTGCATGTTGAAAGTGGCGTATGTGACCCAGATGCATCAAGTCGAAGACGCCATGAGCGAGAACGATTGTTCGCCCTTCCTGCTTGAGCTCCTTGAGGCGAACCGCCAGCGCATCCAGGTCCAGGACTTTTCTATTGTGAGCCATAAGCTGGTCAGTCAATCAGTCGCTTTAGTCAGGTGCGTAAACCACTCGCGAGTTGCCACCGATATGCTGGTCGGGTCCCAGACCGGCGCATCACGCCAATGATCGATGTGGTCCAACATCAGGGCGACCCCTGCTTCCAGCGATACTTTCGGTGTCCATCCCAACTCTTTCCCGATCTCCCGGGTGTCGGCAAACGTGCAGTCCGGTTCGCCTGGACGTTTGGGGATGTAAGCGATCTCGCCGTCCCCTAGAAGTTGGACAAGTCGATTGATGGAATATGTCTGGCCGGAACCGACATTGAGGGTTGATCCTGAAACCGATGATCTGGCAGCTCTGACAAATGCGTCTACAACATCGGACACATAGGTGAAGTCCCGTGTCTGAGTGCCGTCGCCAACAACGGTGAACGGTTTGCCTGCCAGTTTCTGGGCCAGGAATACGCCGAACACGGCGCCATAGGCTCCGGAAGTTCGCGAGCGAGGACCGTAGACGTTGAACAGACGTAGTGACGATACGGGTAATCCGTAAACCTGCCCCCAGTGGAGGACGAGTTGTTCCCCCAGGTACTTGGTGAGCGCGTAAGGGTATTGCGGCCGAGCCTCTGCAGTTTCGGGCGTCGGGTAGGAATCCGGGATGCCATAACAGGACGAAGACGCCGCGTAGATGAATTTCCCGACGCCTGCGGTTCTCGCCGCCTCCAGGACGCTTATCGTTCCGTTCACGTTGGCTTGATGGTAATCCAGAGGTTTCTTGATCGACGGGACGATATCCGCCAATCCCGCTAGATGGAACACCCCGTCAACTCCGGCGAAAAACGATCCGAGCCCGCCGTGATCCGACACGTCGACCTGTTCGAATTTCAAGGCCGGATGACTCGCGACCGGCGAAAGGTTGTCCAGCCGTCCGTTGGACAGGTTGTCCAGTACGGTGACTTCATCTCCTTCACCCAACAGTCGTTCGACGAGATGGCTGCCGATAAACCCGGCGCCACCAGTTACCACAATTCGCATTTGTTTCTCTCGAGCCTCACCAGCCGTCCGGATATGCGGTTCTGTGCCTATCGTGCGCGAGAGTCATCGTGGACTCAACCACCAAAAAGGTTTTCAATTGTAGCAAAGTTCGGGAGTTCCGGAGTCCAGGGTGCTAAGTGGTTTCCCTCCAGGACCGAACTTTTTCGAACACGAAGGATGGAGTCAGCAGATACGCTGTTTGGAGGCAGCGTCGGAGCAGCCAGAACGAACCGCTGATTCGGAACAGAAGCAAGAATAGAGGGGCGAGGAAAACCGGCTTGTCGGCGAACAGCAGGCGGATCTGTTCAAGAGCTTGATCAGGATGCTCTGTTGTCCTCCTAGCGACGTCCACACCCGCCGAATAGGCCGCACGCCGTTCATATTCGACGATGAACGTTTCCGGAAATAGATCTCTGTGCGTCGTGCGCATCAACCCCGCGGCGTAGTTGACGATTTGCATGGATTTTCGGACGTCCGTTCCAGGTAGCTGAGAGAATCCAGTCGGCATCCGTCGCCAGCAGACGAGCGGCTCCGGAATAAAGCAGGCTCCGTGCTTCGCGGCGATCGCATGGGCCATAAACCCGTCATAGAACCCTTCCAGGTCGGGGTCGAACGGTCCGAAAGCGTCCATTGCGCCGCGTCTGTAAATGCACGTATTGCCCGTGGCGAAGAGGCCACGCCGTTCGAGGACCATGCGCACCTCGGATGGGTTGAGGTACGACGCTTCCGGTCGAATTGTCGGACTCTTGTCCAGGCCCCGATCCGTGCCATCTTCGGCGATGATCCGGACAAGCGCGCTCGAGACCCCCGCTTCGGGATGACCCGTCAGCAGTTTCATTGATTTTTCGAACAAACCTGGAAGGACGAGGTCGTCGGCCGCCGCCAGGTAGAGGTAATCGCCCGATGCTGCGGCCCGGCCCTTGCTGAAAGAAGCGACCGCTCCCTGGTTGGAGTCGTTTTTGAGGAGGAGAAACTGCGAACGTCCCCTGCCGAACCGTTCTATGACTTCAAGGCTGTTGTCCGTGGAATGATCGTCGACGACAACGATTTCCACCGAATCGAACGATTGTGCGGCGATGGCCTCGAGGGCACCCTCGACGAACCTGACGTGATTGTAGTTCGGCATCACGACGGATAGGGTTGGATGCATCGATGTTTGACTGGATAGCTCGGATGTTTACCGTCGGTGTTCCAGTGTCCTCGGTCCGAGTTAACTATCGAACATCTGTCGATGGTTTGATCGATTCCTCGGTCATCGAGTATACCCGCAAGGCGCGCCGGGAAGGGAACCGTCCACTTGCTGCCGTCGTCATATTCTTAGTGTTTCCACTCCCGCCTGCCAGTTTGAACATTTGGGATGGGTTGACGCCACAGGGAAATGCCTGACGCTGCCACATTTGCCGGTGCGCCCTCGATCCTGCTCTTGGTTGCCCTGCCGGCCTGTTGCATCCCGGCACGCCGGGCGACGGCGGTGGACCCGATGCTGGCTTAAGAGACGAGTAGTTGGTCTTACTCGGAACCATCGGAGACGGACGCGACATGCATGGCCGTCAGCGTGAACCAAAAAAGGACCAGCGCGACCAGTACTCTCTGCCCCAGTCCTCCCAAACCGGCCGGTATCAGCGCGAAGAGTATGACGAACAGAGTTGCCGATGCATGCCCGAGTCCCTTTGCGATTCGGGGATAGGCAGCGGAGGGCACACGGATCGCACCCGACATGGACAGTATGTTGATTCCGACGATCACGGCCACGAATGCGGTGAGTGACGCCAGGATGTGTATCGTCCCCGACAGGGTTCGTTCTGCGTCCGTCGGATCCAATGGAAATGCACCGGCCAGGAAAACCCCAATACCCCAGATCATCAACAGACCCAGGCCGATCTGACTGTTCCGGGATCGCGGAGAAACCTGGAGCAACAGGAGCACGATCGTATTGGAGCCCAGGGCCAGAGCGAACAACGCTGCGCTCAGAAGCATTCCGTACGGCCCATTGGCGTATTCGCTCAATGCCTGGCTGATGGGGTTGTGATCGGGCCGGATGAAGTGCAAGAGCGCGATCAGTAGAACGAATGCGCCGTGGCCAGCCAGGCCAAGACAGAAAAACAGTCGTGAAGGGTTGCTTGCTTGAACTCTCATGATTCGCCAGTCAGACCTTGCCTGACAGATGGCCCACAGAGGCTGGAGTCTCGTCTGCGCCGGGTTGCCAGAACGACCAACAGCCTCCATCCTCGAATGATCGAACTCACGACCGGCGATCTTCTGGATCTGAAAATGCAACGTGAGGTCCGTCGGGATCTCGCGTTAATGAATGCATTGGGCCAGACGATTCGTCTTCCCTGACATCCATATCAGGAGATGCAGATCTTACATGGCCGGTACCCGGCCTCGCCCGCTTCTTCGAGGCTGTTGAAGACCTGTGCCAGGCTGGTGGCGTCGTAATAACGGCAACCCTCCTGGTGGAGGGTCTTAGACTTGCGACTGCTACGGTAGAGGGTGACAGACCCGCTTTTCTTCCTGCCGAACTTTTTTATAAGTACGGCCACCGCGCCGATCACCAGCTTCCTCTTTTTTCCCATGGACATCCTCCGCGTTCGGACAACTTCGTCGTGTTCGAGCAGTATATCCTGTCGATCCCGCCATGTGTTTTTCGGTAAACGATCACTCCCTGGACTCCTGGCGACTGGCCCATTCGAACTACACGATTGAAGCATTCGACGGACTTAACGTTGTCGGGTTCTGGGTTACTGTAAGACAGGGCTAATTTAACCACTCTCCTCCCCCAAGGGCTTACCCTTGGCATGGCGTGCCCCCACTTCTCGCTAAGTACCAACGGAGAAGTGGGGGCATTCTTACTTACCGTCGTTGTCTGTCGATCAAGCATTCCTCTTAGCGGCGGCCTCGCCTGTCTGCCGGATTGCTCCTGTTGACACCCAAAAGGAGAGCTATGAGCGAATCGAAAGCAGACATCTGACAGGGCACCCTCGATCTCATGGTGCTGAAAACCCTCGACACGATGGGGCCGACGCACGGAGGGGGTATCGCCCAGCGCATCCAGCAGGTCTCTCGAGACGCTTTGCACCTGAATCAGGGGACTCTCTCTATCCGGCCCTTCTGCGGTTGCAGCAACGCGGATGGCTGGGAGCGAAATGGGGGATATCGGACAACAATCGGCGGGCTCGCTACTATTCGCTGACAAAGCGGGGGCGGAAGCAGCTTCGGTTGGAGACCGAGAACTGGGAACGTATGACCTCGATCATGGAGCGCCTGCTTGAAGGCGACGGCATTGGAGCTTCGTCATGATTTGGCTGCAAACTCTCGCATCAAGGCTCGGAGCCGTCTTTGGCCGGCGCAAGATCGAGCAGGAATTGGGTGAAGAACTGCGCTTCCACCTCGAAATGCAGATCGAAGAGAACGTACGACAGGGGATGCCGAAGGAGGAGGCGCGAGCTGCGGCACGGAAGAGCATTGGAGGTCTGGAACAGGTGAAGGAAGAGTATCGGGATGGCCGAAGCATTCCGTTCGTCGAGACCTTGATGCAGGATCTTTCGTATGGGGTTCGGACACTCCGCCGAAATCCTGGCTTCGCCGCTGTTGCTGTCCTGACACTGGCATTGGGAATCGGTGCCACGACGGCGATATTCAGTGTAGTCAACAGCGTGTTGCTGCGGTCGCTGGACTATCCGAATGCCGATTGCCTTGTGACCGTTTGAGAGACCAGCGAGCGCATTCCACCTGCCTACTGTGTTGCCTCTCCGGGCAACGTTTCCGACTGGGAGCGGAATATTCAAACGATCGAGGCCTTTGGACTCGCGCGCAGCTGGCCGTTCAGTGTCGAAGGCGAAAACGGTCCGGAAGGCCTCAACGGCGTTGTGCCCGCGATCGAACGTAGGCTGGCCGAAGTCGATTCGGACCTCCAGGTGTCGAGCGTTCGGAGCCTGGACGATTATATGAGTGGCGCCCACCGACCCTCTGACCTTTGCGACCGTCGCGACGACCGTTGTCGCGGTCGCCCTCCTGGCTTGCTACGTCCCGGCCCGCCGGGCGACACGCGTCGATCCAATGATTGCGCTGCGACACGAGTGACTCTCGCCCGGGTGTAGATGAGGATTCGAGGAGGCGTGCGGTTGGCCGGCGCGTGTGTCCCGAGTCGTCTCGAGCGTCTCTGCGAACGACCCGTCGGTCCTCACCGGGACGACCTGCATCTTCGGCCTGGAACCAATGACCGCCACCGACCTGCTTCCAAGCTCTTCGCCGACCCTCGGTTTCAGTTTCAATGGCCGGTAGCGAGTGTGCTGGTCTTTCTAAGCCACGACGTAGGCGCCGGTCCCGACCGCAATCATCTCCCCTTCGTCATTGTGCATTTCGATTCGGACAACCGCGATCTTGTTACCGGTCCGCAGAATGTGCCCGGTTGCTTCGAACCACTTTCCCAGGCCGGGACGCAGGTAGTCGACCCGGAGGTCGATCGTCCCCAGTTTGCCAAACTGTTCCTTCCGCACCTCGAGAGATTGGTGATTCATCCGCTCTTGAACTCCGAGGAAGGCCGTGAGCCCGCCAGTGGCATCCATCACCCCGGAAATGACGCCGCCGTGGAGGTTCCCGCGAAGATAGTTCCCGATCAGTTCGTCGCGCATTTCAAAGCGGACCGTTGGGCGACCATCTTCGATCGACTGGATCTGAGTGCCCAGCACTTTGTTGAAAGGGATAAGCGAGTCGAACGCGTGTTTGATCGCGGTGAGAAATTCCTGTTCTG
>Ga0114996_10009396_pt1 | contig 10720 bp, 9 predicted proteins | sample ArcticOcean_MG_C_4_FD_87039 | JGI IMG/M metagenome (GOLD analysis project Ga0114996, IMG submission 87039) | Marine microbial communities from western Arctic Ocean - ArcticOcean_MG_CB4_134 | ecosystem: Environmental > Aquatic > Marine > Oceanic | place: Arctic Ocean: Canada Basin | collected... | reverse complement strand
TATCAGAGTAGGACTACAGCGTATGTCTTTCAGCACAGACAACGGGACTACCCATGCCCAGCGGCATACCCTAAGCAGATAGCGGAAGGGATTCAGGCCGCTGGTCTTAACGATGACGTCATGTTGGTCAGAAAGAAGGGGAAGTTCACAGTACATAGCCTTCGGGATTCTTTCGCCTCGTTGCTGCTGCAATCGGGTGATCATACCCTTGCGGAAATACAGGAACTATTAGGTCACTCGTCTCCCGTTATGACCCAGAAGTACGCTCATCATATCCCTAATGTTGTGGCACAACGGGCGGCACAAACTATTGATGGCAGTCTAACTGGCACGTTTGGATAGAAATGTATTTATATCAAGGGCTTGCTCCCGGCACGTTTACGACACAGTCGTCACCACGCTCACATGTAGAGCGTGACGCAATGATCAAACGCAACGTGGAATTCGAGGTAGGTGGCGTGACTAGGGGTGTCGAGCGCTATCGAAACGAGATCAACAAGGACGTGTCAAAGTTCGCAGACACCGGACGTAGTGCCTTCGCGGATTCAGATGTTGGTTCGAAGCTTGTTGATCAGTGCATGAAGCCGCTGGTCGCTGGCTTTCAGGAGATACAAGAGGAAGCCAGCATGGGTTTCACCACCAAGGGACATTCCGCTGTGTGGTGGACACCTATCCTCTGTCTCAGCGCAGAGAAACTAGCGGCAGTCACCTTGCGTACAGTTCTCGCGGGGCTCCAGCCTTCAGTGGCACACGCTAGGCTGTGGACTGCATGTGCGCTGAAGATAGGTGCCAACGTCAAACAAGAGCGGGAGTTCGATCTATGGAAGGACCGCCAGTATCAGAAGGCGCGTGAAGAGGGGACCATTAATCTCTACAAGATGATGGTGCGCCGGGTCAAAAAGATAGACACCAAAGCAGCACGGCGCTTCATGCGGATGGAAGCTGACCTCGACCGCCTCGATTGGACTAAGGAAGTGCGCCTACATGTTGGCATGAAGTGCCTCGACACACTGGTTCGACATGGTAATGGCTGGTTCGAGATGCGCCTGACTGGCAAGGGCTACGGTCGCACACGTCAAGTTCAGAAAACAATTCAACTCACCGACGTGGTCAGAAAAGCAATCGAAGAGGACCATCTGAGATGCGAACTCAACAGGCCATTCCTGTTGCCCATGCTGTGCGAACCAGCCGCGTGGGTGTGGCGTGAGCAAAGATCGAAGTGGTCAACGGAATCCCTACGCGAAGGCGTTGAGAGACCCGCATCTACACCAAAGGTTGGTACCTTCGGGGAAAAACTACAGGAGAAACTTGAAGCACAGGAGAGACGAGATGGATGACTGGGACACTTCACTACCAAAAGGCATCGAGACCACGGGTTCGATAGGACGCTGGGCCGTGAGAACTTTTGGTGTACCGACGCCAGCAACGGCGGAACAACGTGCGCGTGAGGAGATGGATGAACTTCAAGCAGCTATAGCGAACTGGAAATCGAAACCCCACATTGCTTCTGAAGCAGCGGACGTGGTCATAGTCCTGTGTCACCTAGCATACACCATGGACATAGATCTTTGGGACGCAGTGCAGGACAAGATGATCATCAATCGCCAGCGCAAGTGGAAGTCAAGAGGCAACGGCACAGCACAACATGAGGATAACAAGTGATGGCAGCAAACAGCGGTATCAGATGGATAGACATAAGCTTCGATAAGGCGGTGGAAATCCTGTACTGGGTGGCTAACTTTTCCGGCGTCAGTTACGAGGAGATAAACGTCTTGATCTTCGGCCTGTTCGCAATCGCGTGGCCCCTCACTACGTTCATCGCTTTGTATCAAGCGTACTCACTGTGGCGCATACGGCAATGAGCTATGTAGGTGGCTACTACATGATCAAAGAGCCCTTTCTGAAAGAAGGGCTTCAGGAACACACCGCTGCGCTGCGACGACCAGTCAGCGATGAGATCCTCTATGTGTGTGACGTGCTGGGCAAGACACCCCTCACCATAAGCACCTTCGTTCTTGAGGTGGTCGAGGAACTAATCGCAAGGAATGAAACTCTTGGTGGTCTACCTCCTTCAGATCTCCTTCCCCTTCCACCTTCAGTGCCTGATGCTGTCTGGGCTGATCTGACTAAAGTAGAGCGGATGCAGATCAAGGCAGATCGAGAGGGTGTACACTCACGCAATGCCAAGTTCACGGGTCAGCGTGAAGCCCTCTTCCGTAAGGCCGGGATGGCCAAAGAACTGAAGGATGAAACATTCTGGATACCACATTGCCCTGACTTCAGAGGTCGGCTGTACCCTCAGTCTCAAGATCTAAACTTTACGAACGATGATCTATCTAGAGGGTTGCTCCAGTTTGCAGAGGCGAAGCCGCTGACAGAGCGAGGCAGCTACTGGCTAGCTATACGGCTAGCTAATAACTTCGGCATGGATAAGCTCTCGTTTGGCGACAGGGTACAGTGGGTTATCGACAATGATCTTCTGATTATAGACAGCGGTGTCGATCCACTGGATGGCAAGAGGTTCTGGTGTGACGCCGATGAACCCTTCCAGTTTCTGGCTGCATGTCACGAGTACTACAGGTGGGCAACCTTGGGTAACGACATGTTGTCACAGATCGTGATCAACGTGGACGCCACAGCCAGCGGATTGCAACACCTCGCAGCGTGGTCACGAGATCCAGTGGCAGCGAAGGTTGTCAACATGACCAGCGAGGAGACACGCTATGATATCTACGGGATACAAGCCGACGCTCTCAACAAGGTGATCGCCCGTGATCTAGAGACTTCGGAAGAAGCACGTAACTGCCACGGGCATATCACTAGACGACACGTCAAGCGTGGCATAATGACTGTTCCGTATAGCGTTACGAGACAGGGGTTGCGCGACCAGTTTTTAAAGGATGGACACGTTGACGATCTGCCGGGGTCACGCATCAAGAACGCTGACTATCTGCGAGACGCACTCCTTGATTCACTGGGCGAAACCATTGCTAAACCAGTAGAAATCATGGGATACTTCAAGGGTGTTGCTGAGGCTTTGGCCAACGCCAACGTCCCGATGCAGTACCAGACGCCAATGGGCATGACTGTCAGGCAAGCATACTGGAAGCTCAACAAGAAGGAAGTCAAAACATTGTTCGGCAAGGCGGTCTTATGGTACAGCGAGAAGCACATGGGGCTGAACAAGCGCAAGCAAGTGCTGGCGGCTAGCCCGAATGTAATTCATGCCTATGACGCTGCCCACCTTCAAGCAACAGTGCTTGTAGGTGCATCATTGTCACCACCAATCACATCTTGGGCTTGCATACATGACTCGATTGGTGTCCATGCCAGCGAGGTGGATCGATTGAATAAGGTCATTCGATCTGAGTTCATCACTATATATAACCGCCCAGTACTGGAGTCATTCCATGAGAACCAGATGAGACACAAAGTTAAACTACCAGATCCCCCTGAGCTTGGTGCATTCAGGTTGGAAGACGTAGAGTTCGCGCCGTATTTTTTTAGCTGATGGGTACAGCGGTTTACATACCTATCACTCCCCGTAATGTAGAGTTTTTCAAATAGAAACACATGGAGCTTTCTCAATGAGTGCGAAACAGAAACCACAGCGTGTCGTAAGTCCTCGTGGCATTGCCGCATACAGTTGGTTATTGAAACCAGACACGGCCTTCGAGCAGAACAAGTACAAGGTCACAGTTCTGCTGGACAAAACAATCGAAACTAACCAGCAGTTTGCCGCTGAAGTTGAGGCAGTTTACGAGGCCAACTCCAATGGCTTGGCAACTTCTCCAATCAAAGATGGTGACTTGGCAGGGAAAGACGGATGGGAAGGCCACTACGTCTTCACCGCGAAGTCAGACTACAAGCCGACGCTTGTAGATTCAGAGCGTAACATCCTCGAAGACGGTGGTCCTACCCCAATGTCCGGTGACGTTGTGTCAGTGGCTATGCAGCTTGCACCGTACGATGCAGCGGGAAAAAAAGGATTAAGCCTACGGCTCACAGCCGTTCAGTTGCTGGAAAAACGCAACACGGGTGGCGGTGCTGAGAATATTTTCGAGAAGGTCGAAGGTGGTTTCGTTATGCCACCAAAGATGACCGAAGATGCCGCGCAGTTCGAAGACTACTGAGCATGAGCTTGTCATCCTACTACCTCCGGTCCCTGCTTCTCGACCAAGAGTCGGGAGGTGGGGAGTCTTCTATTCCAAGGGATACGCAAGGTGGAAAGCAGAGGCTGACGGGCTTCTCCAAGATGTCACCGGGGACTTCACCGAGGCTGCACTTTCAGTTGAGGTCGAACAGGTCTGTCAGAAGCCGAAAACTAGCAAACGTTTCTACCCTAGAGGCGATGTTGACAACCACGCCAAAGGACCGCTCGACGCCATCACAAGGACCGGACGCATCTGGAAAGACGACGACCAAATAGTTGAACTCACAGTTACCAAAAGATTTGCAAAGGAAAACGAACAGCCATGCAGCAAGATCAAATGGAGAGCGCATTCTTAGAGCATCAAGCGTGTCCGTGTGGTGTAAGCAGCGATGCTCTCGCAGTTTACGACGACGGCCACAGCCACTGCTTTAGTTGTGGCAAGACCTTTCAGAAGGACGGGGCAAACAGCAGCCCGGTGAAGACAAACCCGTTGCTTATCGCTGACGGTGAGATCCGTTCGCTTCGAAAGAGAGGCATCAGCGAGGCTACGTGTCGAAAGTACGGGTATGCTCAATCGATATATTCCGGTCAGTCAGTACAGGTAGCTCCTTACTATAGCAATGGCGGCAAGATGATTGCGCAGAAGGTTAGATTCCCGCCCAAGGATGACGATGCGAAACCCATGATTTCTTTGGGCGACCTACGATCAGCGATGTTGTTTGGGCAACAGCTATTCAAGGATGATGGCAAGCGTATCGTAGTTACCGAAGGAGAGATCGACGCTCTCTCAGTTTACGAAGCGATGCCGGGGTGGCCAGCAGTTAGTATTAAGACGGGTGCCAATGGTGCAGTGAACAGCGTCAAGCAGAACATTCAGTTTCTTGAAGGATACAAGCGGGTGATCTTCATGTTCGACATGGATACACCCGGTCAGGAAGCAGCTAAAAAATGTGCTGATCTCCTGACTCCCGGCAAGGCCGCGATTGCAAACCTCCCTCTCAAAGATGCTAACGAGATGGTGCAAGCAGGGCGTATCAAGGAAATCGCCAAGGCAATCTTCGAGGCAAAGGACAGCCGACCAGACGGCATCGTCAATGGCCGGGATGTCTGGCACGAAGCTACTAAGCCCATCGAAATGGGGACACCGTATCCCTTTGTTGGTCTCAACGATAAGAGCTACGGTCTCAGGCGCGAGGAGTTAGTCACGATCTGCGCGGGCAGTGGCACAGGCAAGTCTCAGTTTGTGAGCGAGATAGCCTATGATCTGGCGGTTAACAAGAAACAAAACGTTGGCTACATAGCTCTGGAGGAATCGGTTGGTCGAACCGCGAGGCGGTTCATGGGTATTAATCTCAGTCTTCCAATTCATCTGCCCACACAAGAGGTAGAGGCAGACAAGCTTCGTGAAGCTTTTGAGGCCACCTTGGGTACAGGCAGGTTGTGGCTATATGATCACTGGGGTTCCCTCGATAGCGAAAACTTGCTGTCCAAGATGCGCTATCTGGTGAAGGCGTGTGATTGCCAGTGGCTGATCCTCGATCATCTATCGATTGTTATCAGCGGCCTCGACCTCGATGGCGATGAGCGGCGGATGCTCGACAAAACGATGACCATGCTTCGGTCATTCGTTGAAGAAACAGGGTGTGGAATGCTCATTGTTTCCCACCTCAGACGACCACCGAATGGCAAGAGCCATGAGGAAGGCTTGATGCCGTCGCTCACTGATCTCAGATCTAGCCATTCAATAGCTCAACTATCAGACATTGTCTTAGCTCTAGGCCGTAACAGCCAGAGCGACGATGACACTGAGCGTAACACTACCGAAGTGAGAATTCTGAAGAACCGATTCAGCGGCGAGACCGGATCGGCCTGTTTTCTCAAGTACGAGGGGGACACTGGACGCATGACTGAAACCACGAATGAGTTTGAATCGGAGTTTTAGATCACACCTCGACGGCGAGTCGAGAGGATTGAGACACGGTTACTAAGAGCAGCCCGGTTGAGAGCAAAAAGGAAACACATGGAATTTGACATTACAATTGAGGACATCGAGGTTCCGGGCATCTGTCCTCTCACAAACATTTCGCTGCGCTCACACGATGGTGTGGACGATGGCGGTGGACCTCGCCACGACAGCCCAACCTTGGATCGAGTTTATCCACATCTGGGGTACATCAGAGGAAACGTCAGAGTGGTGTCGTTGTTCGCCAACCTTCTGAAACATAACGAAATCGATGCAGACGCCTTGAGTTTGGCAGCATATGTTTTTACCCAGAGAATTCACAGTTATCTAGATGGAGATAAATTGTATGCGGACATTAATAGCCGACATCGAGACCAACGGGTTGTTGAACGAGATGACGATGGTTCACTGCATCTCGCTGGAGAACCACGAGACAAAGACAATTCGCAGCTATCACTCAAGCTCACTGGGGGAAGCCATCGATCTGATGAATGATGCAGATCGAATTGTTATGCACAACGGCATCAACTTCGACCACCGTGCGCTGGATAAATGTGGCTATCAAATCGATGTCACTAAAATATACGACACCTTGCTGGCCTCGCGACTTGATGATCCTCAGCGTGATGGGGGTCACTCCCTCAGAGCATGGGGTGGCCGCTTAGGTTTTCCCAAAGGTGAGGTCGATAGCTTCGACACCTTCACGCCTGAGATGCAGGAGTATTGTGAGCGTGATGTGAGCTTAACCTCCAAGCTCTACGACAAACTTGTTGATCGTGTCAGCCCACAGTCTATTGATCTCGAACACAAAGTGGCGGTCTGTCTGTCCAAACAAGAGGCCAACGGATTTGGCTTTGATGTACGGAAGGCTGAAGCTCTGCTTGCGGATCTTTATGGTGAACGAAAAGAAGCTGAAGATCATCTCACAGAAATCTTCCAGCCCATCTTTGTAGACGCTGGTGCCTTCACCCCGAAGGCAGACAACAAAAGAATGAACTACGTGTCGGGGCAGTCGTTCAACAAGATCAAATTGCAGGAGTTTAACCCCGGCAGTCGGCAGCAGATAGCGCAACGACTCATCACCAAGTACGACTGGAAGCCCAAAAGTTTTACGCCCACGGGCCAGCCGGAAATATCAGAGACCGTGTTAGCCACGCTGGATTACCCGGAGGCTCAAGCTATGCATAGGTATCTGCGTGTCGAAAAGATGATCTCAATGATCGTTAACTGGTTGAAGCTGGAGATAGACGGTCGGCTACACGGTGAGGTCAACACCTTGGGTGCGCGGACGGGGAGGATGACGCATCGAAATCCTAACGTTGCTCAAGCGGATCGTGATCCAAGGATGCGGGAGTTATTCATTCCTCGCACAGGGTGGCACCTCGTCGGTGTAGATGCTGATGGACTAGAAGCACGGCTCCTTGGTCACTACCTTGCGCCTCTTGATAAGGGCGAGTTCTCAGAGCGTGTAGTGAGCGGTGACTTCCACACCTATAACCAGAAGCTATGCGGGTTCGAGTCGAGGGACAGCGCGAAGCGTATGTTTTACGCCTTTATGTATGGCGCGGGTGATGGTCGAGCGGGTCAGGTTGTGTATGACGACAAGCCCTTCAAGGGCAGCAAGACCAAGGCGGGCAAAGAAGCGAAGCAAAAACTTTCTGACGGCATCTCAGGGTTGAGTACGCTGGTCACCAACGTTCGCCAAACTGCCGTTAAGAGGGGATACCTCATAGGTCTCGATGGTCGCAAATTGTTTTGTCCCTCCGCTCACTCCGCGCTGAACACATTGATCCAAGGTGCGGGTGCGGTGCTGATGAAACAAGCTTTGGCTACCTTCGATGAGTCCGCTCAGTTCGAGGGCTGGAGGTACGTGGCCAACGTACATGACGAGGTACAATTTGAAGCTCATCCTGTCGTAGCTCCGAAGGTTGCTCACGTTATGGTGCTGGCAATTCGACAGGCAGGGAAAGAACTGAAGCTGCGCTGCGAGATGGACGCAAGTTTTAACATTGGACAAAACTGGAGTGAGACTCACTGACATGGCAACTGCACTGATAGACGCTGACATCGTTGCATACAGAGCGGCAGCGGTAGCACAAGAGGACATTGAGTGGAACGACGGGAACGAGGGTCTGACTGTCAACAAGCAGCAAGCTCTCGACGCTGCCGACCACATCCTGAAAGAGTGGACGCAGGGAGCCCGATGCAAGAAGGCCGTGCTGTGTTTTACCTGTGCTGGAAACTTTAGGAAAGAGATCTACCCTGAATATAAATCGAACAGAAAAGGTGAACCGCCTGAGCTTTTGGGTGATGTCATCCAGCACCTCAAAGACCACCACGAATGGTATGGGGTGCCGCGCCTCGAAGCAGATGACGTGATGGGTATCTACGCGACATCCGAATTCGTGAAGAACGCCATCATTGTTTCGATAGACAAGGACATGAAGACACTGCCCGCCATGCTGTTCAATCCTGATAAAGATCGTGCGCCACGGAGAAATAGATTAGCGCAAGCTGATCTCGCGTGGATGACCCAGACGCTGACTGGAGATAGCGGTGATGGCTACAAGGGTATCCCCGGTATCGGACCCAAGAAAGCGGAAAAGATTCTGGCAGAAGCGCAGAGTATGTCACTCATGTCTCTGTGGAGTACAGTGGTTTCTGCTTATCGTGACGCTGGGATGTCCGAAGACGATGCGCTGGTGCAAGCGAGACTCGCTCGAATTTTGAGAGCGGAGGACTATGACAAGGATGCACAGGAGATTTTGCTATGGCACCCCACAAACCCTACGACGATGTCACTAACCCCAAGCACTACGCCAGTGGCAGCATTGAGCCCATCGACTTCCTCCAGTCAAGAGGCTTCGATAGTTTCTGCGGATTCTGCGAAGGAAACATTCTCAAGTACATCGTTCGATGGCGACGAAAATCACCCGACGCTGCCACCCAGATCAAAGACCTCGAAAAAGCGCAGTTCTACCTCGCGAAGCTCATCGAAGCCGCCAAGGAAGAAGCGGACGACCAACTCAATTTCAATTCCAGAATAGGGGGACATACCTGAATGGAAGTTTTCAGGAGCAACCGGAACCCTATGTTCCGTTCAAAATTCGCGGAAGATATTTTTCATCATAAGTACAGCCATGAGGGCTGCGAGACGTGGGCAGATCTATCGAAGACACTAGTTGAAGACGTGTGTCAGGATAAGCTCTCGAAGAGCGACAAGGAGGAACTTGTTCAAGCAATCGAGAACCTTCAGTTCATTCCCGGTGGCCGATACCTGTACTACGCGGGCCGCGCTAAGAAGTTTTTCAACAATTGCTTTTTGTTGAGAGCAGAAGAAGACACACGCGAGGACTGGGCGAACCTAAGTTGGAAAGCTGAAAGCTGTCTGATGACAGGTGGCGGCATAGGTGTAGACTATAGTGTCTATAGACCCAGCGGCTCACCGTTAAGCTCTACCGGAGGTCACGCCAGCGGACCTATCCCGGCCATGCATCTCACGAATGAGATTGGCCGCAATGTCATGCAGGGTGGGTCTAGACGATCCGCTATCTATGCATCTCTGAACTGGAAACATGCAGACATCAACGAGTTTATGACGGTGAAGAATTGGTATGATCAACCTGTTGGAACGGACGGCCTGACGTTTGGGAAACTAAAAGAAGAAGATTTTAATTTTCCCGCACCTTTGGATTACACCAACATCTCAGTGAACTACGACACTGCGTGGCTTTTGAACTACTGGAAAACTGGGGACACAGGCCCAGTGTTCAAGCAAAATGTTCTTCAAGCGCTGAAGACCGGAGAACCCGGCTTCAGTTTCAATTTCTTCGACAAAGAAAACGAGACGCTTCGGAACGCTTGCACAGAAGTAAGTAGCGAGAGCGATAGTGACGTTTGCAACCTTGGATCTCTGAACCTAGGCCGCATTGATTCAATTGATGATCTATCGCGAGTAGTCGAACTAGCCACAAAATTTCTCCTGTGTGGTACCACCCGCGCCGACCTCCCGTATCAAAAGATTTATGATGTGCGAGAAAAAAACAGGCGGTTGGGCCTTGGTCTCATGGGAATCCACGAATGGCTAATCAAAAGAGGAGGACGCTATGAGGTTACCAACGAGCTTCACAAGTGGCTGGCGACTTACAAAGGCAGGAGCGACGTGGTTGCTCGTGAATTTAGCAATCGTTTGTCTCTCTCCAATCCTGTGGCTGTCCGCGCTGTTGCTCCGACGGGTTCGATTGGCATATTGGCAGGTACTAGCACTGGCATTGAGCCTATCTTTGCTGTCGCATATCGCCGTCGCTATCTAAAGGGAAAACGAAACTGGGTGTATCAATATGTAGTGGATTCAGCGGCTCAAGAACTCATCGATCTCTATGGGATTAACCCTAACAAGATCGAGAGCGCCTTGGATCTGGCAGATGACTATGAGCGGAGAATAAAATTCCAAGCTGACATCCAAGGCTATGTTGATATGTCGATCAGCAGTACCATCAACATGCCAGCATTCGATCCGAAGTTTGACACAGCGAAATTCACGGACACCCTAGCGAAGTATGTTCACAAGCTTAGGGGTTTTACGTGCTACCCCGATGCCAGCC
>Ga0114996_10009390_pt1 | contig 10723 bp, 14 predicted proteins | sample ArcticOcean_MG_C_4_FD_87039 | JGI IMG/M metagenome (GOLD analysis project Ga0114996, IMG submission 87039) | Marine microbial communities from western Arctic Ocean - ArcticOcean_MG_CB4_134 | ecosystem: Environmental > Aquatic > Marine > Oceanic | place: Arctic Ocean: Canada Basin | collected... | reverse complement strand
TGGTCAGCAAGAATGCTAGGATTCGGTATGTCATATATGACCTTCCCTATTTTAACATGGTGGCTATTAGATGAAACAATGTTTACTACAAAAACAATGGTGTGTGTTTTTCTTTCACTTATGATAATTATGGTGCAGCTATTTTGGAGATAATATGGAAGTTATAGAAAAGCCGTGGGGATTTGAGCTTATTTGGGCTAAGACAGATAACTATGTGGGAAAGATGATACACATCAATCCAAAACAGAGGCTGTCTTTACAATATCACAATGATAAAGAAGAAACAGTGTTTGTTGTTGAAGGCACACTATTGAATTATATAGATGAAGAGTCACCGCCGCAAGAAATACCGATCGGCCAATCCTTTCATGTGAAGCCTGGTCAGGTACATAGGTTCGGCGCCCTAAACGAATTTGTCGAAATAATAGAAGTTTCCACCCCACACTTAGATGATGTCGTTCGTTTGGCGGATGACTACGATAGATAAAAACTATATACTTGTTCGATGTTGACGACATGTTGACACCACCAAACTACTTAAGACTCCACCATTTACTAGCTGATAGTAGAAACAGCAACTATTTATAGTATTAAGAGGAAAATTAATGGACATTTCTACAGGCAGTTGGTTTAAGTATCTTCGCGAAGAAGTTTTAACAGAAGGGTTGAGAGACATCGGGCTACCCGAAAGCGTCATTGACTTCATTGAAAACGGTATGGCTAACGCCCCCGAGAAGTCAAAGACGTATGTTGGCAACGAGTGGAAGAAATCTAAGCTGAACTCATCCTATGCCGATCGATATATTGATGAAGTTTGGCACAAGTTTATGCTCCGCATCTTTAGGGACCAGATAGAAGGCTCTAGACCGTTTGGGATGGATCAAGACTCCCAGGTCCAAGCCAGAACCCACGCGGTGTACGACGAACGAGGAATGGAAGTTGGGCCAACGCCGGTGGGAGTAAAGTACGACGAAGAAACCCTTGAGCAAAACAAGATGGTTGCGTTCGTCGTGAAAAATGTTGACACTGTGGTTTCCAAGCCGCTGGGAACTTGGCGCAAGTCATTCGCGAAGGCAGTTAAAGCTTTAAGCAAAGCTGGAATACCCTCGGAAAAAGTGGAGGCAGTTAAAAACGAACTGGACCGCATTACAATACGCGAATTCCGGTCTTTCTGGAACCGATATGATATACTGTTCTCTTGGCTCAACGACGAGCCAACGAACTACGAGATGATCAAGGGTGAAGAAAAAATCAGCAATGCTTATGACACAGCCCAAAAAGACTTAAACAACAAAGAAGATCCCGACAACATCATACACACGTTTGAGGATGGATCCTATTGGTATAACCTTAATGTGTCTAACTGTCCCGTCGAAGGCGAGCGTATGGGGCACTGTGGTGGCGACTCACGTGGTGTCTTAGTCTCGCTCCGCAAGCGAGAGGGCGGCCGCAAAGCATCATCGTCATATGTCACGATGACTTGGGACGACGAGACACTTTGGCAGATTAAGGGCCGCAGCAATGACGCCCCACCAGAAAAGATCTGGCCAAACATCGCGTGGTTCATTAACAATATGGGCATCACGAGCGTAGAAGAAACAGGCGAGCACTCCAACGATCATAATGGCTTCGTAGAGATGAATGAATGGCTCGCAGAAGAGTGTCCGAATGCCACGTTCAATAGCATCAACCTTGAAGAGCGGATGGAGGCGATCGGCGAGGCAATTCACGGCATTGACGAAAGGTTCGGTGATCAGCGTAATGAGCTTGGCTGGACCGACATTGGCTGCACAGCGGAAGACTCCGAAGAAATGGGCGCCCCTGGCGTGGTCTATCTCTATATGAGCTGTCAATGGAGTGTTGATATAAACCTCGGCTGGGCGGGCTTTGTTGTTTGGAACCACGAATATATACCAACACTTGGACCGGACGACACCACTCAGGATGAGGGATACGAGACAATTCCGCAGGACACATACGGGGATGGAGCCCGAGAATTTAGGTCTGAAATTGGTTTGGATGATATATCTTACGAAACGCCCGGAGAAGACCCAGAAGCAGACTACGAAGTGATAATGCAGGAGGGCATGGCACCTGATAACTGGCAACTCGGCGACCCTGATCCCGTCGCGACTGCACATCTCCGAGTTAGAATAACGAACAGTGAGACTGAAACAGCAAACGAAGACAACGATGCCAGTGAGTACGATCAATTCGCTGATACGATGTTAGAATTTGACAAAGAGACAGAAGAAAATAGAGAGAAGCTGAGATCGGTGCTTGCAGAAGGAGGATACTCCGTCAAGACCAGTTACGACAGAGATCGCGCCGAAATGAGCGCATATGATCTAGGGCATTGGAAAGTGTGGTCCGAGTCTGGCCCGGGCATAGAATTCTGGTTCAAACCAGAAACCTCCGCCGATACTCTCGTACCCGCCGGCGAAATTCCTACAGAGCTGATGATGTGGGGCCCGACCGGCGATAGGCAGAGAGCCGAGTTGTACAGCCACATCTTCGGTGTTCGCAACAACGGCAAGGACAAATATACTTCCGACGATCTCAACCGCAATATGGCGAGAGCATTAGAGAAGGAATACAAGAATGTGTGTGGAAACTCTACAGAAGGACAACAAGAGCTTTGCTTTGGCGACGAATACACAGCCAAGTTTGTGCCGATTGTATTAGCAAGGGACTCGCGCTTTGTTGTTGAGGGCGCAGCAAGTTACTACGGCCGCGGCACCGGAGCATATCCAGAGATGCCGATCGGCTGGCGCTACACCATCGGCGCGGATAGCAGCGCATCCGATATGGAAATAGAAACGGTCAAGAGCATTGTCAAATACTTTAACGAACATCCCGAGATGGTTATGACTGCCGCCCAAGAAGTTATTGGCACTGCGCTTGAGGGAACGATGGCGATAGCGAACACAAAGAAAGAGTCCGTGATGTCGGGCAAGCTTCCCCAAGCTGCCATTCGTGATATTGATAGTAGATATGGCGCTGCAGCAGATGCCGGCGCCGACACCAATGCGGAGCACATTATTCTGATCACCCTGTGGATCAAAGACAACTTTGATAGAATGAGCGCCCCAGAAAGGTGGGTGGCATGGCACAAGTATTTGGACCCGTTGAAGCGCGGAGCTTTCAGTGTCGTAGGACACCCCATTGACACTGACGGTGCCAATACCGGCAAGCCCAATCGCTGGGATGATCAGGTCCGCACACAGATGATGGCAATGCGCGCGCCTAGCGCCACTGTGAGGGCCTACGGCGGAGTTCCGCAGGGTGACCCAGCAAGTGGCGCGATCGGAGAGTCAAGACCAGTACAAGAGAGCATGGAAGAGCAAATCGCGAGAATAGACAGGATGCTGTCAGAAGATGCCGATGTAAGACTTTATAGTATTGAACTATCCGGTAAAGTCGATCGCGATCGTATAGGGCAGTTTAAGCTCTTAACAGATGAGATCCGTGGGATCACCGGTGTCACCACGGTCACCGTACAATCTAGAACTGATTTACCTCATGGCCGTCAACACATCCGTATTAGCCTCAAATATAAACTTCTTGGCCAAGACGCAAGGGAAATTTATGTTATTCAAGAATTAATACCAAGGATGAATAAAATTAAAGGATTAGATGTCGGATTCGCAAAGGGAAGCGACTGGTCTACCCCACAAGAGATAACACCCGGCCGCACCACAAAAATTCAAGAAGCTGCCGTCGTGAGATCATCACACCCAAGCAGCCTTTCCTTTAACACGCCAAGAGATTCGTTAAACAGTATTGTAGCAGATTGGGCAGAAGGCGGTGTGATGGCCTACGATGCCCCCATGGATGCTAATAACATGCGTTATCATGTGATGATGCCAGTAGAAGAATTAATACCTTTATGTAGCCGCCAATCGCGCGCACCAGAAGATATTGATGATGGAATGTATCAAGATTTTATTGCGAATGGCGCACAGATGCCAATCTATATTGCTATTGGTATGGATGGAAAGGTCAAAATAACAGGGAACGAGGATATCGTTCGTTATGCTGAGCGGAGTGGATTAGAAGACGTTCCGGTATTTTTTAGCTATCAAAAACAAATATAGCATACTTATTATGTATGATAAGATTTTTAAAGTGCACCAAAGTATTGTTTTGGTGGGGCATCTGCATCTTGACGGCTTCAACGGTTATAACTGTTGTAGCATATGAACGATACCGTTTCCCAACACAATTTGAAATGCAACATCCAACAAATATTAGCACGGGTTACTCTGGTGGTTACCAAAAGGCAATATTAAAGTCAAGGAATAGCTCTATACTGATTATATCGAGTGATCTTTTTATGGCTGGAACTGGGACCTCATCAGGAACTTATTTTGTTGCGAATAACACTCCGTATGTTATTACTACCGCTCATGGTGTTGCTGGTCCATGCTTTTTGGTGGTCGCATCTCATAAAGACACCACAGTAAGCTGCGATGAATTTGTAATGGTTGATAGAGAATCAGATTATATTATAATGAGATTAGAAGAAGAAATAACCGACAGGGTACCGATACAGATACCACAAGATTTGCCACTTGGGAATGAGTGGAGAAAATCATACTCCATATTAAATAAAATAATATACACCGGGTACCCAAACCTAAGAGGCCCTTTAACTTTAAAGGGAGATGTGGTAGGATATGCTGGAGAGGAACTGATATATATATTCTCTCATGCGTACAGCGGATCATCTGGGTCGGGGGTATTCTCAACAAACGGAAAGTATATAGGAATGATAATGGCCATCGATGTTGGGGAGAACGAGCTTGGAATTGCGGTGTTAGAGAATATCGTCATCGTAACACCAGCATATAAAATTGATTGGAGCACAGTTTTAAACTAGTTAACTAGAGGAATTTGTTATGGAAGATAAAAAAAACAAGCAGTGCTACTCCACTTTGCTAGGGAAACTTAACTCGTTAGATACTCAAATTATTCGAGTAAAAGATCAGATAGAAGAACTTAGAAAATTAATAACAGGTAGCAGAGAGCGCGCCGCTAAAGGGAACACAGAGGAAATATGTTTGGAGCAAGAAGCAACACTACTGGCAGAAGCCGAGGGAGAGATTTAGTGTCTGAAAACAATGTAATAGGTCTTGAAATATCACCGGTAGCCAGTGAACCCATGTCCACAGAGCCCGAAGATTTAAAACCAAAAAAACCATCTAACAGAGCACCAGAAGGCATTAGAACTTTCACCGTATGTCGCCAAAGTGATGAGACTGGTATCTCAGGCGAGGGCGTGGTCATCGAAGGAGCAACCTTTGCCACCGGGCACACCGTTATCCATTGGCTGACCCCCGCGCCACGCGGTAGTATAGCATTCTTTGACGCGTTCGACGACTTCTTAAAAATCCACATCAAGCCTCACCCGACAAATAGAACTATTATCACGTTTGAAGACGGCGAACAATCTACTTATGATGGAGGATAAATAAGTGGCCTACTTATATTCGACAGGTTCCCGAGGCATGGGAGACATTGAGTTTGAAGGAGATCCTGACGAAACTCAAATCGACTTTGAGGACGATTTTGTTGCGCTGAAGACCGGCGGCAATCAAGTGTTGGTGGTTTCTGGCTCTAATGTTGGTGTTGGAACAGCCGTTCCGGGTTATAACTTGCACATCGCCGGCGCATCCTCCGTTGTTACGTTTATTGACGGCGCCGCAGGCACCGATGCCTTTCTTCGATTTGGGCAAGGCGGCACACTGAAGTCCTATATCAAGCAGGGTTCTGGTGGTAACTTAGTCATGACAAACGAAACTGCTGATAAAGACATTATTTTTAAGATCAAAGACAATGCAACTGAGAGAGAGGGCCTCAGACTAAATGGAGATGTCGCTGAAGTCGTAGTAAACGAGGGCTCTGACTCTCTAGTAGATTTCAGAGTAGAATCAAATACTTACACACATATGTTATATGTTGATGGCAGCACAAACACTGTTGGTGTTCGCCAAACCACGCCGACGAGCGGTCTGCACGTCAACACGTCCTTTGCTACGGCTATTGCCGCCCAGTCATCCGATTACACTATAACAGCTCTCGACCACACCATCTTAGTAGACTGCTCCAGCGGGAATGTGACGCTCACCCTTCCAACTGCGGTGGGCTGTGGCGGCCGGATGTATATGATTAAGCGCACCGACGCCAGCGCTAACGCCGCTAACATAAATTCTAATGGTTCTGAGAATATCGAAGGCTCCTCAAACCCCGCTAGCGTCGCTGGGATGTCTTCAATCGTACTTCAATCAGACAATTCAGGCTGGTGGAAGATGGCGGAATACTTTAAGCCGGCTTGAGCACGTGCACCATAAGAAAACTAGGAACTATTTATAATTATGGACAAGTGGTTTAAACTACTGAATGAATCCCGTCGCCGCGGATATCAGAAACGAATACGTAGCTACGTGACCGATCGTAATGCTATGCTGAATAAGGGAGGTCAAAAGAACACGCCCCCTTATACTAAGAAAATGGGTTCTCACGTCACGTTTGACAAACAGACAAACAATATCGGCGAAGAGATTGAAGTAGACAAAGAAGGATTTAAAATACACGATGAACTCAATCCTGAAATTTGGGAAGGCAACAAAGCCCGTGAAGAGATTCGTGTTAAGTTGTTGGAGATAGCCAATGACTTTATTGAAGGATTACCGGTTGTCATAGACATTGATGATATAGTTTTAACCGGCTCCTTAGCAAACTATAATTGGTCAAAATATTCTGATGCTGACTTACATATAGTTGTTGATTTTGATAAAATAGGAGAAAACAGAGAACTAATAAAAGGTTTCTTTGACGCCCAAAGGATGCGCTGGAACGACATACACGACATAAAGATAAAAGATTTTGATGTTGAGATTTATGTAGAGGACTCAGCAGAGAAACACCATTCAACCGGGATATACTCTCTTATGAACAACGGCTGGATAACACACCCCCAGCATGTAAACAGGACAATTGACATTGAAACCGCGCTTAAAAAAGCCAACGATATTGATGAACAGACAACATCTATTCAGAGCATGTACGATAACGAGGAATATGAAAAGGTAATTCGAAATGTTGACCGGATTAAAACTAAGATTCGGTCTATGCGTGCTATCGGACTTGAATCAGATACATCAGAACAGTCGTCGGAGAACATCGCTTTCAAGATACTACGAAGATCAAAAGTGCTTAGTAAATTATCAAATTTAAAATATGATGCATATGACAAAACAATGACCATGGATGACTAATGGATTTTGAAGAAATAACAGGAAGCTCCAAGGTTTTCCCTGGAGAATACTTATTATATGTGCCACGAAATACTATTGTTCTGTGCGGGGCATATACGGGCGATATAATTCGCGCTTTAGACAATGGTACTTTGATAGAAGATAAAGTCGCGAACTTTAAAAAAATAAATCTTGATAGAGAAGAAAGAAGTGGAAGAAGAAATTATATTTCTCGTTGTAAGGGGTGCGGCAGTTAAAATTCTCCGCCAAAGAAATTCATAGTGACAAAGATATACACATATTGTTTATTTGATGGCGAAGATACTTTTTTTGGAGTTTACTCGTCTTTAAAATCGGTATACCGTGACGCGCTGCATCTTACAAACAAGGGCCCGGGCAACGTACACATGCTATCGCCTGCCGGTTGGGAAGAGACATCTTTAACAAACCTAAGAAATCTTTTTAAAGGAAAGTTTGATACAATAATTGTATTTCGCTCCGGCCAACACACCGCCAAAATCCTCAAAACTAAGTTGAAAGAATAATGTATCTCATCTACGGAATAACTGATTGCCCTTCTTGCCTACTCGCACAAGCCGAGTTGATGAGTAGAGATATAGAGTATGTATTTATTAACGCTGACTTCTCTCCCACCTATCGTTTCGCGATAAAGGAGGAAATGGGTTGGAGCACATTTCCGATCATTGTAAAAGCAATATCAGATTCTGAAGAAGAATTAGTTGGTGGCTATGACGATCTCCTTTACACGCTCGATAAAGAAACGAAAACACCAAACTGAACACTATAATAGCGCAGTTTGTGCTAAATAAAAACAACAACAATAGTTAGTTATGTGGAACTTAAACGTGGAGATTTAGTGCGGTGGGTGGTAGACCATGAGGTCTACGAGTCCAGTGGTGATGTTTTGGTTGGCGTTTGTCCTAATTATAGATACGGGATCATTATGGAGGTTTCGCACAAAGATGCTAATGCGGTGATGGTTTACTGCTATGACTGCAAAAAAAGAAAGGAGAGTAATTGGATGATATTTGATTTAATTCACGATGAACTTGAAGTTTTAAATGGTGTATCTGATGGGTAATTTTTCTTCAGGTGAAAAAATACCAAAGCAGGAGGCTATCAACTCCTTGATCCTAAAGGTATCAGAATATTGTGATGGCCGCTATGATGCTTTCTTTACGAGTGACGACGGAGGGGTTGTGTTAGAGTTAATGATAGAAGTCCCTGAGCCAAGCCAGAGTTTTGAGGAACAGGTTCCTAACTTCCCACCACTTTTTGATATCATCCCAAAGTGGGGCGGCTGGCGCACTGTTATAATGAAAGTGCCACCCGGATATATAGATTGTATACATCTTAGGAAAGATGAATAATAGTTAATGTCGTTTTTAGAGCGAAAACTTCTTGACTTTTATTATAGAATACCCTATATTATTAGTGATACGAGAAATAATGTTATGAACACTATCAAGAAAATCGAAGCAGCCTTGTCTCTCGGAGTTTGTGGGGGATGGGATCGCAGTTTCTTAGAGTCAGTATTATCACAAATACAAAAAGGCCGTCAGTTGTCCGTGAAGCAACGCCAAACGCTTGGTGTAGTGCTATCCCGCAATACACCCGAAGCGAACGTGAAGCATACAAACTGGGCAGTTGAGTACCACAAAGAACATAAGCTGACTGCAACAATTCTTGCAGACTATCATTCGCGCCAACCGTACTACCGTGAAATGTCAAAAGATATCTTACTCGGATTAGTTCCGGCCCGCAATAAATACATGCGCATGCGAGATAACAAGTATTCTAAGAAAGTTCTCCACGAAGCAGAAAGAGACTCACGTTTTGAAGTTGATAATTACGTTGTCCCGAGAGCCATGTTTGACTCGTATAAGGATGTAGAGTTTCAAACAGATATGGTGTGGGCCCACCAAAATAAAGTCATTCATAACTTTAAGAAGCGCGGAGCGTTTGTTATCGGGATAATGCCAGAGATTCTGTCGGCCGCGAAGGGTGCCAAAAGGTATAAGTTGCTTCCTATCGGTGAAACAACACCTATTATTGTTGAGGAACGCTTCTTGAAAGCAGGAAAGAAAAGCAAATAGTTGCGTTCGTTTGCTACTTAATAGCATGGATGATGATGAGATAGAAAGAACTGCGTCATCATTCAAGATGGGGGCGTTTGTTAGGTGCGCCTATGACTTTTACCATTTTTTTTCATCCTGGTATGATGAAGAGAATAACCTCATGCCGTTTCACGGGGTGGTAGTGGACATTGTGAATGACCAGGGCTTTTATGGAGAATCAGTATACCAAGTCTATTGCTTGGATGGCCAGTATCGGTTCTTTTTGGAAGATGAAATGGAATTAGTTTATAGTTCTTCAACAGAAACCCCTTGACAAGACCCCGAGAATAAGATATATTATTGTTATGGTTGATTGGCGGAATTGGCATACGCATCAGACTTAAAATCTGACGCCCGATCGGGCTTACGGGTTCAAGTCCCGTATCAACTACCATTTTAAGGAGAATTGGAAATGTTTTTTCGCGTTGGATGTTTGGGGTTCGACTCCCCGTTTATATGCTTTAGGGAAAGCGAACGCCAGTCGCGGCCGCCGCCCGGTACTTTTCTAACCGGGTAGGGGGCTTGTGGGTTGTTAGCTCAATTGGCAGAGCAAAAGGCTTTTAACCTTTAGGTTCTGGGTTCGAGTCCCAGACGACCCACCACATATTTTTTTATTAAAAAGGACAAATGAAATATACTATTATTTACACAGATGCACAAGGAAACTGGAAGACAACGACTTGCGTTTCCTCTCACGATAAACACGTAGCTTGGGTGGATGTTCAGCAATATCTTGGTGAAGGAGACACAATTCATCTGCTTTCACCAGGAGATCAGATTATTTATTCAGAGAAGGATATAAGAACATAACAAACACGCCGACGTAGCTCAATTGGTAGAGCAACGGTTTTGTAAACCGTAGGTTGCGGGTTCGAGTCCCATCGCCGGCACCACTTACACTACATTTCCTTAACAACTTTAGTCTTGACGGCCACACACCACAGTGCTATACTTATAGTATAGAAAGGAGAAATTTGCACCCTTAGCTCAGTTGAATAGAGCATCGGTTTTCTACACCGAGGGTCGCTGGTTTGAGTCCAGCAGGGTGTACCATATATTTGCGGGCGTAGCATATGACGGTGAATGCACTGTTCTTATAAAGCAGAGAGTGTGGGTTCAAGTCCCACCGCCCGTACCATTTTTAGGCTCTTAGCTCAGTTGGTCAGAGCATTCCGCTCATAACGGATCGGTCGTGGGTTCAAGTCCCACAGAGCCTACCATTTTATTTATGTCAACATGATGAGGAAAAGATGAAACCTGAACAGATTTTAACTGAGATTGAACGGATTTATAACTACCCTACCATGAATGATTGGTCGCGCAGCT
>Ga0114996_10009389_pt1 | contig 10723 bp, 19 predicted proteins | sample ArcticOcean_MG_C_4_FD_87039 | JGI IMG/M metagenome (GOLD analysis project Ga0114996, IMG submission 87039) | Marine microbial communities from western Arctic Ocean - ArcticOcean_MG_CB4_134 | ecosystem: Environmental > Aquatic > Marine > Oceanic | place: Arctic Ocean: Canada Basin | collected... | reverse complement strand
TGAGTTTGAAGGTAATGCCGCCGACATGAAGGAAGAAGTTGAGCAGGAATACGTCGCGCTGCTAGATGATGGTGTCACAGTGATCGATTGGCCAATTGAGGTTTATCAAGATATCTGGAATCTCTATAAGAAAGCCCTCCATAGTTACCGGCCACTAGGGAGATAATAATGAAAATCACCAAACGTCAGCTAAAGAGAATTATCAATGAAGAGAAGGCTAGGCTGACTACAGAGACACAGCATGCTAGCTCTCACGAAGAAAAGACCATGGCGAAAGAGGGGCCGGCTGTTGAATTGGATGCAATAGATATGCTCAATGATATATTAGACGATTGGGATAACGATCCCGACATGTCCGGGCAGATGGATTATTATAATAGGATCGTCGGTGTGACGAAATTACTCGAAGGACACTAGGAGACTTCATTGATGAATATCACCAAGAGGCAGCTTAGAAGCCTGATCAAGGAAGAGCGAAACAAACTCCTAACAGAGTCCAGTGGTCACACTGTCTTCAGCCTTAGGGAAGATATTACAGACATCCTGGACGAACTACGGGAATACTCTAAGGAGTTTCATCTGGGTAACCACGAGACACCAGACCAAGAGGGCTTTACTCCGGAACAGGGTGAGGTATTTTACGAGTTCTTGGAGGACGCCATCGCTGCCATACAACCTATCCAAGACCAGCTTGATGATATGAGCACCTAGAAAGGGGTAGATTTTTATGGATACCGCGCAGGAGACAATATGAATATTACAAAGAAATTGCTTAGAAGAATTATCAAGGAAGAGAGGGCCAAGTTGCTGCGTGAGTCAGTTGCTGACATGGCCATGGCGGAGGAGACGATATTATCAGCGGCTGAAAACATTGCTGGGATGATATCAGAGGAGTTGACCGGGTTGCCGGATGAGGACCCTGGAGCTTTCGGATCGCCCGAAGAGGCTGCATTATGGCCTCAACAGGTAAACACTTTTCAAATTGAATTGGCTTCAGTATTAGTAGATCGAATCAACACAGCAATTGAAGAAACAGAGATGCGACTTCACGACGGACAATTTTTGAGGTAAACAAATGAAAATCACAAAAAGACAACTAAAGAGAATTATCAAAGAAGAGAAGGCAAAGCTCGTTAGAGAGATGAATCCCGACGGGACTATCTCTGATGATGAGGATGAGGCCCGATTTGAGCTTCTAGCGGAGGTTGAAATGCAGATTGATGAGTTGATTCAATTCGTTGAATCTTCGGCTGCACGTATCGGAGGCGACTTTCGTTCTCCAGGTATTAGAAAGACAGCTTTCGAGCTCATGGCTGAAAAGATACATGGGGCTAGGTAATGAGAATCAAGAGATCAGTATTCAAGAAGTTACTGCGGCGTAAGCTATACGAGATGCTGGACGCTGAGACACCTGCCGATGTCGAGCCCGTCGAGGACGTCTGGGCTGGATGTGAGGACGCAGGAAACCTCGAACTGAGCATTGACTTTGCGAAGGCCGCTGGCTCGGAGCCTGTCACGGACGAGCAGGAGGTTATGCTGATCGTTCAACAGGAGGTTCGCAGGTATCTTAGGGAGACAGCACTTCGTAAGAAGACCTATAAGCGTCGAAGGGTAAACGAGGTTCGCATGGCTAATCCTAGGGGTGCACCCATGCCCGTTAAGTCACGCGCATCAAACGCCCTTAGGCATGCCCTTCGCGGTGAGGGAATCCCTAGCGCGCTTCTCGAGGCACTTGAGGCACACATTGATCGTGATGTCCGATCCGGTCTCTCTGAAAGGGTAGCATTGAAGAATCTCAGGAATGAGGTGGACGAGTTCATACATCTCTGGAAGGCATCAGCCAGATAAATTTTCATCCTCGCACTTTTTTTATCTAACCCCCGCGATTGATGAGTGTGACATTATCTTCTTCTTTTAGAATAGGATGACATCATTCTAGAGCTGTGGCTATGAGTTATCTTAGCTGTCGTTATCATAGTTACTAGTGAGATAGATAACCTCCGGGAGATTTTGCATATGGCGAACGGTAGCAATACTAGCGAATGGATAGGCAAACTACAGGATGCCTTAACTCAACTGCAAATATCATCAGCCAACGTTGAGCAAAAGCTAGATCAGCTATCATCGGTTATTGAAAAGTTAGAAGCCTCCATGGTGGATATGAAGAATATCACGTCCAGCCAGGAGACCAGAATAACTCTACTAGAACAAGAATCTAAGAATCAGGCTAGCAAAATACCCACGACACTTGTTGAAGACTTGGCCCTCATGAAGGCACAGCTAAAAAACTACCAGCGTTTCTTATGGCTGGTAACATCAGCTGTGGTGGGCCTGACAATCAAGATGTTCATCGGGTATATGGGATAACCCTAACCCCCCGACACTAGGGATACAGATAGGGATTGCAGCAGATGAAGTCACACCGCACAGTATCGCATTAAAAACTCACTAGTGGGTGATGGTGTACACTGTATGAATATATGTGAGTATGGTGGGGTTTCCTTTTGCACACATGTGATTATATTGTCTTTTGCCTGCGACCATAGTTTTGTACAATGAGTCACAGGCATCTATAGTTAACGTGTGAAGAAGGCCTGTATGGGTCCTGCTTCAATCAGAGACAATTCAAAATATCCTAAGGAGGAAACTATAATGAGCAATCTTTTTCCAATTACACGATTCGGTACCGGTGGTTTAGGGCTGACTAGAGACTTTGACGATGTCATCGATGCTTTCTTTGGACGCCCGCTGCGGGCGTCGTCTAGAACCATGAATTTTTCAACTGTGCCTAAGGCAAATGTTGCCAAGACTCAAGAGGGCTATAGTATTGAGCTAGCAGCGCCTGGCTTTAGTCGAGATGACTTTGATATCAATGTGTCTGATGGCACCCTGACTATCAACACCGCGGTGCCAGAAGATAGTGAAAAGGGATCTGATCCCTACACCACACGTGAATATTCCTACACGACTTTCAGCCGCTCCTGGAGTCTACCGGAAAACGTGAATTCTGCTAGCATTACGGCTCGATATGATGCTGGAATTCTGAATGTGAGCGTGCCTCTAGAGGCTATGAAGAGTGAGAATCTGACGATTGACGTCGACTGATACGTCAAACAATAGATTTCAAAAAAGGGCGCCCTGATTACTTACACGTATCAGGGCGTTCCTGTTTAAGCGAGGTAATACCATGTCATTTCTAAAAAATCTAAAACCCATCTTCGTAGAGAATAGTAAAATTCCAGTCTGGCTTTCCAAAATCGCACCGCTAGAAATAGGTGCAATATGTGTAGGGCCCATCGTTTTCAGTAGGGGTGTATTGAGTCCTAGGACAAAGCGTCATGAGACGATACACTTTCAGCAGTGCTTGGACCTATTATTTTTGGGAACCGCGCTTGTTTACATGTGGGATTGGATATACGGTAGAGTGAAGCACCGGAAGCGTTGGTTAGGTGAAACGAACCCACGAGGGGAAGAGTATACATCATCCGGTAATAAGGCATACTATAGAACCAGAGCTGAGCAAGAGGCTTACAGTAATGAGAAAAATGAAGAATACCTAGGTGCCAGGAGACGCTGGCAGTGGCTATTCAAGTATTCTGTGTGATCAAGAGGCAAAAATATGTTTTGGTGCATAAGTAACTGTAACGAAGTCTGATATAAAAAGTACAATCAGGATGAAGTCAAAAAGGAAATCATGAAATTCAAAAGATATATCTGGATCACTATGGCAATAGTACTCGTTATGAGCGCAATGAGCTGTGGATCGCTAGTAACTCAGACAAATAGACACACCGGTAATGAGCTAATAATCACAATGGGATCACTAAAGATAATTCTGCCAACAGAACAACAAGGCGCCCTGGACATACAAAAATATCGTCCCGTTGCCGATGAAAATTCTGATGCTGCTGTCATGGTCAAGCAAACGTGGACCAGTATCGATGGAGAGGATTTCACACCGCTCACAGTTGGTGATAGAATTCCCTATCCAGTGAAGTGATTATTGCAACTATCTTGTCACTCCAATAGTTATAATCATGAAGCATTTGGAGGGTCATTATGAAAAATCCCCAAAAGAATTTGGGAAACAAGACACGTCTAGCACGTGCCTATCGAGATAGTCAGAAGTCTCTTGTGAAAATGCTTCGAGTTTTTCAACTGGTAGGCGACAACCACAGTGCTACTAAGGTGAAACAGTCTTTGCTAACCCTAAAGATTGCCTACAATAGGGGTATGCTAGGGTGGGACAACGAAAACAAATGAGACTTTCTATCAAGTCACTAAGGTCCCTTATAAGAGAAGAAATCGGACGAAACTTTCACTCCATAGAGACCAACCCACCCTTCAATTTTGAAAATCAGCCGGGAATTGAGGTGTCTATATACCCAGCTGAGAGTGGTCAGACCTACTACGTAGAAATTATTGTCATGGACAACGATAACCTATCATCTCCTACAAGATCTTTTCAAAATGAGGAGGAGGCTAGGATGTTCGCTCGCCAGTATGTCGATGAAATCTCCAGAAAGCGTATGGCTAGCAACTTGTAAATTTCTTCTCTAAGCAATACATTATAGTATGACGAAAAGAAAGAAGAAGAAAGATCCAGAACCAATCGGACCCCAACAGTTTGGGGACTATCAAGTGGGCCAGGAGGTTTTTTGTAAGTGCGTATCAGATGACAAAATAGCTTTTGGTGCAATACAGCAAATTCATCTTAGTACTAAAGAGGATTCACCTTGTTTTACATTTATCTGTCAGATGAGAGGCTCCTATCAGCTCTCCTACTTTGATGACATAATTGATAGTCCATCACAGGGTCAAATCGATAAAAGAAATAGGGAGCGAATCTTTATTCTCGGCCGCATGGGCGGAAAGATTCCCAGGAAATCAAAAAAGAAGTGATTCTTATGGGAGTCTGGGAAATACGCCCAAATAACCGCCGTTGCCTCTCATCTGGGACAGAGCCGGCACGCTGGACACGTTCAGTCTAATAAGCTCCAGAACATCCCCAAGCTGAGAGCCTATTCCGATATTTTCGAAGCTTCTCATTGCGGAATGTATGACGCTCACAACTTCACCCTTGTGATTTAGAATAACCGATCCAGAGCTACCAGGAGCTGTGGGTGTGGAAAAGAACACGTGGCCGTGATCATCTTTTCCAACATAGCGGCCATCGAATTGGAGGACCATTCCAGGATGAAATATTCCCCGGGGAGCGGCGATGGTGGTTACTCTATCACCAATCTTTGGCATCTTCGCTGCTATGGGCAGTGGCGTTGACCAAATTCCTCGCGATCTCAGTATGCATATATCATTCTTATGATCCTGAGCCACGACTGTTGTGTCATGACTTTTGCCCCAGTAGTCGACTACTTTTATTTCTACTTTTGGCTCTACAAAAAATGTATACCCATTATTCATGCTCTGTGTGGGCACGTCAAATGTACATACATGGCCCGCTGTAATCACGTACGTAGTGTTAACACCGTGAGCAATTACAGCACCCGAACCCATTGTTCTTATTGGCGGACTTATTGGAGGAAGCTTCATCTTATCACATGTAGGCTTTCCAGGTGGAGAGATACAGCCCTTGAGAACTAGGTGGTTTTTCACTAACACCAATGTAAAAGATTCTTGGACGCCATCTAAGCTGTGCGTTGTCTCGGTACCGGTACTACGAAAAAATAAGACAGATCCTAGAATGACAACAACAGCAACCACTGACGATATTAGTACTATTTTTCTATTCATAATTTTGGAACCTTAGAATTTATTCACCCTTCATTATTATCCTCTCACTAGTGGGTACCCACAAATAGAGAGGCCAAATATTACATATGGAATATCACATTGTACATGTTGAAAACATTTGCTATACTATAATAAGGATGACTGGTACCATGCGTAAAAATATTGAATCAGCGATCATAGATAAGACATCTGTGATGATTCAAAAGTCACTAAGACAATTACAACTAGGGCACACTAAGTGCTCTCGTGTGAGGCTATGGTAGCAGACATGTTTATTTTTGTAATCATGATTGACTAGTCAATGTCACAAAGTTTGTAGGAGCGGACATGAATGTAGGAAAAGTTCAAGAAGTCAAGGGAAAGAGACGACGTGGTAAGGTCACGTACAAGAGAATCATGATCGTCTCGGAAGAAGGTGATCTAGAGACAACACTTTTTACCGGTAAGGATCTGGAGGCTGCCAGGGAAAGGGCCGACAAAAATAAAGATCTCGCTCAGCCACCGTCTGTGATGGATAAGCTGGCACGATTCTTTTGTAAGTAAATGAATGCGGGCGTAGCTCAATTGGTAGAGCATCAGCCTTCCAAGCTGAATGTTGTGGGTTCGAGGCCCATCGCCCGCTCCATGACTAATTGCTAGCAGTCATCATCAGCGTCGTAGACAGGGAGTTGATCTGTGATACCAGACTTATACACCGGTATTTCCGTTGTGATCTCCGGATCGAACACTTCATCTTCCATGGCGTCTATAGACTCATTGATATGCTGGATACTATTGCATAGATCTTTATTTGATTCTATCAGAACTTCATTTGTCTGTTGGAGAAGATCAACATGATGATACAGATCAGCCAGAAAGTCATCAATCTTTTTGCCCTCTTTGAATGCCCAATGGTACTGGAGCATTCCTCCAGCAGCAACTGCTATTATGATCAGGCTAGAGGCTACCATAACAATAATGATTAGATCGAAAGTACCCATAATAATGTGTCTCCTACACTTAAATATCTCAGTCGTTCGCTGTAAGATATTAATATGATAGAGAATGTGCTCGTAGCTCAGCTGGATAGAGCGACCGCCTCCTAAGCGGTAGGTCGCAGGTTCGAATCCTGCCGAGCGCACAGTGATATAAAGGAAGCGTGTATGTCATCGAATAAAAAAGAGACCACAACAATTGCTAGAAGCCCGTATGCTAAAAAGATAGGATTCACATGTGGGTCTTTTGATCTAATACACCCAGGGCACATCATGATGTTAGAAGAAGCAAAAAGTGTATGTGATATCCTAGTGGTAGGTGTGCAGTCAGATCCATCTGTAGATCGACCTGGAAAGAACAAACCAATTCAGACACATGAAGAACGTCTCATTATGGTGAGTGCTGTTAGATATGTGGACGAAGTAGTGTCCTACGACACAGAAGCTGATCTCCTTCTCCTTCTTAGGAAGTTGCATCCGGATATTAGAATCATTGGGTCTGATCACAAGGGAAAGGAATATACTGGGCACGAGCTTTCAATCAAAGTACATTATAATTCCCGTGATCATGACTGGTCCACAACAAATCTTAGAAAACTAGTATATGAGTCGGAGAAGGCAGTCATTGACTGGAATAAGGCGAGGCAATAAAAGTGTCATTTGAATACAAAAAATATTTTCCACACCCGGAAGTTCGAGAAGCGCAACATGATTCAATTGAGTTCGCACTGGATGCGCTGCTTAATCAGGGAAAGAGGTATGTGATTATTGAGGCCGGCACTGGAGTGGGCAAGAGTGCTGTCGGTCTAACAGTGGCAAAGTATATTCAGAATCACCCTGATCAGGTAGAGGGTGACTTCCTCCCTGGCTCTTATTTTTTAACCACCCAAAAAATTCTACAAGATCAGTATGTGAGTGACTTTGGCCTCCTAGGAATGAGAACAGTCAAATCATCGTCAAACTATCGTTGTAAATACAATTCCAATACTAACTGCAACGAAGGTCAGAAGGGTCTTAGGACAGCAGAGAAGGGCGGAGCCTACTTCAAGACGTGCACGTTCAATTGCACGTATAAGAAGACACGACGGGAATTTCTAGATAGTCAACTCGGAGTCACGAACTTTCCTTACTTTATTACAGAGGCAACATACTCCGGCAAGATTACACCTAGGGAAGTGCTAGTGGTGGATGAGGCTCACAACGCCACAGCTGAGCTAAGCAAATTCATTGAGGTAGCTATCACAGAAAGATTTGTGAAGTCTACACTAAAGATGCGTCTACCGGATTTGTCCACACAATTTCAATTATTGACGTGGATTAAAGATGTGTACTATCCCAAATTGTCATCACATTTGAAGCATGTCGAGAATATGCTAGAGAAGTATGAAGACCTGAAAACGAAACTAACAGAGTTCATTAATCTGGCAAGAAAACTGGATCTAATCAAGGCACACTGTAGCAAGATTGAAAGATTCCTAGAAATCTATGACAAGAACAACTGGGTGATGAACTTACTAGCTAGCGATGGAAAGCGAGGTAGAAAAATTGAATTCAAACCCATCGATGTCTCCCAGTATTCTGAAGAGCTTCTATTTCGCTTAGGTCGTCGTGTAGTTTTAATGACAGCAACGATTCTAGACAAGAAGGGATTTTGTGAGACGCTAGGGATCCCGGAAGAGGAATCTGCTTTTATATCAATTCCGTCCCCTTTCCCGATCAGCAATAGACCTATCATTACAGCTCCAATTGGCAGAATGAGTGCTAAGGAAATTGAGAGTACTCTACCAAAAATGGCGAATGCTGTGAGGGAAATTCTAAAAGAGCACAAGAACGACAAAGGTATTATTCACTGTCATACATTTAGAATTGCCAATTATCTTAAGCGTAATGTGAAATCTAAGCGCCTTCTAATACATGATCATAGTAACAGAGACGAGATTCTGAGTCGGCACATTAACTCAGTCGAACCCACTGTTCTCCTGTCTCCATCTATGACAGAAGGTATTGATCTGGGCGGAGATAAGAGCAGGTTTCAAATTTTGTGCAAGATTCCGTACCCATACTTGGGTGACAAGTTGGTCAAAAAGAGAATGAATAAATGGAAGTGGTGGTATCCCCTCCAGACTGCCAAGACAATTGTTCAATCCACCGGTAGAAGCATTAGAAGTATGAACGATCACGCTGTAACATATATTTTAGATGCGGACTGGGACAGATTTTATGATAGAAACAGGCAGTTCTTTCCCCGTGAGTTTAAAGATCGTCTACAATAGTGAACATAGTTACTATAGATGTTTACAAGGAGAATGATCTAGATGGGAGACGCTCTTTATATCTTTGACTTTGATGATACACTTGCTCACTCCGGAGCAAATGTTATTGTCATTCACAAGGACGGCACAGAAGAAACTCTCTCTAGTGCAGATTTTGCTACATATGTGGAACAACCCGGAGATGATTTTGATTTCTCCGAATTTGATGTGTATCCTCCGGCTGGCAAGATGATTAACAGTACGTTTAGTGAACTACAAGCAGCAATTGGTGCTGCCGGGGCAAGTAACGTTGTAATTCTTACAGCACGGCGTGAAACAAAACCTGTAATAGAATTTCTAAAAGATCAGGGGCTGAATACAGCAATACAAGTTGTGGGTACAGCTAGCTCTAATCCTACCTCAAAAGCTAGATATGTTGCGTCACGATTGAAAGGCAGCAACTATACCGAAGTTCACTTGTATGAAGACTCCAGTGCTAACATTAATGCAATTAAGCAAATGCTAGGGAAAGATCACCCGGAAGTTGAATTTTTCTCAACACACGTTCAGAGTGAATCTGTGTTGAGAAGGGTTATTAACAGCATTCTCAGAGAGTGCATGTAAAGGAGCGGGTTGTTGTCCAAAGATAGCGACCAATCATTTATGAAAATGTTGGAAATTTGTGGTGGTGTTGATGCCGATCAAATGATGGCAGCTGCTGAGAAGGCACATTCAGGTCAGATGAGGCGAAGTGGCGGCCCATACATTGAGCACCCAATAGAGGTCGCTAAAATTGTCATGAAGTATTACCCTGGAGAGACTGCCCTGTGCACAGCCGCGCTTCTTCACGATGCCTTAGAAGACTCAATTAATCTAGGTAACATGAAGGATGAGCAAGAGTTGATGGACATTATTATACAGTCAAGTGAAAATCCCGAGTTAGGAAGAAGAGTCTTTGATATCATAAAAAAGCTAACACATAGTAAGGATGTAGAGTATGGTGACTATGTGTCCGCACTATCAGGCGACCCGGACGCGATTAGAATAAAAATGGCAGATATGATGCACAACCTCTCTAGTTCACCTACCCCTAGACAGGCAAAAAAGTACCAAACAGCAATTAGTACCCTAGAGAAAATGAATAACGGACCGCCTCCGTCTGTTTCTATAGAACACTGGGCTGATCTAAAAGAGCTAGTCTCATCAACAATCAATGAGGGCCCACTTCGAAAATACATTCGATTGTTAACCCAAAGGGTCATTGGATAATGTCTGAAGAACATCTAAGAAATTTTGTTCGACTGTCACTTCATGAAGAATCTAAAAATAAGATGATGAAAAACTTACCCTCTGTCAAGATAATGAATCGTGTAGCCAAGCTGCCAGGTGCCGGGATAGTGATCGTTAGGAGATTTAACCAACACTGGAGGGTACTGGGACTATCTCTGAATGATGTTCTAGACATTCCTAAAGGTGTTATAGAGTCAGGTGAGAAACCCTTGCAGACAGCCATCAGAGAGACCCAGGAAGAGGCCGGCCTAACAGACATCTTCTTTGAGTGGGGAATGGAAGCCGCCAGAATTAGTCAATTAACAGTATATGTTGCCTCGACGAATCAAGATCCAGTCATCACCCAAAATCCAGAAACCGGTGTATACGAACATCAGGGATATGTGTGGGCGACCTGGGATGAAATGCACGCCGGGGCCTATCCATACCTTCAACCTGCGCTAGATTGGGCAAAGG
>Ga0114996_10009388_pt1 | contig 10724 bp, 7 predicted proteins | sample ArcticOcean_MG_C_4_FD_87039 | JGI IMG/M metagenome (GOLD analysis project Ga0114996, IMG submission 87039) | Marine microbial communities from western Arctic Ocean - ArcticOcean_MG_CB4_134 | ecosystem: Environmental > Aquatic > Marine > Oceanic | place: Arctic Ocean: Canada Basin | collected... | reverse complement strand
GATGCGGCGATCCACCAGCCCCCGCTCGACATCCACAGCCTCGTCAATTCGCAGCCGATTTCCTAGGTCTACCATGAGACAGTCACCTCCGCATTTCCGTCGTATTCGTCAGCACCGACTTCCACCATCCCAGCCTCGCGATTCTAGCATTGTTATCCGAGATTCACCGAAGACCACAACGGCCAATTCCACCGAACCTTTTCAGGATGCTCAAAGCAATCACTGCCTGAATAGACCACCCGTTGTCCAGAACTACACGCGTGAGCGCTTCAGACCGCAACAAACCCACTGGCGATACCTCGTAGTCCCCGATTTTCTCAATTAGGAACTCATGACCAATCAGTTAGACATCGCCCAAAAATGATGTACTATCGTTCAAATCTGCGAGGAACCCAACCACCGGTGGTGGAATACGCGACGTCCTGCCTTGCAGAATAGCCAGGATGGAGAGAACGAAATCTTTTCCCGTACGCATCTAATCAATCGAATACCACTTCACGTTCGAGCACTCGTCTTGTTCATAACATTCCAGACCACCATGGCGCTTGGCACCGTGGGTGGTCTCAGCGTCGCGCTACCGACCATCACCGATGAATTCGATACGAATATTGCCACCACCGTTTGGGTCATGCTCGCCTATTCCCTTGCCCTCGCGGGTGGCACCTTCGCAATGGGGAAGGCCACCACCCTCTTAGAAAAGCGCAAGCTGATCACAATCGGACTTGCCGCTGATGTAGCGTTGCTGGTCTTTATTTTCTACACCCACAACATTTACTTATTTATTGGCGCTCGTTTTCTATCCGCGTTCTTCCGCATTTACCCTTGGATGATCCTCCAGGTAATGGGAGTCGGTGGATTCCCCCCTAACAAGCGAGGCAAAGTGCTTGGCATCATGGGTGTGGTCCAGGGCCTCGGCATAATGCTTTCAATTCCCATAGCCGGCTTCGTTACCGAATATGTAGGCTGGCGTTGGCTCTTCATGGGTTCTGCCTGGGCATTCGCCCTACAGATTGTCCTCGTTTGGCTCGTACTGCCCCGCTTGGACCCGCCCAAAGACGCACCCCCTTTGCGGATATCTCAATTCGATATACCAGGAAGCTCAATGATGATGATGGGCGTGGTATCTCTCCTTGCAGGTCTTCAGATCTTCATCCGTGGTTCCGCCCAGGATATCGTTATCATCCTTTCGGTGGCCGCAGCAATTTCATTAGGCGCATTTATCTGGATCGAAACACACACGAAGACACCAATCGTTCCCTTCGCCGTCTTCAAAATCCGTGGGGTCCTGCGGGGAACGATCCAAGCCGTGACAGCCGGTTGGATGACAGGGTCATTACAACTGCTCTTACCCTTTTTGTTCGTCGTCGGTTTTGGATGGTCTGTGGCATATGCAGCCAGCATCATGTTTTTCATGGGGGTGGGTAGGCCTGTTGCCCGGTTTGTCGGCGGATGGGCGTCCGACCGGTACGGAAACTCTGCGGTAATCGTTACTGCCGGTCTCATAGCCGCAGTGGGACAAATACTCATCTCAACCCTGCACGTAGACCCAGCGATGGCCGTCATTATCAGCGCATTACTCCTCATTGGGCTTGGCCAAGCTGCCATGCAAACGGCTAACCAACGCCAGATATTCAACTCAATCCCAGCAGGACAACTCCACCTCGCCCCTTCGGTGAGCTTGGTTCTTACGACCTCAGGAAGCTCCATAGGCCTCGCTTTCGTCGGTGCTGCTCTGGGAACAGGAGTTTCCACCGATGCCGTCACGGGCATCGCAAACGTAGCGATTATCGACCACGCAACCACCGCACTACACGTTGTGACCGTTGTCCTTTTGGTTGGACTCGCAACTGCCCTCATCCTCCCTCGATTCCTTCCCAAGACCCCTGAGTCAGAGGAAGCTACCGAGGACCAAACCCCCAAGGCCCGGAGTTCGTAAAACTCGGAATCTCCAACACCGTTCCCACGGCAGGCTTTGCCCAAGGCTGGCGCTGCGCACGTATTCTCAATCGCACGACAATTCATCAATCGCAGCGATGGAAGCCGCTGCTTGCGTGCCCACCTCACTCCGGATTCGCGAAACACATACGCACGCTATAATCCCCGCCATGCCTGCAGAGCAACAAGCAGGATCTGGTATCTGCACAGCACCTGACAAGATCAGACCCTGGGCGTCCTTGGCTTTCCGGGACTACCGGTTCCTCTGGGCGAGCGTCCTCTTTGGCAATCTCAGCACTCAAACGCGCCAGTTTGTCAGCATTTGGCTGGTGTTCGAGATTTCAGGTTCTCCCCTCCAGCTGGGACTGACGGGACTCTTCCAAGCGCTGCCGCTCCTCGCCATCGGCCTCTTCGCCGGGGCCGTCGCCGACAGCGTCGATCGGCGCAAGCTCTTGCTCGCCACCCAAGTTGCCAACATGGCCCTCGCCCTTGCCCTTGGGTTCCTGGCCCTTTCCGGTGTGATTCAAGTCTGGCACATCTACATCATTGCCATCTTGACATCAACCGTGAACGCTTTCGGATGGCCGACCCGGACAGCCTTGGTTTCTAATCTCGTCCCGCCCACCCACATCATGAACGCCTTGGCCACCCTGTCGGGTAGTCAGCAGGTGGTCATGATGCTCGGGCCGCTGCTGGCGGGGCTCTCCATCGCCGCCATGGGTGCGGGCTCCACATACTTGGTGAACGCGGCGATTCTTGTACCGGCGCTCATAGCTCTTCTGCTCATGAGGGGGGAGCTTGGTTCCACGAGGGGACGGCCCAGGGTCACGGGCAAGGCCTTGATTGAAGGACTGCGTTTCGTTTGGATCACCCGTGTGCTCTTGGCCATCATCGTTCTGGACACCTTGGTGATGGTCTTCGGGTTTTATCAGCCACTCATGGTCATCTTCGCCAAAGATGTCTTCCATGTGGGTTCCGCCGGGCTGGGAGCACTCCTCTCGGCGCCCGCTGTCGGTGCCGCCCTGGCAACGCTGGTCTTACTCACGTTGGGCAACGTGGAGCGGAAAGGACTCCTTGTGCTCTCGGTAATGGCGCTTTACTCTGCAACGGTGATGCTCTTCGGGGTTTCACCATGGTTTGCCATGGCGCTGGTGCTGGGCGCCATCCTGGGGTTCGCCGATTCCCTGGGCCTCACGCCGCGGACTGCCATGGTCCAGCTTCTCAGCCCAGCGCACATGCGAGGCAGAGCGAACGGCATGTTCTTCCTCTCCGCCGGAGTCGCAAATAACATGGGCTTTCTAGTCATGGGCGTCATGGCCGAGCTCATCGGCCCCCGCCTCACGATGCTTGTCGGCGGGGGCATTGGCTTGAGCGCAGTGTTGCTTGTCTGGGTTGGATGGAAGACGCTGCGCGAGTTCCGGGGGTGATAAGACGAGGGATCTTGACTCACAGGAAGGAACAACGCGTTTAGTCCCTAAAGTTGATGTACTGAAGCGGCAGGTCAACCTTGCTATCCTTTAGGGTTTCAATCACCTGCTGAAGATCGTCGCGTTTTTTTCCCGTTATCCGAAGCTCGTCGCCTTGAATCGCCGCCTGCACTTTGATCTTGCTGCTCTTCACAATCTTCACGATCTGCCTCGCCGTCGAGTCACCGATGCCCTGGCGGACGACAACGTTCTGCCTCAGGGTTCCTCGTGTGGCGTCCTGAGCGGTGTTGAAGTCCAGCACCGCGCTATCAACTCCACGCCGGGCGCAGTATGCGTGCAGCAGTTGGTGCATCTGCCGCAGCAACAAGTCGTTGTCGGCGGTAATGGTGAGGTTGTCGCCCGAGCGCTCAATGGAACAAACAGTACCCTTCAGGTCATAGCGCTGTTTGACTTCTCGGTCAACACCGTTGATGGCATTATCAAGCTCTGCGATATCTATCCTGGATACGACGTCAAATGAGGGCATCCACCAATCCTTTCATCCCGACCGCCTGCTTCCTATAAACCACTGTCCAAACACGCGCATCTTCACTTGCCTGAAAGTACTAGCCATGCACCCAAGCGACGGTGGGTCCTGCCACAGACATCTCGGGCCGGGCGCGCGTATGACAAACCGGCATACCGCAACGTGGTTATGGCGTGCCTCTGAAGGCGGGGGGCCATCCGAGAACCTCGACACTCCCTGCGGGCCTCGCCGGTAATCACTTCGTTGACTGACCCTTCTGCGATTCCTCGATTCGGCGGCCTTCACGACCCCGAATGCTGACCAAGACATCCTCAACGCCCATTCGGCCGACAGGCCCGGAAGCGTATATGGAGCCGAATACGGTCCCGCCGCGGAGCACCAAAAACTCCATGGGTTCCGCGTACCTCCCGTGGTGATCTTCCGTCCACCACGGATCGAACGCTTCAAGTGCATCCTCCGTCACGCCGTAGGCAACCGGAAATGATAGGCCGGTTTCAGAGACCATGTCCACCGTCGACTCGCAGCTGTCGGTGGTTGCGGCTATGACCACCGCTCCCAGCTCCTCCAACTCCGGCTTCTTCGCTTCGTAGGCAGCCAACTGCCGCCTACAGTAGTATCACCAATTCCCTCGATAGAACAACAAGACCAGATAACGCCCTGAGCGATCATCTGGCAGACTCCTGCTCTGGCCATCCGTTAAATTGAGTGCGAGTGCCGGCAGTTTGGACCCCTGCGTTAATTTTGGCGACATTCGAAACCTCCAATCGGTGGATAGGCATTGAAATCCGCGGGGAGCAAGCTTGCTTACGCACGCGGCAAACGAGAGTATCATATGGCTTAATAGGATTTCATAAGTAACATAGAAAAGCAGCCGCGACTGCGGACGGCAGATGGACTAGGCAGCACCCCATCTGATTGAAGTACGTCCAATCAAACGCACCCAAAGGAGCGCAACATGGGAATCCGGACTGGGAAGGAATACATCGAGACCCTGAGTGCCGTCAGCCGGCGGGCGAGTATTTTCCTCAACGGCAAACTCGTGGGAGACGTGACCACGGAGCCCTTCTTTCAGGGCACCATCGCCTCCGTCGCCCAGCAATACGACATGCAGCACGACCCGCGTTACAGGGACATTCTCACCTTTCCTTCTCCAACGACCGGTGAGCCCGTTTCCACGGCCTGCATGGTCCCCTACTCCAAAGAGGACCTCACCAAGAAGCGGCAGGCCTACAAGCTCCACACCGACCAGAATTTCGGTTACATGGGCCGCGCTCCCCACTTCATGCTCTCCTTGGTCACGGGGTGGTATCTCGGACGCGATAACTTCGCGAAGTCCGGAGAACAATTCGGCGAGAACGCCACCCGGTACTATGAGTACGTTCGGGAGAACGACGTGTTCATGACCCACGTACTTATCAACCCGCAGATCGACCGTTCCAAGGCCTCCTCCGAGCAGGAGGACCCCTACATCCACCTGGCCAAGGTCCGAGAGACCGACGAGGGAATCATCGTGCGCGGCGCAAAGATGCTGGGCACCATGGGACCCCTGACCGAGGAGATCGTGGTGGTGCCCTTTGGCGGCATCGCGCCGGGCGATTCCGAGTACGCCCTCGCCTTCGCCGTCCCGTTGGACGCACCTGGGCTGAAGCTCATCTGCCGAGAGCCCATGTCCCACCCAAATCAACCCTTCGACCACCCCTTGAGCAGCCGCTTCGAGGAGATTGATTGCTTCGCCATCTTCGACGATGTGCTAGTGCCGTGGGATCGCGTCATAGTACCGGGCAGACCCGGCAGCGAGGACATCGTCAACACGGCCAGCGCCCAGGCCATGGGAGGGGGGACGGCGGTGCAGACCGCCGCCCAAATGCTCAGCCAGATGGAGCTCTGCGTGGGCGTTGCCATGAAACTCGCCGACTCCATCGGCATCGCAGGCTTCCTCCACGTGCAGGAAAAATTGGGAGAGATGATTCTTATGCTGGAGCTATGCCGTACCGCCTTCTACGGCTCAGAAGCCCTGGCCCAAAAGGGACCTACCGGTATCTGGGCACCCGGCGGCTTCGGCGTTCGCGCCTTTCGGTTGCAAGGCATCAAGTTCTACGAACGCATGGTGGAGATTATCCGGATTCTCGGAGGCGGTGGGTTCTTCCAGGCGCCCACCGAGGCCGACATGAACAATCCTGAAATACGGCCCTACATCGATAAGTTCATGCGGGGCCGGACGGGTTACTCGGCGGAGGAGCGCCTCAAGCTCTTCAAGCTCGCTTGGGACATCGTCGGCGACGCCTTTGGCATGCGCGCGCAGCAATACGTTCACTTCCATGGCGGCGACCCCATCCGCCTGACTGCCGCAGGCTATCTGGACTACAACAAGGATCCGTTCTTTGACATCGTGGACCGGGCATTGGACGGTAATCAATCCATCCCCATCTCGCCGGAACACTATCCCGATACCCCAGCCTCCAGGCCGTCGGGGCAAACCCTTCACGCCTATCCTGCCATCGGTGTCCCCCAACGAACTAAACCTCGCGATGAGCAGCGGGCCACCGATTGACGAAGTCGGAAACTGATGCCCGGAGTGGCCCGAAACTACGATTTCTGGCTGATGGGAATCTGAGAACCTGCCTCGTTTCGTCCAGGCCATGCTCAGCGACTGGGACGGCAGCGCCGAGGACCCTATTTTCCAGAAGTTCAACAACCCGGCAGGGACCTAGGCAACCACCGCACGTCGCGGGCGACCTAGCCATCAGGGAAAACAGGCCATCGGTGTCCATGGTGGAAATGGGGGGAAAGTCGCACTCCCCGTCCAAAAGCGTTACGGCGGAATTGAAAAGATATACTTCTCAATTAAGTAATGGTCGGGGAGGTGGGGATCGAACCCACGACCTCGTCGTCCCGAACGACGCGCCCTACCGCTGGGCCACTCCCCGATACGACAACAGCCCCAGAAGGGCTGCTCATCTCACCTATTATAAGCCGTCGCAACCCAACGGGCCAATCATCCCCGCCGCATAGACGAGAACAACTCCGCTTCGCCAACGAAGCCCTCAGCCTCTCGCAGGTCTTTCTGTGTCTCCACTGACTTCCAGAAGGCACTGCTCTTGAACCCGGCGATGCGGCCCTCCTCGGCCAGTTGAGGAAACAGCTCCGTTTCGTGGTCGCCCACCTCGGGAAACCGGTCCATCGTAACGCCTCCAAGAATATAAACGCCGGCATTGATCCAATAAGGAAGCGGTGGCTTCTCCCGGAAGGCACTGATGCGGCCCCCCTCATCCACATCCACCACACCGAACGGGCTCTGCATCCCCGTGAGCAGCACCGTAGCCAGCGCACCCTGCCGTTGGTGCAACTCCAGCAACGGAGCCAACGGCTGGTCCGTCACAATATCCCCGTTAGTCGCCACCAAAAACTCGTCGCCCAACCCCAGCGCCTCGAAGCCGTGGCGCAACGCACCCCCGCGGCCCAGCGGAGCATCCTCGCCCACGCACTCCACGCTCAGACCCGCAATACGCGGCACCGCGAAGTACTCCCGCACCACCTCCTGGCGATAGCCCACCAAGAGCACAGCTCGCTCAATACCCTGATCACGAAGCCAATGAAGGTGATACTCCAACAGCGGACGCCCCGCGCAGGGGACCATCGGCTTCGGGATATTGTCCGTCAGCGGCCGCAACCGTTCGCCCTTGCCACCGGCCAAGACCAGCGCCGTTTTCAGCACGGAAGCCATGGGGCTCACCTCATCTCGACGATTATTGCCCGAACATCGCTGCTCCCGATGTCCGTCACGCGATCGATCCACTATTTATTCCGCGCCTTGATTCAGCGATTCGCCAGCTACCCTAGCGTAACGCTGGCAAGTCTATGTCCTGCAGCTTGTTCCCGGCAAGCGGTTATCGGAGATGGCCCCGCCGGATCCCGGACCGCCCAGCTCCTGGCCGAACGCGACTATTCCGTGGCCCTGTTAGAGTGCGAACACCACGTCATCTATCCCGGCCGCTGCACCTGCCCAGACTGCACTTTTTGACCGCCGCGGCGCGTTCCTTAGACTTGCACATCGCGCCGTCGCCGCCCCTCCCCAAAGGCGCGGTTTAACGGCGCCGCAACCTGATGCGGAAGGTCGCCAGCAGGAATTCTGGCCCCGCCTGGGCAGCGCGGACCTTGGATCCCTCGGCCACGTGCTTCCACTCCACCGGTACCTCGGCCACGCTCAAGCCCCGGCGGCGTGCGTTCACCAGCACGTCCAGGTCGAAGGCCCAACCCCGCTCACGCACCTGCGGTGCTATCGACCTCCAGCCATCGGCTCGAAAGGCCTTGGCTCCGCACTGGGTGTCGGAGTAGGGCAGGCGTAGAAAGGCGCGCACCCACGCCCTCAGCGCCTTGCCGATGAGTTGACGGTACAACGGCTGCCCTCCAGCACCCAGGTCCCGCCCGCCGAAACGGTCGCCAATGACAATGTCGGAATCATCCAAGGCCCCTACCAGCCGCTCGGTCTGCGGGGCGCGCACCATGTTGTCGGCGTCCACGAAAGCGAACAATTCACCCTTAGCAGCTGCGAAACCCTCCATGATGGCTCCTCCCTTGCCCGTGGGCTGAGGAAACTCCAACAAGCGTAATTGAGGCACGTGGGCTTGGACCGATTCCACCACTCCCCGCGTATCGTCGGTGCAGCCGTTCATCACCACGATGATCTCGTAGACGTCGCCGTAGATTCGGGTGAAGTAAGTGGCGTACTCCTCAAGCGTGGGCCGGATACGGGCCTCCTCGTTGTAGGCGGGAACGATAATGGAAAGACGGATCATCGGCCCTTCGGGCGAGTTCACGAGGTGCCCTGGCCGGCCTTTTGGAGCTTGGCAAGGCTGCTGAGTAACCGCTTGATGCCGGCGTTGCCAAGGAATGCAACGGTTACCTCGTAGTCGCCAGCCTTGGGTTGGCAGCTCACCACGACACCCTTGCCGAAGCTCGCATGCTCCACCTTTTCTCCTGCCTTGAAGGGCGACGGAGCGACAACCACAGCGTCGTTCACTTGTTGGGCACCGGGCGTGCCCCAACGGTCGTAGGCCACAGCAGCAGAAACGACAGGCTGGCCCGCCCGCGCTGGGGTCTGCACTAGGTGAGCCGGGATGTCGGCCAGAAACCGTGAAGGCGGGTTGGGCTGGCTCATGCCGAAGAGGCGGCGACGGAAGGCCCGCCACAGATAGAGCCGCTCCCTGGCTCTGGTCATGCCAACGTAGGCCAAGCGCCGCTCCTCCTCCAGCTCATCGGGGTCCTCCATGGAGCGTGCATGTGGCAACACCATCTCTTCCATGCCGACCATGAAGACCACGGGGTACTCCAGTCCCTTGATTTGGTGGAGCGTGATGAGGGTCAGATACTGCTGCTGGTCTTCCGTAAGGGCGTCCTGGTCCGCAACCAACGCCGCGCTCTCCAGGAACGGAGTAAGCGAATCGGTGGCCGGTAGGCCGGTGAACTCGGAGGCTACGCCCCGTAGCTCGCGCAGGTTGTCCAGCCGGTCCTCGGCGTCAGCCTCGTCCGATTCCACGAGGCTTCGACGGTAGCCGGTGCGCTCGATGACTTCGTCGATGAGCTGCGGAAGGTCCAAGTCCTGCACACGCTCACGCAGCCCGTTGACCAGGCCCAGAAACCCGGTCAGCACCTGCGTCTGACGTGCCCCGAAGGGAGACTGCATCGTATCGTCGGCCAGCACCTGGAGCGCAGCGTACACCGGAACGCTTATACCGGCAGCCCAGGCGGTGAGCTCGTCCACCGTGCGCTTGCCGATACCCCGAGTTGGCACGTTAATGACCCGCTCCAGGCTAACCTGGTCGTAGGGGTTGTGTAGGAAGCGGAGGTAAGCGAGAACGTCCTTGACCTCCTTGCGCTGGTAGAAGCGGACGCCGCCGATGAGCTTGTAAGGTACGCCGTAGCGGAGGCACGCCTCCTCCAGCGCCCGGGACTGGGCATTAACGCGGTAGGTCAGCGCCATGTCCCGGAGGTTGTAGACTTCCTCTCGGGTAAGGCGGTCAGCCTCCTGGAGTACTGCCATCGCTTCCTCTTCCTCATTGTAAGCCTCGCCCACGATAATGGGTTCCCCTTGGTCGTTCTCGGTAAAGAGGTCCTGATCAAGGCGTTGACGGTTGGAGGCGATGACCCTCCGAGCAGCCTCGAGGATGGTCTTGGTGGAGCGGTAGTTCTGGGAGAGGTTGACCACCTTGGCCTGGGCGTAGTCGCGCTGGAAGCTGAGGATGTTGCGGAGGTCGGCATTGCGCCAAGAATAGATGGACTGGTCGGGGTCGCCGACTACGCAGAGGTTCTGGTATTTTCCGGCCAGGTCGCGGGCGATTTGATACTGGGCCGTGTTGGTGTCCTGGAACTCGTCCACCATGAGGTGGATGTAACGCTCCTGGTACTTGTCTCTCACCGAGGGCGCCTCGCGGAAGAGCTCCACGGTCTTGGCGAGGAGGTCGTCGAAGTCCAGGGCGTGGTTTCGGGACATAGCCTCCTGGTAGAGGGTGTAGACGCGCTGCACCAACTCGTCGTAGTAGCCGCTGCGGCGCAGAAGGTACTGGTTCGGCGGAGTGAGCTGTGACTTGGCTGAGGAGATGGCGCTGAGCATGGCCCGGGGCGGCGTCTGCTTGGGGTCGAGCTTTGCCTGCGCAATCGCCTGCTTGACCAGCTCCATCTGGTCGGAATCATCGAAAATCACGAACTCCGGCACCACGCCTATGGGTTCACCGTCGCGGCGGAGAATCATCGCGCAGAGAGCGTGAAAGGTTCCGGCGGTAAGCTGCTTAGAGCGCTGGCCGAGGAGGCGTTCGAGGCGCGATTGCATCTCGCGGGCG
>Ga0114996_10009387_pt1 | contig 10724 bp, 10 predicted proteins | sample ArcticOcean_MG_C_4_FD_87039 | JGI IMG/M metagenome (GOLD analysis project Ga0114996, IMG submission 87039) | Marine microbial communities from western Arctic Ocean - ArcticOcean_MG_CB4_134 | ecosystem: Environmental > Aquatic > Marine > Oceanic | place: Arctic Ocean: Canada Basin | collected... | reverse complement strand
TGCCAAGCGGAGGAACCCAAGTTGCGCGCGACATCGAAAGAAGTACAGACCACACAAAGTCACGCAGACGAGATCGACGATGAGATCTCTCATACACCGAAGACCCGTCGCTGCTTGATGTGCCATACCCAGTTCGAAAGCACTTGGGCCGGCGAACGCGTCTGCCGGCAGTGCAAATCCTCGTCGCAATGGCGCTCAGGCGCACTGGGCTAGTGGCCCCCTCACTGATACAAAAAAAGGGGCCCGAGGGCCCCTTTTTCTAGCGTTTTGGAGGTTTACTCCACTACGCGCAGATTAGCGGCTGACTCCTTGCCGTCGCGGCCGGACTCCAGCTCGAACTCAACTACTTGGCCCTCATTGAGGGTCGAGAGACCAGCGCCTTCAACAGACGAGATGTGAACGAAGGCGTCTTTGCCCCCGGACTCAGGGCTGATGAAGCCGTATCCCTTAGTGGGATTAAACCACTTAACGGTGCCTTTCATAGCGTATCTTCCAGTTCTTTTTGTCACAGCGAATCCGATTGCACACAGGCAAGCGGGTCTCAGGTCAACGAATTTCCAGGATGTATGACGTCTTGGTCTTCTCGACGAAGCGAGATACGCCGGAGGCATCGCGGTCTGATTCATACGATACTGGACCACCTGTGGCATAAAGCAACCTCAAAACACCAAAGATTTGACGGGTACAGGAATACGCCCTAACAGTGTGACCGCTGTCCGGATACCCCAGATGTGGGGTCTTTAGTGAATATGGACGGTCAGGAACGCATTATACCGCCCAAAGGGCCGCATCAATTGACAAAAGGAAGCAGTTTATGGCTCGCGCCCCCAACTACGGTCATGAAAGACGCGAACGCGAAAAGAACAAGGCCGCCAAGCGGGCCGCACGAGCTGAGGCAAAGAAGGCCAAATCCGAGGATCGCCAGACTGACGAGAACAGTGAACCAGTTGGCGAGACAGCCGGAGAGGCAGTCACCGACCCGATAGCTACCACGGACCAGCCTACTGAGAAATAAACCTAAGCGAAACACTCCTTTTTTTCAGCTCGCACGCCACGTAAGTAAGAAGATCAGGAATTCGGCCTCTTGGAGTGCCCAAACTGGCCAATTGACCCATCCTGCGCATACCGTTGGGCGGCCATAAGAGCGCCACTTTATGGCCTCCGCCTCATCATCTCTGGGCTCGACTGCGGTCTCTAGCAAATTGACCAAACGGCATGCGGCGCGAATTACGTCTTCAACCGAACGCTCAAACGCCGCTTCGTTGACCTTTGATGGTTTGGTGAATCCGCTGCGTTACGGAACGAACCGAATGGCGAACGCTTCTATTTCTTCTTTCGTGGCTGGCGGTTCAAAGTTGACCAGGGTCTTGATGTTTCGGCACCTCGAAATTTCTTCTTGAGCACCCAGTAACCTTAGCTGCATCACTCGCGAAATGAGCGGCACGGCTCTCGTCGTCAGGTCCGTTTTTTGGCTGCAAGTTTTCGCTTCAGGAGCTTTGATTTTGCCACGACCTATTTTTTCGGGGGTGCTACTAGCCCTTGAGGCCGCAACAAGACGGACAACCGCGCGGGCCTTCTTCTGCCCAGGTGATGAGCTCTTCAGTGTCGTCGAGTGTCTCGGCCGGCTCCGTGTGGTGATCCATGCTTCTTTTCCCCTCGAGAGTAGGTGAATGGTTCTCCGCCAAGAGCCTCATACTCTCCAACGTTCTACTCGTCGGTCTTGAAGAACGGCGTGGCGCTCCGCCCAATAAGTCCAAACGTCAAACCATCAAAGAAGAAACTAACACCGCCAAATATGCGGCGCGGCGCAAGTGGGGTCGTCTACAATTGCTAGACGATAAATTCCTGGAAATTGCTGTGGACGGCCATCAATCGAGCAACGCGTTAAACCGTCCACTGGGCACACTCACCACCAAACCATCGAGTTCCAATTTGAACTCGATTTGGCACCCCAAACGGGACGTCAGCGCGAGACCGTAGGCGAAATCAAGCATGTCGTCCTCATCCTCGCTTGGTTCCGGAAAACTTGAAAACCACTCTTTATCCACAATGATGTGACAGGTCGAACAGGCCATCGCTCCCTCGCATGCGCCTTCCAGCTCCGAGATACCGTGCCGCTGGGCGATCGTGAGCAGAGTTTCGCCCGCGGCCGCATCAACCTCGCGACGCGATCCATCCGGCATCACGAACGTCATCACACCCATTCAGTCCGCTGAGGTTCGCGCGACAACCCGAAGTGCATCGACGGCACCGGCAATTTGCGAAGCAGCGGCGTCGATCTCCTCAAGCGTTGTTTGGCGTCCAAGGCCCAATCTGATCGCGCTGGCAGCGGCAGCATGGTCTAGGCCTATCGCTTGGAGAACATAGGACGGCTCCACCGCTGCCGAGGTGCAGGCAGAACCGGTTGCCGCCGCTATATCGTCCGCAAGCGCATCAAGTAACTCCTGGGCGTCAATCCCTGGGAACGCGACGTTGAGATTTCCCGGCCAGCGTTGATCAGCATCGCCGTTGAGGGTCGTTCCAGGTATGGCGAGTAGTCCCGCCCTAAGGCGCCCATGCATCCCATCAAGCCGTACGCGCTCGGCCGGCATATCTTGTTGTGCGGCTGCGGCGGCGGCCCCGAACCCAACACAAAGGAATGCGGGTAAGGTTCCGGATCGAATCCCGCGCTCCTGACCGCCCCCGGAAAACAGCGGTTCTAGACGCACACGCGGTCGGCGACGAACGTAGAGTGCACCAATTCCTTTCGGGCCGTACATCTTATGGGCCGAGATGCTCATCAGATCGATCGCCATTTCCTCTACATTCAGTGAAATCTTGCCGGCCGCCTGCGCGCAATCAGTATGAAAAAGGACTCCCCGCGCCCGGCAAAGCTGCCCGATATCGTGCAGCCGTTGGACCACACCAATTTCGTTGTTCACACCCATCACAGATACCAGGGCGGTGTCGTCACTGATCGCTGCGTCGAGCGCATCGAGGTCAATCAATCCGTTTGGGCGAACCGGCAGGATCGTGTTGGAAAAACCCTCAGTCTCAAGGGACTTCACCGATTCCAATACGCATTTGTGCTCGGTCACAACGGTCACCATGTGGCGACGACGGTTCTCAACAAACCGTGCCGCACCCTTTATGGCGAGGTTGTTAGATTCTGTAGCACCTGAGGTGAAAATTATCTCGCGCGGGTCGGCGGCGATGAGGGATGCAATTTCCTCACGGGAACTTTCGACGGCGGTCGCTGCGTCGTGTCCGTACCCGTGGTGATCCGAGTGTGGGTTGCCAAAATGATCTTCCAAGAAGGGGCGCATCGCTGCCAGAGCACGCGGATCAAGCGGTGTCGTGGCCTGGTAATCAAGGTAGATCGCGCGCTGCCGGGTCATGATACCAGCCGTGTCGACGGCGCAGGGCTTTTGCGCCGGTAGAGCGCGGTCCAGGCAGCGGTCAGCAGTTCGATATCGTCCTCTCGGGTATTCCAGCCAAGACTGACCCGGATCGCCGACGCCGCAAGTTCCGGAGGCGCTCCCATCGCCGCAAGGACGTGCGAGGGGCCAACCTTTCCCGACGAGCATGCCGAGCCAGCGCTGATAGCAATACCGTCAAGATCAAATGCCATGACCTGGGTTTCACTGGAAACGCCGGGCATTGTCAAACAGCTTGTGTTGGGTAGTCGTTCGGCATCCGCGCCGAAGACGGTCGCGCCGAATTCTCGGCAGGCCAGTTCCAATCGGTCGCGGAGTTTCATAACTACGGTTAGGCCTATGTCATTCTCAATCCACCACTGGGCAGCGGCTCCAAATCCGGCAATTCCGGGAACGTTCTGCGTTCCAGCGCGACGATACCCTTCCTGGCCGCCCCCAACCTGTTGCGCGCTAGGATAAAATCCTTTTCGGACCACCAAGGCGCCGGTTCCCATGGGTCCACCAAATTTGTGCGCTGAGACGGTTAGCATATCTACGCCAAGAGCGTCGAAATCAAATGGCACCTTCCCAGGTCCTTGCACCGCGTCACAATGCACAAGGGCACCGACCTCCCGGGCAAGTTCAACAGCTTCGCGGATTGGTTGGCAAACACCCGTTTCGTTGTTGGCCAACATGAGTGACACGAGAGCACCGGGGCGTGTGGCAAGCATGGTTTCCAACGCCCTAAGATCAATCACCCCGTCGCCGTCAACGGGTACGACCGTCACCCCATTGATGGAAATCCGCGATGGCGCGAGGACAGAATCATGTTCTGCGGCAGAGACAATCACGGGGCGATCGGCCCCAAGGATCGCCAGGTTGTTTGCCTCAGTGCCGCCACTCGTAAAAATGACGGTGCTAGTTTTCGCGCCAACGAGTTTGGCAACTTGGTCCCGTGCGTGGTCTACGACCTGGCGGGCACCTGCGCCGAACCGATGGACCGATGATGGATTACCCAAAAGATCGAGTGCATCGTTCGTCGCCGCTCTGGCAACATCAAGAATAGGCGTCGTCGCGTTATGGTCAAGATACACGCGTGGCGCCGCCATCGTTTAAAAACCCTTAGAGCGCTGTGGTTTCCGGCTGCGGTGAGGTCATAGCCAACTGTTGGCTGCTTCGACCTCGTGCGGCGCCCAAAATCTGACCATCAAGGACATCCTGGATCGTCACTGAGCAAAGAAACATGTAGATGTGATTGCCGAGTTCTTCCCACAGGTCATGGGTCAAACAGCGACTGCTGTTCTTTGAGCAGCCCAACGACGTTCCGGGCGTGCATCGGGTGGCACGCAGGTTCTCGTCAACAGCAAATACAGCATCAGCGATGCGAATGCTGGCCGCACCCCGTTGCAATAGGTACCCGCCGCCCGGACCGCGAACGCTCTTTACCAATTCACCGCGGCGCAATCGGCCAAACAGCTGCTCTAGGTACGAAAGGGAAATATTCTGGCGTTCTGAGATATCCGCCAGCGATACCGGCGCGCCCTTGCTGTGCGCTGCAAGGTCTACCAAGGCCATCACCGCATAGCGGCCCTTTGTGCTGAGCCTCATCTGATGGACTCCGCCACTTTTTCGGGTCCTTCCGATTCGGCAGGCTCTGGCAAGGGTCCGCCCACGGTCGAATTACGGCTCAAGTGCATTTCAAGCTGGGCAAGGCGAGCTTTGAGCAAATCGATTTGTTCCAACACCCCGGCAACAGCGTGTCCGGCAGGGTCGGCATCGCGCGCGGTTCCGTACGCGACGAACGCCGTAGATTTCGAGTCCGCACGAACCCCAATGGGTTTCGCCGGAATGCCGACAACCGTGGTCTTCGGCGCAACGTCCCTGACCACAACAGCGTTCGATCCAACTCTGACGCAATCGCCCAACGTGATTGGCCCCAATACCTTTGCGCCGGCGCCGACAATCACATCGTTCCCCAGGGTCGGATGCCGCTTTCCCGATTCGAGTGCTGTCCCACCCAAGGTGACGCCCTGGTAAAGCGTTACGTTACAGCCTATTTTAGTGGTTTCGCCGATCACCACGCCAAAGCCGTGATCGATGAAGAAACCCGGACCGATAACGGCGCCTGGATGGATTTCAATGCCGGTGAGAAATCGTGAGATGACTGAAATGAGTCGTCCCAAGAAACGCCAGCGACGGCGCCACAAGCCGTGCGCGACACGGTGATAGAAGACCGCGTGGAAGCCGGCGTACAAAAGGCCAACCTCTAACCGTGAGCGCGCTGCCGGATCGCGCTCCATCGCAGCCTTAAGATCGAGACCGAGTGTCTTGAACGTTGATGTTTCGCTCATGCTATAATCCCGCGCCATCGCGCGATAATCTGAACCAGTGTGGCCGGCATATAGGACACCCCACTAATACAATCAAGTTTAGAGGCCCATTCCAAGCCAACTCTAGCTGAGTAGGCCACTAATTTTGTCGGGTATTCCGACAGGGAGCGTTATGCCAGAAATCAATTTCAATGGCCCCGAGGGCCGCCTCGAAGGGCGCTATCTCGAGGGTAAAACAAAGAACGCGCCGATTGCCCTAGTACTTCATCCCCATCCGCAGCATGGCGGGACCATGAATAACAAGGTGGTCTACACGCTTTACCATGCCTTCGTTGACCGCGGATTTGCGGTCCTTCGCTTCAATTTTCGTGGGGTTGGCCGCAGCCAGGGCGAATTTGACCATGGCGCTGGCGAGCTTTCCGATGCCGCATCGGCGTTGGACTGGCTTCAAACCTTCAATGCCAATGCACGGACGTGCTGGGTCGCCGGTTTCTCTTTCGGTGCCTGGATCGGCATGCAATTGCTTATGCGGCGACCTGAGATCGACGGCTTCATCTCCGTTTCACCGCCATCCAGTCTTTTCGATTTCTCTTTCCTGGCACCCTGCCCTGCTTCTGGCATCATTCTCCACGGCGGCGACGATCATCATGTTCCCGTCGAAGACGCCAAGAAACTTGCCGAGAAATTACAATCTCAGAAAAACATTACGGTGAACTACCAGGTCGTGAGCGGCGCCGATCATTTCTTTACCGATCGGATCGACCAACTGCGTATGGGCGTCAACAATTATCTCGACGATGCTCTCGCCGAGGAGCCCAAACCAGCTGACAAAGAAGAAGCCGTTCCCTGACCTAATCCGGGCGAACCAGACGCCCACCCGTCATCGGTGCCGGCACGCCGGTAGTCGTTGGTAGGCTAAGTGGGAGACCACAGAGACTGCGCACCGCCAAATAGCCGAACGCGTGTGCCTCAAGGGCGTCACCTTGCCAGCCTGCGGACTCAACTGGCAATACCGGCACACCAAGGCCCGCAGCAAGACTTTCCATCAAATAGGCGTTGTTCCGCCCGCCTCCGGTCACCAACCATTTTTTGACAGGCGTTGGGAAATGCGATCGTGCTGCCATGACGGCGTCCACGGTGACCGCAGTGAGCGTGGCGGCACCGTCCTCCAAAGACTGAGCTACTATCAGCGCCAGATCGAAATTTTGCCGATCGAGCGATTTCGGCGGCGAGGCGGCCAAATACGGAGAGGAGAGCATCTCCTCGACGACAGATGCTATGGCCGCCCCGCCTCGCGCGATATCACCACCCCGATCAAATGGGCCAGCATCGTGGCGAGCGACCCAGTCGTCGATGAGCGCGTTACCGGGTCCGGTGTCGAAGGCAAGAATTGAATCGTCGCCGATCCAGGTAACGTTTGCAACGCCGCCAATATTGAGGATGGCAACCGGCTTGTCTTGGCCCGCCGCGAGGGCTCGGTGATAGAGCGGCGCCAACGGTGCCCCTTGCCCACCGGCGCTGACATCAGCGACACGAAAATCCGCAATGACGTCTACTTCCGCGTTCGATGCCAGCATCTCGGCATCACCGAGTTGCCAGGTAAAGCCTTGCTCCGGACGGTGTGTAATAGTGTGACCGTGGAAACCAATAATATTTATTTTTGAATAAGTTACAGCGTTTTTCTCAAGTAATTTGTTGATAATGTCAGTATGGCACTGGGTAAGCGCGCGCTCGATATCAACAACTGCCTCGGTCCGCTCTGTCTTACCCAGCAACTCTCGAATGCCGTCGCGCAACTGGCTCGGGTAGGCAGCAGTCATCCAGGGGCCGGGCTCAACCAGGCTTTCACCATCTGTACGAACGAGCGCCGCATCGACCCCATCAAGGGACGTCCCACTCATCAAGCCAATCGCCGTGAAAATACGATTTGTCATGGGTTGCCGTGCCACGTTATGAGCCCGAAGATGAACATGCTACACAGCGCACCCGTCCGCCAGTCCCAGCGATACCAACATGCCGACCGCACAATCAGACTTTATGCGCGCCATAACCCGGCGCGGCGATTTCCACGACGCGACTGATTTTGAGGCGCTCGACGCCCTGGCACTTAAAGGGGGTGTGGTCGGGTACATCGGCTTTGATGCGACCGCGCCTAGCCTGCACGTCGGGAACCTTATGCAGATCCTCAAGCTTCGGATCATGCAGCAGACCGGACAGAAACCCATTGCGCTAGTAGGTGGCGGCACGACCAAGATCGGAGACCCCTCCGGTAAAGACGAGATGCGCCAGATCCGCGGCGATGATGAAATCCAAGGTAACGTGGAACGGATCAAGGAACTGTTGGGGCGGTTCCTCACGTTCGGCGATGGACCGACGGATGCCATTCTGGTCAACAACGCAGATTGGCTCGATACCCTTGAGTACATTCCGTTCCTGCGGGATATCGGGCGGCACTTCACGATCAACCGTATGCTTACGTTTGAATCGGTAAAAGCGCGTTTGGACCGCGAGAGCCCTCTGTCGTTCATCGAATTCAACTACATGATCCTGCAGGCATACGACTTCCTAGAGTTGAGCCGTCGTTCTGGCTGCGTGCTTCAGATGGGTGGGTCAGATCAGTGGGGCAATATTCTGAACGGCGTCGAGCTATGCCGGCGCGTCGACCAAACCGGTGTGTTCGGGCTTACGTCGGACCTATTGACCACGGCATCAGGCGCCAAGATGGGCAAGACCGCGCAAGGGGCGGTGTGGCTCTCAGAAGATATGCTCTCCACCTACAATTACTGGCAGTTTTGGCGAAACACTGAGGATGCTGACGTCAGTCGCTTTTTACGCCTGTTCACTGACTTGCCGGACGATGAAATCGCGCGGCTGGAAATGCTCGAGGGTGCCGAAATTAACGATGCCAAGAAGATTCTGGCCACAGAGGCAACGGCGATGTGTCATGGCGCAGCAGCAGCGGCGGCCGCTGCGGAAACGGCGCATAAAACCTTCGAACAGGGCCAGACGGGCACTGCGCTACCCACCTTCGACATCCCACGCGATGAGTTAGAGGCCGGCGTTCCAGCATTCGATTTGCTTCGGCGATGCGGCCTAGAAACCTCCGGCGGCGAAGCCCGACGTTTGATCAAAGGCGGCGGGGCGCGGGTCAATGGCGTCGTGATCACTGAAGATACCCAAGCCATCACCCTTCAAGATTTGGGCTCCGACGGGACCATCAAAATGTCGGCCGGAAAAAAGCGCCACGCGCTCATTCGCCTAGCGTAACTAGCCCGGCTGCTCGCGCAAGAAAGGCCGTTGCGGATTGTCCGGATCGGGCGGTGCACCCCCGGTGAAGATAGCGAAGAAATTTCGCAGGAACCCGGGCGCCAGAGCCGATAGTGGATTGACCGTAATGACGGGCTCCTCGGTCGGCCCACTGATGCCGTAGGTCAGGGCAAAGACCCCCTCGCCTTCCCGGCCCACCAACAGCGTGCCTAGAAGTGGTATTTCGCCCAGCACGGAGTTAATCGTGTACGCAGGCACGAGCGTTCCGAACATCGATATTTCGTCAGTGTCTCCGTTGATCTCACCGTCCAACGTAATGCCAAGAGATGGCCCAAACGCGCGCGCATCTATGACTTCGAGCAATCCGTCATGAAAGCGGAATGGAACGTCCGCCCTCGCAAAATACAGGCCCTCACCGGTCATCACATCCAACAGGCCGGTCAACGATGCCAAAGAAAGGACCCGGGCGAGAGAGCTAGCCCTCATGACCCGCAAGTCAGTGATCTCCATTCGGCCATCAATAACCGGGCCGATATCGCTTTCACGGAGCGATGCAGAAACCAACAAGTCACCGCCGACCGCATCATCGAACAGGCCCGTCGTGCGTGCGAGCGCACCCGCGTTGGTGCCTGCGATTGTTAGCCGTCGCGGCCCCATCGGCGTGGTGACTAGTTCGATGTTGATCGGCGCTTCGCCGTTGATCGAGCCCGACGCACGCAGCGACTCCAAACTCTCCACGTAGTTGAATTCGCCTTCCACGCTGTGCAGCGAACGGCGTTCACTAAGAATCATCAGATCGGTCGAAAGGGACACATTTAGTGGCGGTAACTCGCCGGTAGCTTTGTTGAAGAACGCATCAAAAAAGGGCTCAGCGTCGATCCGAGGGCCGTTGATCGCCACGATGAAACCGTTTGGTGCTCGCGGCCGGATGGATGCGGCGATCCTCGACCGCCCAAAGGCAAGGTGGTCCAGATCGATCCGCCGTAGAGTTCGCTCCTGGCCCAGTTCAATCACTCCTGAGGCGGCTAAAACATCCGAGTTGAATGTTGCTTGTTCGATCCGCGTACCACCGCCATCCAAAGGGCGAACGAGAAAGGAGGCTCGAGCGGGCTTGGTCGGTAATTTTTTCGCTTGCAACACCTTGACGTCCACTAACGCCGGGGTGAGGTCGACATCGAATACAGCATCTATGAACTGACGCCCCGATGACCGAATATCGACCTCGGCGAAGATTTCGCCGACAAGGAATTCGTTGACCGGCACGCCTAGAGCAATGCGCGCCGTGTCGTTCAAGTAACCGCTAAGGTTAATCCGAGTCGTAATGCCATTGCCGGGTTGAAATGTTTCACTCCAAATAACGCCGAAAGGAACACCGTTGAGGGCCACCATGCCATCTGCCTGCATACCGGCTTTAGTGACTTCGAGCGTCACATTGCCCTGGCTCAGATCTACCTCACCGATCGCATCGTCGATTTCGGCATCGCGAATGTTCGACGCAGCCGCGAACGACAGATCGTTCAGTGTCAGGTCACGCCGGACCGGAAAACCCAGGCGGACGCGGGTTGCAGACACTCCTCGAACGCTGTCGGGGTTGATACCGAAACGTTCGGTTAGGCGCAACGGCTCTGTATCGATGAGACGAAGAACTTCGCGGTTATCGCCACTCGCCACGAACTCCAGCGTGGCATCCCATGTTTTGGGGGCCGATTCGACCATCTGGATTGCCCCCTCT
>Ga0114996_10009385_pt1 | contig 10725 bp, 10 predicted proteins | sample ArcticOcean_MG_C_4_FD_87039 | JGI IMG/M metagenome (GOLD analysis project Ga0114996, IMG submission 87039) | Marine microbial communities from western Arctic Ocean - ArcticOcean_MG_CB4_134 | ecosystem: Environmental > Aquatic > Marine > Oceanic | place: Arctic Ocean: Canada Basin | collected... | reverse complement strand
TTTCAAACCTTTCATTTGAGAAGATTTTTTGATTTGTTCTTTAAACCATCCTAATGGTTGTGCTGGCATTGCACTATTGAAGAAGCTAACAACGTTTAATCCTAAAGTACTCATTAGCTCATTAAATAATCCTCTACCCCCACCATAGTGAATCCAACCTAACATCTCATTTGCACTCCAACCCCAACAAGGGCCAGTACCGAAAAGAGAAGCCGCAGCTGACTTACTATACCAATATGCAGGCACATAGTGAGCTCCATCTAGAACTCCTCTGTGAACAGCATCTTGCATTTGACTAGTTTTAACTACAGAATTTACAGGTAGTAAATCAATTTTTAAACTACCTCCGGACATTTCGTTAACTCTTTTAACGTAATTGTTCGCATTCTCTAGGAAAATTCCTCCACCCCACGCAGCTTGTACTTTTAAAGTAGTTGCGGCTTTGGCGATTGAAGGCATAGCCAATGTTGCGGCAGCAACAGCACCTGTTGCAGCAGCAGTTTTAAAGAATTTACGTCTTGAAGAAGTTTTAATTCTTTTCAAGGTTTTATCTTTTTTTGACATTTTATGTTTCCTCCTAATTTATGTTATAATAATTTAACCATATCTTTAGATTAGAGTCTTTTTAAATTTTCCTTAAGATCCTTCGAATATAGATTTAATCTATATAAAGAAGTTAAATACACTTTTTAATTGAATTTAATTAACTGTATTTTTGCATTTACTATTTTTGAAAAACTCATCAATATTATCAATTGCTAAATCTGCCATTGCAATTCGAGTTTTTTTTGTGGCGCTGCCCAAATGTGGCAAAACATAAACATTCGGTAGTCTTAAATATTCTGGATGAATACTTGGCTCACCATTATAAACGTCTAATCCTAATGAATGAATTTTACCATTTTTTAATGCCTCAACCATTGCATCATCATCTATCATATCTCCTCTAGCACTATTAGAAAGGACCGCACCATCTGGAAAATGTTTTAATGAATTTTTATTTATAATATGTTTTGTTTCTTTAGTTGCCGGACAATTAATTGAAAAAAAATCAGAAACTGAGAATAAACTTTCTAGAGATTTATGATAAATCGCTCCTTTTTCTAAATTTTTATCTAATTTGGATCTATTATGGTAGTGAATTGTCATACCAAATGATTTTGCTCTATCCGCTACCGCTCTACCGACTCTTCCCATCCCTAAAATTCCTAAGCGGGATCCACTTAATTGCTTTCCAATTAAAAAATAAGCCGCCCACTTCCAGTTTTTTTTATTAGCCCATTCTATACCTTCTTTTGCTCTTCTTGCTGCCCCTAAAAGTATAAGCATAGCAATTTCTGCTGTAGCATCAGTTAAAACATCTGGTGTATTTGTAACAATAATATTTCTTTTTCTTGCTGCTTTAATGTCTATATTTCCAAAACCAACTGCAAAATTAGAAATAATTTTAACACTATCTGAAAGTTTTGAAATAGTGTTAGCATCTAATTTATCTGTAATCGCAGATAATATTCCATCACAATCCTTACTTTTAGTAATAATCTCTTCTTGGGTTAATAACTTATCTTCCAGATTCAATTTTGTGTTAAAAATTTTTAAAGCATAATCTTCGCTTGATTTTATTAATTTTCTTGTTATCAGTATTTTTTTCATAATTTTCTTAATATTGTAGGTTTTGGTCCTCCAGTATACCAATCTATAACTTCCACGGTATGTAAAATTGGAATCTGAGTTCCATTTGAAATTTGTGTAATACAACCAATATTACCCGTAGCAATAAATTGAGGATTAATTTTTTTTATATTTAAAATTTTATTTTTTAATAGTTCCTTAGCAATACTGTTTTGTAGCAAATTGTATGTTCCAGCTGAACCACAACAAAGATGTCCATCTGGAATATTAAATACTTTATTGCCTGTTTTTTTTATTAAATTCATTGGTATATCATGAACTTTTTGTCCATGCTGCATTGAACAGGCTGAATGATATGCAATTTTATATTCTTTGCTATTTTCTTTATTTTGAACAAAGTTTAACTTAACATTTTCATTTAAATATTCTGATATATCCTTCGTGAGTTCAGATATTTTTTTAGCTTTCTTTTTAAAATTTTTATCTGATTTAAATATAAATCCATAATCTTTTAGCGTAGTGCCACATCCAGAGGTATTAGAAATAATAGCATCTAGTCCATTTTTTAAATATTCATTATGCCAAACTGAAATATTCTTTTTAAAGGTTTCTTTGGCTAGTTCAGCTTTTCCTAAATGATAATTTAAAGAACCACAACAATCTATGCTTTTTGGAACAACGACTTCAATTCCGTGACGATTTAATAATCTTATAGTAGCTTCGTTAATTTGGGGCGAAATTACTGATTGCACACATCCTGTCAATAAAGCGACTCTTGCTACTGCTTTTTTCCTTTTTATAGAAGGATATATATACATTTTAGGTAAGTTTTTTCTGGGAATTTTTTTTGGTATTAAACTAATCATCTCTTTAACTTTTTTAGGAAAAAAAATTTTAAAAGGTTTTAAAAATAAAATTAGAATTATCATAAGCCTAAAATTAAATGGTTTAGATAAAGTAATAGATAGAAAATTTCTAATAACTCTATCTACTAAAGGTCTCTTATATGTTTTTTCTATGTGATTTCTTCCATGGTCGATGAGGTGCATATAGTTCACTCCAGATGGGCATGTAGTCATGCAGCCATAACATGAAAGACATCTATCAATATGTTTTACAATTTTTTCATTAGCGGGTTTATTTTTTTCTATCATGTCCTTAATTAAATATATCCTTCCTCTTGGACTATCTAATTCATCTCCTAACAATTTATACGTTGGACAAGTGGCATTACAAAAACCACAGTGAACACATTTTCTTAAAATTTTATCACTTGATTTATTATTTGTGTCTTTTAACTGTTCTTTTGAAAAAGTTGTCTCCATTTATATACCCGTATACATTTTTCCTGGATTAAGTATACTTTTAGGATCAAAACTTTTTTTTATGTTTTGAGATATATTAAACCGGTGTCTATTTATGGTAAAAACTTCCTCTACATAAGGAAGATATTCTGAATTTTTTATCATTGTTACATAACCCCCAATTTTTACTACCTTTTTTCTTATAGATTCAAACATGTGTTCAGATAATTCAAAAGCTTCCAACCATATTAATGCCCCGGCCCAATCCAAATAGTATTTATATTTATTAGAAAGTTGATAAATTAGCTTAACATTTTCTGATGGTGGGATAACAATTCTTATAATGCTGTTATTTGATGAATAAAAAAATTCTAAATTTTTAACTTTTTTCCAAAAAATATATGACTGATTTTTTTCAAGAACAGATATATTTAAATTAGAAATTTGAAGTTCTTTTATTAAATTATTAGTTTTTTTTTCAATTAATTTTTTTGATCCTTCAACTCTTATTGCTGTTATTGATCCATCCTGTTTCAAATCATTTAGTTTAAATGTATCCTCGATATTCATCACGCATCCAGTTATATCTGAATTTTTTGGAAAATAAACTGCACCAGATACATCATTGGAAGAACTCACAGAATCAGACAGGTAGCCAGAGCCAGATTCTATACTTTGATTATGAATAATTAGTGTCATGCTTTCATCAAAAGTTGGCAAAACTTTAAAAGTAACTTCTGTTAAAGCTACTAAAGTTCCATAAGAACCGCACATTAATTTACTTAAATCATAACCTGTAACATTCTTAACTACCACTCCTCCTGATTTTATAATTTCACCTTTTCCATTAACTCCCCTGAATCCTAAAACATGATCTCTAACACTTCCTACTTTAAATCTGCGTGGTCCAGAAATATTACAAGCTACTTGGCCTCCCGCTGTACCATAATTACTTTTACCATTTAAAAAGTATCCAAAATCAATTGGTTCAAAAGCTAATTGTTGATTATTTTTTTTTAATTTTTCTTCTATTAATTGTATTGGGGTTCCAGCTTTAACTTTTATATAAAGCTCTTCAGGCAAATATTCTATAATCCCATTTAAATTTGATAGGTTTAAAATTTTTGCACATTGCAGAGGTTTTCCTATTTTTTTTTTTGATTTTGATCCTGATAATTCTATAGGTATATTAGCTTTATAAGATTTTCTTATAAATGCAGCTACTTCTTTTTCGCTTTGAGGATATTCTATAAAATCAGAACTTTGGTATGTCTGTAAATTTTGTTTTTCCTCTATGGACATGGACTCTCCCTTCTTCTGCGCATTTTCTTAATATTGGATATACTTTTCCAGGATTTAATAGTGAACTTACATCTAAAGATTTTTTAAGTTTAATCTGTTGCTGAATATCGTTGTTATTAAACATTTCACACATCAATTCTCTTTTTTCAACTCCAACACCATGTTCTCCAGTTAGCACCCCTCCAACTTTTACACAATATTTTAATATCTCTGCTCCAAATTTTTCTGTTTTTTCTAAAGCATTTTTTTCATTTGCATCATACATAATCAAAGGATGAAGATTTCCATCTCCTGCGTGAAAAGCATTTGCTACTGGTAAATCATATTTTTTGGATAATTTTGCTATTTCTTTTAATACCTGAACTAATTTATTTCTTGGAATGGTACCATCCATACAATAATAGTCTGGCGCCATATCTCCACACGCAGGAAATGCTGCTTTACGCCCAGCCCAAAATTTTAATCTTTGTTTTTCGCTCTTGCTAATTTTAATACTAGAAGATTTATTTTTTCTGGAAATTTTAATTACTCTTTCAATTAATTCTTCTACCTCCTCATCTGTTCCATCTAATTCGACAATTAACATTGCCTCTGCATCTCTTGGATAGCCTGCTTTCACAAAATTATCAGTGGCATGTATTAATGCTTTATCCATCATTTCCATTCCAGCAGGAATAATTCCACTTGCAATAATTTCAGTTACACATTTACCACCATCTTCTATAGTAGAAAAACCAATAAGTGCTGCTTTAACCGCTTGTGGTTTTTTAAGAATTTTTACAGTTACCTCTGTAATCACACATAGCAAACCTTCAGATCCAGTTATTAATCCAAGTAGATCATATCCTTCGGAGTCATAAGTTTTGCCTCCTAATCTAGTAATAGTTCCATCCATAAAAACAACTTCTACGCCAAAAATATTATTTGTAGTTGTTCCATACTTTAGAGAATGAACTCCTCCAGAGTTTTCAGCTACATTTCCACCTATCGAGCATGCAATTTGACTAGATGGATCTGGAGCATAATAAAAATCTTTATCTTGAACGGCTTCTGTTATTGATAAATTTGTTACACCTGGTTGGGCAACAACACATCTATTTTTATAATCAATATCAATAATTTTATTAAGCTTACTTAAGCATAATAATATACTGTCAGCTAATGGTAATGCCCCACCAGACAATCCTGTACCGGCACCTCTTGGGACAACTTTAATTCTCTCTTGATTACAATATGCAAGTATATCACTCACTTCTTTAGTGTTTTCAGGGAATACAACTATTAAAGGTTTTTGCTTATAAGCTGTTAGCGCATCTGTTTCGAAGGGTCTTAGTTGGTCCTCATGATCTAAAATATTTTCAGCCTTGGTAATTTTTTTTAGCTCAGAAACAATCTCTACTTTTTTATTTAAAATAAGTTTTCGATCAATTTTTGGCATAATTAATTTTGTCATAAAAATATATTACAGCCTTAATGCTTAGTGGTCAAAAAAGTAAAAATGGATTATTTAAGTACTTTATCTATTTTTTCGATAGCTTTACTTATGTTTTCTCTTGATGCAGCGAAACTAAATCTTACATAGTCTTTAGCAAAATTTCCGAAGGAAGTTCCGGGTACTGTTGCAACGCCGGCTTCATATAAACATTTTTTTGAAAATTCATCACCACTAATACTCGTGCCTTTAACATTGGGAAATGCATAAAATGCACCACCAGGCTTTGTGCATTTAACACCTTTTAGACTATTTAAACCATCAACAATAAGATCTCTACGCAAAGTAAATTTTTCCATCATTTTATCTAGTTCATATTCTGGTCCATTTAATGCGGCTATACCTCCATATTGAATCGCAGCATTTACACATGAATGATTATTTACACAAAATTTAATTACATGTTCAACTAGATTTTCTGGCCACACACTCCATCCTAAACGCCATCCTGTCATTGAGTAAGTTTTGCTCCACCCGTCTAAAACAATTAATCTATTATAAAGGTCAGGGTAATTAAAAAATGTTGGCATTTTTTTCCCATCAAAAATTTGTCTACTATAAATTTCATCACTTAGAATCGCAACATTAGGAAATTTTCTTAACCCTTGAGCGAGTTCATCAATTTTATCTATCTCAGTAAAACTGCCAGTTGGATTATTTGGATTATTTAAGATCAACAATCTAGTATTATTATTAATTAAAGATAAAATTTTTTTAGGATCAATTAAAAAATCTTTATTTTCGGTTAAATTAAACGCGACGGGTTTTGCACCAGTATAATTAATCATTGATTTATAAATAGGAAAACCTGGATCAGGATATATAATTTCACCACCAGGCTCACCAAATAAACTAATTGCATAATACATTGTTGGTTTACCTCCAGGCATAATAACAATTCTTTCTGGATTAATATTTTTGTTATATAAATCTTTGATTTTTTTGCTAACCGCTTCCCTGCATTCTATTATTCCATTAGGCAAAACATACCCATGATGGCCATCCTTTAAGGCTTTAATAGTTGCTTCAACTATATGATGTGAAGTTCTAAAATCAGGTTGACCTAAACTTAAATGAATAATTTTTTGTCCATTTTTTTCTAGTTCTTTTGCTTCTGCTAAAACCTTAAATGCAGCTTCAGTTCCCAATCTATTTATACTTTTGGAAATCTTCATAACTTTATTATGTACTTTATTATGTACTTTTGTGAAATATAATTTTAGATTTATCCAAATCTTTAATAGTCTTGCATCCCATTAATACCATGTTTCTATAAATTTCATCATGCATATTTTGTAAAACTTTTTCTACTCCCTTTTGGCCTCCCGCGCCCAAAGCGAATAAAAACATCCTTCCGAAACTACAAGCTTTAGCTCCTGCTGCTAATGCTTTTAATACATGAGTTCCTCTTCTAACTCCTCCATCTAAAATTATTTCTAGCTTATCTCCAACTGCATCAGAAATTGCTTTCACTTGGTCAAAAGGTGATCTTGAGCCATCTAATTGTCTGCCGCCGTGATTAGAAATTATTATTGCTGTACAACCAATATCAATTGCTTTTTTAGCATCCTCTACTGACATGACTCCTTTTAATGCAAAAGGACCATTCCATTTTTTTACACAATATTCTGCATCTTTCCAATTCATCGCTGGATCGTATTGTTCATTTATGTATTCAATTACTGATTTTGAGATATTAGTTCCTTTATCTGTTTTTTTTGAAACATTTGCTAATTCAAATTTTTTATGAGTTAAATAATTAAATACCCATTCCGGACGCATCGCAAAACTCATTAAACTTTTAAGAGTCAGTTTTGGCGGTGTAGTAAAACCTGTTCTGTGGTCTTTTTCTCTATTTCCCGCAACAAGAGTATCAACAGTCAAACACATTGCATCAAATCCAGAATTTCTAGATCTATCTATTAAATCATCTGTAATTGATTGGTCTTTATGAACATAAAGTTGAAATAATTTTGGACCATTTGAAATATCAGATACTTCTTCAATAGTATTATTTCCCATGGAAGACATACTATAAAAAGTTCCAAATTTTTCTGCAGCTCGAGCTGAAGCCTTGTCTCCTTCGTGGTGATAAAGTCTTTGCATTGCTGCTGGTGAAAGAAAAATTGGCATTTCAATTTTTTTTCCAAATATCGTTGTTGATAAGTCTGGGACTCCAACGCTAGCAAGAATTTTTGGAACTAAATCACAATCATTAAAAGATTCTGTATTTCTTTTTAAAGTCGTTTCATCATCTGCACCACCATCAATATAATGAAAAATTGGAGATGGTAATTTTTTTTTTGCTAATTTTCTAAAGTCTTCAAAATTATGACAATCTTTAAGATTCATTTATTAATCTTGTTATGAATTTTACTTTTGTTAAATTAAAATTTTTTAAGAAAATTAAACATATAACTATTTGCACCAGGATTCTTATCGCCTAAACTAGCATTAGATATATGATTGTAAGACACTCCAAATTCAGTTTTTTCAAATAGATTTAAAGACATTTGAACCTCACTTTTAAATTCTAAAGCTGAGCCTAAATCTTTTCCATCTCCAGAATTATAATATCCAGGAGCAAAACTTGGTGTAATTTTTATGAAACCAAGATCATATTCAGCTTGGGCTCCCGTATAAAGGTAAACTGCACTATTTCCAGTTATAAAACCACCTGTGATTGGAGATAATTTTCCTAAAAAACTTTCTTTAAATAAATCATCATTTTGATGTTGCAACCCAACTAACACGGATGCTTGTTTATCATCACTAAAGTCAAACATACCACTAAATAAATTTAGTTCAGTTTCATTTGGACTTTGTTTTTTACTATTTAATTCTTCGCTGTTTGCAAAATTTAAAGAAGAAAAGCATGTTAATGCAATTGCAATATTTAAAATAATTTTTCTCATAAGCTAAACATATAACCTTAGATCAAAAAAATAAATAGAATTTGTTATTTAGAAAATAGTAATTGTTCTGAGGATTAAGCCTAATTAGGGTATAAAGAGGGAGGTAAGATTACTTATATAACTCCTAATTAGGCTATAAATTCGTTTTACACTCACACTTTGTCTAACTTTTGAAATAATATTGTCTATTTTGTGGCAGAAAATTAATTAGATTGTTTAAAATAACCAGATCCTTTTTTTCCCGTAAATATCTCTTCGATTAATGGATGTTTAATAGGTTCGTCCGAATCGTCATTAACTAAATTTTGCTCCGAAACATACGCCTCATAAGTGATATCATTATTTTCAGCTAATAGATGATAAAAAGGTTGATTTTTTCTTGGCCTTACATCTTTTGGGATTGATTCATACCACTCTTCTGAATTATTAAATTCAAAATCAACATCATAAATTACACCTCTAAAATCAAAGTGTTTATGCTTTACAACATCACCTATTGAAAATTTAGCTTTAGTTTCTGGCATCTATATTTTTATGAGAGTAATTATATTTATAAATAAATCAATAGAAAAAATACATCTTCGATGCGACATGTGTTAACATTTTCTAATGTATAGACCTTTAATTAAAGTTATAGCTGATTTCGGTCCCCTTCTAGTTTTTTTCATTATATATTTTAATAATGAAAATAATTTAAAATTAGCAATACCACCATTTATAGTTGCAACACTCATTTCTTTAATCGTAATTTATTTTTTAGAAAAAAGAGTGCCTATGGTTCCGTTAATAGGTGGGGTAATAATTACTCTATTTGGTGGTCTAACATTATATTTTGATAATAAAATTTTTTTTTATATGAAGCCAACAATAGTAAATATTCTTTTCGCGGGAATCTTATTTTTTGGTAAATATTTTACAAGGAAGCCAATACTAAAAGTTGTTTTTAAGACAGCAATGAAATTGGAAGATGAAGGATGGGAAAAATTAAGTAATCGTTGGATAGTTTTTTTTATAATTGTTGCAATTCTTAATGAAATTGTTTGGCGAACTCAATCAGAACCTTTTTGGGTAAATTTTAAAGTCTGGGGCTTACTCCCAATCAGCTTTTTATTTGTCGCAAGTCAGATTTCACTAATAAATAAATATAAATTAAAATAATAATGAATCATTTAAAATTAGTTGTTAATAATAAAAATAAAGAAAAAGATATTTTTTTTAATAAAAATGAACTTAAGTTAATATTAAATTTGTATGCTCAGATGGTTTCTGGCGGTGAATGGAAAGATTATGGGTTAAGCATTTTGAAAAAAGAGGTGAGTTTTAATGTTTACCATCGAACCTCTGAATTTCCAGTTTATAAAATAACAAAAAATTTAAAACCAAGAAGTAAAAATCAAAAATATTTAATTAAAGATGGGCAAAATAAAATAATTAATAATTCTGAAAATTTAGATAATTTGATTAAGAAAATTATTTGGAAAAAATTTAGATTAGTAAACTAGAGTTAACGTCTTTGACCAAATAATCTAAGTAACATAATAAAAAGATTGATGAAATCTAAGTAAAGAGTAAGGGCACCCATTACAGCTTTCTTTCCCATGATTTCAACTGAGTCACTTGCTGCATACATATTTTTAATTTTCTGAGTATCGTAAGCAGTTAATCCAACAAAAATTAAAACTCCAAGAATAGAAATTACGTAGTACATCAGTGTAGATTTCATAAACATATTAACGATCGAAGCAATAATAATTCCAAACAAGCCCATCATTAAAAAAGATCCTAATTTTGTTAAATCTCTTTTTGTTGTATATCCATAAATACTCATCGCAGCAAAAGTTCCAGATGTTATAAAAAAAACACGAATTACACTTACGCCTGTATAAATTAAAAATATTGATGAGAGTGATGCTCCCATTAGTGCGGCAAAAACCCAAAAAGTTGCTTGTGCTTTAGCTGCGCTCATGTTTTTTATTCCAAAACTCATATAAAAAACAACGCCCAATGGAGCTAACATTAGAACCCACATCAATGCTGATTTATAAATCAAATCACCAAATGCATTTGTGCCTGTAATTCC
>Ga0114996_10009384_pt1 | contig 10726 bp, 10 predicted proteins | sample ArcticOcean_MG_C_4_FD_87039 | JGI IMG/M metagenome (GOLD analysis project Ga0114996, IMG submission 87039) | Marine microbial communities from western Arctic Ocean - ArcticOcean_MG_CB4_134 | ecosystem: Environmental > Aquatic > Marine > Oceanic | place: Arctic Ocean: Canada Basin | collected... | reverse complement strand
GGAAATTCGAGGTTCATCACGTCGCGGAGGAGGTCCCGGTAGAGCTCTCGCACCAGAAAGCAGACTTCGGGCTGCAGGGTGGAAGGCGAGCAGAGACGGGAGAGGCGCTGTAGGGAGAAGGGGTCGCTGAGGATGTGCACCGTGTCGCCATACTCGTGGGGCAGTTCCGTGCGTCCGAATCCGATGTCGTTGTAGGCGTTGTCTTGCATATCTCCCTCGATGCCGCCGGGCTCATGGGCGAAGCGCCCGTCACCAGCGACAGGGTTCTTCTATCCCTCGCGGGCCGAGGATTCAAGTGAGAAGCTCTGTGAGGGAGGCGCCAGGAGAGCAGGAGACGGTCAGGAGAGCGCGTCCTCGGGGGAGTCGAGGGGCGTGATGCTGGTTTGCGCGATTCGGTCTACGACCACCCGACAATGGGGGGGCAGCGGGGTCCACTCTGGGGCCTCCGGCCGGACGTTGGTCACGGCGACGGCGCGTCCCGGCCGGAATCCCGTCGGGATTCGCAGGGTGTCGTCAGGCGGGGAGTCGTCGGCGCTGCTTCCCAGCGTTCGCATCCAAAGCTCCACTCCCCGTGTCTGAATGAGGAGCGCACGCAGCTCGGCTGCCGCCGCGAAAAAGGGGCCTCCAGTGTACCGCGACGGGATGAGGGAGAGCGCGCTCTCGAGCGAATGCACGAGGACGGGGAGCTCGGCGGTTCCTCGCCGGAGATCGCCGAAGCTGTGAAGGAAGGCCTGAAACTGGAGAAACGTGATCTCGCCAGGGTGTGTCCCTCGCTGCTTGGTCTGGAGAAAGTCCGGGATCGCGAGAGGAGGGATCTCGTCTGGGTCTCGGTCCTGGAGGTCGCCGCCCAGCGTCCAGAGCCATCGCCGATCCTTGAACGGAGGCGTTTGATGGCTCCGAAACACCGTGTCGGGAGACAATTCGGCGGTCTGTACGAGCGCGAATCCCCCCTCCTTCAAGTGGTGGAACGCGGCAGCGGCCTGTCCTGGAAGCAGGGGTCTGTGATGGAGGAGTGGGACTCCGTTGGGGCCCTGCTCTCCGACGCCACAGGCGCGTCGCTCGGCTCCGCCGAGCGCGGCGAGGGATGCCTCCACCACATCCATGCACGGAGCGAAGGCGTCCGCGCTGCTGATGGCGATGGCGAGAAATCGGTCCACGTTTCCTCCTGCAGCTTCAGGATCGGATGTCCGGGGGCTGGATTGCAAGTGATGAGTGATGGGTCGGCGCGCTGCGTCGACTTCCTCCCGTCCGGGGGATGGCGCGATTGCGTTTCTGCCCGGATCTTGCTTCGATGTATGCATTGAAAATCACCGGAGAAATCCCATGCGCCCCATCCGATTTGTTCTGTTCGCGTCCCTGTTCATCCTGTCGTGCCAGACATCTGCTGGCGCGGGTGGATCCGGAGGGGAGGAGCCGGGTGACGCGATCTCGGACGGCGAAACGGGCGACGACATCGGGGCGCTGGACGCCGGCGACGCCGCGGATGTCGTGGAGGATGTCGTGGAGGATGTCGTGGAGGATGTCGTGGAGGATGTCGCGCCTCCTCCTCCGGCGGACGGCGATGGCGATGGGATCTCGAACTGGGAAGACAACTGCCCGGCGACGGTCAACCCCGAGCAACTCGACCAGGATGGAGATGGAGTGGGTGATGCTTGCGATAATGACGTCGATGGGGACGGCGCGGCCGAGAGCCTGGACAACTGTCCGACGCTCCCCAACCCCCTGCAGGCGGATGCCGATGGGGATGGGGTGGGCGACGCATGCGACGGGGACGTGGACGGGGATGGGAGCCCAAACGAGAGCGACAACTGTCCGACGGACTCCAACGAGGGGCAGGCCGATGGGGACGGGGATGGGCAGGGCGATGCCTGCGATGGGGACCTCGACGGTGACGGCGTCGATGACGAAGGCGACAACTGCCCCCAGCAATCCAACCCGGAGCAGCTCGATGGAGACGCGGACGGGCTCGGGGATGCCTGCGATGGGGACCTCGACGGCGATGGGTTCCCCGACGTCCAGGACAATTGTCCGGAGCTGTCCAACCCCGATCAGCTCGACGGCGATTTCGACGATATCGGAGACGCCTGCGATCCCGAGGTGAAGCTCTGGGTTCTCAGCGTCCAGAACACGACGAAAGAGCTCCTTCACATCGACCTGGACACGGGCGTGGGGACTCCGGTGTGTACGCTGGACACCGAGGACAACTACCCGTCGACCACCTTCAGTCGGGAGGGCATCCTCTACGCGTCCAACAACTTCCAGGATCGCCTCGACATCATCGATCCGTGCACTTGTGAGATCACGCCCGTGGGTGATTACGGGTTCGATGAATCGGTGCAGGTCGTGGGGATCACCACGGATCAGGGCCTGGATCTCTTCGGCGTGGAGAACCAGACCGATCAGCTCCTCCACATCGACACCAGCTCGGGTCTCGCGTCTGTGGTGGGCGAATTCGGGATCAACATGGGCTCGAGCGGCGCGACGTGGTCAGACGCGCTCCAGGGGCTCTATGCGATCGACGGGACCTGGAGCAAGCTCTGGACCATCAGCCCCGCTACGGGGGCGGCGACCTACACGGCGAAGCTCTCCATCTCCTTCGTGGGGGTCGGCATCGAACTGCATCCGGGCAATGACATCCTGTACAGCTGCACCAACAACATCCTCTACGAGGTGGACAAGATCAGCGGGGAGACGTCGATGGTCGGAGAGATCGGCGAAAACGCGTGCAACAACCTCGCGGCTCCGTACACGAAGGTCGAATGTCCCCAATGGCCTCTCTAGAGGCGATCTCCTCCTCCTAATCGAGCACACTCCCCAGTCCGCCTTTCCGGCCGACCCCCCCCGGGCTCCCAATTCGGACATCGCTGGCCTTTGGCCCCCGTCTTCCGAGTTTCTTCGACGAGATCCCGCTTCATCCGGAATGGAAACATGAAAAGGGATTGTGGGCTTGGAGAAGATGGAGGTGGCGTGATGTTCCCCAAGGGATTTGGCAACTGGGTCCTTCAGTGGATGCCGGACTGGGTTTGGATGGGATTCGGTGAGCAGGTCCTCGTTCCTCGCGATGGTCGAGGAGAGGAAGCGCTTTTCTCCGAATATACGGTCCCCTTGGAGGGGGCTTCGGGATTTCGCGTCATGTTGACGGCCTCCCAGCGGACCATTATCCTTCGTCGTCGCGCTTCATTGACGCCACCACGCGAGGGATTCCGTCATGCAAGGTCACGTGTTCATGTCACTTCTGATCGCGACGGTCGCGATCGCCTTCGGAGCGGGAAAACTGATTGGTAGCACGGCGTCTCCGATGCCGGCCGAGGTCGCGCCAGCGCTCGACTCGAACGCGATCGTCCCCTCGTCTGCTGCTGCGACACCTGCGCCGTCTCCGGCAAGACCAGCCCCCGCGGCTGCCCCGGTGGTCGCTGCGGCGCCTGCCGCGCCTGCCGCCCCCGTACCTGCGGCTCTCGCTCGTCCGGCAGCACCTCGGCCCGTCTCCGCGGGGCTTCCCCTGGAGTCCGGGATGCCTGAAGACACCGGAGAACCGCTGAAGGCGGCGAAGCCATTCGCAATGGCCCAGTCTCCGTCCGGTTGGCTCCCTGCGCCGGCCCTGGGTTCCGATGACCCCCTGGTCGTGGTGATCGTATCGTCTGATTTTCAATGCCCTGTGTGCAGGAGGGTCGTGAAGCCTGTCGAGGCCATCGCCCGCGAGCTGGGCGCCGACGTTCGCGTGGAGTTCAAACATCACGCGCTCCCCTCTCACCCAAGGGCCATGGACGCGTCCCTGGCTGCGATGGCGGCCCATGCACAGGGGAGATTTTGGGAATATCACGACCGGCTATTCACCAATCAGCGAGCGCTGGGCCCCGGAGATCTCGAGGACCATGCACGCTCGATGGGGCTCGACCTCGCCCAATGGCAAAAAGACTTCAACAGCGAAGCGCGGCGCTTGCAGATCGCCTCGGAGAGCCGCGCATCCGACAAGCTCGGCGCACGGGGAACCCCGGGGTTCTTCATCAACGGTCGCAAGCAGGTCGGGTGGGGCTCGTATTTTGGGTTCAAGTCGATGGTCGAGCGTGAACTCACCTCCGCCCGGGAGCTGCTGAAGAGCGGGACGCCGCGTGCGGATGTGGTGAAAAAGCGCGTCCTCTCGAACAATCAGGCCGATGGTTCGAACTATGTCTCGTGGTTCATTGAGGGAACGCCTGCTCCCCAATAGCGGCGAGTGCTGCCCTCAACTGCCCGCGCAGACGAGTTCCGGGGCGCCTTCTGGGCTCTCTTCCACGCTGCAGCCACCGCCACATTCCTGATTGAACACGAACCAGCCCTCTTCACAGATCAACTCTGTCACCTGATCCGGCGCGCATGCGTAGCTTCCGTGCTCGACGCAGGGATCGCCTTCTTCCGCGTGTCCTGGATTTCCAGGGACTTCTTCCACCGTGCACGCAGACAAGGGGAGGAGGATCAGGAGGAGGAGGACGTGTCTTGGCATCATCAAAAGAGAAAGCTGGTGGTCAACGCGGCCTCGGTCGTCACCATGTCGTGGGCGACGTCATCGGCTTCGAAGTGAAGGTAGCCGACGCGGGCAGAGAGGGCCAGCGATACCCGGGGAAGCACTCGCCAGGAGGTCTCGAGCAACACGCCCGGGCTCAGTGCACTGTAAAGCTGGATGCGCTCGTCTTCGGTCAAGGCGTGGTCGTCCAGGTTGCGTCGGAGCACCACCCAGGCCAGGCGCGGCCCTGCGCTCCAGGCCGTGGGGCCCAGCTCCAGGCGGTAGAGCAACGCCATCCCGAGGTTCAGGTGCATCAGGTGCTGTTTCGTCGTTCCTTCCCCGGTCTGGATCTCTTGATCCGCGATGGCCACCAGCGCGTCGATCGCGAGGTCGATCCGGTGCATGCCCAGGTTGTGGATCCGCGCCTCAATCCCGAGGACGGGGAGATCGTTCACATAGCGGGTCGTGAAGGCGCGATTGTGGAACCATTGATAGCCCCCGTGCGCAGCCAGCGACACCGAAGTGACGGGCCCGCGCGTCGCATAGGCGACGTGCTCCACCACGTTCATCGACGCCGTGTCGAGGATCACCTCGCGGCGAGGGGGGACCAGGATGTCCGATCGGCGCGTGTCCTCTCCATGACGGTAAATCTGGAGTCGACCGGGTCGAACCGCGATCGTGCGAGGGGTTCCCGCGTCCTTGCGCACTTCGGCGACCACCGAGTCCGTGGCGCCGTGAAAGACCACGAATTGACCCTCGGAGGACGAGGGGAACGTCAGCAGAGCCGCTGCGTTGGCCAGGCGGGTCAGTACGAACTCCCCGTGCTGCGCGGACTCGAAATGGGGGTGCTGGGCTCCCATCCCCGCGGTTTGGGAGCGCTCGAGCGTCGTGAAGTACGCGTAGCGATAGAGCTCCGCGAGCGTTACGCGGTCATCCCCGCTGTAATCGGCGTCTCCTCGGAGCCCGCTGACGAGCGCGTGGGTGAAGAAGGAACCGCGGAGCTCGTCGGATTCGTGGGAGGACTCGCTCGGGGCGCTGGAGGTCAGGATCGCGTAGCCCTCGCTGGTCAACTGATCGTCGAGGGCGAGAGGGATGGGCGCCCGTTCGCCCCCCTTTGCCCGGACGATGGCGCCGGAGTGACAGGCATCGAGGATGCCAATACGCATGTCTGCTGGGGAGTTCTGCAGGTACTTCTTGAGTTCCAGGACGGGGAATCTCGAATCCCCGGTCACAAAGTAGCCTGGCTCTCCATGTCCTGAATAGTAGAAGAGGAAAATCACCTGGTCGGCCGGGTTCTCCTGAGCCGCCTGTATGCGAGCCTTCATCCCGGCGAGGGCCTCTCGGATCGTGTCTGCGCTCTCTCCGAGGCGCACTTCAATGTTCTCGGCGGGGAATCCCGCGATCTCCTGGAGAATCTCCGAGATCTTGCTCGCGTCTCGCTGCGCGTGCAGGAGCGGGGAGGTCGTGGCGTCTCCGACGTTGTTGCCGATGACCACCGCAAAGCGGTGCGTCCGGGCATCGACCGTGCTTGAGAGTAGAAGGGTCGCGAAAAACACGACCAGGGGGAGCGGCCGGGTCATGGGCTCAGTGTGCCACCTTCTCGATCCACATGGAAATCTGCGCTGCGTCGCCCAATCCGGGCAATCGATGCACTGCGCGTATGTCGTGTCCGTTTGTCCGGGCGCTTTTGAAGGCGGCATGGGCCGCCTTTTGGATCGATTGTCCCGGAATCGGCTGCTCGCTGAACACGGCGATGAAGCCTTCGTATCCGACGTAGTCATCCAAGCGAATGCTGGCTTCCAGCGGGAGATCCCGTCCCGGCGGCACCGCCAGGCTCTCGGCCCATTCGGGGGGATAGAAGGGGGTTACCTTGCCGGCGTTGTCCACGCTGATCAGGTAGAGGTGTCCGGGGGAATCCAACGAATAGGTGAATCGGAGGTGATCGCCTTTACGGTAGGTGCCTCCGGAGGTTCCCGCGATGGCGCCCCGGGGGGTGACCAGGTCGAACCCCAGCCCCACCTGCGCGTTGATCATGGCAGGAGAGGGCGCTGTGCGGCGGGTGTGATCCTGGCCCTTGGCACGAACACCCTCGGTGGACCTCGGCGGCTGGATGGATGAAGGCTCTGGGTCCAACGGGATCACCGCCAGCGCCAACGTCAGAACCCCTGCAGTCGCGAACACCGGGATCGCCCGTCTCCGCACGCTCTCGACGAATCGCGCCCATCCGCTCTGCTCGGGGGGCGTCGTCGTCTCGAGGGTGGCGAGAAAATCGTCCACCGGATGACTCTCGAGAAAAGCCCTTCGTTCGTCCAAGAGCTCCCGATCATCGCCTGTCCCGTCGCCGAGGCCCCCGGCCCGGACGAACGCGCTCAGCCCGTCTGCATCCACCGGGCGGGCAGCGTCGATGCGCTCATCCGAGAGAGTGGGATCCGTGTCCTTCATGGTCGGCATCCAAAGAGTGGACGTGCGCCGAGCGTGGTCCAGGACGGTGCGGTTGTGAGCCGGTCCCAATGCCTCACAGCCGCACCGTTCTGACGCCACGCTCGGCGCACGTCCGGGAAAAACACATCCGTCGGGGTGGAGGGGGAGAACCCCCGGAGATGCGTCGTATGCTTCGCGTTCATTCCGGCTCGTCCTCTCGGGCGAGGCGCCCTCGCGCTGTCGTTACAAACGCACGAATACGTCGGCGCACGGTCGGAACGGACACCCGCGTCGCGTCGGCGATCGCGGCTACGCTCTCCTCGTGGAGAAAGTAGCGGATCACCACTTCGCGCTCCTCTTCGGGAGCCGCTCCGACCAGCCAGGACACCAGATCCTGACGCGCCAGCAACGTGTCGAAAAGCACGGTGGTCGTGTCGGGGATCTCGTCCACTTCGGTGCCCGCGGGTCGGCGGGAGCTTCGCCGACGAATCTGCGTGAGGCAGTGATTGGTGGTGACCCGATTCAACCATGGCAGCAACGTCTCCCGTTCTTCCAGCTTTTCGACATGACGGATGAGCTGGAGGAAGACCTCCTGGAGGGCGTCGTCCGCCTCCGCCTCGCTCCCCAACATCCGCTTGCAACGCCGATGGATGAAGAACGCGTACTCTTCGTACATGCGGCGTATCGTGTGCTTGTGCATACCGCTTGTCCGTCCGTCTCTCATGGGGATTCACGCCCGAGGGACGTGAAAGTGATCAAAAAACTCGTCAGGAGATGGAAATAAAGGGGCGTATGTGGCGCAGCGAGCGGTTTGGTGCGCTCATTGATCGTCTTCGCCCGAGCTCTCCGAGGGGCAGTGACGGCGAAGGTGGGCGAATGTATAGATGCCCTCTCGATGTCCATCGGCCCACAGCAGGCCGATCCCGTAGTTTCCGACGGGCCACGCCTTGAGCAGAGAGACCGATTGCCGCGCCTCCTCCTCCTCGCCGCGGGAGAGGACTGCGAACTTCTTTCGGCTCTCTGACTTCTTCGCGAGGGGGGGGCGCTCGTGGATTCCCGTGCACGCAGCGCAGGGACAGATCTGACGCAGGAGTGGGGCGGAGAGGGTGCTCACGTGTCCGTCGGACCATTCAATCTGGACGGCTTCGTGCTCTCCCACCCAGGAGATGCGAGCGGGCTGTGTTTGCGGGGAGGGCGCTTCCATCATGGGCGGCAGCATCGCATGGGGGTGGAGGAAAGTCATCTCATCCAGGATGAGCGGGGCCTTGCGAGACGTTGTCTCCCTGACGCGACGTGTGTCATGCTGCCGTCGCCTGAATACGGGAGAGGATATCCGATGAGACGCTTTCCATTCATGCTCTTGACCGCGCTTTTGGGGCTCGCGTGGAGCACTCCGGCAGCGGGAGCGCTGGGACCCGATCAGAAGATGGGGTTGAGCTTGCGCTCCCACGTCGAGGCGGGAGAGAAGCCAGCCATTCTCTTGAAGCCGGTCTCGTCGATTCAGGCGCTCAAGATCGCGGTCACTCGCCTCTCGGATGGGACCGAGTTCAGCTTCGACGTGGGCGCGCTGAAGAAGGGGCAGTCCAAGGAGCTTCCGTTCAAGCAGAGAGAGGGCACTCAGAAGTATCGGGCCCGGTTCGACGTGACGTTTCGAGGCTCCAGTCCCACGGCATTTGACTATGCGTTCGAGGCCACGGTCACGCCTCCCCTCGCGATCGAAGTTCGCAAACGGGACGTGGATCTGGACGGCCGGACCCTGGCGGTGAAGAGCACGCGTCGGACGGCTCGCGTGGACATCCGCGTGTTTGGTGAGGGACGAACGCTCGTCGGTGAGGGAGGGCATGCGTTCGAGTCCGCGCCAGCGGGGCGTGGGCTCCAAGTCGCTTGGAACCAGGAGCCGGCGAACGTGCGGGTGATCGAGGTGAAGGTGACCGATGTGAACGGGTTCTGGGCGTCGATGGAGATCCGTCCCTTCTTCGTGGAGCCCTGGGAGGATCGCATCTACTTCGCGACGGGGAGCGATGCCATCGAGAGCAGCGAGGAGCCGAAGCTGAAGGTGACGCTGGAGCGGATCCACGAGGCCATCCGCATGGCGAAGGTGGAGTATGGCGTTACCATCGACATGCGGCTCTATGTGGCGGGCTACACGGACACGGTCGGGAGCGCTGCAGCCAATCGCGAACTCTCCCACCGTCGCGCGCGGAGCATCGGGCGGCATTTGATCGGTCGAGGTTTGAAGATCCCCGTCTTTCATCAGGGCTTCGGTGAGGACGTCCTCGCGGTCTCCACGCCGGACAACACGGCGCATGAGAGGAATCGCCGCACGCTCTACGTGCTCAGCAGTCAGGTTCCGGTGTCGGCGGCGTTTCCGCGCAGTCAATGGAAGCGACTGCGCTGAGTGAAGTGGTACGCGGCACAGGATTCGAACCTGTGACCTTCGGCTCCGGAGGCCGACGCTCTATCCAGCTGAGCTAGCCGCGCATTCCCACGAGCGTCGGGTTATAGCCCCGGTCCTGGGCGGTGTCAACGAGGCCTTCGACGCTCTTCAATCGTAAAAGGTGCGACCAGGCTCCTGTTTTTTCCACTCCTGGACCCTCGGGCCCGTTCGCAGGACGCCCACGTTCTTCTTGTGGTTTGGATTGAACGTCTCCTCCTGCCGAAGCGTGCGGCGAGGGCGGGGACTCAGGCTGCGCTGCGTCGCTGTTTTCGGCTCGTCGGTCCTGCTCCTGGGCGCGCTCCCCGTGGCGCGGTCTGTGGGTGGATCGCGTGGTGTTGGCTGAGCGATCGGGCTGGAGGTCCCTGGAGGCGGAAAGAAACGCAGGCTGAAGGTGTGTCGCGCCTGGGTATGGATGACGAGCTTCGCCTGCTCCAGGGATCGCTCAACGTCGCGCAGCGTATCGCTTGAATGCAGGACCAGGAACCCCGATGCCCGGCGGACGACGTGGTAGCGCCGATGGGCGTAGAACTCGCGGAGCGCCTGACGCGTGGAGCGAAGCTGATAGATGGCCAGGTCGGGGGTCTCTCGTTCGAGCGCGGCTCCACGTGGGAGCGCAAATCCCCAGGGCGTGTCTTCGCTCGCGAGGAGTCGTCCCAGCGGGTCGACGCGGAGAGGGGTTTGAGCCGCGCTGGAGGACGGTGACGCGGCTGAAGGCTCGGGGGGGATCGGGGGGATCTCCACGGACGGCGGATCGTCCACGAGGACGATCTCGGGGGTCCGTTCGCTGCAGGCGTGCGCGAGAAAACCGAAGGTGACCAGTAGGAGGAGGGAGGCGCGCATCAGTCGAAAATCAACGCCCAGGAGATCGGAGTCAGCGCGGTCTTGGGCTTCTTCAGCGTCTGAATGGACGTGGTGGTGGACTGGGTCGCTCCTGAGCCAGATCCAGAGCCGGATCCCGTTCCAGGGCTGTCCTTGCCGGATCCGTCCTGGCTCACGCTCTGGTACTGGACCACGAGCTCGATCTTCCCCGGGTCAATGCCCGCGGAACCTGGGACCGAGTTGCCCGTCAGGGGGATTTCTCCCGAGCAGGACGGCCGCTGGACGATGTGGACCCCAAAGGGGACGCCTGGATCCAGAGCGATGTACTCCACCAGGTCGGTGGTCGTGATTGCGTTGCCGTCGAGGTCCATCCCGGCGAGCGGATCGGTGGAGTCCGCGCTGATGGTGTTGCGGTAGTGCAGGCCCCAGAGCTTGGCCCCGTCCTTCGCGACGACACATGCGTCGTCTGGATTGGGCCGGAAGGTCGTGAAATAGGCGATCTCGTCGAACACGATCGGGCGCCCCATCACCATGGTCCCGTCGTCAAAGAGCTTCTGCCAGTTCACCTT
>Ga0114996_10009383_pt1 | contig 10728 bp, 10 predicted proteins | sample ArcticOcean_MG_C_4_FD_87039 | JGI IMG/M metagenome (GOLD analysis project Ga0114996, IMG submission 87039) | Marine microbial communities from western Arctic Ocean - ArcticOcean_MG_CB4_134 | ecosystem: Environmental > Aquatic > Marine > Oceanic | place: Arctic Ocean: Canada Basin | collected... | reverse complement strand
GATCATGATTGACGAAAGGGTGAGACGATGAGTTCGACTATGTTACTTGCGGGTGTTGGACCGGGGTTGGGTGCTTCGCTGGTGAGGCGCTTTGCGGAGGGCGGCTTCCGTGTGGGGATGCTGGCGAGGTCGGAGGGGACGATGAACGATTTGGCAGACGAACTGGGAGATCAGGCGATTGGCTTCCAGGCGGATATTTCTGATCCAGATGAGGTCCGGCAGGCATTCGTGGGAATTCGGGAGGCGCTCGGCCCGGTCGACGTACTGATCAATCACGCGAGCGCCGCGGCGTGGAAGGGAATTCTGAAGGTGGATGCCGAAGAATTTGAGCGGGCCTGGCGGGTGTCGGCGTACGGTGCTTTTCTCTGTTCGCAAGCGGCCCTGCCCGATATGGTCCAGGCGGAGAAGGGATGCGTACTGTTCACGGGCGCGACGTCGTCGATTCGCGGGTGCCTTGGGGCCGTCGATTTCAGCAGCGCCAAGTTCGCCGTACGCGGGCTGGCGGATGCGATGGCCCGCGAGCTCTGGCCCAAAGGCATTCACGTTGCGCACGTGATCGTGGACGGCGGCATCGACGCCCGCGACAGCTCGGCGCAGGCTTCCAGTCCGTCCGAGAACGAGTCGCTTCTGAATCCGGATGCGATCGCTCAGGTCTACTGGGATCTTGCAGCCCAGCATCCGAGTTCCTGGTCCTGGGAAGTGGATGTGCGGCCGAACAGGGAGCCGTTCTTCGAGTAGACGAATAGACGAACCGATCAGCTTTCAGGCCTGCCCTTCCAATCCTCCCACCGCATCTGCAATCATGCTCACTGCTACCTCAATGTCCTTTTCTCCGCTCACGATCAGGTCCGCAAACAGCCGTGTGGGTTCCACAAACCGTTCGTGCATGGGCTGAGCGGTCTCTTGCCACTGCCTCAACACGGACTCCACAGAACGCCCCCTCTCAGCGACATCGCGCTGAAGGCGCCGGGACAGCCGTATGTCGGCGCTCGTATCCACGAAGAGCTTCACGTCGCAGCGGCTGCGAAGGTCTTCGCTGGAGAGCACGAGAATGCCTTCAACAATGATGATGATGTTTGACGGCGGAATGCTGCGAGCGGAGGGCAGGCGCGTGTGGTGTGCGAAGTCGTACTCGGGGCAGCCGATGGCGTTTCCGGCGCGGAGCTGATCCAGGTGGGTGATCAGCAGATCGGTCTCAAGGCTATCGGGATGGTCGAAATTGGCCGCCGCCCGCTCGGCTTCGGAGAGGTGGGTGAGATCCTTGTAATAGGCGTCGTGAGGGATGGCGGCGGCGCAGTCGTTCCCGATTCGACCAAGGAGCTTGCTCGCCAGGACCGTCTTGCCCGATCCGGTGCCGCCTGCTATGCCGATGATGATCACGCGATCTCCGGGGTTGGCTTGACACGTTTCTGGAGGGCTTCTATCTTGGCGGCGAGAAGGGCCTGAGGGTCAAGAAGGTCAATTCAAGCATCAGGGAATGCGGGAGCATTCCACGAACCCGTTCGTCCACCTGCTCGTTGCAGACGACACCCTAGAATAGGGGCCAGCGAGGGTCAGGTCAACGCTGACTCAGCGTGCCGATTCACCCGGAGGAATTGATGAAAGCGAAGCGTCTAGTTTTCCCTGGCAAATTGAAAGTGGAGACCGAAGAGATTGAGATAGCGGACACGCCGGGCGACGAGGAAGTCCTTGTCGAGAACGTATACGGGTTGATCAGTCCGGGAACCGAGCTCGCGATGTTCACTGAAACGCACATCAATTTTCCGGACCCCGATTTCAAGTACGCCAGCTACCCGTTTCGCCCGGGTTACGCCTCCATCGGGCGGGCGGTGGTGGTGGGGAAGCGGGTGGAGGGTGTTAACGAGGGCGATCTGGTCTACATTGGTGGGCATCACGCGTCTCACGTGATCGTTCCCGCCGCGCGGGCTCAGCGCCGCGTACCAGATGGTATTCCTCTTGAGCACGTTCCCTTCGCGACGATGATGAATATTTCGCTCTCTTCGATACGGCTCTCATCCATGCGTCTGGGGTATACCGTTGCGGTGTTCGGGCAGGGGCTGGTCGGCAATTTCGCAGCGCAACTCTTTCGAGAGTCGGGCGCCCTCCTTACGATCGGCATCGATACGGTAAAGGAGCGCCTGAAGCAGTCCAAGGATTGCGGGATACATATCCAGATCAACCCGGCAGAGGAGGATCTGGAGAAGCGTATCGCCGAGATTACGGGCACGAAGGGGTGTCAGGTGGTGGTGGAAGGCACCGGGAATCCGGTTGCCGCAAGCCCCGCTTTGAAGATCGCGGCCATGATGGGTGAGATCATTCTTCTCGGGAGCCCCAGGGGGGTCGCCGAAGTGGATCTCTACAACGATATTCACCGGAAGGGTGTTCACGTTATCGGCTGCCACGCAGGGCGGCAGCGAGATGCCCGTCAGTACGGTGATCCCGACTCCATGGAGATGCTGTTCGAACTGATGCGACAGGGTCGGATCAACGTGGCGCCGCTTCATACGCATACTCTCCCGGCAAGCGCCGCCGACGAAGCCTTTAACGGCTTGCTGAACAGGAAAGAGGAGTATCTGGGGGTTCTGCTGGATCTGCAGCAGTGGTAGCTTTTCCTCGCAGCCCAGCACGTGAGAGAAGCCAGGGATGATACCATGGCGCAGCAGTCGGTTTTTTGCCTGAGGTAAGCGAGGACACCCAAGGTGATTGATGAAGATTGTTGAGACGGACCTGGAAATCCAGCGGGAACCGTTCGTTCGGCCGTTTGCGTTCAAGGGGTCGGCGTTCCACGAGAAGTGGAATATGGTCGTGCGGGTGGTGGACGAAATGGGCAACGAAGCGGTTGGGGTCGGAGGGTTGGCGGTGCTCTGGTCTGACGCCAACGTCTTTGCCGCGCATTCCGAAACGGGTGGCAATTTACTGCAGGCGTCGCTGCTGGAGTTTGCTCTCCAGAGGGTGAAGGAGTTGGAGGACGCGTCGCCGGAAGCGGCGTTTGATGCTCTTTTACCTGAGGTTATCGAATTCGGGAAACGGGTCACGGGACGGCAGGATCTGCGGACAACGTTCGCACTGATTTCGATGGTGGCTCTGGACAACGCGTTGTGGCTTTTGAAGGCCGGTCGCGATTCTGCGGCGACGTTCGACGATCTGATCCCGGAGGCCGTTCGGCCTGCCTTGTCGGCACGACAGGAAGCGCTTGTTCTGGCGCCGGCCGTGGGGTATACGCTTCCGATTGAGGATGTGGCCTCGATGCTGGTGTCGGGAGTAGGGGTATTGAAGGTCAAGATTGGGCATCCTGGTACGGAAGCGGAGATGCTGGAGGGCGATTGCCGTCAACTGAGCCGCCTTCATGAAATCGCGGCGGGAGTGGAGACGCCCCTTACGGAATCGGGACAGGTGCAGTATTACCTAGATGCGAACGGCCGTTACAGGAACCGGGAGACGATGGCTCGGCTACTGGACCATGCCGATACCCTCAATGCCCTTGACCGTATTCTGATGGTCGAGGAGCCTTTTTGCGAAGGGGCCGAATTCGACGTGGGGGATTTGCCTGCCAGGTTTGCTGCTGATGAGAGTCTGTACGATCTGGAGGATCTTACTCGTCGTGTGTCGCAGGGTTTCGGCGCGGTGGCTATCAAGCCGGCGGGGAAGACCCTGACGCTGGCCTTCCGTATGGTGGCGCACGCCGCCAAACTGGGCCTCCCAGCGTTCGTTGCGGATAATGCCTGTGTTCCGGTGCTGCTGGAGTGGAATAAGAACGTGTCGGCACGTCTGCCTTCGTTCCCAGGGATACGGGGCGGGGTGATCGAATCGAATGGGTCGGAGAATTACGGTCGATGGGAAGAGATGCTCTCCGAATTTCCTGTTCGGGGAGCGGACTGGCTTCGTCCCGAAGCAGGGGCTTTTCGCCTGACGGAGGCGTATTTCGCCCAAAGCGGAGGTATTTTCAGCGAACCTGCAGCCTATTCCCAACTTCTGCGGAGGCCGTGATGGGCCGCTTTCGACTCTCTTTATTTCCTATAGTAAGGGAGTGAGTCATTCACCCGCTCTTAACGGTATCTCTGTGAGAATTCTTCCACCTGCAACCCTATTGGCTGTACTCCTCTTGCTATCTGCTTGCTCCTTCGAGGAGGAGAAAGCGCCGGTAAGTGTTCTGGATCGGTCGGACCTCTTTACACAGGTGATGCTCGAGGGCTACAATGAGCGAGATTACCTTAAGTTCTCCCGCCATTTCGACAGCAGTCTGAAGGGCGATCTCCCTGAGCCTGCTTTTTTCGCCTTTCGCGATACAATGATCAAGCTTCTTGGCCGCTTCGTGGCAAAGGAAGTGGACCACGTGGAGCAGGATGGCAGCTATCGAGTTGTCTACTACCGGATGCGGTTTGAACATGAAACCGGTTCGTTGTTCAAGGTCGTCCTTCAGCCCTACTGGGACGACCACCTGATCTCCGGCTTCGAATTTGCCGGAGGCCAACCCGCGTCATCCGATCCCCCGGACGACGTTTCTGGATCTCCCTGATTCCCAATTCCTGCACGGAACATGCTTACGCTCCGGCAAGCTGATCTGCCGGCCTCTTGAACGCGCGCTCGGAATCGACCGATGCCCGTGCGTTCTTGCGTTCAGCCGTGTTTGTGTGCGCGAGGAAATTCTCTGAAGACCAAGAAGAAATCTCGTGCTGCCTCAGGAGAGAAGCCGTCTCCGGCAAAAAGCTCCGAAAACGGTATCGGAGTCCTCAACGAGCGATCGCTTCACGCGTCGCTCAAGGAGTGGTACGCCGAGCCGGGCGATGTGGCGGAGGTGAAGTTGGACGGCTATGTCATCGACCTGGTTCGGGGCGAGCGGCTGATCGAATTCCAAACGCGCAACTTCTCCTCTATCGGGAGGAAGCTGCGCACCCTGGTAGAGACCTACGACCTCCGGCTGGTGCATCCGGTATCGCAGGAAAAGTGGATCGTACGGGTGGATTCATCCGGAGAGAAGGTGTTGAGCCGGCGGAAGTCGCCGCGTCGTGGCAGGCTTACAGACGTGTTCGACGAACTGGTTCGAATTCCAGACCTGGTCAACAGCCCGGGGTTCACACTGGAGGTGGTGCTCATTCAGGAGGAGGAAGTACGGTGCGACGACGGCAAGGGAAGCTGGCGTCGTAAGGGGGTCAGTATTACGGACCGGAAGCTCCTGGAGGTTGTGGAGCAGGCAGAATTCAAGACCTCCTCTGATTTCCTGCGCTTCCTGCCCGATTCTCTGAAAGACCCCTTCACGAATCGCGAGCTTCACTCGGCAGCGGATGTGCCGATGCACCGGGCCCAGAAGATGACTTATTGCCTTCGGAAAATGAACGCCATACGGCAGGTAGGTAAGAAAGGGAACGCTCACCTGTACGAACGGGCTTTGGGTTGACGGCCTTGCCACCTTCCAACACCCTCGCCCTACCAGAGAACTCGGAACTCCTCCTCCGCCCTCACTTCCTCGCCTGACTCCAAATCTCCTACAATTACCAGAAAGCGCCTCAGACCCGGGGTAGAAGCGACCATATCCAGCGACAGGTAGTGAGACTCGAAGGGGTTTGCGCCGTTGATGGTGTCGGTAACGGCCGTCGACCACTGCGCTTCTTCCTGATCGCCATCGCCCTCCGGGACCCGTCGAACGCGATAGGTTACGGTGTAGCGGGTGGCGCCGAATCCGTTTCTGGCGAGGTTGTAGATTTCGAAATAGAACGAGGCACTCTCCGATTGGCGGATGGTTCGAAGTGGATTGGAGAGAATCTGGTAAGACTCGCGAGTTCGACGTGACTTCGGTCGCTCAACGATTCGACGCGCCATCAAGAGGTCGCTCAGGGCAAGCGCAGACGACTCCTTGAAATCACGGATCCGTACCGAGTCGCGGAAGGATCCAAGAGAGTTCGACACGCGGTCTTCCACTTCCATCGCCAGATGTACATTCCCAGGAGGCAGCATCAGGCGCTCGGCCCCGAAGAGGTATCCGTCCCGGACTCCGTCCACCTGAACCCAGGGAAGCAGGTCGACGGAGTCGAGATCTCGCGATAGAGGACGCCATTCCGGGTCGAAGACGAAGAGCCCTTTCCTGACATTCACGTTGTGGGCCGCCGGGGCTCGCGGTTCGTGCGTAACCTCTTCCCCTGGAATTGCGTAGTAGATCTCCAGACGCGTCCTTCCTTCCTCTCCTCTGAACTGTGCCACCTGCGTCAGTAGATTGTAATGCTCCCACCAGTACGGATTCTTTGAGTACTCGCCTACTCTCTTAACCAGGGACGACAGGGAGCCGACGGCTCAGCCGTTGTGCCGCCCATACAGGAAGCGCCAGTGGTCGGGCGACGTATTGCCGAACGACAGCTCGAAATCCGGATAGCGCCAGGTGTCGATAAGGTAGGCGCTGCCCAGCACCAGATTTCTCGATCCAGGCTTGCCGTACCGGATGTAGGCTTCGCCACGGTCTGTCTTCCATCCTGGAACCTGTCGGTAGAGTTCGTCGAAATTGAGATTTGTGTACGCCACGCGCCGACAGTGCTCCATCAATCGCTCGTTTACCTGAGTGAGAAAGAGCGGGTCGCGGGCGGTCCAGAAACGGCGCACTCTATCCGATTCGACCGCAGGTCCCTGGTGCAGATCGGAAAGAAGGAACGCGGATACTAAAAGTTCCCTCTCTACAGCCTGGAGGTTCTCCAACCCGCGGGCATAGGCGTCGAAGGCAGCTTCGTTGTTTCCTTCCATCTGCCGTCCGAGTCCGACAAAGAACCAGGCATCCGGATCTCTCGGTTTCAGTTCGAGATAGTCCTGGAACAGGGGGGCGATCCTGTCGTTCAGCAGACCTTCGTGGTATACCGTTCCCAGGAGCAGCCTGGCCCGGCGGTGATGGGGATCGACCTCCAGGGCTCGTTGGAGATAGGACACGGCCCTGTCGCGCATTTCGATTCCATGGTCGGTGAACCTGAAGCCCCCCGGACTCCTCCGGGTTTCCCGTTCCAACGCTCGAAGCATCTCTTCAGCAGCAACCTTGCCGGACCAGTAGAGGGCCTCGGTGTGGTCCGGGTTCAGCTTCAGCGCCTGCTTAAGGCGGGTGTGGGCATTGTCGCGCTGGCCGGACCGCCAGAAGATCCTGGCGTAGGTGACGTACAGATCGGGGTTGTCCGGGGCGTGTCGGAACGCCCGCATCAGCCAACGCTCGGCATTGGAGGTTGAGTTGGATTTCCCTTCCCTAAGATAGAGCCTGGCCAGGGCGTGAGCAGCGCGCCCCGTTTCATCGCTGCCAACCACCTCGCGAAGCATAGCGATGCGTCGGTCGATGCCGCTGGTGGAATCGACCACGGCGAGGATGGAGTCGAGAGCCGTTGTGGAAGCGGTCGGTGCAGAGGCGGTCATTGCAGAAGCGGTGGACGCAGAAGTGGTCTCTACAGGAGCGGGATCTGTAGAGGCGGTCTCCGCGGGTGATCCACCTCCAAGCAGGAGGAGTATGAGAAGAATGATGCTCATGAAGGTTTCGCTGGAACAGCAGTGAAGGGGAGTGCCCCGACCAGGACGCCCGGAACACGAAGCATTGCCAACGACATATCATATGTGGAAATCGTGAAATGAGAAAGCGCCGAGACCCTTGCGGGATCGCGGCGCTTTTCACTTGGGGCATCTCCGACCGGTCAGACGGACAGACTCCGCCGAAGCGTTGAGGCACGTAAGTAGATGGGTGAACTCAATTGTCGTCTTCGCGGTCGCTGAGCAGTTCGCCCCGCTGCAGTCTCTCAGCATTCTCGGTAGACCACAAGATGTTCTTCATCACCTTCTGGGCGGTGATGTAGCGGGTGGCTGCAAGCATATGGATTCGCTTTTCCTCGGGATCGTCGGTGATATCGTAATGACGATAGGCTGCCTCGAGGACCTGGAACATATGGAGTTCCGCATCTTCCCGGAGCATAATGTGGGCGAGAGTTTTCCGAAGGGCGCTGACGTCGTAGCCGAGGTCGAGGTATTCGTTTACCAACAGTTCCGCCTCCCACACCTTCTGGAAGTCGGCAAACTCCAGGAATCGAGCCAGCATCGCCTTCTGGTCCTTCAGGTCTTCTCCCAGATGCTGTCCCGAATTCGGCACGCGGGCCGACGGCATGTTGAGCCACCGCAAGTAGGTGGCGAAGACGGCGCCGTGGAAGATGCCGCGGAGGAGTTCTTTGCTGGGCGCCAGGTGGAATGCGCGGTAGAGGGCGTGCCCGTAGGAGTACAGGTTGGCCACGTCGTGCCAATCGCCTTCGTTCTTCAAGTGGAAACGCGCCGTTCGAAGGGCGCCTGCGTAAGTCATCGCCCGGCAGTAGTCCTTCGGATCGACGCCGCTGCGCAGGCCCGCTTCGATTTCTTTTAGAATTGGCTCGAAATCGTCGCCCAGCATCGTTTGCGTGAAGGCGGCAATGTCGAGGGGGGCGTTGTTCGACTGGTTTTCCTCCCAGATGTCATCCAGCCGCGTAAAGACATCTTCCAGGGCCGGGACGCTGTCGGCCCAACGTGAGGTCTCTTCGTGCCGTGTACGGGTGATAAGGTCGACGACAATCGGACGAATGATCTCGCTGGCCCCGTTCCAATCGACGTAGTCGAGGGCTTCGAACATCTTGTTGGCGAAGTCCAGAGCGTGGCCGTCGCCGGTGAAGTAGAAGTCAGTGGCGGTGGTGAAGACGAGGTCGGCGATGGTCTCCTTCGGCACTTTGCGATCCAACAGCGTGAGGAGGATACGCTCGGCGGCCCCGATATTCCGCTGGTCGATGTAGCGTCGGAACCAGCGTTTGAGGGTGGCCAGGTCGTGGTCTTTGCCCGATCGGGGGAAGGGAAACCGATTTCGGCGGTTGCTGCCCATCGTTCGGTTGGCAATCTGGTTCAGGCCGTGAACGAGAAAGAGACCACGGTCTTTTTCGTCGATATCCTCCCAGAGCATGCCGGCCAGGGTGAGAATGGCGACGCCGGACGACCACCCGTCGTTGGTCTTTCGGGCGCCGTAGTGGAGGCCCTGCTGGATGATTTCCTTGGAAGACGCCCCCGATGCCCGGAGCGCGGCAATGGCTTTTGCGATAAGGAAGGTGCTGCGGTCTTTCAATCCCTGCTCCAACGCCCGCATCCCGCGCCCCACCATTCGCTGCCGGGCGGCCTCCTGTTCCCCTTTCCCAATACCGACATAGAGGTATCCGTCTTCCCGGACTTCCAGTGGGAAGGTCTTGAGGTCGTCTCCGGAGATGAGAAAGCAGCCGCCTGACTTGAGGTCGAATTCCCAGTGATGCCAGTGGCAGATGAGGACGCCGTCTCTAACACTGCCTTCCGACATGGGATATCCCATATGGGGGCACCTGTTGTCCACGGCGCTGTACTCGCCTTCGTAGAGGAAGATGGCCAGGTGCGTGCCTTCCACTGTGAACGGCTTGCCCTTCTCTTCTGTAATCTCTTCCGCCGGGCAGAGCTTGTGGTAGACGATCTCCTCGGCCTCTTCGACTTCGGTGAAGCTGTGGCTGAATGCGCCGTCGTCGTCGTCCAGCAGGCCGGAAGCGGGTCTATTGGCAGCGATGCTCATATCGTCCTCCAGTGAAAAAAACAGGGATCGGCACTTTCCCGGGCGTCGACACGTCACTCGATGGACTGCACTGGCGTTTTTCCTTATCCTTGAACCCTGTCCGCAACGCCGGCAGCAGGTTGCGGAGCCAATATACCTCCGATACCGCGGCACATCAATCCGCCTGATCGTTCAGCTGCGAGCCTGTACTTTAGGGAGATACAGATGGCCACTCACACACTGGAACCTGAACGTGATTCGATTCATGGCTGCTTCTCAAAGGACCTGAAGCCGGCTCTCACCATCGACCCGGGCGATACGGTCCAGATTCGGGCGCTCGATGCAGACTGGAACCTTGAGCCGTTGAAGGCCCCGGGACCGGGCGGAGCCGTCAAGAAGGTCGAGCCTCGGGAAAAGGGGAGAGACGGCGGTCACTGCCTCACCGGGCCGATCGAGATTCGGGGCGCGGAGCCCGGGATGAATCTGGCTGTGACAATCGACGACATTCGTCTGGGGTCCTGGGGACAGTCGTCGGGTGGAGGGGGAGGGCGGGACCTGAATATTCGGCTTCACGTGAACGGCGGTGATTCGGCGTACCACCTCTGGGAACTGGACCCGGACACGCTGGTCGGACGAAACCAGCACGGGCATACGATCAAGCTGAATCCGTTCATGGGCGTAATGGGAATGCCGACGGATGAGCCAGGTGTCCACGCCACGTGGCCTCCTCGCGTGACAGGAGGGAACTTCGACTGCAAGGAGTTGGTTCCCGGATCGACTCTCTATCTCCCGATACAGGTGCCCGGCGGCCTCTTTTCCGTGGGTGACGGCCATGCGACTCAAGGTGACGGCGAGGTGTCGGGGGTATCGATCGAATGTCCGATGGAGCGCGTGACGCTGACGTTCAGTCTCAACACCTATCCGGATCTGGACACGCCCCGCGCCCGCGTGCCTGGTGGGTGGCTGACGTTCGGCCTGCATCGAGACCTGAATGAAGCGGCGATCATTGCGACGAATGCGATGCTGGATTTGATGTGCGGAGAGTACAACCTGGACCGGAAAGACGCCATCAACCTGGCGAGCCTCGTGGTGGATCTGCGGGTGACGCAGATTGTGAACATGACAAAGGGCGTTCACGCCTTTCTACCGGATGGTGCGATCGGGGGAGTCTGAGGGTGGGAAAAGAGAAAAGAGAAAAG
>Ga0114996_10009381_pt1 | contig 10729 bp, 7 predicted proteins | sample ArcticOcean_MG_C_4_FD_87039 | JGI IMG/M metagenome (GOLD analysis project Ga0114996, IMG submission 87039) | Marine microbial communities from western Arctic Ocean - ArcticOcean_MG_CB4_134 | ecosystem: Environmental > Aquatic > Marine > Oceanic | place: Arctic Ocean: Canada Basin | collected... | reverse complement strand
GCGGCGGCCCAGAACTTGTCATCCTCTAAAGTTGGGTAGCTCTTACCACTGGGATAAACTCCGAGCATGACGCCCTTGAGGCCCAATTCACGGCAACGATTGAGTTCCGTAATCGAGTCATCAATGTTGGTCCATGGAATGACCCCCATACCAATCAAGCGGTCTGGCGCCACGGAGCAGTACTCCTCACCGAGCCAGTCATTATAGGCGCGGATGGCCGCAACGTAGGCGTCGTCGCTATGCATGTTCCGCCACAGTCTTGGCCCGGCCACCCTGTTGGGGAATAGAACCTCCGCCAAAATGCCGTCCGCGTCCTGCTCCTGTATTCGCTGCTCAGGTGGGCCTATGCCAGGAGTATTCTCTGCCTTTACTCCAAGAGGCTGAAAGTCTTCGCCCTTCCTTCCGCCTCGCAGGTCCACATAGTTGAGCTTGAAGGGCCCGGCTCCTTCCATAACAATGGCATCACTACCATCTGGCAATGTTGTCGTAGTAGGGGCCTGGTCCCTGTATTTTGCGGGCATCCTCTGAGTCCACCGCTCCGGTAGAACCTCCAGGTGCCCGTCGCTGGATAACATTGGATATTTGTTAGCCAAGGATATCTCCCTTATGATCGGTGTCGTAACTTTATAAGTGAAGTTCAAGACTACGGTACATGCGGTTCACCGTCAATTACTATGAGGCTAATTCAAAAATAATTCAGAATCGAAACTTGTAAAGAGCGCCTTCTTACATTGCTAGGGATAAACGGGGTTACGTTGGCAGGGTGAATTGGTGTGTTGGGTCCTCGTATGCCCGTGCAGGCATGACGGACTTCAATCCATTCTTTGCCATTTCGGCCTCAAACATTTGCCGTATCATCGGCTCCTCATCCGGGTACTCAGTCTGATCCGATTTTGTATCCACAATGAACTCGACCAGACCAGGTAGCCCGCAAGGCGGGTGCAGGGCCAGGTATCGCGCAGCGTTTGACTCACTGGTGTTGAAGTGTTGATGGAACCACCGGCTTGGCGGCACAAATATGCTGCCCTCGTGCCAGGGGATGAGCAGCTTATCGGCGCCCTCATGAGGCCACATGAAGCTGTAGCCCTCGCCACGAGGGCTGAGAATGACAAAGCCCGCGCCGTGGCGATGGCCCTTCTTATAGCTCTGTGCGGGGAAGACGGACATGTGAGCTGTAAGAGGCGCCTTGGGAAATTCAAACCAGACGTTCCTGCCGCCGCCTCGCCATGCCTGTTCTCGCAGTTGGTCCCAATTACGGAGGTCAGGAAAGATGTAGCCGAACCACACCGTCCTGTGGCTGAGTTCAGAGTCATCTGGATATTCCATGTTGACCGCAGCGCTCATACGCTTGTGGCAGCGCATTGTACGCCCACTAATAAACGAAAGAGCCCCCGTGAGTGTAGAGGCTCCTTCGTACTAGCTAACGGCTGCAGGCGTTTAAGAAGAACTGCGCTTCAGCAACTCCTGAATCCTATCTGGCTCCCGGCCGACCTCTTCCTGTTGCCTGAAGCTGGCGACTTCCGCCTCAGTCTCAGGCACCTGGAGGGCGTCTTCCTGCTTCATCATGCCACGCGCTTGAAGAATCAGCCTGCGCCATACCACCTGATGAGAGTCAGTGGACGATAGGTATTCCGGTGTGTCATAACGTTGCGGCCCAATGGCGGAGAAGTCCTGCTTGGAGAAATTAGTCACCTGCATCCACCTCCCGTAGAGCTTGAAGTGGATGCGCTCGTACCAACGCCCAACCCAACTATTGGGACGTATCGCTTTATAGTAAATTTGCCGTGACACATTTTCCGTCACGGGAACGCTATTTCGTGTGTACATGTCGGTCCGGTGGTCACCTCGATACATACCCGGCATGTGATGACCCTGTCGCCATTCTTCAGGAGTGTCCCATGGGGGCTTGTTGGCGGCACGACGCCGGGCCCACCCGAAGGCCCACGTCCACAGGTTGCGATATGCGTGTTTGGGCCAATAGCCGCCCACCGCCGGGAAGTAGGTCCGGGTTACCTTCTGGGTGGGGTTGGCAACCCTGTTTGAGCCAGCTGGAGGGCGGTATGTGATGACTGATCGTCCATTGATAACTTTGTTTCGGGCTCCCACAGGGCCAGCAAGCCCCATAGGATAAATAAGCGTGCGGATAGCGTTCAAGTGAACGTATGGGACATGAGCATCTGCTCCGTTCTCCAAGGCAACCTGCCAATTGGAGGGCCAATACTCAACTGCGTAGAGTACCATTGAGTGGTCATCAAAGAACTCTGGCGGCACGTCCTCTTCAATAGGTGCCGGCTTTTCATCTCCCATCCAGATGAAGACCATGCCCTTATGCGTCTGCGTGGGGTATTTGCGAGCTTGCACCTTGCCGGGAATCTTGGACTCTGGGCCCTCAGGCAGCACTGCTAGGACGTTGCCATTTTCGTCGAAGGTCCAGCCGTGGTAGGGGCAGGAGATGGTGCCTTCAAAGTGACAGTCGCCATGCATCAAGCTACCGCCGCGGTGAGGGCAGACGTTCCAAAGGGCTGCTACGCCGTTTTCCCCTCTGAAGAAAACAATATCATCCCCCAAGAGCTTCAAGCCCACAGGCTTGCTTTTGACCTTCTTATCCTCAATGGCGGGATACCAGTACTCACGCAAGCCAAGAGGAGCTGCTAGTCTCCTAATATCCTGCGTGACCTTGGCTTCCTCTACGTTTATTGCGTTGGTACGAACTGCATTGCGCGGCTGTAAGTCAACCATGGACTGATTCCTTTATAAGCGTTCTCAAGCGAGTCAATCGAGTGCAAAGGCACAAAGGCGTCGCCCGGAATGTGAAGGGTATTATGCCATAACTAGTAAACGGCCACGAATGGCTGTCACTATTCGTAACAGTTTGGGGAAAGTCAGCAGGAGATCAGGAGTTGACTTTCCATATACGCGGTGCTACCTTCCCGCCGCTTTGAAGCTAACCGAGCAGAATATATAGATAGCTGGACAGAACGCAGTTGAAGTTTATTGAGGAGGCAATCAATGGTCAGCAGGTCTGAGTGGCAAGGTGCAAAATCTGCCTATGACATTTATATGGACGAGCAAGGGATTCCCGTGGTGGAGGGCTGGAGCGTTCGAGATGTGAGGTCAATAGGATTGAAACCCTGGAGGCGCCTAGGGGGAAATGGCGCATTTATTCAACTGTACGGTCAGGAGTACATCACGGGGATGTACGTTGTGGAGATCCCTCCCGGCAGTGCGCTGAACATTGAACAGCACATGTATGAAGAGCAATACTACATCCTAGAAGGTAATGGGACCACGGAAGTCTGGACACCGGACGGAAAGCCACAGCGGTTTGGCTGGGGACGGGACGCGCTGTTTGCCATACCCTTGAATGCGCCACACAGGCTGATCAACAATTCCGTTGAGCCGGTATTGGCCCTGGCTTCCACCAATGCACCCATCATGATGGACCACTTCCATAACCCTTCCTTTATCTTCGATTGCGACTTCAAATTCACTGACCGCTACTCCGGGGCCCCTGACCATTTTGGCGTGAACGAGAACTTTGAAATGAAGCCAGGGCAAAACGGTAGAGCTGCGGGAGTTAACTGGGAGACCAACATTATTCCCAGCATTCGTACAGCGCCAATGGGGTTTGACGAGTACAAAGGCGGGGACTTTCATATTGGCCGATTTCAAATGTCTGACAACGTACTTGTTGGACACTACATGCAATGGAGCGGCGGCCAGTACATGAAAGCACACGCTCATGGTGGTGGTGCTGTACTCATGGGGCTTGAAGGTAAGGGTTATACCTTGATATGGCCACAGCAGGCGGGCATCCGGCCCTATGAGAATGGTAATGATGACCAGGTGGTGCGGGCCGATTGGACAGACGGCACATTGTTTAGTCCCGGCTCCGGCTGGTACCACCAGCACTGCGCTACCAGCCCAGAAGACATTCGTATAGTGGCATTTCGGTACGGAACACCCAAGTATGGCGTGGGGTTCCACCGGGCCGCTTCAGGCGCTGCAGGGCCACGGGTAAGCATACGACTGGGTGGAAGCCTAGTGGACTTTGACATGGAAGACCCGAAAATCAGGGCCGACTTCAAATTAGAGCTGGCAAAGAACGGGGCAACCTACAAGATGCCAGCGGACGACCAACTGGACAATATGCCAATCATTTAAATGCCCATGCCGTAACGGGCAGAGGTTTGGGTAGGCGCAAAAAGGCCGGTGGTCTCAGACCACCGGCCTTTCACTTTACGCTACGGTTACTCTAACTATTCAGCGGGGACGACTCCGGTAGCTGAACACCAGTTATCCAGTGTCTCTGCACCAAGGTCACAGAAAGCGATGGGCGCAGTGGCGTAGACATTGAAGTCCGTGTCCACTGCCCAAAGCGTTGCGATGTTTGCGAATAGGGCCCCTCGTGAGACGACGCGGTCTGAGTTCCAAATCACGCCGAAGGCGCCGGTGTCATCAGCCATAGGCGGAGGGGTCAATCCGTCCCCATTGCCCGTTGGGCCTAAGAGGTAACTGATGTCTGAGGTTACAGAACCAGTCTTACCCTTCATAATGAGCAGAAGATTTACTTCGGAGTCAGCGGGAAAGCCAGAACCCAGAATGACGAAACTTTGCTTTCGGACGTGAGCCGCAACGTTGTGGCCGTGTGGTCCAATGACCACCAAATTGGCGTTATCACCAGACTGATCAGCGGAAGAGACTGAACCACGAATTACCGTGGGACCGGCGATCAACAATGTACCAATAATAGCTGCAATGATTAGCACTCCCCAGATTCGGCGAGTGATCAATGTTCCCTGTCTAGACATCGAGATACCTCCATAGCTGCTTTAGTGCGGTAGCTATGGTACCTGACGATCTGAAATTCGGCAATACATTTTTAAACAAATATTGCAACCGGTCATGCTTGCACTGCCAAATGTAAGAGTACTTGCCAAGTTTAAAGGCCGACATTATCATCTCCTAGCCTTGCGCATAGCAGTTAGGTTCTTGATGACTTTTCCGAACCACGCAGTAATTAATTTAGGGAATTAATGAAATGCTAGACGCCGCAATGATCGCGCTTGAGAATATCTTCGGATGCCCCTGTTACCTCGAAGTCATTCCAATTCCATTGGCGATGTTATTCGCCGGCGTGTTATTCGGCCTGTTTTTAGGGGCCATGCCTGGGTTGGGAGGCATTGTAGGCCTAGCTATAATTCTGCCATTCACCTATGACATGGACACTACTTCAGCCCTCGCCATTATGATTGGCGTTACCGCCGTGGTCTCCACCTCTGACACCATCCCAGCAGTCCTTTTTGGCGTGCCTGGCACGGCGTCCGCGCAGGCAACCGTTATGGATGGACATCCCATGGCCGTAAAAGGAGAGGCGGGGAGAGCCTTTGGCGCTGCGTACATGTCATCTTTGATTGGCGGTTTGGTTGGGGCCTGCTTACTTGCCGTCTCCATCCCTATTCTTCGACCCTTAGTTTTGATGTTTGGCTCACCTGAATTTTTCATGCTAGGCCTGTTGGGTATCTCCATGGTAGCGGTACTGGCAGGCAGCGCTCCTATTAAGGGCCTTGTAGCCGGAGCAATTGGACTCATCGTAGGTACAGTGGGGAGTGACCCTCAGCTCGGTGAACTCCGCTATACCTTTGGTCACCTCTACCTGTGGGATCGAGTGCCGTTGGTGCCAGTGGCCCTAGGCCTTTTTGCCATCCCTGAGATGGTTGACTTGGTAGTTAAAGGCACAAAAATATCTAATGTTCCAACAAAGGCCATGAAGGGCGTCGCCGTAGGTATTCGTGACGCCTTCGATAATTGGTTCTTGGTGCTTAGGTGCAGCGCCCTTGGTACATGGATTGGATTTATTCCTGGTCTTGGGGCGTCAGTTGTTGACTGGTTTGCCTATGGCCACGCAGCCCAGACTGTAAAAGGCGCTAGGGAGACCTTTGGTAAAGGAGACGTCCGTGGCGTGATTGCGCCGGAGAGTGCGAACAACGCCCGGGAGGGCGGCGCCCTCATCCCGACAGTGGCCTTTGGAATCCCTGGCAGTTCCTCCATGGCATTAATCCTGGGTGGGTTAATGATCCAAGGTATTCAACCTGGTCCCAGTATGCTGAAAGAGCACCTAGACCTGACCTACACGCTAGTATGGAGCCTGGCGCTGTCAAATATTTTTGGCACCGTCATCCTGATGTTCTTGACTAGCCAGGTGGCAAAGCTTACCCAGGTCAGAATTAATATCATTGCGCCGATTATATTGGCAGTGGTCTTCTTGGCAGCTTTTCAAGCAACCGCAGCCATGGGAGACCTTGGAATTCTGATGACTGCAGGGGTACTTGGTTGGCTGATGAAACGGTTTGCTTGGCCACGGCCTCCAATGGTTCTGGGGCTTGTCCTCGCCAACATTTTGGAGCGAAATCTCTGGATTTCTACTAACCGTTACGGCCTTGATTGGCTGCTTCGACCCGGTGTCATCGCCATTTTCTTACTGATAATAGCTAGCTTGGCTTACGGCTTTTACATGGCAAACAAGGGCGGAAAGCAAGAAGCTCCGGCGACTAAGGGGTAACGATGTTAGCACTAAAAATGAGAGTCCCAGCCTTCTTCACCGGATTCTTGCTCACTATATTTACCTTGAGTCTTTTGTTCTCGTTAGACTGGCGTCACCAAAGCAGATTTTTCCCACTGGTGATTTCAATTCCTACGGTAACCATGCTGATTATCCAATTAGGGGTTGACCTCTTAAAGCCACGAAAAGCAGGAGAGTCTCTCGGTGCTGTGATGGACCTGCCGGTGGACACCAATGTCCCCACAAATAAAGTGCTCACTCGGGCAGGCATCATGCTTGGTTGGCTTGCGGGTTTGGTAATGTCTATATGGCTCTTAGGCTTTGTTGTCAGCATTCCGCTGTTTGTGTGCCTATACCTTTCAATTCAGGCCCGTGAAAAGTGGTCCATAGTCTTGATTGGGACGGCTGCTATTATCACGCTGGAAGTAGGCTTATTTCACAAAGTGCTGCATGTTTACTGGGCACAGCCAGTCTTTCCTTTTTTGAAAGATGCCGTCTTCAGCGTCATAGGTGCCTAACGCCTGGTTGCGGGCTTCTGTTGGCACCTCTCTCCTCAGCACAACCTACATGCACTTGACAGTCGCCGCCTCCGCAAACGGCAACTTTTTATACCTTACGTCAAATACCGAAGCGAGAAGAGACTCGTGGGAATGGCTCTGACCAGACCTTCAGTGCACTGCTAACCTTCTACCTTTGCTAAGTGTAAGAGAATAGTATGACCTTGCAGCGTGGTGCTGGCCAGGCCGACGCCCTTGCGTAAGTCGTAGCACGGAACTAAAGCTGAAAGGTCGCTGCACCGCAACGAACCTTACTCACTCTATCGCGTGGAGACCTCTCGCACCCGGGCTGGGGAGTAGCCTCGGCAAGAGGAATGGCGTACGTGCCACGCTTGGGTACGGAATAGATTTGGCATTGACCCGGGAACCACTCCCTGTTGAGCGGTGGTCTCGCCATAGGGCGGGAGCTGCCCCACTCCCCATAACCGGCAAGGGCGGATGGACAAATACATGATTTGTGCGGCAAGTTCCCTAGGTGGTGACTGAGGCTTAGCCGAGAGGCAGAGCGATTAACAACTGCTCTCCGTACCGCTTCATAGGGCCTTGAACCGCGCGCTTTCGCGGCACGGCAGGACTCTGCGAAACAAAGCCCCTTCCTCTCTATATAGAGAAGAGGCCCAGCAACGTGCTGGGCCTCTTCTCTAATTTAAGCGCAATTAAGCAACAGCGCTTCTACTCTTCACCGGTAAGCCACTTGAGGTACTGGGCTTTGACTGCCGGGGAGGCACTGGACAGGGTCTCAATGTCCTTTTGAAGGTCGACACCTGCGAAGTAGCTATACGCCACGCCCGCCTTTTTTGCCTCTTCGTTGAACTTCTCATCCTTCACCATTTCACTCCAACCCTTGCGGAGCGCATCAACCATGGGCTTTGGAGTGGAGGGGGGGGCTGCGTAAACACGGAGGTGAGAACCAAGAGCCTGGATGAATGCAAACATTTCTGCTTCTGAACCGGCATCCATGTGATCCCCTATGTACGGAACGTCCCCATAGTCTCCAATGTCTGGGTTCTGCAGGTTAAAAGAAGCCAAGGGAGACATGAGGCCTTCTTCTATCTGATCCGAGTATGCGGAAAGTGAACTGCCTAGCGTGTTCGTACGAGCATCAACTTCACCGCGGAACATGGCTAGCATAGCGTCAGAGGACCCACTGTACCCGGAAATAACCTTGGTCGGGAAACCAGCCCAGTTCATAAACAATGGGTTGGTGTGGGAACCTGAACCAGGCCCAGTAGAAGCGAAAATCAATGGCTTATCGGCAGGCGTGTTAGCCCAATCTTCCATACTTCTAATTGTGGCGTCTTTGCCTATGTATATCAGAGTCGGGTCGTTGTACGACATGTCTGCGAGCCATTGGTACTTGGCTGGATCATACTTCGCAGCAGGGTCACCCAAGACGGGCATACTGTTTACCGCGTAGTTGAAAGCCGCTATGGAAACAACGCCTTTGGTATTGTCCAGCGCGTAGACCGTGTTTGCGGCGACTAAGCTGCCTGCACCAGGCCGGTTCTGAACAATGACGCTGGGCTCACCCGGAAGGAAACGCGGAAGATGCCGGGATATAAACCGGGCAAATGTGTCAAATCCCCCACCAGGGCTGAATCCAACGATAATTCGTATGCTCTTACCTTCAAACAACGGATCGGCTGGCACTGGTGTTGCCTTGGGGGCTGCTGGTGCCGCAGGCTTTGGCGTTGCTGTTGGCAAAACCTCTGGAGCCGCTGGCGACTCAGCCTTTGGAGCCGCGGCTGGAGCAGGACTAGCGGGCTTTGGGGTTGGCGTTGGGTCTGCACCGCAGGCCGCCAATAAAAACATGGCCACCGTAAGTAATGCCATGACGCTAAGGAACGAGTTGAATCTACTATTGAGCTGCTTCATTCGTACGTACTCCTCAATTGGATCTGTAGGTCAGCAAAAATCGACTAAAAGCTCACAGTATTCTGCTGAAGCCGAAGTGCGGTGTCAAGCCTATACGAACCATTTTGAATCAAATAGCGGTGTTTGCGCCCTCTTTGCAACCTTTTCCTAATGCTTTTTAAATCTGTTTAGCCACCTCCTTGTAAGTAGGAGGTCCCATATGGAGAATTAGGTGCTATGAAAGATCAGCCATCCTGTGCAGTCTGCGGCAGCCCGGCCGTGGTAGAAATTAAATGTAAAGTCATCTGCCGCAACTGTGGGTATACAGAGGACTGTGGTGATGGTGTGTTGGGGTAGGTGCGATTAGTGCTTTCGACGTCGCCATAAGGTCATCGCTACTAGCAAGCCCATGACCATGGCGGTCTGGACGGCGTAGGTAGCGCTCGCGCCAATGACGTCCACCAACGCACGGTAGACCAGCAGAAGGATGATAAAGAGGGCTACAAATACTAGTGATGGGCGCATAGATATTTAGAGCTAGGCTACCATACTACGGGACGAGAGACTGGGCCTTGACGCACGCTAGCAGCGGCACATATACTTAGCTTGGAGAACGGCCTGCGGGCCGTCCTTTTAGTGTCGGCGGGATTGCCCCAAGCCCGAGTGGCGCAATGGTAGCGCAGCCGATTTGTAATCGGCAGGTTGCGGGTTCGATTCCTGCCTCGGGCTCCACGACTGGGGCTATAAGAGGTCAGAGTTGCTGCGACTGATTTTCAGTCGCTCCCATCGTATGCTAGAATGCCTGCCTGTTCGTCTCCACGGAGGGGTGGGTGAGTGGTTAAAGCCACCTGACTGTAAATCAGGCGCCGAGAGGCTTCGTAGGTTCGAATCCTACCCCCTCCACCACGGGCTACGGACTTTGGGATTCGCGAAGATGAACACTCATCAAAATTCGCAAAATTGCGACCGGCCCACATAGCTCAGTCGGCAGAGCACGTTCTTGGTAAGAACGAGGTCATCGGTTCGAATCCGATTGTGGGCTCCATGAAGCCCCGGAGGTATTGGTTGAATGGCTAAGCAGAAGTTTGAGAGGACAAAGCCCCACATAAACGTAGGGACTATTGGTCACGTTGATCACGGCAAGACAACCTTGACCGCAGCGTTGACCAAAGTATTGGCAGTCAGTGGAGGGGCGAAATTCCGCGCCTTTGACTCCATTGACAGCGCTCCGGAGGAGAAGGCTCGTGGTGTGACCATTGCCATCTCTCATGTGGAGTATGAATCGGCCAACCGGCACTATGCCCACGTGGACTGTCCAGGCCACGCGGACTACATTAAGAATATGATTACCGGAGCGGCCCAGATGGACGGCGCTATCCTTGTGGTCAGCGCACCAGATGGCCCAATGCCCCAGACACGAGAGCACATTCTCTTGGCGCGCCAGGTTGGCGTTCCTCGGATTGTGGTGGCGTTGAACAAGGTAGACGCCATGGATGATGAAGAGCTGCTGGAGTTGGTTGAGCTGGAGATTCGGGAACTCCTTACCAAATATGAGTACCCAGGGGACGACACTCCCATAGTTAGGGTGAGTGCGTTGAAGGCTCTGGAGTCCACCTCTACCGACCCGAACGCCCCTGAGTATCAGGGGATCACTGAGTTGGTACAGGCTCTGGATGACTACATTCCCATGCCTGACCGCCCCAAGGATCTGGCCTTCCTTATGCCAGTTGAAGACGTGTTCAGCATCAAGGGCCGT
>Ga0114996_10009374_pt1 | contig 10734 bp, 8 predicted proteins | sample ArcticOcean_MG_C_4_FD_87039 | JGI IMG/M metagenome (GOLD analysis project Ga0114996, IMG submission 87039) | Marine microbial communities from western Arctic Ocean - ArcticOcean_MG_CB4_134 | ecosystem: Environmental > Aquatic > Marine > Oceanic | place: Arctic Ocean: Canada Basin | collected... | reverse complement strand
TATTTATTCTGAATAGTGTGTGGCTAGAAGCCCCCCATACCACCCATACCACCCATACCACCCATGTCCATACCGCCCATACCGCCCATATCACCTCCCCCAGGAGGACCCATAGGCGCAAGTGGCTCTGGGATTTCACCCACAGCTACTTCAGTCGTAAGCATAAGACTTGCAATTGAAGTAGCGCTTTCTAGAGCAACTCGGGATACTTTCACCGGATCAATAATGCCCAGCTCAAACATATCGCCCATTTCGTCTGTTGCTGCGTTATATCCAACTGTATCTGGAGTAGCGGCCCGTACGTTTTCGACAACAACGCTCGGCTCTTGACCAGCGTTGTCAACAATTTGTCTAAGTGGGGCTTCCAAGGCACGTTGTACAAGTACTGCGCCTGTTTTTTCATCTCCTGATAGAGATTCAATCAAAACATCAATCGAGGGCTGTGCTCTAATAAAGGCAACACCACCGCCTGGCACAACGCCTTCTTCAACGGCTGCGCGTGTTGCAGATAGTGCATCTTCGATCCTGAATTTTTTTTCACGAAGCTCAACTTCAGTCGCGCCGCCAACTTTTATAACAGCAACTCCTCCGACGAGTTTAGCTAGCCTCTCCTGCATCTTTTCGCGGTCGAAGTCAGACCCTGCATCCTGAATTTGGGCACGAATTTGACGGATACGTTGTTGAATCGCCTCGTCCGAGCCAGCACCTTCGATGATAGTAGTCATGCTTGCGTCGGATACGATCCGATGCGCATGCCCCAAGTCTGCTAGTTGAGTGTCAGCAAGTTTACGACCCATATCATTAGTGATGTAAGTGGCACCCGTTAGTATTGCTAAATCTTCGAGCATAGCCTTTCTTCTGTCACCGAATGAAGGGGCCTTAATGATTAGAGGATTCACTGCACCTTTCATCTTGTTCACAATTAATGTCTGCAGTGATTCGCCTTCTAGATCCTCACAAATTATGAAGAAGTTTTTAGAGACGGCTAACACCTTTTCAAGAAGGGGTAGAAAGTCTTGTAGTGAGTTGATGGCATGATCGGTGATCAAAATATAAGGATCGTCCAATTGTGCTTCCATTCGATCATTATTTGTTACAAAGTAGGGGGAAATATACCCTCTATCAATTTGCAATCCATCGACAACTTCAATTTCATCGTCGAGTCCACGCCCATCCTCGATGGTAATGACTCCATCTTTTCCAACTTGCTCCATTACGTCACCGATGAGATCGCCGATTCTTTTTTCATTTGCTGAAATTGATGCAACTGATTGAATCATTTCTTTCTCTTCAACTGGTACCGACTGACTCACTAGGTTTTCAATTGCTACGCGAGTGGCAGCATCCATACCTTTTTTTAGATACATCGGATTTGCACCGGCCGCGATATTTCGCAAGCCTTCGTGGAACATCGCCTGAGCAAATACAGTCGCCGTAGTCGTTCCATCACCAGCAATATCGTTTGTGCGCACGGCTACGGTTTTTACTAACTGAGCGCCCATATTATGGAAACGATCGGTAAGTTCAATTTCACGAGCCACCGTCACGCCATCCTTAGTGATGACTGCCGGCCCATAGTTTTTGTCAAGTACAACGTTTCGACCTTTTGGTCCAAGTGTTGCACGCACTGAATTAGCAAGAATATCTACCCCATGACGTAATTCACGTCGGGCAGCTTCGTCGAAGCGAAGTCGCTTAGCAGTCATTTAGTGCTCCTAAATTTTCAGATTTGTAAATATGTTATAGACGTTAATCGACTTTTAGTCTTCTAGCTTAGCTAATACGTCTTGATATCGAATGATGATGTAATCTTCTGAATCCACAGATACATCTTGACCTGTGTATTTCTGATAGAGAACGCGATCACCGGCCTTTATGTCATCCATGCTCTGGACCTCACCGTTCTCAAGCGGTCGCCCTGGACCTACAGCTACGACATGTCCGTGCTGTGGCGCTTCCTTAGCTGAATCTGGAATAACTAATCCACTAGTTGTAATCTCTTCAGCCTCAACAGCCTTAAGAATAATGTGGTCTGTAACTGGAACTACACCTGTTGCCATATTTTTCAGTCCTCTCTCATGCTTTGTTTTCACTATCTTCTTTATTACGTGATGAAATATTTTTTCACCACATACCTACCAAATCTGAGTAGCATCGGAAAATCCGACTTTATTCCTCATTCTGGCTTTTTGCTTTTGAGTCGCGTCGACTCCGCCGTCCATATTTAGACGACGAATAAGTTGAAACCCACCGCAAGCAGAAATCATGTTAGCACTCTCCTGCCGAGAGTGCTAGGTCCTTATCGAAATCATTTTACGGGCATAGATTATGGGTGTGGTTATGACAGATGCTCACGAACTCGTTTACGATAACGTCACGCGCGTCAGTGCGATTAGTAAGATTTAGGGAGTCAAACAATGTGTTTTCCGTATGATGCCGAACCGCCAGTCCCTCAAATATTGGGGGCCGCTGTAGAAAATGAAAGTTTCACGCTTAGAGCTGCGGATGGGAATGAATTTTCAGCATTCTCAGCCAAGGGCGACGGTTCTGAAGAGGCTGCTGTTTTGATTCTGCCGGATGTACGCGGTTTATTTCACTTTTATGAAGAGCTTGCTCTGAGATTTGCAGAGAGAAATATAGATTCGTTAGCTATCGACTACTTTGGAAGAACAGCAGGTCTTGGTGCACGTGCGGAGGAATTTTCTTGGCAAGAGCATGTTGCACAGTCAACTTTCGAAGGCGTTAAAAGTGACGTCGCAGCAGCCGTCGAATATCTCCAAGGGGAAGACTCATCTCGCCCAATTTTTACATTAGGTTTCTGTTTTGGTGGTTCAAATTCTTGGCATCAGGCAGCGAACGGTCATGGGTTGGCTGGGGCTATTGGCTTTTACGGACACCCAGATAGACCTGATTTCCCTCAAGGTGCATCAGGCGTGATTGAGAGAATTGGCGATATCTCATGTCCCATACTTGGACTGATGGGTGGAGCTGATCAAGGTATACCTAGTGACATTGTTAATAAGTTTGATCGAGAATTAACGGCGAGTAGTATTGAACATCAAATAGTCACCTATCCTGACGCGCCACATTCCTTTTTTGACAGACACTTTGAGGAGTTTGCCAGTGAGTCTGCTGACGCCTGGGGAAAAGTTCTAGCGTTCATTGCAGAAAATTCTTAACCGGCCTAACGTTGGTGTTAAGTTTCGGCATAAGATTGGTGTTTCTAAATGAAATTTAGTATTTGGCCTCATTTAAGTGGAAAATTCAGCGATCTTATTGATATATGTTCGAAGGCCGAAGCATCTGGCTGGGATGGAATTTGGGTAGCGGATCATTTCATGCCAAATACTGGAGATAAGTCTACGGGATCAGGACCGACGTCTGAGGCGTGGACTACGCTCTCAGCAATTGCAGCTTTAGTACCGAGGGTTCGCATTGGAACTTTGGTGAGCGGAAACACATATCGTAGCCCCGCAGTTCTTGCAAAAATGGCGGCAGAGGTGGACGTTATAAGTAATGGTCGCCTCGTACTCGGGTTAGGGGCAGGGTGGCAGGAAAACGAACATTTGGCCTATGGCATTGAATTTTCGACAATCGGGGGCAGGCTTGCTCGCCTCAAAGAGAGTATTCAAATAATCAGATCCCTTTTCGATGAAGAATTCACAAGTTTCTCAGGTAAGTATTATGAAATCACGGATGCGCCACTTAGCCCGAAGCCAGTTCAGGCTCATCTTCCGATTCTTGTAGGTGGGGGTGGCGAGAAAGTTACATTGAAAATTACTGCAATGTTTGCTGATGAGTGGAATGTTTGGGGTAGTCCTGAAGTATTGAAACAGAAAGGGCATATTTTAGACCAGCACTGTGAAGCGATCGATAGAGATCCACAAGAGATCAGGCGGTCAGCTCAGGCGTTATTTTTTGTTTCAAAAGATGCGGCTGCGGTTGACCGAGCCAAGGAAAATGCGACGGATCGATTGATAGCAGGCAGCCCGGATGAAATGGTTGAGGTTATTGCGCAGTATGCTGAGGCCGGAGTCAATGAACTGATTGTGCCCAACTTTAATATGGGTAATACAAATAAAGTGAACGAGACTTATGACTTTTGGATGCAGGATGTTATACGTCAGCTAGGCTAGCAAAATACTTTACGGGAATACCTAACAGTTTATATACGTTCTTCGAGTAGAGACCAAACCATATTTTCTGTTTGAGTTGTTGCGTGCCCTTCTCTAAGAATCCTTACCAATAATCTGCTGTCATATCCAAATTCTGACAGATACTGTTGTATCTCTTCCACGCGTTCATTTGCTTGAAGAATTACGGCGAGCACTAGCTCCCATTCAGGTGGGGTACAAGGAATACGATGTCCGTCTAAAGATCCATGATTCAAGGCATTCCAGAGAGAAGGAATCTGTACAGGAGAAAATCTCTCCCCTGCACCCTCGAATACCGGATCACCCATTACGAAGATAGGTATCTCCTCCCGGGTGAGTTGGAGTCGCGTACCAGACACCACCGCCGAGGATATGTGGTCAGGTTCTTCTCCGAGCATTTTGCCTATAGTCGTAACTATTTTATCCGTAGTCATAAATTCGATAGTGTCGTATTGAGTGTTCAGACCTTGCAACTGGAGCGAGCCGCTACCGATCAAGGCCCAATCAGTGGGTTCCGGCGTGGCTTCTTCCATCACACTAACAAGGGTTCTGAGTACTGTTTTATAAGTTTGTGTCAGCATGATTGTCCTTATTAGTCGACCCAGTTAAGGGCCTTGAATGGTATCTCTAAATAGCCTCAATGGCGATAATCAATCGCTTAATGAAGTTTTTCGGTATTATCATTGTGGGCCTGTAGCTCAGTGGTAGAGCAATCGGCTTTTAACCGATTGGCCGTGGGTTCGATCCCCACCGGGCCCACCAATCCTTCACTCTTTGTTCCTTTTTAAAATAATTAGAAACGGCCGTGGTTCTGCCAGGTCATTTTTAATTTTGAACCTGCTGAAAAATGGGTGTTGTGATCAGGCCTGCTGTTTCTGCACCGAGTGCATGTGCTTTGATCAAGCTATATTAGTTGGGAATGTGGAGGTGTGAAATATGAAAACGGCCGTTACTACTTTGGATCCAATGGTTTTTGAGATTATTGAATCAGATGTGAAGTCACCAGATCTGACGGAAGTTTTGATCCGAGTTAAAGCGTGTGGTATTTGTGGCTCTGATCTACATGCATACAGAGATCCAAGCCATTGGCTCTCGCCCGATGCTAGTTGGAAAGCTGGCCGAGTTCTCGGTCATGAGATAGCTGGGGAAGTAGTTGAACTGGGCGCAAGCGTCGGCCGTTTTGAGATTGGCGATCACGTAACTCTGCAACCTAGATTGTTTTGTGGGGAGTGTGCTGAATGTCGAACGGGGCGCACAGAGATTTGCCAGCAATCTAACGGATTGTTTGGTGGTGAACTTCCTGGTGGTTTCTCAGAATATTTAACTGTTCCACAAGAAAATTTATTTCGAATTTCTGACTCAGTTGATTTTGCTGTGGCGGCATTAGCTGAGCCGTTGGCAGTGGCGGTTCATGGCCACAGAGTGGCCGCACAACTTGATAGTAGTCGGCCAACGTATGGTGAACGGGTTCTCGTTCTTGGATCTGGGCCAATAGGATTAATGTCTACATTTTATGCCAAGCAATCGGGCGCAAGCGAAGTTATTGCTACTTATCGGTATCCACAGCAGCGGGATGCCGCATTGCGTCTAGGAGCGACCCAAGTGTTTCATTCTGAAGATGAGGAAGGTTTGCAATCTTTTTGTGAATCAGTACCCGTAGATTCAGTTATCGAGACGGTTGGGGGAAGTGCAGACACCGCAGCGCTTGCCTGCAGGTTAGTCAGGCGAGGCGGGCGCGTTGTTATTTTGGGAGTATTTTCCAGAAGTGTGATGATGCCAGCGCACGTCATCCTCTCTAAGCAATTGCGGGTGGCAGGAACAGTGTTTTATAGTTACGTGGGTTTTAAACATGATTATGAACTGGCAGTAGAGCTTTTGGAAAATAATACTGATCTGATGTCGGAGTTGATTACACATCGCGTTTCACTACAGGATGCGGGGAACGGAATAAGGCTTGCAGGTGACAAGGCCAGTGGAGCAATTAAGGTCACCATTGAACCGTAGAGATGGTGAATATGGCTCTATTGCGAAAGAGAATTTGTTTGTCAGATGCGATCAGAATTGTGAGGTAAAATAACACTATGTTAGTTCTGCTATCACCAGCTAAGGGCCAGAATTTTGAGCCCACTCAGGCTGAACTTCATGTGTCGGAACCTCGGTTACTTTCAAAAAGTAATGAATTGGTTGAGATACTTCGTTTATACAGTCCTGACGAACTTATGACATTGATGAATGTCAGCGAGAAAATTGGAAATTTGACGGCAGAGCGATTTGCGTCTTTTAGTACTCCATTTAATGTGTCAAATGCGAAGCCAGCTGCATTTGCATTCTCTGGTGACGTATACAAGGGTTTAGCGATTGATGACTTTACCCAAAATGACCTTAAATTTGCCCAAAATCATGTAAGAATTCTTTCTGGATTGTATGGCGTGTTGAGACCTCTTGATCTTATACAACCCTACCGCTTAGAAATGGGCACTCGGTTGGATACCAAGGCTGGCTCAGATTTATACCAATACTGGGGCTCTTCTATTTCAGAGTGTTTGATGACAGATCTAGAGGACCAAGAAGACGATTTGATCATTAATTTAGCGTCTAATGAATACTTCAAAGCGGTGAATGGCGCAGATATTCAGACTAACGTTAGTACACCTGTCTTCAAAGATTGGAAAAACGGTAAATACAAGATTATTTCGTTTTTCGCGAAAAATGCTCGGGGCGCTATGGCTAGGTGGATTATTAAGCAGCAGGCGCAGAAAGCCACAGACTTGTTCGATTTCGGACAGAACGGTTACGAATATAGCGAAGAACTCTCCGCCGTGAACAGTCCTGTTTTTCTTCGTGGTTAGTCTGCGAAAATTTAGTAAATTAGATTTATCAATTTCGATAAGTTGATGAAATGTACAGATTTATCGTTACTATTGTATAAGCGCCTATCCATTTGATATTGACAGGTCACTATAAAAAATCATACAGTTCAGTACCCAGTAATTTTTATGCTTAAACGCTTGGGCGAGTGATCATTTAAAAGCCAAACATGTGAATATTAGTTGGCTTAGTTGTTTCCCAAGCCACAGCGTAACCAAGGCATATTAATATTGTGCCGATTAGTAACTAACTAGGAGTACTTGATGAAGATCAATCGTCGTTTTACAAAATCAGGTCAAAGCCCTTACGAGGGAGTTCCTTTTGTAAAAAAAGATTCTCGTATAAAGGAATTTGATGGAACTATTGTGTTTGAGGCAAAGGATATATCAATACCGGAATCCTTTTCTCAGGTCGCTACAGACGTCATGGCTCAGAAGTACTTTAGAAGAGCGGGTGTTCCAAGCAAGACGATAGCTATTGCTGAAGAGGGAATACCGGACTGGGCCCAGCGACGCGAACCTGCAGACGGCAGTACGTTTGGTGGGGAAACGGATGCTCGACAATCATTTGATCGTTTGGGCTTGACGTGGGCTTATTGGGGCCTGAAGAATAATTATTTCGACAGTGATGAGGATGCTTTGGCATTTGCTGATGAGGTACGTTACATGATGGCTCGTCAGATGGTGGCACCAAATTCACCTCAATGGTTTAACACAGGCCTACATTGGGCGTATGGAATTGAAGGCCCGTCTCAAGGCCATTGGTTTGTTGATCCTGAGTCTGCAGAGATGCGGCCATCAACATCAGCATATGAACGTCCTCAACCGCACGCATGTTTTATTCAGTCGGTAGCGGATGATCTTGTTAATCAAGGTGGAATCATGGACCTATGGACTCGTGAGGCGCGAGTTTTTAAGTATGGTTCTGGGACAGGTTCTAATTTCTCTTCGATCAGAGGTGATAATGAGGGATTATCTGGTGGTGGGCAGTCTTCAGGGTTGATGTCATTTCTAAAGATTGGGGATAGATCTGCCGGAGCTATTAAATCAGGTGGAACAACGCGTCGAGCAGCGAAGATGGTTATTCTAGATGCAGATCATCCAGATATTGAGGAATTTATTGAGTGGAAAGTGAAAGAAGAGCAAAAGGTAGCATCTCTAGTCACTGGGTCAAAAATTACACGTAGACATTTAACTGATATTTTTAGATTAGCTTCAGATGAGGACGCTGGTGGTATCGACGTCACTGAGAATAAAGCTCTTCGAAAGGCCATCAGGTCAGCACGGGCTGATAGCGTAGTTGAATCAGTTATATCACGAGTTCTTGATTTTGTTCAGCAAGGTTACGGTGATGTTGATTTTGATGAATTCGATCTGGATTGGCAAGGCGAGGCATACCAGACTGTTTCAGGGCAAAACTCTAATAATTCCATCCGCGTGACGGCCGATTTTTTGGATGCAGTGCGAAAGGATGATTCTTGGGATTTGATTCGAAGAACAGATGGTGAAGTCAGTAAAACTATTCGGGCAAGAGATCTTTGGTCAAAAGTTGCGTTAGCAGCATGGCAGAGTGCTGATCCCGGAGTTCAGTATGATTCGACAATTAACGAGTGGCACACCACACCAACGGGTGGACGTATAAACGGATCAAATCCATGTTCCGAATATATGTTCCTAGATGATACGGCGTGTAATTTAGCATCACTTAATTTGGCATCCTTTTATGATGCTGACACGAAGGTATTTGATATACCTGCTTATGAACATGGAATTCGATTATGGACAATTGTTCTGGAAATTTCGGTACTCATGGCTCAATTTCCTTCGGAAGCGATTGCTCGACGTTCGTATGACTATCGCACCTTAGGTCTTGGATATGCCAGTTTAGGAGCTTTGTTAATGCAGAAGGGCGTTGCGTATGATTCGCCGGAAGCCTTGGCATTTGCAGGAACATTAACGGCTATTATGACCGGCTGTTCCTATGCGACATCGGCTGAGATGGCTGGTGAGCTAGGGGCTTTTCCTCGGTATGAAGAGAATGACGGTGCAATGTTACGAGTTATGCGTAATCATCGGAGGGCTGCATACTCCTCCCCGGCTGATGATTATGAAGAGTTAAGCGTACTTCCGGTAGCCATAAATGAGACCTACGCGGATTCACAACTTCTTGAGGCATCAAGAAAATGGTGGGATGACGCAGTCAAATTAGGTGAGAGGCATGGTTACAGGAATGCTCAAACGACCCTTATAGCTCCAACAGGAACGATAGGTCTGCTGATGGATTGTGATACGACTGGGGTTGAGCCAGACTTCGCACTAATTAAATTTAAAAAGTTAGCAGGTGGGGGATTCTTTAGAATTATTAACGAATCTGTGCCGGCGGCTCTAAAGGAATTAGGTTATGCGGAGACCGAAGTTAATGAGATCGTTCAGTACGCGATTGGGTCGCATTCAATTAATAGCTCTCCTCATGTGAATAGGCAGTCACTCAGTGAATTGGGTTTGTCCGAGTTTGATATAGGCAAAGTAGAAGAAGCTTTGGTCTGGGCCCCTCACGTTTCAGTCGCGGTGAATACGCTGGTAACTGAAAGTGAGCTAATGAATGCTTTAGGAATCTCATCAGATGATTCGAGTGTTCCGGGTTTCGATCTGCTAACTGCACTGGGTTTCGATCCAGTAGAGATTGTACAAGCGAACGATTATATAAACGGTCGAATGACAGTTGAGGGTGCTCCTCATTTGCGTGATGAGCATTTGAACGTCTTTGATTGTGCAAATAAGTGTGGTGATTACGGAACAAGATATATTGATGCAATGGCACATGTCAGAATGTTGGCAGCCGCACAGCCATTTTTGTCAGGAGCTATTTCAAAAACTATCAACATGCCAACAGAGGCCACAGTTGGACAGGTAACCGAAGTTTATGATGAGGCCGCGCGATTAGGCGTAAAAGCGCTGGCACTATATCGTGATGGATCCAAGCTATCGCAACCATTGTCTTCTGTTAAGAGCATGTTGTTGTCAGGTGGCGCAGAATTTGAGGATACTGAGGAATTCACGCAAGCGATTGTGGAATCAGCTGAGCGATTAATTGGATCGCGCCGCGGTCATCGAGAGGATTTGCCTAGTCGAAGGCCTGGTGGATATACCCAGAAAGCTATGGTAGGTGGACACACTATCTATTTGCGGACGGGTGAATACCCGGAGATCGGTGCTGATGGTCGGCCGCGATTGGGTGAGATATTTATTGATACGGCGAAGGATGGTGCAGCTTTTCGTAGTTTGATGAATTGTTTTGCAACAGCAGTTTCTGTGGGTTTGCAATACGGAGTTCCTCTTGAAACGTTTGTTGATAAGTTTACGTTTAGAGCGTTCGAACCAGCAGGTCTGGTACAAGGACATGATCGAATTAAGAATGCCCGATCGATTATTGACTATATATTCCGAGATCTAGGTGTGACATATCTCGGCATGGAGAATTTAGCGCATGTTCCTGAGGTTGAGACAGAGGTACAAAGCACTTCGATTCACGCGGAACCAGAAGTGCTTTCGCCTGATTTAATTGACGAACCAGATAATATTTCAGTTTTGGAATTCCCTGCCAGAATACCAGTGGTGGAGGAATCAGTGATTCCAGTAGTTAGTGGTGGAAATGATTTTCCTTCGACAGACTCAACACTCTTAGCGCAACAGACAGAAGCAAAACGATATGG
>Ga0114996_10009372_pt1 | contig 10736 bp, 9 predicted proteins | sample ArcticOcean_MG_C_4_FD_87039 | JGI IMG/M metagenome (GOLD analysis project Ga0114996, IMG submission 87039) | Marine microbial communities from western Arctic Ocean - ArcticOcean_MG_CB4_134 | ecosystem: Environmental > Aquatic > Marine > Oceanic | place: Arctic Ocean: Canada Basin | collected... | reverse complement strand
ACCAACAAATATAGCAAAAATTGCAGAAAATAATGGAATAGAAACCATACAAGAATTTTTCACTACTGATGTAGCTAAAAAGATTAAAAATAATTCAGGAAGTGCATCTCTAGTACTTGCTACAAATATGTTTGCTCATATGTCTACTATTGGTGAGGTAATTTCTGGAATTGAATCAATTCTAAAATCTGACGGTGTATTTGTATTTGAAAATCATTATCTCATGGATGTTATTCAAGGTGGACAATTTGATACAATTTATCATGAACATCTTCGGACTTACTCATTAAAATCACTAATTAAATTGTTTAGTTATTATAATTTTACAATTACAGATGTTGAACGAGGTTCTAGATATGGTGGTAACATTAGAGTTCATGTCACTAAAGGAAAAAATAGAACTGTATCTGAAAATATTAATACTCTTTTAGATGAAGAAAAAAAATTTGGGTTATATGAAATAGAAACATATACAAAATTTCGTGATAGAGTTAAAAAAGCCAAAATTGATTTTATGACATTTTTACTAAAAACTAAATCTGAAGGAAAAAGTGTTGTTGGAAATTCATGTCCTGGACGTAGTGTAACATTGTTAAATTATTATGGTGTTGATACTGAATTAATTTCGTATATTGCAGAACAATCTACATCATTAAAGCTTGGCATGTTTTTACCCGGAAAATTAATTCCAATTATAAATAATGATATACTTCTAAAGGAGCAACCTGATTATGTAATATTGTTGGCATGGCATTATGCAGAACCAATCATGAATCAATTGAAAGAAAGAGGATTAAAGTCAAAATTTGTAATACCTTTACCAGATCTTAAAATAATAGAAAATTAAGATGAATACTAAAGTAGCGATTGTAGGTTCTGGTTTTGGCATGTATTGTCTTCTTCCAGCCTTTAGTAAAATTGAAAATTGTGATGTAATTAGCATATGTGGAAGAAATTCATCAAGGATGGAAAAATACTGTAAAAAATTTGGTGTTAATAGATATGATGACTGGAAAGAAATGTTAGAAACCGAAAAACCAACAGCTGTTGCTATTGCTGTAATCCCAAAACATCAATCTGAGATAATAAAATATTCATTTGAACATAAAATTGCAGTATTTGCAGAAAAACCTCTTACTACATCTTATGATACATCTTTAGAATTAACCAAATTAGCAAAGCAAAATAAATTACCTAATATGATTGACTTTGAATTCATTGAAATCCCTGAATGGAAAAAAGTAAAACAGATAATTCAGAATGAACAGTTTGGTAAAATTTCTGAGGTTAAAGTTGATTGGACATTCTTAAGTCATGATCTTAAAAATAAAATTAAATCATGGAAAACCGATACTCAACAAGGTGGTGGGGCTGTTGCATTAGTTCTCTCACATACATTTTATTATCTCGAATATTTTTTAGGCAAAATAAAAAATTTTCAATGTAAACTTTCATCATCAGAAAAAAGTTTGAATAACGGTGAAACTGAAATTAACATTCTTGCAGAATTCGCTAATAGTTGTATTGGAGAAATACACGTTGATATTTCAAATTCACAAACAATATCCCATGTAATAACATTTCATAGCGATAATAAAAAACTAATTTTAGAAAATCATAGCAGTAGTTTAGTTGATAATTTTGAATTATCATTATGCACATCAAATGGCTGCAAAAAAATCCAGATAAATAATTCTATTGTAGTTGATGATCCATCTGAAGATTCTAGAGCAAAAATTGTAGCATTTGTTGCTCAGAAATTTATTAATTGGTGTAATACTGGTATACCTGAAAAACCAGATTTTGAAGATGGTTTAAGGGTTCAAGAATTAATTGATATGACCAAAATACATAGTTAAATTAAAAACTTAATCGTGAAATTTTAATATTATGAAAAAATACATTATATGATTTGAAAGATAATATACGTGTATTAATTATTGGCGCTTCTGGTCGAGTTGGTAAAGAAATTCAATTTTTTTTAAAACACAAATCTAATTATGAAACCTTTGGAACATGTTATAATTCCAAGATAGATGATTTAATCTATTTGGATATGACTAATCAAATTCTAGTAGAAAAAATTTTTAAAAAAATCAAACCATCAATTGTAATTCATGCTGCAGGTATGATTCATCCTCTTCAATGCGAAGAAAATCATGAATTAGCATGGAATACTAATGTATCTGGAACTAAAAATATAGTTAATCTTTGTAAAGATTATAATTCTAAATTAATTTATTTATCTTCTGATTATGTTTTTGATGGACTAGACAATCCATATGATGAATTACACGAAACTAATCCTCTAAATTTCTATGGAAAAACTAAAACTGAATCAGAAAAACTCATTTCAGAATTAAACAATTTTCTAATTGTTAGAACTGCATGGGTAAATGATTTTGATGAAAACTCAAAAAGCTTTGTAATGCAAGTTGTCAACTCTCTAAAAAATAATAAAATTTTTTATGCTCCTTCTGATCAATATGGTCATCCTACCTTATCAATAAATCTTGCAGAAATAGTTGTTGAATTATTAGATAAAAATTACAATGGTGTATTCAATGTTACTGGTTTAACATATATTGATAGATTTCATTTTGCAAAAAAAATAGCTAAAACATTTTCCCTCAACCCAAATCTTATACAAAAAACCAGTACTAAGGAATTGAATCAATCTATAACTAGACCTTTACGTCTAAATCTGAATCTTGAAAAAATTAAATCTCATACATCCACAAAAATTCTTACTTTGGATGAACAATTAGACATTATGAAAAACCAATCAAATCAATCTTTTAAACATTAGTATATCACATGAACTTGTAAATATAATTAATATAGAAATTCTTTTGATTCTTTTCTTTTCAAAAATTTATCTGTAACTGTGCCTGTTATGGTCATTGTCAATTTTGGTTCTATTCCACCATTGCATGTAGTATGATGCATTTTTGGAGGTAATTCAATAATATCTCCTTGTTTCCATTGATGAAAAACACTGTTACCTGCTAGAAAATAATGTCCCCATTTCCAATCTTCTAACATCACTGAATATCTTGTTACGATAGTATCATCAGAAAGATCATGTTCTTTTTTAAACCCAATATAGGTATCTTGGTGAAAAGGTAAAAACTGTCCTGGATATTGTTTTAGTGCAACAACATTACATTCTCCAAAACCACCAAATTCTTTGAATGGTTTAAAAAGCTCAGGATATTCTTTATCTGTTATTTGAAGGGATATCGTATTGTGCTCTGTGTATCCCCATTTCTGAAAATCTTTAATTCGCTCTGTTAATGATCCGTGCTCTTTTATCTCTTCAACAATTCTAAACTCTGTAAAAACATCATCATTCTTCATTAGGTCGATTAAAGGCTCAAAATTCGTTTTTAATCTGCCTATGTAACTATAATCTTCGGATTTTCTGGAATTATTCAAATGCCAATCTCCATTATAATCTGAATGAAATTTGTCCAAAATTGATTGTTCTGGCAATATGTTGAATGGAAATTTTTCTTATATTAAAATGTCATGCACGATTCTAATTATTACTATTTTGTCTTTTTATCTAAAAAGTTACTAATCTTTAAGGTAATGAACTCTCTTCGTTTTTTATCTAATTCTGAGTGATTACCTATGACAAATGAATTCTTCATCACATTTTTTGAATTTTCTAAAGTACTTCCAATCCTATATTTAAAATATTTTGTCACTGGCTGTTCTACAAAATTCCCTCCCATAACTGGTCTAGTTTCAATACCGCATTTTTCTAGATATTTTACAATTTCTTTTTTTGAAAAATATTTATTTTTAATAATTGTAATTGGATAAAATAAAAATGAATTTTTATAATTGTCTTTTATTGTAGGTAATGCCAAAAATTTTGAATATTTCTTCAATGAATTATTCCAATATCTAGCATTAGAAATACGAATATTAACAAATTTTTCTAACTTTTTAATTTGATGAATTCCAAATGCACCTTGAATTTCATTAGGTCTCATATTAAACCCAAGATTAACAAAAAGAAATCTAGGATCAATATCTGGAAATTTTTTCTCAATTTTATTTTTATTTTTTAAGTCTCTACTCCAACCAAAAGTACGTAATGCATTTCCAATCTCATATAATTCATGATTATTTGTTACTACCATCCCTCCTTCCAATGTTGTAATATGATGTGATGCAAAAAAACTAAAAGTTGCTAGATCTCCGAAAGAACCTACTTTCTTATCGTAAAATTCCGCTCCATGTGCCTCGCACGAATCTTCAATTATGAAGAGATTGTTTTTTTTTGCAATTTTTCTAATTTTATTCATATTACATGGATTTCCTAAAAGATGTACTAGTAGGATAGCTTTTGTTTTTTTAGTAATTGCAGATTCTATTTTATTTGGATCAATATTATAATCTGATGATGAAACATCTACAAACACTGGTTTAGCTCCAATGTTGATGATTGGGTAAACTGTTGTTGCCCATGTTACAGCGGGTGTGATTACTTCATCATCTTTTTTAATAATTCTTTTTTTTAAAATAGGATTTGACAATATTGATAATGCCAATAAATTTGCAGATGAACCGGAATTTACCATTATTGCATATTTGACACCAATATATCTTGCAAATTGCTTCTCAAATTTTTTAACTTTACTTCCCATAGTAGTTTGAACTTTTAGTAATGAATCCAATGAATCAATCACTTCTTCAGAGCTATATGGTGGAATTGCTAAAGGAATCTTTGTTTTTCCAGGAATGAACTTTTTTCTACCTTTTTCTAAATCTCTAAAATGCTCTTTTATTTTTTTATTAATTATTTGTGAATTTTTGTGATTCATTTTTTTAATTGCTCTGAATTGTTCTTAAACCTTATTGATTCAATTTGTTAATTGAATTTTTATATGAGCTCTATTTTTATTTTCCATGGGAAATAATGTTTTTGAAATTCTAAAAGGAAAAGAAATTCTACTTACTGGTGGTTGTGGATTTATTGGTTCAGAAGTAACTAAACAATTGTCAGAAATTGGAGCAAATGTAACTATTATTGATAATCTATCATCTGGAAAAGAAGAATACATTAAAAATTTCTCAAATGTCACACTAATCAAATCTGAATTAACAGATAAAAAATCATTACCTGACTTGGTAAAAGACAAAGAATATGTTATTGATCTTGCAGCTTTACCTTTCATTCCTGATTCTTATTATATTCCACGTAAATTTTTTGATGTTAATGTTAATGCAACAATTGATCTTGCAATTGCAGTAATAAAAGAAAAATCAGCAAAACGATTTGTTCATATTTCTTCTAGTGAAATTTATGGAACTGCTAGATATATTCCAATGGATGAAAACCATCCCACAATCCCTCATTCTACATATGCTGTAAGTAAATTGGCAGGTGAACGTGTAGTCTTTACTTTGTATAAAGAACATAATCTTCCAGCAGTAGTTATAAGACCATTTAATTCATTTGGGCCAAATGTCACTCAACCATATATTATACCAGAAATAATTAATCAATTACTAAATGGTAATCAAGTTACATTAGGAAACCTAAATAGTAAAAGAGATTTAACATATGTATCTGATACTGCACGCGGAATTATTCTATCTTTGGTTAAAGAGGGAATAGTTGGTGAGGTACTTAATCTTGGAAGTCAACGCTCTTTTTCAATTAAAGAATTAGTTGATATGATCTCTGAAATCATGTCAAAAGATGTAGAAATAAAAGTAGATCCATCTAGATTTAGGCCATTTGATGTTGACAATCTAGTTGCTAATTTTGATAGGGCGAATAGACTGCTTGGTTGGAAACCTGAAGTAAGTATCAAAGATGGATTATCCATGACAGTAGATTGGTTAAAAGAAAATGGTCTTCATATAAACACTCCTTATCATGATCAATATGAATTGGAATGAAAAAACAGTTCTTGTAACTGGTGGAAATGGTTTTCTTGGGAAAAATCTGATATCTCAATTAAAAGAAAAAAACGCTAAAGAAATTATCTCTCCAACTTCCTCTGAATGTGATATACGAAATAAAAAAGCATGTAAAGAAATTGTTACAGATATTGATATCGTTTTTCATTTAGCAGGAAGGGTTGGTGGTATAGGATATAACGAAAAATACCCTGGAGATGTTTTTTATGATAATCTTATGATGGGAACAAATCTACTTCATGAATCTAAAGAATCCAATGTTGAAAAATTTATTGGATTAGGTACAGTTTGTAGTTATCCTAAATTTGCTTCAATTCCATTTGTCGAAGAATCACTTTGGAATGGTTTTCCTGAAGAAACAAACGCCTCATACGGTTTATCAAAAAAAATGATGACTGTACAGTCTCAAGCTTATAAACAACAATACAATTTTAACTCTATTACATTAATTCCAACAAATTTTTATGGCCCCGGTGATAATTTCGATCCTACTACATCTCATGTAATACCTGCATTAATTCTGAAAATACAAACTTCACTTGAAAATGGATCTAATACTATATCGCTCTGGGGAGATGGTACTCCATCAAGAGATTTTTTACACATAAGTGATGCTGCTAGAGGTGTGATTCTTGCTGCCGAGAATTATAATAATACTGAACCTGTAAATCTTGGTTCTCAAAAGGAAATAACAATAAAAAAATTAGCAACTATGATTTGTAACATAATGAAATTTGATGGGGAAATTGTATGGGATACATCAAAACCTAATGGTCAACCTAGACGTTGTGTAAGTTACGAGAAAGCAGAAAAAGAATTTGGATTTAAACCAAAAATTGAATTTGAATATGGATTAAAAGAAACTGTTGATTGGTTTTTAAATAAAAAATTATAATGACAATAATGATGAAAATTAATAACAAACTCTTGGCAAGAAATGCTCTTCCTATAAAAGATAAAAATATACTTGATTTTATAAAAAATACTGATACAAATAATTTTTTTAGTAAATCTTTAGAAAATTTAAAAATTAGAGATCAATTTGTGAATTATTATTTTAATTGGATACAAAAATCAAAATTAAATAATTTAAAAGGAATCAAAAAATTCAAACATATTTCATTTGTTCATGGAACATCTCAATCATTTGATTTTTTTTATGCAGAAAATAAATCACGAAGATTTAGATGCTTTAAAGGTGATTTCTTTTATCATGCAATTAGTTGGGAACGAAATAATTTCAAATTTAGTTATTTAGACGATGGAAAAATCAATAAAAATGATGCTGTCATAATTTCTGTTCCTTTTTCAGATAATGGTTTTTTACATAAACTAACATATGACGTACTAGAACAATGTGATTCTCTAAATGTTCCTGTTATGATTGATCTGGCATATTATAATCTAGTACGAGATCTGAATTTTAAACTAGATAGACCTTCAATCAAATCCATCACTTTCAGTCTTAGTAAGGGGTATTATCCACTTGACAAATTAAGAATTGGAATTAGATGTAAAAAGGAATTCACTGATGATCCAATTGATGTTTTTAATTCCTTTGACATGTTCAATAAAGCTGGTGCTGCATTAGGACTAAAAGTAATGAAAAATTTTTCTCCGGATTACAATCAAAATAAATATGGAAAAAAACAGATTGAAATATGTGAAAAATATGGTTTAGAACCATCGAAATGTATAATCTTTGGATTAGGTGATAAAAAATATTCTAAATTTAATCGAGGTTCATACTCGAATAGAGTATGTATTTCAAAACTACTTGTTAAATAATTAGTGACACAAATTAACTACTAGAATTAAGCAAAAATGAAATGTCTAAAACGAAAATTATTATCTGCTTAACAATAATTTCTGTAATTTCATTAATTATGAAATTATCTCTTGCAGATTTTTCTTCATATCTGTCTGGTGATCCGAAAAGCTATATGCTATATGCATTTAGTTTTGTTAACGATGATTTTACCCCAATTTTCAATGTAAGCTCTGGTTGGTCATATTTCCTGTCATTATTTTTTAATTTCTTTGATTCGAATGATTTTATTTTCTATGGAAATTTGGTTCGAATAATTAGCATTAGCCTTGTGACTCTGACAATAGTTCCTATGTATTTACTAGCAAGAAAATGGTTCTCAATAAAATACGCATTAATTGCTGTCTGTTTCTTTGCATTTGAACCTCACCTGACTTATTTCTCTACTTTGGGTTATTCTGAATCTTTGTACATCCCTGTTTTTTTAATCACTCTTTATTTCATTTCAACTGAAAAATATAGAAATATCTGTTTGTCTTTTATTTTTGCTGGCTTTCTTTGGTGGATTAGATGGCCTGGTATAATTATAGTAGTTGCTCTTTCACTAATATTTTTAGTGAATTTTAGAAAGATACCAAAAAATTTTTCAAAGTATATTTTATGTTTGGGATTATTTTTGTTAGTTATTTCACCTATGTTATTAGAACGTTATAATGAATTTGGTGATCCATTGTATCTAGGTGCAACTACAACTGGAATATTCTCTGGTGATTATGCGCCAATTCAGGGTAATATGGTTAATGTTCAAAATAATTTTTCAGCAATGGATTATATCAATGAAAATGGGCTTCCAGATTTTTTCAATAAATTTATTGTTACTGGCATAATGAATATATTATTAGTCGTAATAAAAAATCTATTTCCATTTCTTATAATATTGGTTCCTATTGGTATGTTATTTTCTTTACAAAAAACCGATCAAAATAAAAAATTTATTCGAGGAAATTGGATAATAATACTTACTACACTGGTAACTATGACTATAACCTTCTCTATAATTTCTGAAAAAAGATTTCTATACCCCTTACTCCCATTCTTCATATTATTTGCAGTAATTCCTATACAAAGACTAGTTGAATACGGTCTAAGTACATTCTCATTTTCACTAAAACAAAAAAATATTGTTTTAATTATAATAATTCTACTCGTACTTCTTTCCTCAATTTTATTCATGCAAAGATATGATACGATAAATGAAACTGAATATATTGAAAAAATCAATTTCTCAAAATATGTATTAAATAATTTAGAAGGAAAAATGTTAGATGCAGGTGGAACTGGTCAAGGAATTGGATATTTATTATTAAATGATCCAGTTGGTTCTTTTAAGACCTTCCAAAATAGTGAACACAAATATCCCAAAGACATAATCTTAGATGAAGGTTACATCTTACCATTACAAAGTAATGATAAAATCATTATGATTGGAATATATGCAAAATCAATGCATGAATTTATTATTGAATCTGAAAAATATGATCTAAAATATATTTCAATTAAAAATAATATTTATCCTGAAAAAATATACCCATATCTCTCAGAACTTTATTTGAATGAATCAAAATATCCTTTTCTTATAAAAATTTTTGATTCAAATGAAGAAGGGTATGAAAAATTTAAAGTAAAAATATTTGAAATAAACTATAAGAAATACCATTCACTTTATGATTAATTTTTTTTATTTTTATCTAGGTTTAGCCTTTCCATGTTAATTCTTTTATTAATCTAAATAAAAGATTTAACCCTGTAGGTATTCTATGCATTTTTCTTTCTCCACCAACTCTTTCACGTTCGTTTGCATCTAATTCAACAATTTTTTGTTTTTTAATTAATCCTCTAATACTCATTTGGTACACAGAACTTAACCCAAATTCATCTAATTTAATCTCCTTCCAGGCTTCATTTGTTATTGCTCTACTAGATGAAAGTGTATCTGTAAGATGTCCTCTGTATAAAATATTGGCTAGAAATGTAAATGCTCTATTTCCAAAACCATCAATTTGTCCGGCATCTTCATTAATTGACGTTTTTCCAAACCTTGAATTTATCACCTGATCATATCCTTCTTGAATTTTTTTTAACATTTTAGGTATCTCTTCAACTTCGTTATTCCCGTCTGCACCAAACATCAATAAAAAATCTGAACTGGATGCCTCAAAAGCATCAAAAATTGCAGCACCTAAAGAACCTCTTGTCTTTTGCATCATAACTTTAAAACCTAATTTTTTAGCTTCTTCAATAGTACCATCAGTAGAGCCACCATCCACAACTATTATCTCATCAACCCAATTTTTGTTAATTTTTGATATGATCATTTTCATACCATCTATTTCATTTAATGTAGGGATTACTAGTAAGGAACTCATTTGATTTAAAGTAGATTTTCTTAGGACATAATTAATTGTATTCAAAAGTAACTAGGAAATCTTTTGTTAGAAAACACTACTTATCTTATTTAAGATATCTTACTGTTAAACAGATTTAATCTCTTAATTATATACACACTAGTGAATAACACAACAAATACCACTGACGTAAATTGCACTATTGGATCATTTATTGATTCTCTAAAAATAATAAAATTGGAATTGTAATTTTACTTTTAATTATATTCATTACATTATTATGAAAATTCATATATTAATTGATTTTATTTGTTATACTTTCATCACAATTTTCTTAATAATGTAAATCTTACCTGCTCAGGTTCTATCTCTTCATGCATATTGACATTACTTACAACTTTCACTTTGTAATTCGACCATCTTTTGAGCATATTTCTAAACTTCATTTCATCATCAATCTTCTCTTCTGTTTCCCCAAACAATTCACAATTCAAAACATACCTTTTTGCTACTCTAAACATTTCACTGACACCATTATCTACTGTTTCATCATCTAGATAATTTAGTAACTTATGTGTAAATACAAAATCAACAGAAGAATCTTCAAAAGGTAATTTTGT
>Ga0114996_10009368_pt1 | contig 10739 bp, 8 predicted proteins | sample ArcticOcean_MG_C_4_FD_87039 | JGI IMG/M metagenome (GOLD analysis project Ga0114996, IMG submission 87039) | Marine microbial communities from western Arctic Ocean - ArcticOcean_MG_CB4_134 | ecosystem: Environmental > Aquatic > Marine > Oceanic | place: Arctic Ocean: Canada Basin | collected... | reverse complement strand
CTGCAGTGCCCGGCGATCAGTCGGTGCGGACGAACCGTAGCGCCTCGTCCATCAATTTCCGCCACCGCCGCGTCGTGGCCAGGCGCCCGTGTCGCCAACCAGCTCGACTTCGCCTTTTTCCCGTCCGTCGTCCCGGACCGGTAGACGCAAGCAGAAGCCCCAAGCGCCACCTCAGTCCGGGAGCGGAATCCCCCGCTCTTGTAGCACCTCGGCCAGCAATCGCGATCCGTTCACTCCGCTCGGGAAGCCCGAATACAGCGTCACATGGGCCATCATCTCTGAGAGCTCTTCCGGCGTGATGCCGTTGTCGAGCCCCCGTCCGAGGTGACTGCGGAGTTGGTCCGTCTGATACGCGGCCTGTGTCATGGCGATCGTGATGAGGCTGCGGTCACGAGCCGACAGCTCGCTGCGCGGCCAAGTGTCCCCGTAAACGAGGTCCTCGATCAGCGTGTCGAGATACGGTGCGCCGGGGAACCGAGCGTCGGGCAGTGGCAGGCCTCGCTGTTCGAACACCGTGGCGGCCACACGCGCCGCGTTCACGCCCGTCGGGAAGCCGGAGTAGAACGTCACGTGGGTGATGACCTCGGAAATCTCCTCCTGGGTCACCCCGTTATCGAGCGCCCGACCCACGTGGGAACGCACCTCGCTGGACGCATAAAGCGCCGTGCCGACCGCCACGGTGACGAGACTTCGATCCCGGGGCGACAACTCGGGTCGCTCCCATGTCTCGGCGTAGACCAGATTGATGAGGTCCCCGACGTACGGCGTGGCGGGGAAGATGCTAGGAAACAGAGGATCGGCATCCAGATTCGGTTCCCGCGGCGACGAGTCTGGCGGGGACTCCGGGAGGCCGCGCTCGTCAAATACCTCGGCGGCGACCCGGGCCGCGTTCACCCCGGTCGGGAATCCCGAATACCACAGCACGTGCCCGATGAGTTCGGCGATCTCGCTCTGCGTGACGCCATTGTCGAGCGCCCTGCCGATGTGGATGCGAAGCTCGTTCGTCGCGTAGAGCGCCTGGGTGACCGCGACCGTGACGAGGCTACGGTCTCGGGCCGAGAGCTGCGGCCGCTCCCAGATGTCTCCGTAGAGGACAGTGTTACGGATCTCGCCCAGATACGGCGAGGCGTCGTAGGCACCCACGGGCGCTGCGGGCTGCTGCGCCGCAAGCTCGCATTGGGGGGCGATCAATGATGCGAGCGCGAACGTGACCACAACCGGGCCGAGGATCGAACGGGTGGAGCACAGCATCTCTCTTTCTCCTCACTTGGCAAGGTTTCTGAGCCGGGAGGGCCAATTTGCCGGATTCGGCGCCGCTTGGAAAGGAATTCGGAGCAGCTCTTTGGCGGCCACAGAATCAGCTTCCGCTCAGGACCCGCGCGACGATCGCGGTGATGTCGTCGTTGGGGCCTGACCGCTCAGATGGTTATCAAGGCAAGCGAAGAGGGCTGCGAGCGCGCCAGCGATGTCGGGCCCCGTGTGCCCGTTGAGCACCTTGATGAGCGGCTTGATTCCGAGTTGGTTCCCGTCCGGATCCCGGGCCTCCCACAGTCCATCGGTGCCGAGGAACAGGGTGCCACCGGGCTCGAGCGGGATGGGTCCCTTGGTCTCGAAGAGCGCGTCCTCGAGGATGCCGGCCGGCATCGACCCCGCGGTAGAAGCCGGGGTCGTTCGCGGCGTCGTTCACGACGACGGTCTCGCGGTGCTCGCGCTGAGGAGACGACTCCTTAAACTGTGACGCCGTTACCTCGCTGGGTACGTGGTCTGCCGGTTGAGGGTGTGGATGAGGGGCGCATGGCATGGAGGTTGGCGCGAATACCCTGCGCCTGAGCCCTCTCTATGAACCAATCTCTTCCGCTACCTCCGCCAATAGCTTTTTTTGAAGGGCCAGTTTTCTGGTAAAGGCCTGTTCCTTTTCTGACAGGACTTTTGCACTCTCTTCTTCAAGCGCAGATTTCTGAGCCGCTAGATCGGCCTTATGTGCCACAGCAGCTTCTGCTATGGCGAGCTCTTTCTCTTTGTTCAATTTCGCGGCTTCACGTTCGGTTTGCTCTTTGAGCTCCTGCTCTGCCTTAGCCACCTCCAGTTTCCTTTGTTTCTCGAGTGCTGCTTCTTGTTTGGCCAATGCGTCAACTCGTTCTTGTTTGGCATTTTCTAAGGCGAGCTCTCTTTCCTTTTTCAAGTTCGCGGCTTCACCTTCGACGTGCTTCTTGAGTTCCTGCTCTGCCTGGGACACCTCGAGTTGCCTTTGTTTATCGAGTGCTGCCTCCTGTTTGGCCAATGCGTCAACTCGTTCTTGTTTGGCTTTTTCTAAAGCGCTCTCTGTTTCTTTTTTCAATTTCGCGGCTTCAGCTTCGGCTTTCCCTTTGAGATCCTGCTCTGCCGTGGTCAGCTCCAGTAGCTTTTGTGTGTAGAGTTCTGCTTCCTGTTTGGCCAATGCGTCAACTTGTTCTTGCTCGGCTTTTGCCAATGCGGACTCTTTCGCCTTTTCGAGTTCTGCTGCCTGTCCGGCCAACGCGTCAAGTCGTTCTTGTTCGGCTGCTGCCAACGCACCTTCGGCTTGCTCTCTGAGTTCCTGCTCTGCTCTGGTCAGCTCCATTAGCCTTTGTTTGTCGAGTTCTACTTCCTGTTCGGCCAATGCGTCAACTCGTTCTTGATCGGCTTTCGCCAATGCGAGCGCCATTTCACCTTCGACTTGCCCTTTATTAAGCTCTTGTTCGTGATTAAAAAGCATTTCCAGAGTTACTCTAAATTTGTTGAACGCCTGTTTGTATCGACCTTCATCTGGAAACAATGTGTTTAGGTATTCCATAAACAACGAAACAGGAAGACCAACCAGCGAACTGACAATCGCCACGGAAGCGCCAGACTTGATATCGCCACCCTGATCCAACGCCAGATAGAAGCCTGCAAATGTCCCAATGATCCCAATCAGAATGATCATGAAAGGCGCGCGGAAAAGGACGCCGACAATGTCCTCCGAGTCAAAGTACCTAAGGGTGCGCGCAAAGTATGGATTCTCGTCAAGCGCGATCTGGGTGATGATTTCATAATCCGGCGCACGACCGTACCCTTGATTTCTAATTTCATCGACGGTCAAGTCGATAATGGCGGCCACACCATTCTCGATCTCAAACACTCGATCCAGTACTGCGGTGGGGGTCTTGTCGGTAAGGTCCTTGTCCACCAATTCTTCTTTGGTTTTTCCTAGCAAGACATCGGCTTTTCTATCGAGATGGCGTGCTTCGAGCTTGATTTTCTCCGCTTTTTGAATCTTGGCCCGCAGTTGGGCCAGAAAAGGGTCCTTTCCTGAATAGAGTGTAGAGGGAATCTGCAGGTCGGCAGTCTTCAATGTGGGATCGAAGTTCGCAGCAAGGGCGACCTCTGCCTGTTCCCTTACACTGTCCATATAGGTCAGTTTTGAAGGGCTTACTTGAGCTTTCTTATACTCAAAGACAGAATAATAGAATGCATTCGCAAATCTATTTAGCCCCAGTATCTTATAGTGCAAACCAAACTTGAAAACTAAGAATACGACCAAACAACCAAGGATGCCCGTGACAAACAGACTTCCGACTACCTCATTGGTAAGCACAGTATCAAAGAGGAATGCGAAATAGAATATTACCGCCAGAATTAAAGAGAATACGTATTTAAACATTGTGACTCCCTAACCCAAAAGCTTGCGTTAACGTGTCGCCCGAGAAGCGGCCTATAACCCTCCCGAAAGAACCTGAAACTGCAATACCGTAGCCTGCTCCTGCTGGCAATCATACTGTATGCACCGTGCAGGTTTACCCACTAATTCAGCCCCAACAGGGGTTGCATTCTGGAAGCCTAGTGCCGCAATGCTCATATCTGCTTCCAATCTGCTACGAAACTCATAGTCACCCATCTGAGCTGCATTGAAGATGAAGGAATACAGGGCTTCAGCTCGTCTGTTACTCAGCGCCATATTGTATTCGCGTGCTTGCTGTGTTTCGGGAGATGTATCGTTAATGTCGATATAAACTCCCTGATAAATGGGCGATGCCATCCCGGAAATGTTTAGAGACTCTACGTGCTCAGCAGCGTCCCTGTTTCCGTAAATGCTGGCTGCATATCTGGGAATCATTGCTCTGAGAAAACTCTTCATTTCCCCTGATAGTTCGTGAGATCCCAGCGCAAAATAGGACTCCTGAAAGTGGAGTTTTACCTTTCCTGTCTCTGGGTCTATTTCGACGGCTGAACTATCGAAGTCTTTGAAGTGCTCATTTAGCTCTGCAATGATCTGGTTCTTGGCTTCGGCTGCCTGGACATAAGGCGCCAGGGCTCTTTCCCTTTCTTGGTCAAGCGCAGTTCTCTGAGCGGCCAGATCGCTTTGACGTTCCAGATCAGCTCTTGCTAGTGCGAGCTGTGTTTCCCTTCTCGAGTTCGCGGCGTCACGTTCGGCTTGCGCTTGGAGCTCCTGCTCTGCCCTGGCCACCTCGAGTCGCGTTTGTTCGTCGAGTGCTGCTGCCTGTGTGGCCAAGGCGTCAACTCGTTCTTGGTCGGCTCTTGCTAACGCGAGCTGCGTTTCCCTTCTCACGTTCGCGGCGTCACGTTCGGCTCGCTCTTGGAGCTCCTGCTCTGCAAGTTGCCTTTGTCCGTCGAGTGCTGCTGCCTGTGCGGCCAATGCGTCAACTCGTTCCTGGTCGGCTGCTGCTAACGCACGCTCTGTTTCCCTTTTCAGGTTCGCGGCTTCACGTTCGGCTTGCTCTTTGAGCTCCTGCTCTGCACTGGCCACCTCAACTTGCCTTTGTTCGTCGAGTGCTGCCTGTCTGGCCAATGCGTCGACTCGCGCCTGTTCGGCGTCAGCGAGTGCATCTCGGGTAGTGGCAAGCCTCGTTTCCGTGGACGAGATTGCTCTGTCAAATTCCTCTTTCGCCTCTGCTATGCGTTGTTCTTGTTGCGCCGCCAGCTCCAATCTCTGAGCCTCAAAGTCACTTTCCAGCTCTGCTCTTGTCTCTTCCTGTTCCGCCTGCGTCTGTTGTTCCAGAGAAACCACTTCCCTCTGCAGTTCTGCCTCGTGCTGGTTTTCAATCTGAGCTAGGATCTCTTCATATTCCGCAGCCGCGTTACTCTGTTGAGCCGCCATCAGTTCGGTGAATTGCTCCAGTAACTCTTGCGCCTCTCTCTCTCTCTCTCTCTTCTTTAATTTCGTCTAGCGTCCTAGTCGCCTCGTTTGCCATCAATTCTCTGCGTTCTCTTCTGGCCCGTGCTAATGGGTCAACCGCTTCTAGCGCGGTTCTCGCCTCTTGGACCTCCGCTTGGGCGATAGTGATTTCTTCGTTCGAATGAAGCATGAACACGATCGCGAGCACAGCAAACAGATCCACCATGGGCACAAGTGCCTGCATGAATTCTGATTGCTGCGAACCTGATCGATTGGATATCATGAGGCGCTCGTTCCGAATATTCGTGAACCAGACGTGACCCTAAGTGCAACTAGTATGCCAGATTGCCGGGTGCCTCCGTGACTACCTGAAAGTCCTGATTCTCTCGGTGATTTGTGCACAGTTTCGCTTACATTTGTAAATAGCTCTTTTGAGGTTCATTCGACCAATGCGTACTTTGTGCCTCCTTCGGCTACGGATGGCCATGTCATCTCCCACGAGCATGGCCCAGGTATCGCAAGCGAATCCTGCCTTCTCAAGGCAGGCGACACCTACATCGGCAAGACGGTGGGGATCTCCGGGGGGTCAACTGAATGGAGAAGACATGGCAGTTCCAACGAGGGCAAACCGTGGCAACCGCCATGGGCGGCATGGGCCGAGCATTCGATGGCGATTACGCTGAGTACTAACGCGCCACCCTGAACGGCACCGTCGCCAGTTGGTCGTCCCACCAGACGGTCAAGTCGCCGCCCTGCTGCGTCATGTTGGTAAACGTGATGATGAGCTGGCCGGCCGCTCTGTCGATGGTCTCCACGGACATGGTGGTGCGCAGGACGTCCCGCTCATCCGTGTATCCGAACGAGCCCCATGAGTTGTCGCTGGGCCAAGGTCGGAAAAATTCTCAGTCTGGCAGGCTGAACACGTACAGGGCGTTCCCATTATTTGGGTGCGTGATCTCGTTCGACACGAGTCTCGGGACATTACGTGGGCTCGATCCTCCGAGTGCCGTAGTCACCCCGATATACTGCTTTCCGTCGATCGCGAACGACACCGGGTGCCCCTGGACGGACGTACCGAGGCGGGTCTCCCAAAGGATCTCCCCCGTCCTGACGTCGAACGCTCGGAATCGGCGGTCCAGATCACCCGCGAAAACGATGTTGCCTGATGTGGACAGCGTGCCTGTCATGAAGGTCGCCCGCTGCTCGAAGCTCCACACTTCCTCCAGGGTGCTCACATCGTACGCGCCGAGCTTTCCGAGGTTTCCGTCCGAGCCCGGCATCTCGAAGAATAGGCGGGCCGCGCCCGTCCCTCCACTCCCTTCCACGAGCTCGATCTCCCGCGCCTGGTTCTCCAGGCAAGTCTGGCTCAGGGGTGCGATCAGAACCCCGGTGGGCTCGTGATAACTCATGGAGTGCCAGTCTTTGCCCCCGGCGCTGCTCGGACACGCCGGCGTCCATTCGTCGATCTGTGCGTCGATGATGTCGCCTCGGTACGTGATCGCGCCGGTCTCGGGGTCGATGTCCGTGAAGGCATTCTGAAAGACGGTTTCGGTGAATCCCAGGAACTCGCCGCTCTCGCGGTCGTTCTTCCATAAGATGCCGTGTTTCCCGATCGACAGGACGAGTCGCCGGCCATCCCGGTCCACGAGAACGCGCTCGAATACCTCGTCCAGATCCAGAGCTTCGCCGGGGACGTGCTGGAAGTGCCACTCTAGCTCGCCAGTCTCCACATCCAGAGCCACGGTGGAGTTGGTATAGAGCCCTTCATCGAAGATCGACATATGCCTGCTGATGGGCACCCAGGGTTTCGCTTGGGCCGTTCCCCAATAAGTCAGGTTGAGCTCGGGATCGTAGCTTCCAGTAATCCAGGTCTCGCCACCCTTCCTGAAGATGTTGTCGAGGTCGTTCCACGTGTCTCCCCCGGGCTCCCCGGCCTCCGCGATCGTATTAAACCGCCACACGAGCTCTCCGGTGTTGGCATCATGTCCACTGATGAAGCACCTGGCCTCGACATATCTTGAGCATCCGCCCAGCCCGGAGATCACCTTGCCGTCCGCAACGATGGGACCGCTGGAATTCGAGTTTCCCTCCTGGATCTGCGTTTCCCATACGGGCTCTCCGGTGCGGGCATCCAGCGCCACTATCCGCGCATCGGTCGTTCCCTGGATGATCTTGTCCTGGTAAATGGCGATGCCGCGAATATCCTGACTATTGTCGGGGCCCGTGGCATGCTCCCAGATGAGGTCGCCCGTCCTACCATCCAGAGCCTGGATCACGTTGCCGGGATTGATCAGGTAGATGACCCCACCGTACACGAGAGGAGCGGGCTCTGAGCTACCGTCGAGCATGTTCCACACCCACTCGAGTTGCAGTCCGTCGACGTTGTCCGCGTTGATTTGGTCGAGGGCGCTGTAACTCCAGGCATGGTAATTACCCCGTATCATGGGCCAGTCCGCGGGGTCCGGGTTGCGGAGCATTTCGTCCGTGACTGGCACGAAGTCCCGCATCAGGTCGGCTACGGTGAGCGACTCCGACTCCAGGTTGGCGGCTACTTCGCCCAGGGTCTCGATGCCGAAAATCCACCCCCGGAGCTCGCCTCCCGGGTTCCCCTCACTATGGATCTGGACGTAGAGAGACTGCACCTGGAGCGCGGCCGCCTGCTCATCGGTAAGCTCGACCGTCCCGGCGACTTCGCCTACCGATGAGGTGGTGACCTCGAGTGGCTGAGCCAGGGGCCCCGGTCGTCCCGGCGCTCCGACGTGAAGGTGGGCCGCGGTGGCCGGTGAGCTCATCCCCCGATAGGTGCCCGTGACCGTAAGCCGGTTCCCGTCGAGGGTGGCCCGGACCTGTCCCACGCCAGTGATCGTGCCAACCGTGGCGCCGTTGACCGGCAGGGGCGAGAGACGGGCTCGGAAGGAGTTGGTCTGAGCGGATACCTGGCCGGACGAGGAGAGCGCTGGGCCTCCAAGGGTCGCGACAAGAAGGAGTGCAAGGAAGGGTACCGACTCTCTAGCGATGCGAGTGTTCATGAGTAGCCTACCATTATAGCTCCGAATTGCCGAGTCCCGTTGCCGCCCGAACGTGGAAGGCAAGAGGGAAGGAATTGCTCACGCTAAGTGAGGACGTAAAGCGGAGCAAGAACCGCATCCTGCGAGGTCGGTGCCGAGCTGGACGCCCGTCTTCGGACTCTCCAGAGGCTGAGAGAAAGCTGAAAGAAAACCTGTAACATCGGTACGCTGGCTGGTGCTCACCATCGGCAGGATCGGTGGAAACCCTCTGATGCTAGCGGTGGCTGTCACGCACCAGAGCTGAGAGGATAACGCGATCCGGCAAAAGCCCCTTGTGTTTCTATGCCCATATGATAGGATCGACGGTTGAAGATGGCGGACTCTGCACAAGAACTAAGGAGCGACAATGTTGCTTAGGCGAGGGACCTCGAAGGCCTGGGTTGTTGGGTTGTTCACGGCAGCCGGCGGGACGCTTGTGACAACAAGCTGTCAAGGGACTGGATCGATGAGCGACCTCAACAGCGGGGTCATATCGGGGGTGGTGGAGAGTTCGGCGGGTCCGGAAGCGGGAGTATGGGTGATCGCGGAAACGAGCGAAACGGGCACGAAGCTGCGCAAGATAGTGGTAACGAACGAGGCAGGCCGCTTCTTGTTACCCGAGCTACCGGACGCGAGCTATGCGGTGTGGGTTCGCGGGTACGGCTTGGTCGAGTCGGATCCGATCACGGCGACGCCGGATCAGGACATTGTGTTGACGGTCGAAGTGGCGGGGACGCCGCAGTTGGCGGCTCAGTCGTACCCAGCCGACTACTGGTTGTCACTGATCGACCTGCCTGAAGCGAGTGAGTTTCCGGGCACGGGACCCGAGGGCAACGGGATCAACCCGAATCTGACGACGCAAGATGAATGGATCAACAACCTGAAGTACTGTAATCGGTGTCATCAGTTGGGGAATTTACCCACACGTACGATACCGGACATCGATTCATTCGAATCGAGCGCCGCCGCTTGGGAAGACCGTGTTCAGCGGGGTCAGCGCGGGGGCCAAATGAGCTCCTATATGTTCAATTTCGGGCAGCAAAGAGGCCTGGCGATGTTTGCCGATTGGACGGACCGCATCGCAGCAGGAGAGGTACCGGAAGCTCCGCCGCGTCCCGCGGGCGTGGAACGGAATGTTGTTCTTACGGTCTGGGATTGGGCAGACAACGTCGCCTTCATGCACGACGTAATCGCGTCGGACAAGCGAAATCCGGTGATCAACGAATACGGTGCGATCTACGGAGCGGATCTAGGCAACGACTTCCTGACGATCGTCGATCCGGTCGCGCACACCGAGGAGAAGGTGAAGGTGCCGTTGAAGGTGGATTCAGAGCCGGTGCCCTCGATGTTCACACAAGCGGGCTTTAGACCCTACCGGGATTTTGGAACGGAACCGGTCTGGAACAACCCAGCCAACCCGCACAACCCGATGATGGATGATGAAGGGCGGGTGTGGCTCACGACGCGTGTCCGCGAGAACGCGAATCCGGACTGGTGTCTGGAAGGTTCGGACCACCCGTCGGCCCAGTATTTTCCGAAGAATAGGGCGGGTCGTCACGCGGGCTACTACGATCCGAGCACAGGTGAGTTCGTCTTGATCGGCACCTGCTTCGGTACGCACCATCTGCAGTTCGCGGAGGACGAGGACAACACGATCTGGTTCAGCGGTGATTCGCAGGTAATCGGTTGGCTGAACACTAGGATTTGGGACCTGACCCAAGATGAGCAGGCCGCACAGGGCTGGTGCCCACATGTGAGTGACACGAACGGGGACGGAATGATCACGCGTCCGTGGAACGAGCCGCGCGACGCGGTCGATCCAACCAGAGATACGCAGCACACCGGATTCCCTTACGGGATCATAGTGAGCCCTGTCGACGGCTCGGTCTGGTGGGTGACCGGGGATGAATATCCCGGACGGCTCATGCGCCTGGACCCTGGCGACAATCCACCGGAGTCGTGTACTACCGAGTTTTATGAGGTACCGAAGGAGCGCGGGTTCAGGACGAGGGGCATCGATGCGGATCGTAATGGCGTTCTTTGGATGGCTCTCGCCGGCAGCAGTCACCTCGCGAGTTTCGATCGGAGCAAGTGCGAGGGCCCACTGAACGGTCCCGAAACCATCGGTGGCCGACACTGCGACGAAGGGTGGACGCTCTATCCGATACCGGGTCCGAAGTTCGAGGGCACCGAAGACTTGGGAACCGATTTCCAGTACTACAACTTTGTAGACCAGTTCAACACGCTTGGGCTCGGCGAGAACGTTCCCATTGTGACCGGGTCCAGCTCAAATTCGTTGAAGGCTTTGATTCCTGAGACGGGCGAGTGGGTCGTCCTTCGGGTGCCCTATCCTCAGGGATTTTACTCGCGAGGAATGGACGGGCGAATCGACGATCCGGACGGAGGGTGGAAGGGTCGCGGAATCTACACGACATCTGGCGCCGATGCCGCTTGGCACATCGAGGGAGGACCTGAACAGTCGGGAGTCCTCGTGAAATTCCAGGTCCGTCCAGATCCTTTGGCGAACTGACGGCGAACCGACGTGGTCGAGAGAGTCT
>Ga0114996_10009362_pt1 | contig 10744 bp, 10 predicted proteins | sample ArcticOcean_MG_C_4_FD_87039 | JGI IMG/M metagenome (GOLD analysis project Ga0114996, IMG submission 87039) | Marine microbial communities from western Arctic Ocean - ArcticOcean_MG_CB4_134 | ecosystem: Environmental > Aquatic > Marine > Oceanic | place: Arctic Ocean: Canada Basin | collected... | reverse complement strand
TGCTGATGGAGAACTTTCTCACGAAGAAGCAGAAGAAATTAGACGAATTACTAAAGCTTTGCGTATTCCTCATAAAGTGTTTATTGAAGCTAAGATGAAAGTTCTTTCTCGTTTGCGTAGACTTTGAGCGCAATAGCTGTTTTATGATTTTCATGGAGCATAAAGTAGACAAAAACTATTCTGGTACAAATAATCAGGGCGTCTTAAATGGAACAGGAAAACAAATTCATTGGAATCTTATTTGAATGTTGTAATGTTTATCGTCGTGTTTATGTAAATAAGGAAAAAAACGCTTACGAAGGTAAGTGCCCCAAGTGCAATGGGGAGGTTAAAGTAAAAATCGGACCAGAAGGAACAGAGACACGTTTTTTTTCAGCACGATAAAACTTTGGCTGTGATTATCGTCGTAGTTTTTTTTGTTAGGTTTTCCTCGTCTTTTTTTAAATATAAATATTTATTCGAGTTGTAATCTGTGAAGTTGATTTTGCAACGTGTAACTAGTGCCTCTGTCTATGTTGACACGGAGAAAATAGCCAATATCGATAAGGGTATCCTGGTTTTTTTTGGTGCTGAAAAAGGGGATGGCAAAAATCAAGCTTGTTTTCTTGTCGAGAAAACTTTGAACTTAAGGATTTTCCCCGACGATAGCGGTAAAATGAACTTCTCATGCGTTGATGTTAGGGGTGATATTTTAGTGGTTCCTCAGTTTACCCTTGCTGGAGACTGCTCGCGTGGTAGACGCCCCAGATTTGATAGGGCGGCGGATCCTGATACTGCTCGGACACTTTATGAATATTATGTCGAATTATTGATTAGATCGGGTCTCAAAGTTAGCATGGGAAGGTTCGCGAAAGATATGAAAGTGCAATCGGTCAATGATGGCCCGGTCACTTTTTTACTAGATCGTTAACCTCTATATTGCAATTGGTATTATTTGGTTTCTAGGTTGATAATTCAGGGTTATTGTGGTTTAGCCAATTAAATAAAAAGCGTACGGACTGGAGATATGTTTTTACCTTTGCAGGTTAAAATTAGAAGGGGATTGAGTCCAACGCGATACTCATCAGGCCTGAGGGAAAGAACCCAATCAAAATAATAGCGATAGAACTTAAAGCAATGATGGCCCCCATGCCCCGGTAAACGACTACTTGTTCTTCGCTCTCGTTTTCATGAAAATACATCATGACAATGATTCTTAAATAAAAATAAACTGAGATTACGGTGGCAATCACAGCCATGATGGTGATCAATATATATCCTTGCTTGATGGCGGCCATAAAAACGTAAAGTTTTCCAAAGAACCCAGCGGTTGGAGGAAACCCAGCAAGAGAAAGCATGAATAGGCTCATTGCCCCAGCGATTAGCGGATGGTTTTTGGCTAGTCCTTTGAAGCGAGAAACAGAGTTCCCTTCTTTTCCTTCCCCTTCCATTATAAAAACAACCGCAAATGCTCCGATATTCATGAAGAGATAGACGTTGAGGTAAAATATCAGGCTTGCTACGCCGTCCTGACTGTTGGCAACAATACCTATAAGCAAATAACCCGCGTGAGCCACACCTGAGTAAGCAAGCATTCGCTTAACATCATCCTGAAAAATAGCTGCGATGTTTCCTACAAGCATCGTGAGAACTGACGTTCCAAAGAGAAAGGGCATCCAGATGTTGTTCAGTTCTGAAAACGCGGTAAAAAAAACTCTTGCGATTAGTGCAAACGCAGCAGCTTTTGTAGCAACAGACATGAATCCGGTGATGGGAGTGGGTGCCCCTTGGTAAACATCTGGGGTCCAAGAATGAAATGGTACCAAGGAGACTTTGAATGCAAGCCCAGAAAATAACAACCCCATTCCAATATATACAAGTGTGTTACGACTGTAAGGATTTGCGCATTCCCCTGTCTCATCGCAATGCAATAGCTGGCCGATAAAACGGATTTCAGTTGTGCCTGTGCCTGCATATATTAGAGCCATGCCATAAACCAAAATTGCAGAAGCGAATGCACCCGTTAGAAGGTACTTGACCGTTGACTCTTGCGAAGTAAGGGTTGCCCATGTCAACTCAGGAGTGTTCGAGGGGCTCTCTTTTCCGGTACCGTGTTTGGCTGAAAAACCGCAAAGAATGTATAAGGAAATGGAAAATATTTCGAGCGAGACAAATGCAGTGATCAAGTTCCCGGATTTTGCTAAAAACATCATTCCCATAACGGCCAGAAGTATCAGCGAAAAATATTCAGATTTATTTTCGTGGTCGGGTTGTGGATACCGTGCTGCCCCCAGAACTGCGAACGTTGCCATGAGTAAAAAGATAATATTAAATCCCTGGCCAAACTTATCATGGATCAAAGATTTACTGAACATGTCTGATTGTAGGCCGTTTTCTATAGTTGGAGCACTTCCCCATAATGCAAATGAAAAGAAAAGCGAAATGGCAATGCCTATCAGAGTTGCTTTGGACAGGTATTCGTTGGTGTTAAATTTTTTTTTCAGACCAATTAATAGGAGGAAAAGTGCGGTAGATAATAATGTGAGCTCAGGGCTTAGGGCAGTCCAAAGCATATCTTCATAATTGATTTTAAATTCCATGTCGGAACTCAAGGTGGAGGCTAGTGAGACAGGAAAACCTTATTCGACTAGACTTATTTGTCCAAAGACGTCTTTGTAAAGTATTTCACCAGTTTTTTCAAGTTAATGTTTGTCGGCCTTGGCTTTTAGTGATAAAGGCAATTTCAAATCCTATTACCCAATAAAAAAGACCCGGTTAAGGCCCTTAAATCAGGGGTAAACCAGCGGGAAATAGCTGGTCTAGCACTTTGAAATCCTGCCCAGCATTTAGTTTGTTTCGCGGTCTCGAGCATTTTTTGAAAACGCCCTCGAGTTTATTTTTAAGCGTTATTATTACGAAAATGAAAGGAGTTATTAATCAAGAGTATGTTTTTGGAGACCAGTTACTTTTTTATTTTTGGGTAGGCCTGGCCTGCTTCCAGTAAAACCCATTTTTCAGAAGTGTCTCCCAAAATCAAATCTAGGTAGTCGTTTAATTGGATAAGTTTTATAGTATCGGCCGGAAGCCTTAGTCGTAGGGGGTTTTTTTTGTGGCGTCCTTTGAGGGAAACAAAGTTTCCTTCAATTTTTTCGACCAAAAACACATCATTGAGCGTATTTTTAATAACCGGTGGGTCTTTAAGGACTCGGGATGATTCGCTGTCGAGTAGTTCGCTGAGCTTGAGGTACCGCTCTTGCTTAATGCACAGTTGTTTTACTAGTTGTGAAATATTTGTGTTTGCGCATCCGTGAGAGATCTTTTTTTTGTCTAGCCAGTCAAAAAAAGAGTAGATGTCAAAAAGCACATGATTGATTTCTGTTTTTTGGGAGATAGAGTTAAAGGGCAGGTAGGCCACAATAAAGTGGCTGAGATGCGACGGTTCAATATCACAAGGGTTTGCGGTTAAACGCGATGTGCCTCCCTGTTCCTCGTTTTCAAGGTCGCATTGGATTAAACTTGAATGAAGAAGAGATAAGCTTTTTCCTAGCTCAGGTGTTAGGTCCTCTTTGTCGGATGGAGAGGGATTTTCGCTAGCGTATTCATTCATCAACTCATACAAAGTCATAAAAACATTCTCCTACAGCTCGGTTTTTGTAAAACATTTTTTGAGGACTTTTAAACAACGGGTGAATTCTCCATCCTGAATGTTTCCCATGTTAGCAATTCTAAAAATTTTTTTATTAAATAGGCCTTGTCCCGCATAAATGATGAAACCATTTTCTTTTAGTTTGTCATGGAGCCAATCATAGGAAATACCATTGGGAAGTTTTAATGCCGTGAGGCAATTGGACTGATGGCTCTCCGGTATTAGAAATTCAAGGCCAATTTCTTTAAACCCTTTCCGCAAGTCTTTTGCTACTTTTCTATAACGCTCTATCCGCCCGTCGACGGTTTCTTCTAGTAATTCCTCGAGAGCGGTGTTTAAGGCATAATGCGCCTGGATTGCTGGAGTGAAGAGTGTGTCCCCTTGTTCCTGGGCCTTGAGGTGTTCTGTCAGAGCAAAGTATACTGAGCGAGCAGGGATATCTTTTACCCGAGAGAAATCTTTTTTTCTATGGAGGACAAAGGAAACGCCTGGTAAGCCGTGTATGCATTTGTTGGCAGTTCCAACCGCAAAATCGATGGGGTGTTGCTCGAAGTTAATCCTGTCTCCTCCTAAACTGCTGATACAATCTATTACCAACCGTTTGTCATACTTCTTCGCTATCAAGGAAATTTCAGGGAGTGGGTTTAGTAGGCCAGTTGTTGTTTCATGATGCACCATAGCAATTACCTCAATCGAAGCATTTTCTTGTAATGCTTGTTCAACTTCTTCGAGTTTAGGTATTTCACCCCAGTTATAATTTATTGTGTGTTTGTTCATTCGGTAAACATCTGCCATTTTGCTGATGCGCTCGCCATATACGCCATTTTGAATTACCAGCATCGATCGGTCAGGAGTAAGACATGATGAAACTGCCATTTCCAAGGCTGCAGTTCCAGATCCAGTTATTAAAATGGCTGAATACTCCTCTTCGATATCAAACGCTTGTAGCAGTTTTTTTCGGATCGACCACATTAGATCTGAAAACTCAGGTTCGCGATGGCACAAGTCTCCACGGAGCTGAGCATCTCGTACCCAGTCGGTTACGTTGACGGGGCCTGGGTTCATTAAGGTCATTTTTTTCATATGTTTTTTTGAGTTACAGTATCAATTTATAACAGATGGATTGTAGTCTAACCTACAGCATGGAGAGGAGGCAAAGTTTTATAATAGCTATTGAGAATGTCTCTCGATGGCGATTGAAAAATTTCCGCCCCCCTCTTATACTCAATTTAATGGTCAGTTTATTCAAATTAATGATTAGTTTACTGTTCTTTAAGATCGGCATAGCGACTGCTCACGCCGATTATTCAAGCTTATCCATTCCTCAAATTAAATATGAAGATGGACATTCTAACCCTCACCCAACGGCCATTGATAGCTTGCTGGGACAGATTGAACGTAGAACATCTATTGAAACCGACCGAGGGTTGCCTCAGGTAGCATTGTCTCACCCGAATCTCTACCAATATCCCTTTATCTATATGGCGGGCAGTGAAGAGTTTAGGATGTTTTCTACCAATGAACTGCAACGACTGAGAAATTATTTGAGTTATGGCGGATTTCTCCTTATAGACGACAATTCCTCCAATGCCAACTCAAAATTTGATATTTCGGTTCGTAAAATGATTGGTGCGCTATTCCCGCAGGTTTTTTTGAAGAAGATTTCCCGAGATCATTCGATCTTTCGTTCTTTTTATTTGATTGATCGGGTGTCTGGGCGAAAGCAAGTTAATTCATACTTAGAAGGAATTAACATCAAAGGACGAACAGTTCTCATTTACTCTACCAACGACCTTGGTGGTGCCTGGGCAAGAGATAAGTTGGGGCAATGGACACATAGCATCATTGGTGGAGGTAGCAGACAAAGACAGCTTGCAATAAGGCTTGGAGTAAATATCGTCATGTACGCACTGACACTAGATTATAAAAAAGACATGGTACATTTGCCTATTATCCTTGAACGATTGAAGAGGCATCAACTGCCATGAAGGTTTTGATCGAATTGTTTGGTTTAGACCCCGACCAGTTTAACGAAGTTAGTCTAAGTTTGGCGACAAAAGACTCATCATTTGCGTGGATATTAGTATTGTTTGTGGTCCCCCTGGCTTTATGGTTTTTCTGGACGAGTCTCAAACGAATCCATTCTTCGTTTCGAAAAATTCTTCTTATTTGCCTTCGAACCCTCACTTTTTTCATGGTTGTATTTATTTTCTTACAACCAGAACTAGAATTTAAAAAAAGCCACACTCTTAAAAATAGAATTGCTGTTTTAGTTGATGATACTAAGAGCATGTCCATAAAAACATTTCCCTCGGAACAATCTCGCATTGATTTTGTTCGTCAGGCCTTTGAAAAAAACCAAGGTGCATTAGAGTCTTTGGCCAATATTTTTCAGCTCGACTATTACTTAATATCAGATCAGATAGAACCGATTTCTTCAATCGGTCTAGGCGGGCGTCACAGCCCGAAAAAAACAAAAACTGATTTTGAAGTGGTGTTTTCTAAATTAAAAACACACTATGACGGAAAATCCCTCCAAGGTGTTATGTTGTTTTCAGATGGGGCAGATCTTACAATGGAGCCGGAAACTATTTCTTCTGAACTATTGACTCTCCTTGCGAATTGGGAGGGACCTGTTCACACCTTTCAGGCAGGGAGCAATCATATGTTCAAAGATTTGGCCATTGAAGAAATTGATTCAGCCGATTTTGGTTTTGTTTATCAACCGGTACGTTTGACTGTTACTATCGGTGCCTCAAATATGGGTAATAGAAATATACCGCTCGTGCTTAAAGATGGAGATACCATACTACTTTCTCGTGTTGTGGAGGTTAGAGAAGGGGAAAATCGCTACCCGGTGCAACTGGAATTTACTCCAAATGTGTTAGGTAAACACATATATTCCCTTACTGTTCCTCTCTTTGCAGGTGAGTCCGTTGCAGTCAATAATAGGAAAGACTTTCAGGTTGAAGTTATCCGTGACCGTATACGCGTTCTTCATTTGAATGGGCGGCCATCGTGGGACTCTCGATTCCTACGTGAAGTTTTAGCCAACCATCCGAAAATTGATCTGTTATCTTTTTTTATTTTACGAACACTGGACGATGATGTGGCTTCGCCTACTTCTGAATTGAGCCTTATCCCGTTCCCAACCAACTTATTATTTAGCGACTATCTCAATTCATTCGATCTCATTTTATTTCAAAACTTTAGCTACAAACCATTCATAGATAAAGGGTATCTCGCTAATATAAAAAATTTTGTAGAAAACGGAGGCGCATTCGTGATGATCGGAGGGGAACTTTCATTTCAGGGTGGCGGATATGCACAAACGGATATCGAAGAAATTTTGCCAGTACACTTGGAAGGCACGCCACAACCATTTAACGAATCGTTTAATTTGCAACTGGAAAGGAGCCTGTCCCGTCACCCCATACTCCAACTTGAAAAAGAACCAGGCACTAACAGTAGAGTTTGGGAGAATCTGCCAGAGCTTAATGGCATCAATATAGGACTCAAACCACGCAAAAATTCGAATGTTTTGGCATCTTTTATAAGGGGTCGTGACAAACATCCAGTATTAGTTGCTGGACGTTTTGGTAAGGGAAGGAGTTTTGTTGTGGCAACGGACTCCTTGTGGAATTGGAACTTTAGACAGGTGGGGGAAGGTGGAAGCGGGCGTCATTACCATAGATTTTGGAGTAATCTCATTAGCTGGTTGATCGATGAGCCAGAGACACGGTTGTTGAAGTTAGAAACGCATAAAGAGCGCTACGAAGAAGGAGAAGAGATTCTACTTCGTGTATCCGTTTTGCACTCAAACTATAACCCCTACGCTGGAGCTCAAGTACGATTGACTTTAAAGACGCGTTCAGGTGATACAAAGCTAAAAACTATTAAAACCAATGAGAATGGAGAAGCCTTGCACCGTTTTACCCCAGCAGAAGAAGGATTCTATACGGTTAAAGCTGAAATAGAGACAGATAAACGTAAGTTTGAAGAGAAAACGGGGTTTTTGGTTTTTAGCGAAACGGCTGAGTTTCAAAAACCCAGAGTCAATGGAACTTTATTAAGACGAATAGCCGAAGTTTCTGGGGGTAATTATAAAGTTCTGACGAAAAAAACGGATTTTTCAAAAGCCAACTTTAAAAATCCAAAAGTTGAAATTAAGACCAGCAGCCAGTATGCCTCACTTTGGGACAACTGGTGGATATATGGTCTTATTTTAATCTCTCTCTCTCTTGACTGGTTCACTCGACGTAAATCCGGCCTCAGTTAAAAGAAGGGGGATGACAAGGCCGAAAAATAAATTCTTAGTTATGAGCAATGTTGCGGCTTCATTTTGTATAATCGAGGAAACTCCGGTGAAATATTAATAATACAGAATATGCTTGCAGGAAGACGATCGACATGAGTCTCATAGATTTCCCAATTGAAAATCTAACAAACCTCCTGTAAGATCAGTCTGTTAAGGGAGTTATTTGCATTCCTGCCAAGTTATTTTTAATTTATTAAACCGGTTAGTTAAATGTCTCAGTTAGTCACAGAGAACCTTTCTCTTAAAGCCTGGGTGCGCGATCGTATTTTATTTCTAGCACTCGTTATATTTTTTTTGGGTGGGTCGTTTTATATTGGTGCTGGAAAATTTTTAGACCCGCAGAACGAGTGGCTCCATCCGATTAAAGAATTTGCCCTCTTACTTTCACTCGTTGGTGTCGTTTCCTTGGGCTACGAGTTATTTCTTCGCGAGATGACGTTTCGCGAGTACAAAGATGCGTTAGAAGAAATTATTAACCCTGATGCTGTTCGTCTTGGTATCGAAGGCATTTATAAAAATAGGTCCGAATTGGGGCGATCTGTTTCTTTCGAAAATCTATTCCGGCAGGTAGATAAAGAATTATTTGTAGGCGGGTCGTCTCTTCTTTCTATAGCCACTTCCAGTGCGGAACTACTCAAGAAAAAAGTTTTGCGTGGAGTTGACGTGCGCTTATTACTTATGGACCCGAGTTCTCATGTAGTTGAAATAATCACTCAACAGGGGAAAGGCAGGGCAACCTTCCTAAACGAGATTCGCACATCTTTAATGTTACTTCAAAAGATTTCACACGAGGTTGACAGTGAGCCCGGCTACCCGGGTCGTGGCAAGCTTACCGTGCATACTTATGATTGTATTCCATCGCACTCGTTTATTTGCTTGGATGAAGGGAGTTTAAACGGGAAGATAGTAGCTGATATAGGTCCTTACCTTGGCCGCACAACGCCGCGCCCGAGCATGGTTGTCGTTAACAAAAAAGACGGGATTTATGATTATTGGAAGAGTATGGGTGATCTTATGTGGCAGGAAAGCAAGTTTTTCGATCTGTCTAAGGATGACTTGTTTGGTACTCAGGCTAAAGCCTTTATGTTTACTAGTGGAGCGAATACAGAGTATTACGAAAAAGCTACTGATAGTTGGGAGAAGGCATCCATTTGCAAAATGAATAAAAACTGGAGAAGCATCAAAGGGAGTCAATGGGTATGGGTTGCTGAGTCTGCGACATTAGAGGAAATGAAAACAGGCACAAAGAAGCGGTTTCGTTTAAAACTAAATTTACCGATCGATTGCCGAGGAGAATGCATTGTGAGGGCCGATTTGTTTTTGCGATCCAGTGATGAATGTCGACTTAGTATTAATGACGTCAGCATGAACCAAGCTTATGGGGGGGCATCCTACCCCGAACCTTTCATTATCGATGTAGGCAGCTACCTCAAGGGCGGAGAGAATGAGATATACTTTGAACTCATAAGTTTTGCTAGTCCTGACGTGGAGGAAACCCAAGACAGTCTTGCTGGGCTTATCTACCGTTTGCATTTAGAGTATAGGGAGTAGTTTCTGTTTGACCGGCCAGCTTAATCTTTAATTGTTGGAGATGCGCCACCCCCTTCCATTTTCTGTTCGTTGTTGAGCGTTCCTGATTTTTCAAAATTGGATAGAGTGTTAGCTTTTTTTCTGTCAATTGGGAGCGATGGGTTTTGGCTTTGATTATTAATGCGTCAAATGGATCTTCTCTTTTATTTATAAATGGTTAGCTGTTTGGGTTCAGCCGAATTGAGGTTGTTATTGACAGTGTAGGGAGGGCTGATATAATCGCCGTTTCAACGATTTCCCCAGCGTTTACGCGGGGATTTTATATCATAGTATATAATCATCTTGGGCCGATGTAGTCTCCGAGGACTTGGTTTGCCTTGGCATTCGGTGAATCTGTTATGCAGGAATATTTTTTCATTTCACTGGTTGCAGTTTTTGCTTTGGTGCTTGTGGGAGTCTTGCTCGTTTTATCCACCATCCTTGGCCCGAGGAATCCCTCTCCACAAAAACTGATTCCGTATGAGTGTGGGATGGTCCCCAAGGAAGAAGCTAAGGGACGTTATCCTGTCCGCTTTGCTACAGTGGCCATGTTATTCATAATTTTTGACATTGAGGTGGTGTTTATGTACCCGTGGGCAGTATCATTAGACCAACTTAAGTTATTCGGATTGATCGAAATGCTAGTGTTTATTTTTATTCTCGGGATTGCTTACGTCTACATCTGGGGACGGGGAGGTTTAGAATGGGATTGATTGATCAGGCATACGACTTGGTAGAAACCGAGGTCGATAATGTTAAAGAAAATGTGAAAGATATTTTGGGTCAGGCAGATTACGATTTTTCAGGTGCGATCTATGACAGTATTTTAACAACAAAAGTGGGTAAAGTAATTGGGTGGGCGCAGAAAAACGCTTTGTGGCCAGCAACGTTTGGTCTAGCCTGTTGTGCTATTGAGATGATGGCGATGGCTAATTCTAGGTGGGATGCGGCTCGTTTCGGAGCCGAAGTATTTCGTGCATCTCCAAGGCAGGCCGATTTGATGATCGTTTCGGGTCGAGTGTCGCAGAAGATGGCACCTGTCTTGAAGATAATTTTTGACCAAATGCCTGAGCCAAAATGGGTTATTTCTATGGGAGCTTGTGCGTCTTGTGGTGGAATCTTCAATAACTACGCAATCGTACAAGGTGTAGACCGGGTAGTGCCAGTCGATGTTTATGTTCCAGGTTGCCCACCAGGGCCGGAAGCTTTGCTCTATGGCATCATAAAGCTTC
>Ga0114996_10009358_pt1 | contig 10747 bp, 10 predicted proteins | sample ArcticOcean_MG_C_4_FD_87039 | JGI IMG/M metagenome (GOLD analysis project Ga0114996, IMG submission 87039) | Marine microbial communities from western Arctic Ocean - ArcticOcean_MG_CB4_134 | ecosystem: Environmental > Aquatic > Marine > Oceanic | place: Arctic Ocean: Canada Basin | collected... | reverse complement strand
GTGATCGCCAAAGCCTCCGCCGCCAGTCCCATATGACAAGGTTACGGTAGCTTACTCTATATGTAAAGCTATTTATGAGACACTACACTAGGGACATTGAGAATGGAAGTCGAGAGCTCAGCATCCAGCCGGTCGAGCCCAACCGGAGTACGCGCCCGTTGAGTCTCGCCGATCGGGCAACCGTATCCACCGACATGGTGCTCGGCCGCAGTGAGGCGATGCGCCATATTCTAGACCGTGTCGATCTCGTTGCTGACAAACAGACGACGGTTCTCATCAGCGGAGAGACCGGCACAGGGAAGGAGCGCATCGCGCGAGCGCTTCACGCAGCCGGCAAGCGGTCGGCCCGCGAGATGGTTTCGGTCAACTGCGCCGGCATCCCCTCGAGCCTGCTTGAGGACGAGTTCTTCGGGCACGTCAAGGGAGCGTTTACCGACGCCCACCAGAGCCGTGTCGGACGCTTTGAGCAGGCGTGCGGTGGCAGCATCTTTCTTGACGAAATCGGTGAACTCCCGCTGGATCTGCAACCCAAGCTCTTACGTGTACTGCAGGAGCGCGAACTACATCGGATCGGGGGGTTGGACACGATCCGGGTAGATGCGCGAGTTATCGCGGCCACCAATGTGGACCTATGGACGAATGTCCAGGAAGGGCGCTTTCGTGAGGACCTGTTCTACCGCCTCAACGTGTTCCCCATTCACCTGCCGGCTCTCAGGGAACGCCGCGAAGACATTCCGTTGTTCCTGAATCACTTCCTGGAACAGTTCTGCCACCGCGAGGGCCTTCGCCCGAAAATCGTCGAACCGGCCGCCGAAACCGAGCTGATGACGCGGGCCTGGCCGGGGAACATTCGCGAACTCGAGAACGCTGTTGAGATGGCCGTCATCCTTTCCGGGGACCGTGAGGTGCTCGGCACCCGCGACTTCCCCGAGCCCCGCCGCCGACGCCTCGCAAACGGGGCGAATCTTGGCTCATCGCATCCGGACCGCGATCGGGACTACAAAACGATCGTCGAGCAGTTCGAGCGGGACCTGATTGCGGGAATGCTCGCAGAGACGAACGGCAACAAGACACTGGCAGCCGAGCGGCTGCAACTCAACCGAACCACGCTTATTGAAAAGTGGAAGAAGTTACAGCAGGGTTCGCGAACCTACGCGCACGCCGGCGCGTCGTGAGAGCAACCTAGTCGAGGTCGATGTCCCGTACGAACTTCTTCGGAGGACCGTCCGAGCGCGCTTTCTTCAGAAGGCCGTCGAAACGCTTCTGGAGATCCTCGCCTTGGCGGCGCTCCGCGGCGAATTGTTTTTGGAATCGCTCGTCCCGCGTGCGCTCCTCGCTCTTGAGTTCGAGAACGGCTTCACGCAGGTCCGTCGGTACGTGCTCGGGCTTGGGCGCTTCGTGCGAAAGAATAACGCGGCGGTCGGCGTCCACCTCAAGCGAGGCACCGCAGCAAGGGCATTGGGCCTGAAAGACGCTGTCGTCCACGCCTACATAGTACTCGACCCCCGTTGGCCGCGACCTGCAACAATCTTTGTTCGTCGTCGATAGTCAACAAGCAGCAACCGGGCTCGATTGCGAAGCTCGCACCGGATCTGATTGAATGGGGTTCGGGCCTTATTGGGATGGGCCACTTGCGCGACGCCGGCCCTTGCCGCCGCAACCAAATCCCGTAGCGAACGATCCAATGATTGAGAGACCGTTCCACGAAGCAGGTGTCCCTTGAACGACCACCTCAAAGACCTCATGCAGCGGCTTGGCAACGCCATCAACGACTCCCTTGAGGAATCCGACGGCATCGCTGAGGCGATCGGCGAGATTAAGAAGGAGGGCTACGACGTCTTCCTGGTTCTCGAAGCAACCATCGGTCTCAATCGCAACGATAGTGACGACACGGAGTCCGGCGACTCGGAGCCGTTCGTGGCTTCCGAGGTATCCTACACGCCGCAGGACCACGCCTTTCTCAAAGCCCTGAACATCAAAATGGACGACTAGGAGACTGGCGGTTCCGCGTTAGTCGTCGAGATCGACTGGCGCACCGGCCGGCCTACGAGTGGGAGCACGACGACGCCTTGGCTGCGGGGGTGGTGCATCCTCCGTATCGGGCGGCGGTGCGGCATCCACTGGGTCGGACGATGGTGCGTCGTCTTTGGTGGTGTCGGGATCTGGTTTGTCTTTCGCCGCGACGGGAGCTGGTTCGGCATCCGCGCTGTCTGGCTGTGCGGCATCGTCGGAAACACGAGGCTTTCGAGATGAAGACGCGCGACTGCGCGTGGTCCGTCGGCTGCGGCTTCGCGCGGGAGCGCGGGAGCGTCTGGGCTTGGGAGCGGCCTCGCCTTCGCTTTCATCAGCGTCCGCTGTCCCCTCTCCCCCGTCCGTGTCGCCCTTGCCCTTAGTCGGTTCGGTCTTCGCATCGGCGTCTGACGCTTCCTTAGCGGCTTCCTTGGAGCGTTCCGTACTGCCGACCAACTCATCGCCCGGATAATACCGAAGTCCGTGCTCCAAATCCGCTTCGACCCGCACCAAGCGCTTGTCGTGCGCGTAGTTCAGCACCTCGGCGAACTCTGAGAAGCCGTAGTCGGTTTCCTTGAAATCGGGGTCGGCCGCGGTCACTACGGCCTCGACCTCGCGCGCGGGAATGCCCATGGCCAATATGTCGAGGTTCGTCTCGAGCACTTCGGCAAGCATCCGAATGGCGTCTTCCTGATCTCGCGTACCGCTTGCTCTCGCGGCCCTTTCTTCGTTGACCCGTCGCTCGACCATGGTCTGGCCACCCACGGTTCGCACGGCGAGATAGTCCTCGGCAACAAGCTTCTCCACAAAGCTCGAGAACGACGACGTCCCATAGTTCCGCTCATCGAAGGCGGAATCGAGTTGCTGCATCGTGCTCTTCAGCAATCCTAGTTGCGGTTGCACGCCGCGCCTGTCGAGGGTCTGGAGTGTGCGATCGACCAATGGCATGGCGCGCTCAAGAGGCAGCGAAGTACGCGACCGGCCGCGCTGGGACGATCCCCCCCCGCGGCGGGAGCGCGGACTCTGGCTATCGAGCAATGACTCGTAGCTCACGAACTCGTGGCAGTTGCGCTGCAGAATCGTACTGGTAAACGACTTGCCACCCACGATGTAGACGCGCTTGTTGAACTGCTTGAGCTTGTTGACGAGCGGCATGAAGTCGCTATCGCCGCTGATGATCGCAAAGGCGTTAATGTGTTGGCTCGTGAACGCCATTTCGAGAGCGTCGAGGGCGAGGTTGATATCGCCGCCGTTCTTATCTCCCATCGGAGTGGTGTCACGCTGCACCATCTGGACGCCCTGCTCGCTGAGCGCCCGCACCGCCGTGGTCTGGCGGCTCCAGTTTCCATAGGCTGTTTTCGAGACCACTTCGCCGCGCTCTTTCAGCCCTTCCAACACGCTGCGAACGTCGAACTCTCGCCCGAGGGTGGTCTTCACACCGATCTCAATGTTGTCGTAATCGATGTAGACCGCGATCTTCAATTGTTCTTGCACGCGTTTATTATATCCCCGCACAGAGGCCATCAGAACATTCCGGGAAAGAATGTTTCTTTCGACTGAAAGGCGGAAGGGACGGCAACGCCCAAAACTTCAGGTTTCGCGGCGCATTTTCTTGAAGCGCCCGCTATGCCGGGTCTCGCCATCCACCGTGACTTTCACCGGAAGCTTGAACGGCGCGAGACGGTCGCGGCAGAAGGCGCGCATTCGCTTTTTCAACTCCGACCGGGCCAGAGGGGCCGTGAGCACGACCCGCGCGACGACGATCTGTCCCGTTAGCGGATTTGGTTCGCCGCTGACCGTGGCATCCACCACGCCTTCCATCTCCATCAGCACGCTTTCGACCTCGGCCGGGTAGACCTTTTGTCCGCCGACATTGATGATCTCCGACCGCCGGCCCAGGATGCGGACATACTCACCGTCGACTTCAACCTCGTCCTCGGTATTGAGCCAACCGTCTTCGTCAAACGGACTCGGCGCGTTCAGATAGCCGCGCATGGCCGACTGGGCGTGTATCCAGAGGGTGCCGTCCTGAACCTTGGTCGCGAAGCCCTCGCCACCGAGCTTGACCCAGAGCGACTGCGAGTCGCGAGACTTCGAGCGCAGAATGCCCAGTTCAGTCAAACCATATGTCTGTTGCAATCGAATGCCGGGCAAGGCCACCCCAATGCGTTCGAGCGTTGTGGCGGGCATCGGCTCGGTGCCGTAGGTGATGAGTTCAAGCGACGACAAATCATGACGCCGGTAGGCCTCCGAGACGAGCAGCAGGTTCAGGAACGTTGGCGATGTGGGAAGGATCTCGACGCGCTGTTTCTCGATCACGGCGCACACCGCGTCAGGATCACGGTCTTCAATCGCCGCGACCACGCCGCCATTCGATAGGACGTGGAAGAGCGTATTGATGCCACCGATGTGATCAAGCAGCAGGAAGGTGACCGTGCGCTTGGCGTGCCGCTGGGTCTTAAACTTTTCGAGCAACATCTCGAAATCATGCAGCGCCGCTTTGCTCTTTCCCGTCGAACCGGACGAAAACAGCACCAGGCCCGGATTGCCCTCGGCGATCAACTGCTGAGTTAAGGGGTTCTCAACGACGGTCTTGCGGCGGGCAATCGACGGCGGGCCGTCTTCTCGCGGCGTGATTTCCCATTGGACTTCGGCTGTCTCCAACCACTCGCTGCGATGCGGCTTCGCTGACGCCGTGAGAGGAACGATGACACAGTTCCGCTGGACCAATGCCACCAGCAGAGAACACGCCGCCGGAGAGAAGTCACCTTCCAGCGTGACGATGTCGCCAGGCTGAATTCCCTGCCCTTCGAGCAGTTCGGCGCTGTTCTGTATGCGGCGCACCAAATCCGTGTAGGAATACACGTGGTCGCGCCATACGATCGCGGGCCGATCACCGTACGATGCCAAACGCTCCAGCAGCCAGTCCGCCGCCATTACACACCGCCGAGATAGACAACCTGACCGGTGATGTAATCGCTCTCCGGCTTCACGAAGAAATCGACGACATTGCTGACGTCCTCGAAGCGGCCTAGCCGGCGGATAGCGAGTCGATCGACAATCGCCTGGATCTTTTCTTTCGGTACACCGCGGATCAAATCGGTCTCGATCGGAGTTGGGGCGACGACGTTGCAGGTAATCCCAAATTGCGCGAATTCTCCGGCGAGCGAACGGGTTAGGCTCACAATCGCGTCTTTGGAAGCGGCGTAGACGGCTTCGCCTTCGATCCCCATGGGGCCGGCCACCGAGCCAAGGTTCACGATCCGCCCGAAGCGGCCGCGCCGCATCAGCTTTGCCGCTTCGCGACTCACCAGGAAAGTTCCGCGAACATTCGTATCGAAAATACGGCTCACTGTGTCACCGGGTGTGAGCAGCGCATGATTCATGACCGCGACGCCGGCGGAATTGATGAGCACATCAAGCCGTCCGTGCCTCTTCCGAATCGACGACACCAGGTCGATCACCTGTTTCTCATCGGCGACATCAACCCGTTGATAGTGGAAGGACTCCGCCTCCCAATCCGCTTCGCCGCGCGAGCAGCCTTCGACCACGGCGCCTTGCGCAAGAAAGTGTTCGGCGAGGTGACGGCCGATACCTTTTCGTGCCCCTGTCACCAGGACGACTTGCTGCTCGGTCACGGTGTGTCGGCTCCGTCGTCCGCCGTCGCAAGCGTCATGATGTAGTCGGTGAGGGACTGTACGGTGCGAAACGGGCTGCGCGTTTGCGACATGGCGCGTTCATCGGCGAGCGTGACCGCGATGCCAAGCTCATCTTCAAGCGCTTGTTCGACATCGACGATGTAGTTGACGAGACCGAGTGAATCAAAATGAGACGACTTGCCCAGCAGCACGGTCTCGGTATCCACCGGGCCCGGCGGCGGCGGGTCGGCCTCTTGCAGGCACTTCAGCAGTAGGTCGCGGACACTCTCGATACTCGGCAAGGTTGACACTCCTTGTCATTCTATCGACAGCCGCGTCCTTTGCCAGTCACCAGCCGCGATCAAGAGCCTCCACTGTGCCACAATACGGAGCCAATCAGGAGCATAGTTCGACGTGATCCACGGTTTCCTATCCAAGCTCTGTCTCGCCGCCATTCATCTGTTTCCGTCTACCAGATTCTACGGCCTCAAGAGGGCGCTACTCACCGCGGCCGGGATGCGCCTCGGGCGCAATGTACGGGTGGTCAGCTCGGCGCGTTTCATTACGTCTTTCATCGAAATCGGCGACAACACTTTCGTCAGCTACGAGGCGTTGCTCATCGCGGCGCACGGCTCACGCATCAAGATCGGCGCTAACGTGGACATCGGTCCGCGCTGCACGATGACAACCGGTAATCACAAGATTGGCGGTTCCGAGCATCGAGCCGGTGAGGGTTTTGTCAGCAATATCGTGATCGAGGACGGGTGCTGGATCGCCCAGAATTCGACGATCCTTGGCGGTGTCCACCTCGGCGAGGGAACGATCGTGACGTCGGGAACGGTCGTGACCCGCTCGGCCGGTCCCAACGTGATGTGCATCGGCAATCCAATGCGCATCATGCCCATACCGTACGCCGAGCCCTCAGGGCAGGAGACCGGCGGGAACTAACCGCTCTTACTGGGCCAGCGCCTCGCGGGCCCGCTCGCGATACACTTCCCGGGCCTCTTCAAACTGCCCGAAGACATGTGCCTTCTCCTTGTCGGACCGCCAGCCGAACCAGCCCTCCGCCATTCCTTCCAGTGTGTCGATCCACCGCAGGAAGTACTCCGCGGATTCACGGCTGCGAATTTTCCGGTCGCCCACGTAGACACGTACGGCGTTCGTGACCGTTTGCTCAAAGGTGTCCGCCCCTCCATCGGGATACGGGTCCGCCTCGACAATCAACGTGAACCAGCGGCTCTCCGTCACCGACACCTCGGCGCTCCAGTCGACACCCATGCGATCCTCGCTGAGCGGCAATTCACGCCATACTTCGCCACTGTTGGTATGCAGTGTCGCCTTGCGAATCGGCGTGTAGGACCAGATCTTCGCCGCCATCGCAACGTTATCGCCAGCGGAAAGCTTGACATCCTCGCCGGGGGATTTGCCGTCAATCGTGAACTCAACCAACGGCCCGCTGCTCACGTATGTGTGTCCGTTCTTGATCGAGTCGATCCACCCTTGGGCCGTGAAGTTGTCGCCGAGGTTCGCATACGTGCGGATGACTCCAATCGGGCGATGCTTGCGTAGATCGTTCAGAGCGTCTTCCCCACCAACCGGCGTTACCCGGAAGTCGTTGTCGAGCGCGCGGTGCAAGACCGTGACCGCGCCCCGCGACGGCGCTGACCACTCAAAGCCATCCGCGGTACCGAGCGCCATGTCCACCGGGAAGCCCTTGGCTCCGCCGAGTCCGCCTTCGAGCGGGTCGCCATGACCACCGAACGCATGAACATATCCCACGGCCGCGCCCTGCGCCTTCGCCTTGCGAAACAGGTCGGTATTACTGGGATACAGGCTCTCAACGCCGGTGCCCTCATAGCCGGTCAAGAACGGCGAGATGAAGTGATCACTGAGACCGATCATGAACGTGTGTCCCCAGAACGGCGGACGGTTCTCTTCCCCGAATACGACGATCTGCTCTGAGTTGTCTTTGGACGAGGAGTGCTCTCCCCCGCCCTGCTCGAAGTATTGCCAGTCGAGGATGCGATTGTCTTTGTTGGCGATCAGCGTGCTGAGGATATCCACATCCTGCGCCCGCGCCGTCATCATCAGGTAATCGGGCGTGATGCGCGCCGTGCCGCCATAGTTCATATGGGTGTGCGTTGTCCCGCTGAACCAGCCCTTTGCGCCCACGTCGACGATCGAATTGAGAGTGATATCAACGACCGCCGTTTGTCCCGCCACAACTTCAACCTCATTCGCCACCGGCGTGTACTCGAAACCCTTTGCCGCCTCGATGGAAAACCGTCCCACGGGCGCTTCGATCACGCTTTCGCCTTCCATGTAGAAAATGTGTTGGTTCCGAAGGCCGTCAAACCGAGCCGTAATAGGGAAGGTTTCGAGAGCGGAGTAGAACTTCCCGTCCGATGCCTTCGTGATGATCCGCGCCGCCGTCGGTTTGCCGTTACGACTGTCCGTGACTTTCAACCGGACTTTTCCCATCGGCCGCTTCCAGCGCCGTTCGGTGATCGTGACCTTACGCTGCGCCCCGCCATAGGTTTCGAGCAGCCAAAGCTGCGGGACGCCCTCTTCATTCGAGATGAACGCGATCCATTCGCCGTCCGGGGACCATTGAGGATTGAAGTGGCCGTGCTCCCCGAAAGTCATTTTGTACGGCTGGCCGCCTGAGGTCGGCAGGACGTAGAGATGTACGAATTGATCCGCCGTGCCGCTCGTCGACGCGTAGATGATGCGCTTGCCGTCGGGCGATACATCCGGGTTTGAGCGGAACAGCGTCTGCTCCTGGCGGATGCGCGTACGATTGCCGAAACCGCCCTTGTCTGCCGGGATGCGCCACATATCGCCGGACCCCAGTGGCACGTCGCGGTTCGAGATCACGATCAGTTCTTTTCCGTCCGGCATCCAGCTTGGTTGAATGTGGATGTCCCACTCCCCAAAGTAGAGTCGGCTGTTGTGGAACTTGTTGTCGCTGCTCAGCGCGACGGGCTGCCCTGTCCAATCGCCGTTCTGGATGGTTCTCGTGAAGAGGTTGAAGTTTCCGCTCGGATTGGTGCCGCTGTAGGCGACGCGTTGGCCGTCGGGCGAGAAGATCGGGTCCATGTAGACATGTCCGTCGTGGGTGAGCGCGTGGGAGCGGCCGGTCTCGACGTTGAGAATCTCGAGTTGGATGCTGCGGGCATCGTCATCCGCTGTGTAGATGATCCACCTGCCGTCGGGCGACCAATCGGGATTGGAATGATACTTTGCGTTGTGCGTCAGCTCAGTAGCAATACCTGTCGCGACCTCGACTTTCCAAATCGAGCCGAACATCGATACGGCGATCGACTTGCCGTCGGGCGACCAGGCCGGGGCCCACGGCGTGGGGTTCGGCATGTGAGCTAGATAGTAGCTCGACGCGTAGTTGCTGCGGAGTTTGATAGTGGAGTACTCGCCGCCCTGACCCGCAACATTCGCGGCCAACAACGAGAGAGCGATCAATGATGAGAAGAGAAGTTTGTGCATGGGTTCCTGACCGGCAAGCGTAGCGAAGCACCCATCTCCACCGCAAGCGAGGACCCTCGGCCGAGCAGTCGATGGGACACGTCAGCGCTTGAACTGACGGTCCAACCAGGCGAACGCCTCTTCTTGCATGGCGCGGTTGAACTGGTGAGGGACATCCCAAAGCCTCGTCTCCAGCCGATCTTCCGCGCCCTGTGATCGCCAGACGGCGCGCATCTTCCCGTACGCCGCATTCACGGATGGGATAGCGAAAAGGCCATCCTGAAGCCCGTTGTAGAAAAGCATCGGCTTGGGGCAGGCGATGCTCGCGATATCCGGGTAGTCGAGGTGCCAGAACAGCCCGGGGTGAATCATCGTGGCCGCGGAGACCGACTTCGTGCTATTGATCCCCGGAGCCATCTGTGCCGCGACCGTTGTCATCCAGCAGATCGCCATGCCGGCTGTTATGTGGTCGGACAGCGCGGCGACCTGCCAAGTGCGAAACGAGCCCATCGATAAGCCGACGGCTACGATCCGCGAGCGATCCACCGCGGGCTGATCAGCCAGGAACCCAGAGGCACGCAGATCCTCATGCGCGATGATGCCCGCCAACGACATGCCCATATGCATCAAGTTGGTATTGAGTTGTGCCTGCCCGTCGTAACCCGCCCCGCCACGATCTCCCCAGTTCAGGGCATCGGTAACGAAGCACAGATAGCCCCGCCGCGCGAGTTCGTCCCCGATATAACGTCCGCCGTAGGAGCGCTCGATCCATTTGCGGGAGGACACCATGCGCTCAGCCGACTCGCCGAATGGACGAACGACCTTCTCTTTGCCGATGTCAAACTTCGCGCCGTGGTCGTGAAGCAGCAGCGCGCCGGGAAACGGGCCTTCGCCCTTTGGGACGAGTAGGTACCCCAGCACCCGGCTGTCGGCGGAGATGTTTAGCACCACCTTTCGCGCCACGTATGACCCACGGTCTTCTTCGGCGATCACAACCGGATCAAATGGGGCCGGCGGGGGCGGCAACAGGAACGATTCGCGAACCTTCGTACGAGCAAGCCCCTTCCACTGGGTGAAATCGGCGTATTGGCCTGAAGTCCACGAGAGCGGATGCGTCAGCCGCGCCTTCAACCGATCCGCAAAGACAGGCAGATGGGCCTCAACACCCGTCTGCTGATACTCCGAGCTTGTGTCTTGCGCCCGTACTTCACCGGGCATTATGAGGGCAGCGATTCCGCACCACGGTAGGATCGCCAACAGTCCGCATCGCAAGAGCGTCATAGTGAATCCGGGCTGGCTCTGTGTCACAAGGCTAGAGCTCAAGCTTGTCGTCGTACACCATGTCTTTCAGTTTGAATTTGCGTTTGACAGTCATCGGCCCCATCGCCATCTCAAGCTCGACGTCCTTGTCATCCAGCGTAATGGCATCGGTCCGAGGAAACATTAGAAACACTTCCGCTTCCTGTTCACCGCTGCGCACCTGGACCTCCTCCGGCAAGATATTCCCCTTGCCTTTCCGTTTCAGGAACGCGCCCTGCTTCAGGCGATCGGGTTCGCGCTGGGCGACCTGAGCCATGCGGGCCGGGAAGCCGCTTACGGCGACGACATAGTGAGTCTCC
>Ga0114996_10009351_pt1 | contig 10750 bp, 8 predicted proteins | sample ArcticOcean_MG_C_4_FD_87039 | JGI IMG/M metagenome (GOLD analysis project Ga0114996, IMG submission 87039) | Marine microbial communities from western Arctic Ocean - ArcticOcean_MG_CB4_134 | ecosystem: Environmental > Aquatic > Marine > Oceanic | place: Arctic Ocean: Canada Basin | collected... | reverse complement strand
CCCCTTCCTGGATAGGATGGGGGCAGGGGGATGGTCGAAAGGACCATATGCCGAGCGCACAACAGCTAAAGCGACGCATCCGAAGCGTCGAAAATACAGCCAAGATCACCAAGGCCATGTCCATGATCGCCGCATCAAAAATGCGGCGCACCCAGGAGATGGCCCTAAGAGGCCGCCCCTACAACGACCACATGAACTCCCTCCTCGCCGATCTGGCCGCCCAGCCCCACGAGGAAGACAACCTGCACCCCCTCCTTCGACGCAGGGACGTGAAAAATCTCACCGTAGTCCACGTCACACCCGACAGAGGCCTGACGGGTGGCCTCAACACCAGCATCAACCGCGAAGCTGCCCAGTTCATCCTTCATCAGGAAGCCAAGGCCAACATCATAGCCGCCGGCAAAAAGGGCAGAGACTTCATGGTCAGTAGCGGCCAGGACGTCAAGGCAGTCTTCACCGACTTCGGAGACCAGCCGACCCTGCTCGACGTGGCGCCCATCGCCCGGATCGTAATCGACGACTACACCGCCGAGCGCGTAGACGCCGTATATATTTCATACGCCAGCTTCGTAAGCACCACCGTCCAACAGCCCATCGTTATCCAGCTCCTTCCGGTCGTACCGGCGGAACTGAAGTCCAGCGAGTCCGTTGGTTACATCTACGAGCCAGACAGCATGACCGTGCTAACAGAGCTTCTGCCCCGATTCGTAGAGATCCAGATATACCACTCGGTACTCGAATCCATAGCATCTGAGCAGTCGGCTCGCATGGTCGCCATGCGCAACGCCACCGACAACGCAAACGAGATGGTCGACGAACTCACACTGGTCATGAACAAGACCAGGCAAGAAAGTATCACCAACGAACTGCTCGACATCGTCGGAGGCGCCGTCGCCGTAGAGCAGTAGACACCCGTGCAGGCGCCAGGGACGAACCCGGGCGCCCGAATATGATGGGTGGGGCCCTGCCCCAATCCCAGGAGGAACAATGGCAGCCGGAAAAGTAACCCAGGTCATCGGCACCGTGGTGGACGTAGAGTTCCCACCGGAGCAGATGCCAGCGATCTACAACGCGCTTGAGGCCCAACTCCACGGAGAGAGGCTCGTCCTCGAGGTAGAGCAGCACGTCGGCAACAATCGAGTCCGCTGCTTGGCCCTAGGTACGACAGACGGCCTGGCGCGCGGAGTGGAGGCCGTTGATACCGGCCAGCCCATCTCGGTTCCAGTAGGCGAACCTACACTTGGCCGCCTGTTCAACTCCCTTGGGGAGCCCATCGATGGCCTTGAGCCCGTCGAGTCCGAGGAGTCCTGGCCCATCCACCGCGCTCCCCCGAAATTCGATGAGCAAGCCACCAGCGTCGAGGTCCTGGAGACCGGCGTCAAGGTAATGGACCTGATAACCCCCTTCACGAAGGGCGGCAAGGTCGGCGCATATGGTGGTGCCGGCGTCGGCAAGACCATCATCATCCAAGAGCTTATCCGCAACATCGGTGCAGAGCACCAGGGCGTCTCCGTTTTCGCCGGCGTCGGTGAGCGCTCCCGTGAGGGCAACGACCTCTGGAACGAGATGAAGGAATCCGGTGTCCTCGGCAGTACCGTCCTCGTATTCGGCCAGATGAACGAGCCCCCCGGGGTCCGAGCCCGTGTCGGCCTCACCGGACTAACCATGGCTGAGTACTTCAAAGAACAGAAGAACCAGGATGTCCTACTCTTCATCGACAACATCTATCGCTACATTTTGGCAGGCATGGAGGTCTCCGCCCTTCTCGGCAGGATGCCCTCCGCCGTAGGCTACCAGCCCACCCTGGCCACCGAGATGGGCCTCCTCGAAGAGCGCATCACATCCGGTGCGGATGGATCCATCACATCCTTCCAGGCCATATATGTTCCCGCTGACGACTATACCGACCCTGGAATCGTCACAACGTTCGGCCACCTCGACGCAGTGGTGTCCCTGGAGCGTAGCCTGTCGGAGCAGGGCCTCTACCCGGCAGTCGACCCTCTCGCATCGACATCCAGGATTCTGGAGCCCTCGATCGTCGGAGAGGAACACTACCAGACCGCCCGCGAGGTCCAGCAGGTGCTGCAGCGCTATCGCGACCTGCAAGACATCATCGCCATCCTCGGCGTCGACGAGCTCTCCGACGAGGACCGTCAGATCGTCGCCCGCGCCAGGAAGATACAGCGATTCCTGACCCAGCCCATGTTCGTGGCTGAGGCCTTTACCGGCCAGCCCGGTCGCTATGTCCCCGTCAAGGACACCGTCACCGGGTTCCGCGAAATACTCGACGGCAAACACGACGACCTGCCCGAGCAGGCCTTCTACATGGTAGGCACCATCGACGAGGCAGTAGCGAAGGCCAAGAAGATGCAGGAAGAAGGCTAACCAGCCGTGTCAACATTCCAGCTCGACATAGTCAGCGCCGAGAGGCACGTCTCGTCCGACCAGGTCGAAGTGCTGGTGGTTCCGGGCGTCGAAGGCGAAATGGCGATCCTCCCCAGCCATTCCCCGCTACTGACCGTTCTCAAGCCCGGTGAGATCCGCATAGTCAAGGACGGCGAAGATAGCTTCATCGCCGTCAGCGGCGGCTTCATGGAAGTAATGCCCGAGAAGGTCACCATCCTGGCCGACACCGCTGAACGACTTGATGAGATCGACATCGAGCGGGCCGAGGCAGCCGTCAAGGCCGCGCAAGAGCGCATAGCCGCAGCGCCTGTCGATATGGATCTGCAGAGGGCCCTGGCCTCCCTACGAAGGTCCCAGGCACGCGTCAAGGTCGCCCGTCGCCGACGCAATCGCCCGCTGTAGGCGCGCCACAAGGCGCTGTTGTTGACCCCAGTGGTGGCACACGTCGTCACGTACGACAATGCCACTGAACAAGGGGAGTGCTGATGGGGATCGACTCTGCCGTGTGTGAGCGTGTTCCCCTCACACCATTACTCTTCACTACTAGAACAAAGGGTGGCCGGGACTAGCTCCCAGACGCCTTGTCGGCTTCCTTCAACAGGTAGAAGGTCATCGACTGCAGCGAAAGCACCGGGTCGATGTTCCTGATCACAACACTCAAAGGCACCTGAGGCGCTACCGGAGCGTAATTCAGAATCCCGTGGACCCCGGCGTCGACTAGCCTGTCGATCACCTCTTGAGCCTGCGCCGCAGGGACAGCCACCACACCCACACTGATGCTCCCGCCCCTGACCAGTTCGTCAAGCTCCACCATCGGCTGCACCGTCAACCCCTGAACAGTTGTCCCCACCGTCTCCGGGTCGCTGTCGAAAGCCGCCACGATATCAAAACCCTCAGGGGCAAAGCCGGGGTAGTTCACAATCGCCTGGCCAAGGAATCCCATGCCCACGAGGCACGCGTGCCACTTCCGGTCCAGGCCCAATATCTGCTTCAACTCGTCCCGCAGGAAGCGGACATTGTAGCCGCGTCCCTGCTTACCGAACCTGCCGAAATAGCTGAGATCTTTCCTTATTTGCGCGGGGGTAACCTGGAGAAGACCGCCGAGCTCCTGCGAACTGACGACCTCGTTCCCAGCGTCCAGCAGTTGAGAGAGGGCCCGGACATACAGCGGCAGCCTGAGTACGACAACATCGGGAACTCCACCAGACTCCATTGGCACCCCTCATTTACCACCCTCTGGATGGACCGCATTGTATCGACTGACCTCTACCTCGTCAATTACTTGTGAATATAATAACTAATCCTCGCCATCCACAAAGCCGGGCAACAGCGCCCCCGCGATCTCACCGACTCAATCCGCCCCCCTCCCCCGCTATAGCCCTTCCTTGACAGCTTCGAATCAGAATGCTAGAATTTTGGTGCTCTTGGAGGGCCTCGCGACGCCGTATCAGCGCGGCAAATGGTTACTTTCGCGTACGCCTGTCTCCTAAGATTTTTGCGCCCGTCAAGCTTACTGTTCGGGATGTCGGAGACAGGTAGACATGGCGGTAGTGAAAGAGAATATTGAGCTCAATAAAGGGCTCAAAAACGGCTACTTCGACCGAACATCCTCTAGTCTTATCGTTGCCAAACCTGGCAAGCTCCTCTACAGGGGCTACAACATTGACGACCTTGCCCGCTTCTCCACCTTCGAAGAGACCTCTTATCTCCTCTTGCACGGCTCCCTGCCCACCCGTTCGCAACTCGACGAATTCGATGCGAGCCTGAAAGCAAACCGCGAGCTTCCCCAAGAGGTCCAAGACATCATCCGGATCTACCGGAATGCCCACCCCATGGACGTACTCCGTGGGGCAGTATCTGCAATGAGCCTGTCGGACCCCGACATTTTGGATGTGTCCCCTCAGGGAGCACTGAAGAAGGGCGTCCGACTAACCGCGGCCGTCGCCACAATGGTCGCATTTCACCATCGCATCAGACACGGACTGGAGCCCATCACTCCAGATCCGGAACTGACCCACGCCGGCAACTTCCTCTACATGCTGTTTGGTGAACGACCGGACGCCGAAGACACAAGCCTCATGGACACAGACCTGATACTCCACGCGGAGCACGGCGCAAACGCATCAGCATTTGCCGCTCGTGTGGCCGCCTCCACTGGGGCAGACTTCTGGGCGGCCATCACCGCCGCAGTCGCCGTGCTCAAAGGCCCCAAGCACGGCGGAGCAGCTGAAGGCGCCATACGAATGGCCCAGGAGGTTGGCTCCGTAGAGAACGCAGAGGCTTACGTAGAAAACATCATCGCCAACCGCGGTCGCCTAATGGGTTTTGGTCACCCAGTCTATGACGATGTCGATCCGCGTTCCCTCCACCTAAAAGCCGAGGCCAAAGCCCTTGGCGAACGGCGCGGACAGACCAAATGGTTCTCCATCATAGAGGCCGTCACAAACACCGAAGCCATGAAGAAGCGGGCCAAGCGGGGTATCGCTCCCAACGTGGACCTGTGGTCTGGGGCAATCTACTCCCTGCTCGGCATCCCCGACGACCTCTTCGTTCCGCTCTTCGCCGTCGGACGCATGCCCGGCTGGACACTCCACGTCTTCGAACAGTACTCGGTCAGAGACATCCTCCGTCCGAGACTGCTCTACGCCGGGCCCGTAGATCTGGAGTACTCCCCCATAGACCAGCGAGATTAGCAGACAGCTGATATCGAGGAGGCGCACAGACGGTCATAGCGCCGACGCCAAGTATGTGAGGACAACCTCACAACCGAACATGCTTCTATTTCTCCCCTGAACCGGGCGAAATGGTGTGACCCAGAGAAGTTCTTCAAAAGCCTGACTAGCAGCCGACGTACCATACCAAGGGGGCGCTCGGCTAGAAGGGACTCGCCGTGACCAAAGAAGAAGAGCTTGTTGAGAGCGAATGTCGTCATCGCTGGTTGATTGAAAGCCCCAACGGACCAACCAGCCAGGGCAAGTGCACTGTGTGCGGAGACGTCGGTGAGTTCAAAAACTCCATGCCCGTATCCGGCTGGGACAGGTCCGGATCCCAAAACCGTCGAGGCAAGCAAGCCGAACCCAAGACCTAACACCCATTGGCTCTGCCCCAAAAAGCCACCAACAGGGATAGTGACTCGATGAATTCACCACGAACTCATCATCAGATTCACCGTTCGCCCTGAGCTTGTCGAACGACAAATTCGCCAATGGGACATCTCTTGTGCTGGCCCTCTCCGCGAGAGCCAGAGGCGTGTGCAAAATGGCCGAATTCCCTGGGGACACACCAGCCCCGCCCCCACAAAGCGCGCGCAGCGCCCCTGCCGAGACCGAGATCAGGGCCCGCATCGGCGTCCATGGCCGTATCACGTTCGCCGAGTTCATGGAACTCGCCCTCTACCACCCAACAGGCGGCTACTACACGTCCGGCTCCCCCGTCGGCGCGAGCGGCGACTACTACACCAGCCCATCCGCCCACCCCGCTTTTGGAGCAGCACTCGCAGTCATGCTCCGAAACATGTGGGAGGCACTCGAAAGACCGTCCCCGTTCCATGTAATAGAGATGGGCGCAGGCGACGGACTCCTAGCCCGTGACATCACAGCGTTCATCCCAGCGCTTTCCCCACAGCTCGTACAAGACCTCCACTACGTCGCCCTCGATCGCACATCACCGATCCCAAACCGTGCGCCAGACACCACCAACAACAGGGTCGCAGCCACAGGAGCACCCCTGCGCAACATCGTAGGGTGCATCCTCTCCAACGAGCTGATCGATGCGTTCCCCGTCGCCCTATTTGAGGTCCGCGACGGCATCCCAAAAGAGATATATATCACCCTGCAAGACGGCGAGTTACGCGAAGTGCTCGACGACCCGAACACCCCGGAACTCATTCAGGCCATTGCGGGGCTTGACCACAAACTGCCCGGGGGATATCGAGGCGAAGTAAACCTTGGAATGGCGACATGGATCGATGAGGCATCCCAAGCCCTAGACAGCGGATTCGTCGTCACTATCGACTACGGCCACGCCGGTGCCGATCCCTACCCCCCGCACCGGGCCGATGGAACCCTTCGGACCCACCGCAACCACACCGCCGGCAACAACCCTCTCCGTCATGTTGGGGAACAGGACATCACCACCCACGTCGACTTCGCGGCCCTGGACCGACTAGGTACCGAAAGCGGCCTATCTGGAATCGGCATCGTCAGCCAAGCTGACCTCCTGGGCGCACTCGGGATCAATCGCTGGCTTTACAGCCTGCGCAGGATGGAGCTCGCACAACCGGACCGCGACGCCAACATGATGGCCATGCGCGACATCATCAGACCAGGAGGTCTGGGCGACTTCGGCATCCTGGTACAGCAAAAAAACACCGAAACCCACAATCTGGAGCAGCTCCTGCCAGCCGAGAAAGAAGACCTGCCGCCACCACCGCTGCTCGACCCTGCCCACACGCCACTGCTGGAAGGGAGTTACCCCCACGCCACCTGGCACCCCCCCCAGACCTGGAACACGCCCTAAACAATCCCCTACAAAGGGAGTCCAGAGGGGCCACGCCCCTTTGGCAGAGGCCTGAGGGCAGCACCCCCAGATTACCTTTGAGACCCGCTGGGCAAGAAACGGGACGCGCCCCAAACTAATACAGACCATCCCAACCCAGTTCGTCGCCTCTACAAGGGGAGTCCAGAGGGGCCGCGCCCCTTTGGCAGGGGCCAGGGGGCAGCGCCCCCAGAATACCTTTAAGGGCGGGTGGGCGGGAACAAAGAGTCCCCCGACCACCAAACCACAGCGAAAGTGCCCACCAAAAATGGGAGTCCGGGCAAGAACAGAGAGAGACACGCGCCACCATTTCATCTAAAGTAACGACACACGAACAACGGAGAACCACTATGACACTCGTCTTCGTCGGCACATACACCCACACCACAAGCAAAGGCATCTACGCCTACAACATGGACCTCGCGACAGGCGCGCTAGAGCCGACTGGTGAGACCGCGGAGATGATAAGCCCGTCGTTCCTCACCTTCGACCCTGCCCAAAAAACCCTCTACGCCGTGAGCGAGGTGGAGGAATTCGAGGGAAGCCGCGGCGGCTCCGTCAGCGCCTTCTCCATCGAAAGTGGAACTGGCAAGATGACCCCCATCAACACCCAGCCCACCATCGGCACAATCCCGTGCCACCTGAACGTCGACGCCACGACAACGCGCCTCGTGCTCGCCAATTACGGATCAGGCAGCGTCGTCGTCTACCCCATTCGCGATGACGGTGGAATTGGAGAGATGTCCGAGTTCGTCCAGCACGAGGGCTCCAGCGTCAACCCCGACCGACAGCAGGGGCCCCATGCCCACTCCGTAACCATCGGTCCCGGAAACCGCTTCGTCTACGCCGCAGACTTGGGCATAGACAAGCTATTCACATACGAGCTCAATATCGCCGCCGGCAAGCTGACTCCGGCTGCATCCCCTACCGTCCGTCTGGCCGATGGCGCCGGACCGCGCCACTTCGACATCCACCCGGACGGCAAACGAGCCTACGCCGTCAACGAACTCAACTCCACAATCACCGCCCTGACGCTGGACCCCGACACCGGCGCATTAGACCCCGTGCAGACACTGTCCACGATCCCAGAGGGCTTTCCCGGCGTCACCCACTGCGCAGACGTCCACGTTTCTCCCGACGGCCGGTTCGTCTACGGCTCCAACCGCGGCCACGACAGCATAGCGATCTTCGCCATCGACCAGACAACCGGCGACCTCTCCCTCGTCGGCAACGCACCCACCCTGGGCAAAACCCCACGCAACTTCGCCATAGACCCCACCGGCACGATCCTGCTGGCAGCCAACCAGGACTCCGACAGCGTCGTCACCTTCCACATCGACCAACAGACCGGCGAACTCCACCCAACAGGCGACGTCGCCGAGGTCCCCATGCCCGTCTGCGTGAAGCTGGCACCCCTCGCCTAGTGGCCGAGCATGGTCCGATCCGTCTGGGCACCGCCTCGGGTCTGTCTTGACCCCTACCTCTAATCGCGTGGAGTAACACCTCGATGGACCCATCAGCCAACCGGCCCAATTTCCTGATCATAACGACCGATCAGCACAACCCCACACACTTCGGTTACGCGGGTCACCCGGTCGTGCAAACCCCTAATATCGACGCGTTGGCGGCCCAGAGCACGAATTTTTCAAGGGCATATGTGACGAACCCCGTCTGCATGCCCACCAGAGCCTCCCTCTACACCGGACTGATGCCGAGCGGCCACCGAGTGCGAATGAACGGAATCCCACTTGACTGGGATGTGCCGACCATATTCCAGTCCCTTGCAGACGATGGATACGCGACCCACGTCGCAGGAAAAATTCACCTTCGGCCCTCCGGCCTACCCAACGGCCTCGATCCAGCAGACGCCGACCCACGCGAGCACCCCGAATCGACTCTCCTCTGGACCTCGGGCAGGACAAGAGACCTTCCCTCTCCCTATTTCGGAATCCAGAGCGCAGACTATGTCGGAGGGCACGGCTCCGGATCCACAGGCCACTACCTTCATTGGCTCGACGAGGAGCATCCGAACGAGGAGCACCTGTTTTACGACAAGGTCGCGTTGGAGCCACCGACCCCTGCGTTCGACCAGTTCAACCGGACATCGTTCAAGTGGGCACTGCCGGCCGAACTCCACCCAACCGCGTACATAGCAGACAAGACCATCGACTACATCAATACTGTCGGAAGCCGCACCGACAACTCCGACGCTTCAAGTCCGGCTGAACCGTTCTCCCTTTGGTGCTCCATTCAGGACCCGCACTCGCCATTCGCACCACCCGCGCCCTACTGCTACAAATACAACGAGGAAGATGTCCCTCCCGCGCTGTTCGACCCTGACGAATTCGACCGAATGCCACCGCACTTCCGGGCCCAGTACGAGACCGACCTCGTCACCAGTGGGTCCAACGGTTAGTCGATGGGTGCAACGACGCCGTATAGGGACGAGTGCTCAGCCCACTACTTCGGTCTCATCGAGCAGCTAGATCACCACGTGGGCAGGGTACTGAAGGCGCTCCGCGACAACGGCCTTGAAGACAACACCGTCGTGATTCTGACCGCCGACCACGGCGACGCCATGGGAGACCACGGGATGTGGGGCAAAGGCCCGTACCACTACGACGGTGTCGTCCGTGTGCCGTTCCTAGTGCGATGGCCTGGCAAGTTCGGAGCAGGGCTGAAGTACGAAGGGGTCACAAGCCTGGTCGATTTCGCGCCGACGATTCTCGACATTGCCGGCATACCGATACCCGAAGGGCCCACGCCGGAGCACACAGAAGCCCCTGGCGCGCCAAACGCCTGGCCCGGACGCAGCCTCGTGCCCCTCCTGACGGGTCGAAATACGTCCACCGATAGCACCGCCCTCATCGAAGACGACCAGGACTACCTAGGCTTCAGGATGCGCACCCTGGTAACCAAGAGGTACCGCCTCACCGCGTACTCGGGCCAGCCATATGGCGAACTGTTCGACTTTCAGGAGGACCCCGATGAGTTCCGGAACCTGTGGGACGAGCCGGACTATCGGTCGATCCGAGACGAGCTTCGTATAGCACTACTAGACAAGATAATGGAGACCGGCTCGCCGTTGCCACGTCAGTTCAGCCGCTCGTGAGCAAATAAGGCATACGAGTGGAGACCGGGCTGGCGATCTATGCTAACTAGCTCTGAGTAGCCTGCTTCTTCCGCCTGACATGCCACCCTGAGATTGCCATCAGCAGTCCAGCCAATGCCACCAGCGCCCGCTCCTCGGCCGAGATCAGCATCATTGTTCCGTACAGCGACGCGAACACCCCGCCCTTGTCGATGTCGCCCACCAGCAGCACCGGCGATCGAGCATACAGCGCCACCGCCATATTCACAATGTCGCCGCCCCGCAGGTTGATATCCGCAGGACTGCCAGCCCCCTCGATCACCACCACCTCATACTCGTTCCGCAGCCGCTCCAGCGACTCGGTCACGGCCTCCCACAGCCCCGGCCTCGGCCGGTCGAACGCCTTCGACTCCAGCTTGCCCACAACCCGCCCATGGACGATCAGCTGAGATCGATAGTCCACCTCCGGCTTCAGCAGCACCGGGTTCATGTCCGCCGTCGGCAGCACCGCCGTCGACCGCCCGATCTCCGCGCCGTCAGGCGTCACGAACGAGTTCAAGGACATGTTCTGCGCCTTGAACGGCGCAACCTCGTACCCGTCCTGCCGCAATATCCAACACAACGCCGTCGCCGTCAGGCTCTTGCCCACCGACGACCCCGTACCCTGCACCATAACCGTCCGCGCCGTCATATAACGCGTCCGTCCTGCCCAAACTT
>Ga0114996_10009350_pt1 | contig 10751 bp, 8 predicted proteins | sample ArcticOcean_MG_C_4_FD_87039 | JGI IMG/M metagenome (GOLD analysis project Ga0114996, IMG submission 87039) | Marine microbial communities from western Arctic Ocean - ArcticOcean_MG_CB4_134 | ecosystem: Environmental > Aquatic > Marine > Oceanic | place: Arctic Ocean: Canada Basin | collected... | reverse complement strand
TTCCGGATCCTCGAGCCCGGTAATGTCGTTCACCCAACTCGCGCCAAGCTCGAGACACTCCGCCGCCACTCGCGGCTTGTAGGTGTCGATCGAGATGGGAACGTCCACCTCCCTGGCTACCCGCTCGATGACCGATGCCACCCGGTCAAGCTCTTGCTGCTCACTTACCTCCGCGGCGCCGGGGCGGCTGCTCTCCCCTCCGATGTCGAGATAATCCGCACCCTCCTCGGCGAGTCGGATAGCCTGCGCGACCGCATCCTCCAACCGAAGAAAGCGGCCTCCATCCGAGAACGAGTCGGGCGTGACATTGATGACCCCCATGACCTGGGTCAGCGGGCGGGGGGCTGCTCCGTGAGTCATGCCCAAAGCTGTGCTAAAGGCGTTTCGTCATGAAGACGCTGTTCGGGTCGTCCGTTTCAGGGCTTGGCGTACTTGATCAGGGTCTGACCCGGAACCTGCGCGCCGTAGATGTTGCCCACTCGGTCGACTCCCAGAAACTCCGCCTCGCTCGGGATAAACGCCGTGACACGGCCGGTCCGGGCGTCCCCGACCCGAATGCCTCGGACCCAGCCCTCGGTGCGGCGTTCACCATACCATGACGGAAGGGCTGCAGTCTGTGTGTCGGTGACGTACAGGACGTCCTCGGAGTCGACGTACATGTCGCTGACCGGGCCAAATTGGGTCCATTGGTCGAGAAAGGCACCCTGCGCATCGAAGATCTGGATGCGGACGTTCCAGCGATCGGCCACGAGGATCCGGCCCTGGGAGTCCATCGCGATGGCATGTGCGTCTCCCATCTCACCGGCGGCGGGCCCCGGCCCCGTGCCCCCCCACTCGAGGAGGTACCTGCCGAAGCGATCGAACTTCACGACGCGGTTATTTCCATCTGCACCGTGCCCGTCCAGCACGTAAATATCACCGTTCGGCGCCACCGTGACCCCCGACGGTCCTGTGAAGAGATCAGGTCCGGCACCCGACACTCCCGCCCGGCCGAGGGTCATGAGCACCTGCCCCGAGGGACTCAGCTTGAACACCTGCTGACCCTTCCCCTCCGCAGAGCCCTCTACGGCTCTCGCGCCGGTGGGGCCGTCGGCCACCCAGAGATTTCCCTCTCGGTCGACATGGAGGCCGTGAGGCCAGGCGAACAGGCCAGCCCCGAAATTCGCGATGAGGCGCCCGTCGAGGTCGAATCTGAAGATCGGTGCGAGGTCGGAGCCCAGGCAGCTGTTCGCGCCACACCGGTCGAGGACCCACAAGTTGCGGCCATCGGCATCCGGCCTCACCCCAGTCACGGCTCCCCAAGCGCGTCCAACAGGCAGCTGAGCCCAGCCCTCCACGGCAGTGTAGGCGCCAGGCGCCTGGGCGCCCGCCGGCGTCGTCGCGACCCCCATCATGAGGTTCACGATAAGAGAGCACAGGATCGGCTTCGCCGGCATGTCGCGAGTCTCCTCCAGACTTACCTGGGGGCCTGGGCGACCGGCTTCGAGTCCCTCTGCCGCAACGCCCGCTCGTACTGCTCCTCGCTCAGAAAGGTGATGCCGACCCACATATGTGACATCTCATCGGGGCCCCTTCGCCCGAACACGACCCACTGGTTGGGATCGGGATTCAGGGGATTATCCGCCGTGTTATCGAACAGCGACGTGAACAGAAGCACCGTGCCCTTGGGCAACAGCGGCTTGGCGTCTTCCTCGAACTCGTACCCCAACTGCCAGATGTGCTTGTAGTCGTCGACCTTTCCGAGCATCTCGCGATGCCCGTCCGGGAAGATCGCCTCCATCGACATCTCTTTGCCGCGGGTGTGCATGTGGGGCCGGAAGCTGCTGATGAGGGCCGCCTCCTGGAGCACGTGCACGCCTTGAAGGACTTGATAGCCATTCGGCGGAATAAGGATGTCGTTGCCGCGTGACAGCGGCCGGTCGTGACCGTCCTGTCGATCGACTCGGAACAGGACCTCCCCCTCGGTCTCGATCTCGGGCGTCTCCCCCTCGGGATAGAACCAGAGCCCGATGTCCACGATGTCGTCGGGTACCGCGTCGTCGACGCTCAGGGAGGAGTAGTGGATGTTCCAGTCGACCACCCCTTCACCAGCGGGGATCCGCATGCCGACACCGTCAGGGAACATCTCGTAGGCCTTCCCGACCCCGTAATGCGCGAGCGCCACACCGCCCCTCATACCTTGGTCGCTGGGGAACGAGAGCGTGGCATGACCGTGATGAACCACCCTCATTCCACCGGGATAGGCCGGCTTGAACTCATAGGCCATCATGTACCGCTCGACTCCGAGCGACGGCCACTCCACCTGCGGGTTCCACCATTGGTCCTGGCCGTTGGCCTCGACCGAATAAGGCGTGGAGCGGACGACCGCATCGGGCGGACGCCCCATCAGCTCCTCCATCTGCCAGGCACCCCCGGCGCGGAGGTCAGGGACAGCTGGCAGATCCGCGTCGTTCCCCCTCGGCGCTCCCTGGTCCACCCAACGAACGATCGTCTCGATCTCCTCGCCACTGAGCGATACATCGTTCGCGAACCGCTGGATCCCCACGGTCGTATCGACGTGCCACGGGGGCATCATGCGCTGCGAGACCCGGTACCGAATGATGCGCGCGTAGCGGCTCGCTTCCTCGTAGGTAAGGAGCGACATAGGCGCGAATGAACCCTCCCGGTGGCACTGGACGCAGTTCTCGTACAGTATCGGCGCAACGTCCCTGGTGAACGTCACTTCCTGCGCCGCGAGTGGCCGCGCAGGAAGTAGGAGGAGAACCGCGACCGCCCCGAGCACACCGGCTATCGCCTTAGTCCCTGATACGCCCGAATCATGTTTCCTCATTTGCTTCCGCTCCTTCGGTCCGTAGAAGGCCCTCTGTTCCTCGCCTACTCCACCACGCTCACCCTGAAATACGCATTGGTCCAACAGCAGTGAAACTCGAATGCCGATGTCCTGTTGATGGCCTGAACCAGAACCTCGTAGTCGCCAGGCTCGTCGAACACCGCCGACGTGGTCGCTACCCCTTGCCCGCCCTCCAGCGGAACCCGCTGTTCCGTCGGACTCAGAGATACAGTGCCTGGGCCTTTGTAATGAACCCCACCTACCCAGATCATTTCCTCGAAGGGATGCTCGATCCAAATGCTCAGATCGAGCGGTTGCCCCACGCGCACCGTTTGCGGCGGCGCGGCCGCCCCCCGGCGTCCCTGGAACGTCACGCCGTCCTCCGATAGGCGGAGGGTAGGCGCCACCTCTCCACGTCCGCCCGACCCCGGCTCGTCCAAGATGTACGCGGCGTTCAGGGAGCCGGGCGTGGAGACCACTTCGCCGTCCTCCCTCTCCAGCGTCCAAGTCACCCTATCGTCTGGACCGAAGCTCCCCGGCACAGTCACGGTGAACGCGCACCAAAAGCGGCGAAACCGTGACGTGAACTGGGACACGGGCGTCATGCCCGGCACGGGAGCGAAGTGCGTCGGCTGACGCCCGTCGTATCGGCTCGGCTCGATGAAGTTCTGGCCCCCGAGCGGGATGTCGACGGACTCCTCCAGATTCAGATTGAAGTAGCCGAAGCAGATGTCGTACGTGCCGTCGTCGTTCTCGAACCAGCCCTCGTAGATAGGGACGACCGGCTGGTCGGCGGGGCGCAGCACCTGCTCGGTGAAGAAGCGCTTCGCGAACGGAATCCGCTGCGCCTGGAGCGGCGAAGGGACGCCCGCGAAGAAGACGAGGCAGAGGGCCCCGCCAGCGAGTGCAGACCATGATCTCACGTAAGGCGCTCCATTGAGAAAGCTCCGCGACCAAGGTAGTTCGGCTCGGTCGCGTTGGCCAACATCCGAGTCGGCCCATCGATGGCGCAAAGAGACATTTGACGGGTCGCGCCCGCGAGGCTCATCATGATGGCCATGAACCGTGTCGAGACGCCCTTCTGGCGCGCGCTCCGAGGCCACATCAGCGGACTGCTCCTGATACCGGCCCTTAGCATGCTGCCCCGCGCGGTTCCCGTTACGGCCCAGCAGGCCCCAGGCGCCTACACGACCGCACAGGCTCAAGCCGGAGAGGGCCTCTACACCGAGCGCTGCGCGGACTGCCACCTGGACGACTTCCAGGGGTCTTTCGAGGCGCCAGCACTGGCCGGGCCCGACTTCCGGAACACCTGGGGTCCCCTTCCTCTCGCACGGCTCCTCGATGTCGTGGCCAGCACGATGCCTCCACGGGATCCGGGATCGCTGGACGCGGAGCAGACCACGTCGGTGGTCGCCTATATCATGCAAGCCAACGGGATCCAGGCCGGCGGAACGAGCCTCACGATGGCATCCGCGGGAAGTGTCATATCCGGCGCCGCAAACGCCATCGTGGCGGGCATCCCTCCCGTCCCGGGCCGTGTCGGTACGATTCGATCACCCGAGACGGTACAACGCCCACCCGAGTTCCTCGGCCGTGTGTCGGAGACCCCTAGCAGCATCTCTGAAACCTTCCGAGAGATCGCGTCTTTCACGCCTGTCTCCAACGCCGAGCTCGCCTCGCCGCCCGCGGGTGATTGGCTCCACTGGCGGGGCTCGCCAGGGTCCACCGGCCACAGTGCTCTGTCCCAGATCGACCGCGACAACGTGGGACGCCTCCAGCTCGCGTGGGTGTGGGCCGTGCCCGACGACAGCCGCTACCGCACCGCGGCCCTAGAGCGCGATGGCGTGCTCTTCCTGACCACAGCGGGGGGAGCCATCCAGGCCCTCGATGCCGCCGACGGGACGTTGCTGTGGGAGTATCGCCGCACGACGGTCGGCCCCGGCCAGCGAGTACAGAGCGTGGCACTGTGGGAGGACCTGGTGATCGGGACGACGCCGGACGCCGCCGTTGTGGCGCTCGATGCCCGAACCGGAGTGGTGCGCTGGGAGACCCAAGTCGCTGACCCTGCTCTGGGATACAGCAGCACGGCAGGTCCCGTAATCGCCGACGGCAAGGTGATCAGTGGCATCACGGGCTGCACCCGCCTCGTCGAGGAGAGCTGCTTCATTACCGCGCTCGATGCGGAAACCGGTCGCGAGCTCTGGCGGACGTACACGATCGCGCGACCGGGCGAGCCCGGCGGGGACACTTGGGGGGGGCTCCCGCTCGAGCTCCGAGGTGGCGGGGACGTATGGAACGGCGGGAGTTGGGATCCGGAGCTCGGCCTGGTCTACTGGGGCGTTGCGCAGGCGAAGCCCTGGGCGGCCGCCAGCCGCGGGCTCACCGTGGCCGACTCGGCTCTATACACCAGCTCCACGCTCGCCCTCGACGTCGAGACAGGCCGCATCGTCTGGCACAGGCAGCACGTCCCTGGAGAGTCGTTCGATATGGACGAGGCCTTCGAGCAGGTACTGGCCGACATCGGCGGACAGCAGGCGCTCCTCACCATTGGGAAGCACGGAGTGCTATGGAAGCTGGACCGTCGGACCGGGCGCTTTCTCGGGCACGTGGAGGCCGTCCATCAGAACATCCTCACCATCGACCCCGAGACGGGAGCGGTGCGGTATCGGGATGATATCCAGAACGCGGGGATCGGCGATTGGGTGTCCGTTTGCCCCTCGACGGCCGGGGGACACAATTGGCAAGCGAGCAGCTACTCTCCTGACGCGCGCCTCATGGTCATTCCGCTTAGCCAGAGTTGCATGGAGATGGCAGGGCGGGAGGTCGTCATCGAACCGGGTCGCGGCGGGACCGGGGGCGATCGCGCCTGGACCGAGATGCCTGGCACGGGCGGCAACTTCGGGAAGCTCGCGGCGTTCGATCCGGTCGACATGAGGGAGATCTGGAGCGTAGAGCAGCGAGCTCCGTTCCTCACAGCAACACTGACCACCGCGGGCGGCCTCGTATTCGCGGGAGACTACGACCGTTGGTTCAGAGCGTACGATATCTCATCGGGCGAGGTGCTCTGGCGGACGCGGCTCGGCACTTCGGTCCAGGGCTTCCCCATGACGTACGAGGTGGACGGCGTGCAATACGTGGCGATCACCGCGGCACGTGAGGGCGGGAGCCCCTGGCGCGTATCGACCTTCCTGGCCACTGAGTTCGTGAGCCGCGGGCCGGGAAACGCGATGTATGTGTTCAGGCTGGGGCCCTCGTAAGGGACCGATCCGCACGAGGCCTACTCTGGCCGTCCGTGGTGGTGGACCCTCACCCCGTAGTCGGTCGAGTGCAGAACCAGGCGCGCGTCTTCATGGCCGTGAGCCCGCATGAGGTCGAGCATCATTGGCTCCTCTCCACCCCATGGAAACGCATACACGACGTCGAAGTCGCTCAGGGACCGCCCCAACTCCAGATAGCCTGACGCTCCCTCGCCGATGGTTCCGAGCCGCCCGTCCCCGTCACGAGGCTTCCACTCCCATCCCATGGGAATGAAGCTCCCGGCCGCGAAACGGGCATTCGAGTCCGACCGCTCAGCGAGCTCGCGCCCAACCTCTACTAGCGAGCCATCGAGCTCGATGCCGCACGAGTCGAAGCCGAGCAGGTCGGCCATGATCGTGATCACGCCCGTCGCAGAGCCCCATTCCAGAAATCGCCGGCCCGGCTCGCGGAGCGACACGAGCGCGTCCAAGACGCAGTCGTAGTCGGCGGCCACGAACGGATGCCAGTGGTCCTGACGGACCTCGGCGTCGAAGCGGTGCCAGAAAGAACGCCCTTCCTCGCAGAGCGTATCGATGCGCGCGCGGAGCGCGTCGTCGATGCCTGGCAGGTCCTGCACGTCCTCAGTCACGATCGGCTGGAACCACTCCCTCTGGCGAGCCATCCGGCGCTCCGTCCGGCGCATCCTCGCTCGGCTTCTCCGCCGCGGCTGCCGCTTCCTGGCGCTTACGCTCGGCCTTCTCTTCGGCCTTCTTCTGCTTCCTCATCTCTCGCTGTCGCTTTTCGAATCCGTAGTTGACTCTCTTCGCCATGCTTCCTCCTTATGGAACCTGGCGCGCTCCCGATTGGAGCCCGCACGAACCCGGACGGAAGGAAGAAAGGGCCCGCAGGCGTTCGCCCGCTGGGCCCCTTTCGTTCGATCTGCCCCAAAGGAAGGTAGCTCATCGCCCGGCGCTGCCGTGGATGGTGGCCTGATCAGGCCTCGTACACGGTAGCACCCCCGACCACAGTCCGGACGATCTCGATGTCCTTGATCGTCTCCGCATCAACCGTGTAGGGATCCTCGGCGAGAACGACGAAGTCGGCGAGCTTTCCGGGGGCGATGGAGCCCTTGATCGACTCCTCGTGCGCGTTGTACGCGCCGTTGATCGTGTTGATCTGGACCGCCTCGTCGACGCTGACCCGCTGATTGGCGCCCCACGTCTCACCGTTCCAACCGGTGCGCGTGACCATCCCCTGGATCGCCATCATGGGCGCGAACGGACCCGGGCTGAAGTCGGAGCCCGCCGCCGCGTGAATCCCGGCGTCGAGAAGGGTCCGGAAGGCCATCGCTCGGCGCATGAGCGCCTCGCCGTAGAACGCGAACTTGTCGGAGTTGTAGTACGCGTAGGTCGTGAAGAGCGACGGCACTGCGTCGACAGCCGCCATGCGCCGCACCAGGTCATCGTTGATCAGGGTGCAATGCGTGATCTTGGGACGCGTGTCGGGCCTGGGGTCGAGCCGGAGCGCCCTCTCGACCGACTTGAGCATCATGTCGATCGCGACTTCCCCGTTCGCATGACAGTTCACCTGGATACCTGCCCGATGCACGCGCTCGACCCAAGCGTCGAGGTCCTCCTGTGTGGACGTGACGTTGCCTCGGTAGGGTGGCTCGCTCTCCGGATAGGGATCCACGAGCGCCATCGTGCGCTCCGAGAACGAGCCATCGACCGAGTGCTCCGACGTGGCGCCCAAGCGGATCCACTCGTCGCCGAAGCCGGTCCTGATGCCCGTGTCGATCATTGCCTCCAGCATCCGGCCGTTCACCTCGTAGCTCACCCTGTGCAGCAGGTCACCATCCGCGCGCACCTGTTGCAACGAGGACAGGTCGCCGCCCTCGTGGTGCACCGAAGTCACGCCGTAGCGCACGAACTCCTTCGATATGTGAGCCAAGCCTGCGAGGCTGCGTTGCCGCCTCTGCTCCTCCGTGAAAGTCGGACGGGTGCCAACGTTATTGAAAACACCGCGCGCGCGGTCGGTCACACGCCCGTTGTGTGCACCGCGGACGTCGCGGTCGAAGGTCCCTCCGGGGGGATCAGGCGTGTCGCCGATGACGCCCGCCAGCTCGAACGCCCTGCTGTTGTAGAACGACGTGTGCCCGCCGCGATGCCGGACCACGACAGGATGTTCACGTGACACCTGATCGAGGTCCTGCATGGTGATGAGACGGCCGTCGCGCACCTTCGTGTCGTCGTGGAAGTACCCGGTCACCCATTCTCCCGGCGGGGTCCGGAGAGCCCTCTCGCGGAGCTTCTCGATGATGCTGGCGATCGTGACGAACTCGACCTCGAACGGATTCCCCACTAGCACCTCGTAGAGGAGCGTAGTGCCTGGCGCGTGGTTGTGGGTGTCGATGAAGCCAGGCAGCACAGTCATCCGCCCCCCGTCCACGGTCCGTGTACTGGCCCCGGCAAGCCCGCTGATGTCGGCCGTACTCCCCACCGCGATGAAGCGTCCGTTCTTCACAGCGAATGCCTCCGCGATGGGTACCGACGGGTCGACCGTGCGGACGTTGGCATTGATGACGACGAGATCCGGGTCCTCCGGTGCGGCCAGCGCGGCCTTGGCCTGGGACGGGGCAAGCAGGCTGCCGCCGATGGCGCCAGCGAGGCCGGTGCCCGTGAGGCCCATGAAGTCCCGGCGGCTATAGCGGTCGTTGCTCATGGGGCACTTCCCTTGTCCGGGCAGTGGGGCGTTCGGATAAGGTGTATGCTAGGCGCGCTGCACCGGCCCGCAAGTAGCCCCACTCGGACAAGAAGATGCCCGGCAATGCACTTAAGGCGTCGCCGGGCTCCTCCTATTCCCCACCGAGCGGGAGACGGGCCCCGAACCGCCGACCCCCGCGTAGGCAGGACGACGACTCCGGCTGTCGCTACCCGATGGTCAGCTCGTAGCTGTACCCACCGACGGTCTCCGTCGCATCGAACTGCGCCTCGAAAGGCTGAGGCGTGCCAGCCTCGGCAACGCTGATGGTCTCCGAAGACGACCCGACCGAATCACCGTCCGTCCCATAGAACGTGAGCCGAAGGGTCACCGAAGTGCCCACCTCCAGCGTCTTGTTCACGACGGTCCCTCTGACGATTCCGCCCCCTTCGCCCAAGCGCTGGAGCCCCAGCTGCTCGACTGTGCACTCGAGCTCCTGGATTGCGGTCATCGCTTCCTGCGTCGTCTCCGTATCGTCGCCAAAGTTCGCAGCCTGGGCCAAGATCGCCCAGCCGCTCTGGCTGTTGGGATCGAGCTCGACCCAACGTCGGGCGACGGGGGGCACCTCCGCGTAGATGGAGTCGAGTTGGAGTGAGCGCGCCCACATCTCGAGGGCGTCGCGATCGCGGGGATTCTGCTCGGCGGCTCCGCTGAAGCCCCGCACGGCATTCCCGTAGTCGTCAGCCTGGTAGAATCCAACTCCAATCGCGTAGTAATCCGGCCCGCTAACCCCGGGGGTTGAAAGGAGCTGCTCGTAGAGCTCGAGCGATTCGGCCTCATTGCCCAGGTCCAACAAGATCTCGGCTAAGTCCAGCGCGTAATCGGGGTTCGAAGGATCGGACTCCCTGAGCCCCTGATACGCCTCCGCTGCCTCCTCGAGCCGGTCCGCGGATCTAAGGACCTGGGCCCTGAACAGGGGTAGCGTCGCCGTCTGTGCCTGCCACCCGGTAAACGTCGTCGAGTCTGCGACCGCCGCGAAATCGGAGCTCATGAACGCCATGACCTCGTCCACAAACTCTATCGAACGGTCGACATCGCCGAGCGAACCGTAGATCTGGGCCAACGTCACCATGATCTCGGGACGGTTCTTGAAGATCGCGTGGGCATTCTCAAAGATCACGGCTGCCTCTTCGTAGTCCCCGCTACCTACCAGCGGGCTGGCCTCTTGATAGAGGTTAATCCAGGTCTGCTCTCTCAGGGGCACATGTTCGACCTCGTAGAGGGGATACAGCACATCTGCCCGATCGAAAAACTCGGCCGCGTCCGCGTACTGCCCGAGCCCGAGGGCAGCGAGCGCAGCGAGGCGGTAGCCCAACGGGTTGTTAGCGTTATCGGCGATCTCAGCCTCGGCGCTGGACAGGGCCTCCTGGAAGTGCTCCAGACGCTCCGCTTCGTCGCTAGCGTCGTCGCCGTCCTCGAGCGCATCGTCCGCCGCCCTCGTATTACTCGTGTCCCGAGGCCGCTGGACCCCCTGTGCGTCGACCGGCGGCGCGGCCCAAAGCATGAGCACCGCGATGACTCCAAATCCTGCCGCTACCCTCTTCATTCGATTACTCCGACCAGGTTGTATGGAGAGCCGCGGACGGACTTGAAATCCCTCCGGGGCCTTCTGTTCCCTCAGAGCGGAGACCTCGCTCGATCCGACGACCCTAAGTGTTGGGAAGCCTTCTCGGATTCTCGCCCAGTTACGCCGCCAGCCCTGAAAGCCTTATAAACGCTGGGCGATCCGGTGTTCCCGTGTGCGTGGGCCAGAAGTCCGTGTCATCCGGCCGGCTCTTCAGGGTGAGCGAGAAAGTGATCGAGTGGCGTGACCCCCTGAAACGAGACCAGCGCGGATGTTAGGATCCGTGGCTGGTCTGGCGTGCCCCCAGGTGGGGAACCACTTCCTATGTTAGACCTTGAGCCATCGGTGGTCCAAGAAGTT
>Ga0114996_10009345_pt1 | contig 10754 bp, 10 predicted proteins | sample ArcticOcean_MG_C_4_FD_87039 | JGI IMG/M metagenome (GOLD analysis project Ga0114996, IMG submission 87039) | Marine microbial communities from western Arctic Ocean - ArcticOcean_MG_CB4_134 | ecosystem: Environmental > Aquatic > Marine > Oceanic | place: Arctic Ocean: Canada Basin | collected... | reverse complement strand
CTCGGCGCAGCTCCACGTGTTCGACCTTCCAAGGACTCTCGATGCCTAGAATCTGGCGGTACAGCTCGCGGTCTTGCATCGCGCGAGCCTAGCAGCTGCGCCCGCGTACCCACTAGAAACCCGGAAGAGCCACTCTTTCTTTTGCGTTCGGTTTCTAGATCTTCGATGAGTTCCCGAAGTCGACTGACGATTCGGCGGGCAGTCAAGTATTCGCCGAAGCTCTTGTGAGTGAACTCGAACGCTTCCTCTTGGCCCTCGAAGCCCGCTCGCTGAAAATAGAAGGCTACCATCAGCCGCACGATACCGTGATCACTTTCGAGCATCTTGCTCAGGGCGGGCGGTAGGGCATCCCCGCTGGATTGCCTGACATCGGTCAAGGTGGTTCCGCGCCCCGAGCCGTGCCAGGCCGCCAGAGCCACAGCCTCCAAAGCTTCGGCGAAATCATCGAACTCGATCTGCTTCGTTGTGGGATGACCCGGGCTCTTGTCCCAGGCCCGTTCGTGGACTTTCTTCAGGAGGAAACCGTAAAGCTTGTTGAGGTTGAAGTCATCCTCGAACTGGAAGCCCTCGTCCTCCGCGAAGGCGGTCAGGTATAGCAAGAGCGGCTGGGCGGTGACGTCTTCCGGGACTTTTCCGATGAACTTCTTGAGGCCCTGTTTCGGTTTCTTCTTCCACTTGGCGTACTTGGCCCACCACTCGCAGCGTAGGTCCGCCTCAGTCTCGTCGTTCTTGAAGGAAAGCAGGTGCAAAAGCACGCCGGGGTCCTTGGCCTGTGTAAGCTCGGCTGCATCAACAGCTGCGGGGCGTCCGCTGACGAGCACCTTGAGGGTCACCCCGGCGGCCTCGTGGCCGGCGACGCGGTTTTCGACATCGCGGAGCAGGCTGCGGGCGGCCGATGCACCGACCTTCCCTTGCTCGGTTACTTCATCGAGGCCGTCGAGGATGAGCAGCAACTTCGGTTCGTTGGTTCCAAGCGCCAACGGACTATGACGGACTAGTGGGTAGGGGTTTAAGAACTCCTCAATGGCATCGGCCAGGCTCGTCTTAAGATTGATGTGTTGTAACGGGACAAATAGGACCCGCCAGGGGTTGCCGGACCTGCGCACCTGATCGATGGCGAACATCTTGGCCAGGGACGACTTGCCGGCTCCGGGTCCTCCGCTGATGACGCGGTAATCGTCCCCAACCTTGTCGCTATTGAGCCAAAAGTTGAGGTGATCTTTGACCTTGACAACCGTTGTTTTTGGCATTTCGTCCTCGGCGGCTTCGAGGGCTTTGGTCTTCTTTTTGGTCTCGTAGTAGCCGTATAGGTCGCCGTGAATCTGCTCGAGGCTGAAGGGCTCAATTCCGAAGACCGGTTCAGCGACTTCTTGCTCGAGGCGGCTGTGGTAGTCGCTCCAAGCCCATTCGCGCTCGACGGCGCTGGTGACAGGATTGTCGAGCACTTGGCGCATCGCGTCTTGCTCGGTACTGCTGAAGCCGCGGTTCCACTCGTCGTAGAGCGCACAAGTGAAGTACGTGCCGAGACGAGAGGTAATCGTGTTTGATGGCGCGGTGTCGACGTCCCAGCCCCGCAGCCACACCGCGAGCGGCTTTTCGACCGCCCTAACAAGGGGGAGTTGGGCCGGGTCGTCAAGTGTATCTTTGTTCAACAGAACCGGTTGGTCCGCAAGGCCCGCCTCCGCCTTTGCACCGAGCTTCTCGAAGTCGGCCTTCGTACGATTGAGCGTTTGGTAGTTGCCCCCCACGAGCCGGTAGACGGCGCACGTGAGCGCCCGCAATATCCATAGGCGGGCTAGCTGTTCGGGGTCGGTCTTTTTGCTGACGGACTTGATGCCGGCGGCAGCCGTGATCGCAGCGCCCAGGTAGTCTTGGTAGCTGAGTTGGGCCAGAGCTTTACCCATGTCAACGAAAAGCGCCTTGAAGTCGAACTTGATGCCCTCGTTCCAGCGGCGCTTGGCTTGCGCGGCAGCTAATCCCGTCGGGTTTCTGGGCTTTCGGAGTTTTTTGGCCATTTTGTTGCGGGCAGTCGCCTACAATCGTGCGACGGCCTCTATATTACGCTACTAGAGCCCTTCAGGCACTTGGTGCCTAAGGGAACCGGAGCCCTTTCAGCGGAGCCCGCTAGCCATCGATTCACCAGCCGGACCACAATACGATCCAAAGCCAAATCGCGAGTCACGGCAATCCGAAAAAGAATCACCCACACTTTTCAACAACTTAGCTGGACACCCACCCGCTGACCCCAGCTCACAGGTGCATACTAGAACCAAAAACCAGCTGACAGATCCTGAGAATTCCCCCGGGGGACAGAATCCGCCACTCGCTGCCACCAGTCGAAAGTGACCCGAAACACGAGACACGAGACACGAATAACGTCCACAAATGACCAGCACCCAATCAACCAAAGCCTACCGAGCCTCCGGCATGCTGCGCCGCATTCTCCGTCTAGAAGCCGCACCACACTTCCAGGCGGACATCCCTGTCCGCTGGATGAAGATCGAATACAGGCCCGAAGTCCCCATCGCCCGCAACGAGCACTGGGTCATCGATGTCCTCGACGACGAAGTGCCCAATCCCAACGCTCGCTGGCGTCGCACCACCGACCCCGACGACCACGGCTCGCGCCAACCGGGCTTCGAACGCACCATGTACTACCACTTCGGCTTCAACCCTGACGAAAACGTAATCTACGAAGACGCCGCCTAGCAACACGAGCAACGGAGCGGCGGGTATTAACCCGGCGGCGCGTGCCGAAAGGCACGCAAAACCCATGCCAGAAACAACACAGCCGCGACAGTCAGGGGCCGGAAAGAAATAGGGACTGTACCAAGCGCCGTCCTCCGAAGCCTTTCGTTTGTAGGGCTCTTCAAATCACGCGCCGTGGACTGTCCCATTTTTTAACAGCCCCTCATGGAGCGGGCAAACCCCAAGCCAATGAGGGCCAATGAGGGCCGGACCAGCCAGGCTACAATCGACCCGCACCCCGAACCCATGCCCGACGACACAATCCACCTCGCGGAGAACTTCGCGGCGTCCAACCCCTCCGCGAACCAAAGCATCCGCCCACAATCTCCCAGGGTGACAAAACCTGCCACTCTCCGCCGATCAACACTCGGAACACGACGAACAGACCCCGTCCGCACTCATCAAGATTGCAAAACATAGCAGAACGTTGCCTCCAGCAAGAAAATCCGCCGAACAAACCCACTACGTCGATTCATCGCCCCGAGAACGAACCCACCACAGGCACCATCGAAGTCAACAAAGCCGCCAAGTTCCTCCCTGCCCCTTCGCCCGCCGCGAGTACTTCCTCGTGCGATAGCGGGTCCGCGCCCAAGCCGGCGGCCGGGTTCGAGATCATCGAGATTCCCAGAACGTGCAAGCCTGCTTGCCGGGCGGCAATGACTTCGCAGACCGTCGACATGCCCACCATCTCAGCACCGATCGATCGCAGGTAGCGAATCTCAGCGGGCGTCTCAAAGTTCGGTCCCCGGACACCCGCGTACACGCCTTCGCCCAGCGGAATCCCCTCACTATCAGCGGCCCGCCGCGCCGCCTCCCGCAAGAGATTCGAGTAGGCCTCCGTCATGTCCTGGAACGGCGTACCCCAGCGGTCATCCTGCTCCCCCTCAAGAGGGCTCACCCCTTGCAGGTTGATGTGGTCCGTGATGAGCGATAGTTGACCAACCGGCCAATCCTCGCGGATACCGCCCGCCGCGTTCGTGACAACGACGGTCCGCACGCCCAATCCGCCTAGCACTCGAATCGGAAACGCCACTTCGGCCGCACTGAAGCCTTCGTAGAGATGTGCCCGCCCCGCGAGAAAGATGACCGGCGTGCCAGCTACGTTAGCAAGCATCAACTCCCCGGCGTGTCCCTTGACGGAGCCCGTGGGCCAGTGGGGGATCTCCTTGTAGGCAAGCCGCGTGCTGACGTCGAAGGGCAGCAGGACGTCCGACAGGCCGCTGCCTAGGATCACCGCGACTTTAGCCGCCGTCCCCAGGCGAGACTCGATGAAGTCCCGCGTTTCCAGCATGCGGTCGTAGTCGGTCGCCACAAGTACAGCACTCACCCCGAGAGAACTCAGCCCGTCAGCAAGCCCGCCAACGAGGCCGTCATGAAGTTGGCCATCGTCCCGGCGAGCATGGCGCGGAAACCCAGCTTCGCCAAGTCATGCCGCCGACTCGGAATCAAGCTCGCGATGCCACCCACCTGAATCCCAATCGAGCCGAAGTTCGCGAACCCGCAAAGCGCATAGCCGGCAATCAAGAATGACTGCGGCTGCAACGTCTCTCGAATCTGCCCCAACTGCGCGTAGGCCACGAACTCGTTGATGACCATGCGTGTACCCAACAGGTCGCCGATCGTGCCCGCGTCGGACCAGGGCACGCCCATCACCCAGGCCACCGGCGCGAAGACCAACGCGAATACGTCCTGCAAAGCTTCCGGCATCCAGCCCATATAGGGCAGCCCGTGCATCCACGACATCAGCCCATTCAGCACCGCGATCAGCGCGACGAACGCGATGAGCACCGCACCGACATTCAGCGACAAGTAGAGCCCTTCGCTCGCACCCCGAGCCGCGGCGTCAATCACGTTGACGTCATCCGCATGCGACTCACGCGGCACCGTCCCGAATGTTTCCGGCGTTTCCGTCTCCGGCTCAAGCATCTTCGCCATCAGAATCGCGGCCGGCGCCGTCATGATCACCGCCGTCAGCATATGCTCCACCGGCACACCACCGATGCGCACATACGCCACCAGCAACGCTCCCGAGATTGTCGCCATGCCGCCGGTCATCACCGTCATCAGTTCCGAGCGAGTGAGCTTTTCGAGATACGGCCGGATCGTCAGCGGCGCTTCCGATTGCCCCATGAAGATATTCGCCGCCATGTTCAGCGACTCCGCCCCGCTCGCGCCCATCACGCGCTGCATGACCAGAGCGATGCCCCGCACAAGCTGCTGCATCATCCCGAGGTAGTAGAGCACCGCAAACAGCGACGACACGAAAACGATCAGCGGCAGGATCTGAAACGCGAGGACAATCCCCATCGGTCCTTCCGAGCTGCCCAGGTCGCCGAAGACGAACTGCGAGCCCGTTTCCGCCAACAGCATCATGCGGTTGACGGCCTCGCCGATGACGTGGAAGACCTTTCCGAAGGGAGTCCGCAGAACGAGAATCGCGAGGGTGAGCTGAAGCCCGAGTCCCCACAGCACCGTCGAGAGCCGGATGGCCCGGCGGTCCCTCGACAGCCCGTAGGCCACAGCTAAGAAGAGAACGAGACCCACTAGTCCCATAAGGAAGGCGAGCCCTCATTCCCAGCAGGGCCGCGAACGGACTACTGTACCAAGTCGAGAATCAGATCGCGTGTCTCCGGCGGGTTCGCCGACAGACGGAACGCATCTTCCACAAGTGAGATCGCATCCGGCAAGTTGGCCTCGTCGGTGTAGTAGAGAGCACAGAGTTGCTGGCCCGCTACGACTTGATCGCCCACCTTCGACTGCAGGATCACGCCCACCGCCGGGTCGATTGGATCTTCCATGTTGTCGCGGCCGGCGCCCAACATCGCGGCGGCACGACCGATGTCGTCGGCATTGATGCGGCTGATATAACCGTCGCGGGGTGACGAGACAACCTGCTCGCCCGATGCGTTCGGGAGCAGGTCGAAGCGATACACTATCTCCGGGTCACCACCTTGGGCCACGATCACGTCACGGAACTTCTGGATGGCACTGCCGTCGGCTAGCAACTGCTGTGCCTGATCGCGCGCGCTATCGATCGACCGCGATGACTCGCCCAGATAGATCATCCGCGCGGCCAACTCTGTCGCGAGTCCGGTCAAGTCCGGCGGGCCTTGCCCCTGCAAGGTCTGTGACGCTTCCATCACTTCCAACGCGTTGCCGACCGTAAAGCCAAGCGGCTGATCCATGTCGGTAAGAAGCGCCTGCACCTTAACGTTCATCCGCCGGCCGATCGAAATCATTAACTGCGCCAGTTTGCGCGCTTCGGTCCGTCCCTTGATGAGGGCGCCACGGCCAACCTTGACGTCGAGCAGCAAGCCGTCAAGTCCCTCAGCCAGCTTCTTCGACATGATCGACGCGGCGATCAGCGCCAGTGATTCCACGGTTCCGGTCACATCACGGAGAGCGTAAAGTCGCTTGTCGGCCGGTGAAATCTCGTCGGTCTGACCGGTGAACGCAAGGCCGAGTTCTTTGACTTGCGTCTGGAACTCACCCATCTTGAGTTGCGACCGGAAACCCGGGATGGACTGTAGCTTGTCGAGCGTGCCGCCGGTATGGCCCAAGCCGCGTCCGGTGATGGCCGGCACGTAGATTCCGGCGGCGGCGGCGATGGGGGCAGCGATCAAGGTGACTTTGTCACCGACTCCGCCCGTGGAGTGCTTATCGACGCGCGGGTGCGGGACATCGGTCATGTCCAGTCGCTGCCCACAATTGAGCATCGCGTTGGTCAGCGCGGTCGCTTCGGTATCGTCGAAGCCCCTACAGTATCCTGCCATCAGGAAAGCGGACATCTGATAGTCCGGGATTTCGTTGCGCGTGTATCCGTTCACAAGCCGCTCGAAATCTTCCTGGGTCAATTCTTCGCCGTCGCGCTTGGCGCGGATCAGATCCACGATTCGGTCCATAAATGTGCACACTTTCCCCGCTGTCACTCCGAAGGAGAAACCATCGGCAACAGCCAAACCACACAGATTAGCATTCACCTAAGGGAGGTGCAAGGCGCTAACACGCTGTAAGGAAAGCGGTTTTGCTTTGATGATATTCGAGGGAGGAAATGGCCCCCTGCGTGCTACGCCTTCAAAGGAACGATCGGAACGCGATACCGCCCCTGGTAGACTTCCTTAAACAGTTCCACTAACTCCGCGTGCACCAAGCCGTTTGTCGCCAGCAGTTCCACTCCGCCCAGCTCGTAGGGTCCCCCTTGCATGTCGCCGTATTTGCCCCCGGCCTCTTCGACAATCAGTAGTCCGGCGGCAACATCCCAGGAGCTCAGACCGATCTCCCAGAAGCCCTCTAGGCGGCCTGAGGCAACCGAGCAGAGGTCCAGCGCCGCCGAACCCGCCCGCCGAATGCCGTGGCTGGCCATCGACACTTGGTGGAAGAAATGGATATTCATCTCTTTGTGTCGTCGCCCGCTCGGGAAGCCTGTCGCAAACAAGCCCTCATTCATCCGAGCCGCGGTTGAAACCCTGAGCCGCTGGTTGTTGAGATAGGCGCCCGAACCCTTCTCCGCGCTGAATAACTCTTCTCGGAGCGGATCGTACACCACCCCGGCGATGGGCTTGCCGCGGTAGGCGAGACCGATGCTTGTCGCCCATGCCGGAAAGGTGTGCGCAAAGTTTGTCGTGCCGTCCAGCGGATCGACGTGCCATACGTAATCCGGGTCGTTCTCCGACCCTCCACCCTCTTCCGCGATGATCGAGTGCGTCGGAAAGCGGTTGCGCAGGCGTTCGATGATCAGCGCTTCGGCGGCTCGATCGGCCGCGGTCACTAGATTGAACTCGCCTTTGTACTCGATCTCGACGCGCTGGTAGTGTTCCAACAGCAGCGCGCCTGCCTCGCGAGCAATATCGACCGCTACGGATAAGTAGTCCACGTTGTCCATCGGATGTCCCTGGGGGGAGCCAGGCACCCGATGAAGCAGCTAGGAAAGCGTATCCGGCTGCTCGCTCAGGTACTTGATCTCGTGCTTGAAGATGAAGAGGTTCGGCACCTGCTTGCGCGTGAGCCGAATAAAGTTCGTGTCGTAGTATTCCAGAATGCCCGCGACTTCCTCATTATTGCGCAGGTGTACGACGATCGGCGTCTTGTCCTGCACGAGCCGTTTCAAGTAATCAGTCTCGGCGAACGTTTCGGCCGGTGGCGTCTCCGAAAGCTTCGCACCACCAGCGCGGGCCGGGAGTCGTTTTTCGGGTTCTCGTTTCATGGTTGGACCGGCTCGTCGGGCTTGGGAAGGTCCTCGGGCGGACGCGGCTTTTCCCGAATACTGATCCGCGCCTTCGAGGTCCTACGACGAGGCGGCGGCGCCGACAAATAGTAACCATTCCGCGAAAGCACGGAAGCCCCGGGACGGTTCACCGATACCTCGATTTTCCGAAACCGCTCCGTGTCTGACTCCCTCTCCGGTGGGTAGTAGCCGAGCAGATACTGGGTGCGCAGGTTTTCGAGGATCTGATTGAACGCCTCATCGAGATTCTCGTTCGCATACTGCACGAAAGTTTCACCGCCTGTATTCGCAACCAACGTTTTCAGTGCATTCTCGCCGCCTGTGTTGCGGCCCGCGTCGCTGCGAATCGGGATCACGATGATGCCGTAGATCACCGCGTCGATATCATGCGCGGATCGCAGTGCTTCAGCGAAAGGCGTATAGCTCGTGGTATCACCGCCATCGGTGATCACCACCATCACGCGCCGGCCTTCGCGCCCCTTGAGTTGCCTCGCGGCCAAATACACCGAGTCATACATCGATGTACCGCCGCCGCGCTTCACAAGTCCCATCGCTTTTCGAATTCGCTTTTCAGAACGTGTGAAACTCGTCAGGATCTCTACGTAATCAGAGAACTGCAGTACCGAGACACGATCATCCACATTGGACCCCGACCCCAGCAACTTCTCGAAGAATCGCTCCGCGGATTCGCGCTCGAATTGGAGTTCCTTGGCCGTACTCAGGCTGGTGTCGAGCATCAACACCACGGACAGCGGCCGGTCGGTGCGCTTCTCGAAGACCGCGATCGAACGTTGCTGTCCGCCATCGACGATCTTGAAGTCTTCGACGCTTAGGTCCGCGATCGGGCCACCGTTCGCATCCTTTACCGTGACCAGTAGATTGACGAGGTTGACGTCCACGGCGAACGTCGTTTCAGGTGGTTCCTCGGCGCGAAGCCCGAGTAGCATACCGGCCGATAGCACTACGGCGGTCAGCGGTCCCAATCTCACCTAACCGCCCCGGCGGGGCGCGGCACAGCCTCTTCCCAATCGCCCTCAACCCACACTTCCCCGTCTTCAAAGTATTCCTTCTTCCAAACGGGAACGATCTTCTTCAGTCGATTGATTGCTTCGAGGCTAGCGTCAAACGCCGCCTGCCGATGCGCCGACGCCACAATGATCGACACACTGGCTTCACCGATCTCAAGCCGGCCCAGCCGATGCACGATCGCAACCCGATTGACATCGTGTCGCTCCACGATCTCACCGCCAAGCTGCCGCATCGTTTTCAACGCCATCGGGATGTAGCACTCGTAGTCGAGATACTTCGTCGTCCGCCCCTTACTGTTGTTACGAACCACACCCTCGAACGTAATGACCGCACCATCCGCGTCGGTTGTGATCTGCCCGGCCAACGCCGGACTATCAATCGGCTCACGGGTAACGGCATAGAAGCTACCGTTGTCATCCGTCGCTTCGGCAAGCCAGCCCGAGCGCGCATCCGAGCCACCGCTGACGGGCGGCATCAACGCCACTTCATCGCCGTCGCTGAGGACCACATCCAAGTCGGTGAACTCGTGATTCCGCGCCAGAGCAATACTGTCGGCCATTTCGTGAAGTCTCGGATATTGAGACGCATAGCGCTCGAACAGCGTTCCCATGGTCGCCTCGGCGGGAAGCTCGATTGCATCCTCCGAACGCCCCACAACGTCCTTCAATAGCCCGAAAAACAGTACCTTGACCGTCATTCCCAAAACTGAACCGATTGTATCGTGTCCATGACTCCAAGGCCCTGTATCCTGGCCTCCCCGAATCCTAGTTGATCTCCGGATCGAGCACACTCGCCGGTTCGCAGCGGAAACGATTGCGAATGACGTTAGTCTCATCGGTGTAGAACGCACGCGTCGCAGTCACCTCGCAGTCCTGTGGGTTCGCATTCGCGGTGTACCCGTCAGGCGTCGCGGACATGTTGTACAAATAGCCCGATCTGGAACCCTTTGATAACTCATCGGGAATAAGGTCTGCCGACGTATTGGAGGCAACAGCATCGTTGGCCGGCGGGCCAAGTTCGCTAAGTGATAGCGCATAGCGGCCGTATTTCAAGTAGTAGTCGATCTGAGCGATGTTAATCCGGTGCAAGTTACGCACGGCGGCCATCTCATATGCCCGAGTCCCCGAAGGCCACTTTCCGATCGGCAGATTGAGTATCGCCAGCAACACCGCGGTACTCAGCAACAACCACAGTAATCGTTTCACGGTCCAGACTCCCGGGCAGCCCGCTCCCGCGACAGACATGTTGGATCGGCCTACCAAGGAGACGCCAAATGAACAATGGCGTGTAGGAAGAGACACGGCTCCCGGCACCACTCAAGTCGAAGCCTCGGCAGGGGCGCACCTCAAACCACAAACAAATCTAGAGCATGTAACTGCGAATTCGCACCAGCTTTCGATCAATGTCGGCAATCCTTGCCACACCGGACATCCCCATATCGAGCGCCAGCTCTGTCCGAAGCAACTCGATCACACGGGCAACGCCCTGCTGTCCGAACGTCGTTAGCCCCCACAGATACGGCCGCGCGACTCCTACCGCCGTCGCTCCCAGGGCGAGAGCCTTCAACACGTCCGAACCACGGCGGAAGCCGCCGTCAATTAAGACCGGGATCTTGCCGCCGGCCGCCTGCACGCATTCCGGCAGCGCCTCGATCGTGCCACCGACGTGATCCATCTGCCGTGCGCCGTGACTCGACACAACAACACCCGACATGCCGGTGCGCACCGCCACCTCGGTATCCTCGGCGGTAAGT
>Ga0114996_10009338_pt1 | contig 10757 bp, 12 predicted proteins | sample ArcticOcean_MG_C_4_FD_87039 | JGI IMG/M metagenome (GOLD analysis project Ga0114996, IMG submission 87039) | Marine microbial communities from western Arctic Ocean - ArcticOcean_MG_CB4_134 | ecosystem: Environmental > Aquatic > Marine > Oceanic | place: Arctic Ocean: Canada Basin | collected... | reverse complement strand
ACATTATAATTTGGAATAACTTTTGTAGATTCATAAGTTAAAGTTAGTAAACTTCCACCACTATTCATTATTTTTGATGCTTCTTTGGCGACTTCAGTAAAAGAAAAACATGATATTAACATGCTTTTTGTAAAATTATCTCTAGTAGTATTTAAATATTCACCTGATAGTTCTGATTTATCCGAATAAGCTATCGCATGTACAACAAAATCTAGTTTACCCCATTTTGTTTTAATATCTTCAAATAGTTTAATTACTTCTTCTTTGTTTTCTACATTACAGCTTAATGTAAAATCAGAATTTAGTGATTTTGCTAATGGGATAACTCTTTTTTTTAAAGCATCTCCTAGATAAGTAAAAGCTAATTCCGCGCCATGTTCTGCTAATTTTTTAGAAATTCCCCAGGCGATCGATCTATCGTTAGCCACTCCCATAATTAGACCTTTTTTACCTTTTAGTAGAGACATATTTTTAATTTAACTTTTCAAATAAAAGTGTTGCATTAGTTCCACCAAAACCAAAGCTATTCGACATAACAGAGTTAAGCTCTTTTTCTTTTTCTACTTTAGTTACAATTGGGAAATTTTTTGCTTTTTCATCCATATTTTCAATATGTGCAGATGCTGATATAAATTTATTTTTCATCATTAACAAGCAGTAAATAGCTTCTTGAACTGAAGTTGCTCCTAATGAGTGCCCAGTCAAAGATTTTGTTGAGCTTATTTTTGGAATTTTATCTTTAAACACACTTTGTATAGCTTCTAGTTCTTTAACATCACCAACTGGTGTAGATGTTCCATGACTGTTAATATAATCAACTTTTTTATTTTTAGCTGTCTTTAAAGCCATACTCATACACCTTGCAGCTCCTTCTCCAGACGGAGCTACCATGTCATATCCATCTGATGTTGCGCCGTATCCAGTTAATTCTGCATAAATTTTTGCACCTCTTGCTTTTGCATGTTCATATTCTTCAAGCACTAGAACACCGGCACCTCCAGCAATTATAAATCCATCTCTATCTTTGTCGTAAGGTCTAGAAGCTTTTTCTGGTGTGCTATTATATTTCGAAGACAATGCTGTCATTGCATCAAACATACTAGACATACCCCAATTTAATTCTTCACCTCCCCCAGCAAAAACTATATCTTGTTTACCATACTGAATTAATTCCATACCATTTCCTATACAATGACCACTCGTAGCACAAGCTGAGCTTATCGAATAATTAATACCTTTGATTTTGAAAGGAACAGCAAGTGTTGCAGAATTTGTGCTCGACATTGTTCTAGGGACAATGCATGGACCCATTTTTTTTGGTCCAGAATCTCTTGTAGCATCTACTGCCAAAACTACATTTTTTATTGAGGGTCCACCTGAACCCATAATAATTCCAGTCATTTCGTTGCTAATATTTTTTTCTTCTAAATTAGAATCTTTTATCGCTTCTTTCATTGCAATAAAATTATATGCAGATCCATCACCCATAAATCTCAATTGTTTTCTATCAATATGATCAGAAAAATTTAAATTTTTTATAGAACCAACTACTTGGCTTCTAAAGTTATATTTTTTATGATCTTCTGAAAAAACAATTCCTGATTTTGTTTCTAATAACGAATTTAACACTTCAGATTGCTTATTCCCAATACATGAAACTATTCCTAATCCAGTTATTACTACTCTTCTCATTATTTAAATAATCCTACTTTTAAACTTTCAGCTTGATATATGGCTTTTCCATCAACATATAAAGTACCGTCAGCTAATCCTACAACAGCTCCTTCTTTTTTTAAAATTCTTTTTATATTAACTTCATATTTCGCAATTTTAGCAGTTGTAAGAACTTCTCCAGTAAATTTAACAGTATTAACTCCTAAAGCTCTACCCTTTCCAGGTTCTCCCTGCCATCCTAAAAAAAAACCTACCAACTGCCACATAGCATCTAAACCCAGGCAACCAGGCATCACAGGATCTTCTTTAAAATGACAATCAAAAAACCACATTTTTTTTTGTATATCAAGTTCAGCTTCGATCAGGCCTTTTTTAAATTTTCCATTGCTATCATTAACATTAGTAATTCTATGAAACATTAACATTGGAGGAGAGGGTAATTTTGCATTACCAGGACCAAATAATTTACCATTTGCACAATCAATTAATTCTTCATATTTAAAGCTATTTTTTTTTAACATACAGATTAATTAATACTTGATTTAATAGGTTTATTACATATATTTAGTTTAGAATAATTATAAGTTACAATAAGAATAAAACATAATGAAATTTTGCTATGATAAATGATTTTAAGCCTTATACAGATCGACTTAGATCTGCAGGCCTCAGACCCACAAAGCAAAGACTAATAATATGCAAAGTTCTTTTTGATGCAAAACACACATTCCATTTTACGATAGACAATCTAAAAAAAAAAATTGAAAAAAATACAAAAAGTAAAGTTTCTTTAGCAACTGTTTATAATACCGTTCATGCATTTAAAAATAATGGTTATTTAAAAGAAATTTCATTGCAAGGTAATAAAACTTTTTTTGATACTAATGCTACTACTCATCACCATTTTTATGATCAAGACACTGGCGATTTGTTAGATATAAAAAATGGGGATATCTCAGTTAGTAAATTGCCATCAGCACCAAAAGGAAAAAAAATTAAAGAGATTGAAGTGACTATAAGTATTGCGAACAATAATCATAATCACAATAAATAAACATAAAATTAAAAATTATCTTTTTTAAAATGATTCTAATCTGTTGACTTATAATTTAGAATCATTATAAATTATATTATCGAATATAAATGGAGGAACAATATGTCACTAAAAGGAAGTAAAACTGAAAATAACTTAAAAGATGCTTTTTCTGGAGAAAGCCAAGCGAATCGTAGATATCTTTATTTTGCACAAAAAGCAGACGTAGAAGGTTACAATGATGTTGCTGCGGTATTTAGATCAACAGCAGAAGGAGAAACAGGTCATGCACATGGTCATCTAGAGTTTTTAGAAGAAGTAGGAGATCCTGCTACTGGAAAACCAATAGGAGAAACTAAAGATAATCTAGTTTCAGCTGTAGCTGGCGAAACACATGAATATACAGATATGTATCCTGGAATGGCTAAGACAGCCAGAGAAGAAGGTTTTGAAGAAATTGCAGACTGGTTTGAAACTTTAGCTAAGGCAGAAAAGTCTCATGCGGGTAAATTTCAAAAAACGTTAGAATCAATCTAAGAAATAAAATTTTAGTGGAGCTTACACTCCACTAAAAAAATTTAACATAACATGAATAAAGAAGGCAGCACAGAAGCGCCAAAAAGAAATCCCATAGATTTCAACAACCCTAATTTTCTTGACCAAAAAAAATTAGATCAAGAAATGAGAAGGGTTTTTGATATTTGTCATGGTTGCAGAAGATGTTTTAATCTTTGCGATAGCTTTCCAAAGCTTTTTGATATGATTGATGAATCAAAAGATGAAAATGTAGAAAGCTTATCGAGTGATCAATTTATTCCCGTGGTAGACTCTTGCACACTTTGCGACATGTGTTTTATGACAAAATGTCCTTACGTCCCACCGCATGAGTTCGATTTAGATTTTCCACATTTAATGCTCAGATACCGAACACTTCAAAAAAAACAAAACAAACTAGCACTTATCCCAGCACAATTAGCTAAAGTAGATAGAAATGCAAAAATTGGTGTTATGTTTTCATGGATTGTGAACTGGTTTTCTAATGATAAAAACAAAATTTTAAGAAAAATACTAGAGTTAATAATGGGTATAGATAAAAAAGTTAAACTCCCAGTATATAATTCTGAGACGTTTACAAATTATTTTAAAAAAAATGTTAATTTAATAAAAACAGAGAATCCTATTAAAGAAAGAAAAGTAGTTATTTATTCAACCTGCTTTGTCAATTTCAACAAAAAAGATACTGGAATTGCTGCTCTAAAGGTTTTAAAAAAAAATGGTGTAGAAGTTCAAGAAGCCTATCCTGGCTGTTGCGGGATGCCATTTTTAGAACAAGCAGATTTGCCTAAAGTAGTTCATCAAGCAAAAATGGTGACAAAAGATCTATTAAAGTGGGTTGATAAAGGATACCAAGTGATCACTCTTACAGCTAGTTGTGGACTTATGCTAAAATTTGAATGGCCTTTATTACTATCTGAAAATAAAGAAATAAAAAGATTATCAAAAAATGTGAAAGATATTGATGAGTATATAGTTGATATTTCAAATAAGGAAGGCTTAGCAGAAGGACTTCATGAGATTGATGGTGGGGTAACAGTTCATCATGCTTGCCATGCAAGGGCACAAAATATGGGTAATAAAGCTAGAGATATGCTTAAATTAATTCCAAATATTAAAATTGACGTTGTTGAAAGATGTGCTGGACATGGAGGAACTTTTGGAGTTATGAAAAAAACTTATAAACTCGCATTAAAAGTAGGTAAACCGGCAGCAAGACAAATTCAAAAAAATAATAATAAATATATGGCTTCTGACTGTCCGCTAGCAGGAAAACATTTAAAACAACTTGAAATTGATACAAATATTACAAGTGATGAGGCATTACATCCTATAGAATTATTAGCTAAAGCATATAAATTATGATTATGAAAAAAGAAAATAGAATTGTAGAAAAAAGTGATTTAATGCCTTTTAAAGATTATTCAAAAGACAGAAAAAATATTAGAAAAAAATTAGTAGAATTTAAAAAAAATAGAAGGATATCACTTGGTCCGTATGCTACATTTTATTTTGAAAATTTTGAAACAATGCTTGGTCAAATTCAAGAGATGTTACATATAGAAAAGGGTGGTGATAAGCAGTTAAAAGATGAACTCGAAGCATATAATCCTTTAATTCCCAGAGGTAAAGAATTAATAGCAACCTTGATGTTTGAAATTGATGATCCAACATTAAGATCAGATTTTTTATCTAAAGCAGGAGGGATTGAAGAAAAAGTTTACATACAAATTGATAAAGAAAAAATTAAAGCAACAGCAGAAACAGATGTGGACCGAACATCAGCTGAAGGCAAAGCTTCGTCAGTACAATTCTTACATTTCAATTTTTCTGAAAAACAAATAATTCAATTTAAAAACCTTAATAATAAAATTAAATTAGGCATAAACCACGAGCTGTACGATCATTTTATTGAAATTCCAGAAGATATAAAAAATTCATTAATATCAGATTTTATTTAGTTTTACCCCATAATGAATTTTTAAAGACCCATCCATTATAGTTGCCAGAAGTAATTTTACACCATTTTAATTTACACTTTTTTATTAAAACTAATCTTCCTATTTCGAGCGTAGCGATTGGTTTTGAGTAAATAGTAGATTTTTTGTATAGAAGAGTTTTTTTTTTTATATTTATTGCAGTTTTTCTTTTAGATAACTGCGAAATATGTATCCATCCAGAATTATTTTCAAAATCAGAAATTTTTCTCCATGTTTCTGATTTATCTAAAACTTTTAAAGGTAAGTATTTTTTTTTATAAGTAAACTTAATAGGATATTCTTTAGATGGACCTATTCTTACATTTACTTCGTTATTTTTTAGAGATAAAAAAGACAAATTATCATTTGCAGAGACACTTTGAAAAAAAATTGAACTTAAGAATAATATAATTAAAAAGGTGAGATAGTTCTTATTTTCTTTTTTCATTACAATAACAGTTAGATCTTTTATTAAGTTTTATTTTTCTAAAGTTTAGTTTTAAACCATCTATAATTAATATATAGCCACAAAGTGTTTCTCCAATTTCAAGTATTTCTTTTATAACCTCATTAGCTTGAATAGACCCTATAATACCCCCTAGCGTTCCAAGAATCCCTTCAAATTCACAATTATCTGCATCTGGGTTAGCTGGCATATTGGGTATAAAACATCTTAGACATGGTGAGTTTTTTTTAGAGAAATTAAACGTATATACCTGCCCATCAAATTTACTTATTGCACCAGAAACTAAAATTTTTTTATTCTTTAAACAATAGTCATTAATTAAGAAGCGTGTACGAAAATTATCACTTCCATCAACTATTAAATTATAATTTTTTGCAATTTTATTTATGTTTTTTTTAGTGAGTTTTTTATTAAAAGATTGAAATTTTAGGCCTGGATTTATTTTTCTAAGTTTATTAACTGCTGCAGTAGATTTTTTTTTCTTAATATCACTTGTCGTAAAAATAATTTGTCGACTAAGATTTGAAATTTCAACAGTATCTTTATCAATAATTCCAATTTTACCAACACCTAGCGCAGCTAAGTAAATTGCAATAGGTGAACCTAATCCTCCAGCTCCAACGATTAGAACGCTTGATTTAAGTATTTTTTTTTGACCGTTTGTTCCAATTTTTTTTAGAATTATCTGTCTTGAATATCTCTTTATTTGATTTTTTGTAAATTTCATTAATACGTGTTATTTACCCGTTGAACCGAATCCGCCTTTTCCTCTTAAAGTATCTGGTAAATTTTCTACTATCTCTAAGTTCATTTTATGTACTGGTGATAAAATCATTTGAGCCACTCTATCTTTATTATTAATAATAAATTCACTGTCTCCGTGATTAAAAAGTATTATTTTAATTTCACCTCTATAATCACTATCAATTGTTCCAGGTGTATTTAAAACAGATATACTATTCCTTGCAGCAAGTCCTGATCTAGGTCTTATTTGTATTTCATATTCTTCTGAAAAAGCAACAGAAAGACCTGTAGGTACTAAACATGAACTTTTAGGAGCTAATTTAATTGGTTGTTTTATAAAAGCCATTAAATCCATACCAGATGCCCCTGTAGTTTTGTAAGCAGGAATTATTACTGCAGGATCTATTTTTTTAATTAATACTTTTACCATTAAATTTTAATTCAACTGGCTAATAACTCTGTCTACAATTTCATCTGATATTTCAGATTTTTTTTTTTTTACAAGCTTTTCGTCATTAATTTTTTTATCTTTATAGAAAATTGTAACCTCATTAAAATCTGAATCAAAACCTATAGATTTGTTAGAAACATCATTTGCGATAATCCAATCACAATTTTTTTCAGATAATTTTTTTTTAGCATTATTTTTTACATTATTTGTTTCTGCGGCAAAACCTATTACCAGTTGTGGCCTAAGAGAGTTATGATTTGAAACGTAATTTAAAATATCAACATTTTTTATTAAATTAAAATTTATATAATTTTTTTTTTTAATTTTTTGTCTATTTTGTTCTTTAACTTTAAAATCTGCTACGGCTGCAGAAAATATTGCAACATCTGCTGGTAAGCTATTTTGTGTTGCTTTATACATTTGGTCTGCTGTTTCGACTTCTATAAAATTTATATTGCTATCAACTTTTAAATTAGTTGGTCCAGATATAAGAGTAGTTTCAAACCCTTTTTTTGATAATGATTTAGCTAGTTCAAATCCTTGTTTGCCGCTAGATTTATTTGTTATAAATCTAATTGGATCAATGTACTCATGTGTTGGTCCCGCCGTTACTAAAGCTTTAAATTTCTTGTTTTGATTTAAACTTGCGAAATAATTTTCAATTTGATGAACAATTTCATTGGGCTCAGTCATTTTACCCTCACCAAACTCTCCACATGCCATATCACCCACATCGGGGCCAATTATTTTGTATCCAAATTTTTTTAATTTACTAAGATTTTCTTTAGTTGATGGGTGTTCCCACATCCTAACATTCATTGCTGGAGTTAAAAAAATATTTTTATTGGATGCAAGAATTACTGTTGAGGCTAAGTCATCAGCTGATCCGTTGCTTAATTTTGATATAGTATTAGCTGTTGCAGGAACTACCAACAAAACATCTGCCCATCTAGAAAGTGATATATGATCCATTTCTGCTTCATTTTCCACACTAAATAATTTCTCATAAACTTTTTCGTGAGAAAGTGATGTAACAGATAATGGTGTAACAAATTCTTTAGCACTTTGGGTTAAAATTACTTTAATTTTTGCACCTTTTTTTTTAAAAAATCTGATTACTTCTAAACTTTTGTACGCAGAGATTCCCCCACAAATTATTAAAAGTATTTTTTTTTCGAGTAAATTGTTCATAATTTTATTATTAAAATACTATGACAGCAAAAATTACAAGTATTAAAAATCCACTTAAAATTTTATTGCGAATAATTTCTAATTTTAATTCTTCATTTTTTAGACTCTTATAAGCCATTGTATTAGGATTAAATTTGCCTTCAGTTATTAAGGTCATAACATCGTTTGCTTTATCCATAATGATAGGTAAATCAGGCAATTTTTTTAAGATCTCAGAAGCTTTATTTACCACTTCTCCAGCTATATTAATAGGATCTTTTAAATCTCTCAACCAATTCTCTAAAACTGGCTTTGAAATTTCCCAAATATTAGTATCTTGATCAAGTTTTCTAGAAACACCTTCTACAACAACCATTGTTTTTTGAAGAAGCAATAATTGTATTTGAGTTTGCATATTAAATTTTTCAGTAACTTCAAAAAGCTGACTCAACAACTTGCTTCCAGAAATGTTTTTAACAGTTTGACCAAATATAGGTTCACCTATTGAACGTAAAGCTTGAGCAAATTCATCTTTAGAAACATTTTGAGGAACCAAACCAGCTATGAAATGAACTTCGGCAACTTTTTTATAATCACGTTTTATAAACCCGTATAGTATTTCAGCTAAATACTTTTTATTATTTTGATCAAGCCTACCCATTATACCAAAATCAACTGGGATAATATCCCCAACTTGATTTACAAAAATATTTCCTTGGTGCATATCAGCATGAAAAAAACCATCTCTAATTGCGTGCCTTAGAAAATGTTGGATAGTATTTTTTGCTAGTTTTTTTAAATCAACATTAAGTAACTTTAGTTTTTCAGTTTCACGTATTGAAACTCCATTTACCTTATCTAGACAAAGTATTTTTCTACTTGTAAAATTCCAATAGATTTTAGGAACTTTAAAACCAACATCATTTTTTGTATTTTCATAAAATTCATTTGCGGCAGCCGCTTCATATCGCAGATCCATTTCAACATTGGTAATTTCTCTAAGTAGTTGAACAACCTCAACTAATTTAAGTCTCTTAGATTTTTTAATTATACTTTCAATAATGAAAGCTAATAACATTAAAGCATCAAGCTCTTCATTAAAAATTTTTTCAATATTAGGTCTTAGTATTTTTACAGCCACTTTTTTATTTTGATCACCGTAATTAATATTGGCAAAGTGTACTTGTGCAATAGAAGCTGCAGCTATAGGTTCAGAGAAATTTAAAATTTTTGAAAAAATTTCATCACCAAGCTCTTCTCTTAAGATATTTTTTGCAGTATATAAATCAAATGCTGGCAACTTATCCTGCAACTTTTCTAGTTCGTCAGCTACATTAGTTCCAATTATATCAGGTCTAGTTGATAAGAATTGACCTAATTTAATGAAAGTAGTACCCATACCTTGAAGAGCATTACATAGTTTTTTCCCACTAGATAAATTACTGTTAACTTCTTTATTTTTAAAATTAAACCCAATTATAAAAAAAAGAATTTTTATAATTATAGGTGGGTCATATATTTCGTAAAAAGAATCGATGGCACCAGAAGTTGATAATTTCCTTCCAATTTTAAATAACATAAAAATTTTTTTAATCATGTTTAAATTTTCCAAGCAGAATGAATAGCAACTATCCCCCCACTTAAATTTTTAGATGAGACATTTTCAAATTCATTTTCTTTTATCTTTCTACTAAATTCAGCTTGGCTATAAAATTTATCTATACTATCAATAAGATATTGATATGGTTCAGATTTACCTATGACGAAGCTTCCAATAATAGGGATAGTTTTTGAATAAGTTTGATAAAATTTATTTAAAATTTCATTTTGAACTTTGGAAAATTCTAAACATAGAAATCTACCACCTGGTTTTAAAACGCGGTGAGCTTCTTTAAGCGCAAAGCTAATATTTTCTACATTTCTTATGCCGAAACTAATTGTGTAATAATCAAAAAAATTATCTTCAAATGGAAGTTTTTCAGCATTACTACAAAACCATTTAAGATTTAATAAATTATTTAATTTTTTTTTGCTTAAATTTAGCATGTCTTCATTTTCATCTACACACCAGGCATTTCCATTGTATTTTATTTTTTTTAGGTATAATTTAGCAATATCTCCAGTCCCAGAAGCCACATCAAGTAATTTTGTATTTTCTTGTGGATTTAAGTAATCAATAAAATTTTTCTTCCATAGTCGATGAACACCAAATGACATTAAATCATTCATTAAATCATATCTTTCAAAAACATCTTGAAAAACTTTGGTTACAAATCTTTCACTATTTTTATGATGTGTTTTCATTTAAATTAATAGATCATATGTTAAGTTTTTTCACAATATATATAATTGAGTTATGCCAGAACTTCCTGAAGTAGAAATTACAAAAAGATCTTTGCTGAAAACGGTAAATAAAGCAAAAATTATTGATATTAAAATAAATAACAAAAATTTACGCTATAAAGTACCTAAATCTTTCCGCAATAAATTAATTAATAAAAGAATATTAAAAATTTCTAGAAGAGCAAAGTATATAGATTTTCATTTTAAGGAATTTATTCTTTTATCACACTTAGGAATGACTGGAAAATATTTGATTAAAAAAATAAAAAATAATCAAATATATAAAACAAGTTTCTATTATGATTTAAATATTTTGCATAAACATAATCATATTTATTTTGT
>Ga0114996_10009337_pt1 | contig 10757 bp, 12 predicted proteins | sample ArcticOcean_MG_C_4_FD_87039 | JGI IMG/M metagenome (GOLD analysis project Ga0114996, IMG submission 87039) | Marine microbial communities from western Arctic Ocean - ArcticOcean_MG_CB4_134 | ecosystem: Environmental > Aquatic > Marine > Oceanic | place: Arctic Ocean: Canada Basin | collected... | reverse complement strand
GAAATTATGATATTGTTGTTATTGGAGAAGCACCTGACTTTGAAACAGTAGGTGCCATAAAGATGATGATAATGGCAACTGGAGCATTTGATGAAGCTGTAATTTTAGAGGAAACAGATTTCAACAAAATAGCTCAGAAAGCATCTGATATATCAAGTTCATATAAGTCTCCAAACTCATAAATATATATAAAGTTTGAGGTATGTTTGAGTTAAATTAATTTTTAATCCCTGACTCACCCAGACTTATACAACCACTACAACCACATCTCATGCACTATTGATTCTGAATACATTAACCTTGCTATATGCCTCTGTATGAGTCATTAAAAATGGTTAACACTTTACAAGGTAAAATTATTCTGTTTCAAATAATAACTTTTATACTATTAGTTTTTAGCAGCATATGTCTTTGCAGCAGTTGCATTAAACTCTAATGCTATGCATTCAGTATCTCCCTCTACCCAACCATCATGGCCAGGTTCAATTATATATACATCACCTGCAACAAAAGTATCAACGCTACCGTCATTATGCTTTGCAGACATAGACCCTGATATTACAGTTCCAACATGACGTGCCTGACAACTTTCTCCACCAACAACAGGTTTAATACAAGTTGACCAACTCCATCCAGGTTGAAGTACCATTTTAGCTGCGGCAACGTCACCTAAATCACAGACATGAACATTAGCTTTATCTGGACTACGTACCTCATCTGGATTATTAAAAGATTTTTTAACTATTCCTGACATTTTTTACTCCTACTTAAATATTTATTATTTATGTTCATATAAAAATATTTTAAAAGCAAATCATAAGATAAAATAATTAGATGAGATTGATATTTTAAATATATTGATAAAGTTTTAACCATTCTAAAAACCTCATCTGCTGCAGATCCTATGTATATATATCCCAATTACCTCAAAGCCCATGCCTAGGGTAGGAAATTTAAAATGATAATTACATATATGAGACATAACCCCTGTACTCAGTAGCCACTTTTATGGGTAACATTTAGTGTTGATTTAAAATCAAGAAGAAATTTCTTATCACTAATAATAACAATTAAAATAAGTAATGGTATTTTTATATAGGGATAAAGTATCGTCTTGAGACATTAATTAACAGGTTAATTATTGACAAATTAAAATTTATTTTCTTACTATAAGAAATATAATTTATATATATTTATGAATATAGGTTTTAATTAAAAATAGGGGGAGAATTAATTATGAATGAAACTAATTACGTTGTTATGACTGCTGCTACATGTGATTTTAGTTATAGAGACACTATGACTAGTTTAATGTCTAATTACTCAAAAGACTTAATATCAAAAGCTGGAGCCATCGGAACACGATTTGGTTCAATAGGAACAGGAGAACATGCTGGTAATCTTCTATTTATTCAGTTCTATAAAAATTTAGAAGGTTATCAAAAAGGTTTGGAGCTTCAAAACATATCATCTTCCTTTAAAGAAATCTTTAATAGTGGAAAAGTTAATATTTATCTAAGAAATATAGCAACTTCATTACCTCTTGATTTCCCAACAAGCACTGAACATCCAAAGTATATTGTAATAACAAGAGCTGATGCTAGCCTAACTGAAAAAGATAGATTTTTAAGTTGTATAAATAAATCTGCCTCTGCTTTTAAAGATAATGGAGCTTTAACAATGAAGTTTGGCAACTTAATTACAGGTTCAAATGTTGGTAATTATTTGTTAGGTGTTGGCTATCCATCTATGGAAGCAATAGAAAAAACTTATGATGAATTAGCAAATAATAGTTCTTACAAGGAATTATTATCTTTCGCTAAAATAAATATGAGAAATATAATTAAAATTTTATAATTATATTTTAAAACTAATTTCATTTTTAATTATGATTAGAGGTGTTTAAATGCCTCTTTTTAAATTTTGTTGAACTTCTTAAACTAAAGTCATAGGCATAACTGGAGTAATTATAGCATCAGTCATTGTCAGTATTGGTTCAAACATTTTGTCAAATGGGAAAGCCTTAAAGTAACTATAAGATATGATTTAGTTAACAAATCTTTTATATAAAATTAAACAAATCTTTGGTATTCATGCCGATAAAAGGTATCGCAACATCATTGAACCCTGGTCCATGGTCCATGGACAATGTAAGATTGGATTTAAATGTGTAGTAGTAGATTACCTAATATTTGTATTAAGATGTTTTTTAGATAATTTCAGAAATATTAGGCACCTAATCTTTATTTTATTATTAACGTACTTTCAGTAAAAAAAACTTGTTTAGAATCTTGATTGATTAGTTCTGTTTTATATTTAACGAAACCAATTTCTGGACGACTCTTTGATATTTTACTTTCTAAGATTTCCAATGTTCCACTAAGAACATCTCCAGGTCGTACTGGATTCTTCCAAATTAATGCCTCATGACCTGGAGAACCCATTATTGTTTCATACGTTAGGAATTTTTCATGCATCATACCCAACCAAATTAAAGCAGTTTGCCAACCACTGGAGATTATACTGCCAAAAACAGTTTTGGATGCAGCTTCATCATCCATGTGAAATGGAAAAGGGTCATACTTTTTAGCAAATATAATTATTTCATCTTTGGTAATACTTTTTTTACCCAAATCAAAAATATGGCCTGCTATAAAATCTTCTGCATAAAAAGGCTTTTTCATATTTTATTCCTTAATTTTTTCGAGACAGAAAATATCATATATAATACTTAGATGTAAACAGTAACTTAAACAAAATAACACTTAACCAACTCTACCAACCGAACTACTAACCCCCGTCCATGGTCAATGGACTAAGGTCAATCGGCAGAGCACCCCCTGACCATTGACCAATGTTGATTAGGAAAAGGGTGCAGTAACCCCGGACCATGGACTTTATCTGCTGTAGACAAGAATGAACAAAGAACCACGGACCAATGCCCATCTATGACCGTGCTAGGGGTGGTTGAAAGTCGTGTTTTATTAGCTTTAATTGTTTCCTTTTGTTTCCACAAAAAAATTAAAGTAAATTAAACTACATCAATATAACTTACCATTCCTGACGCAGCATGTTCAAGCATATGGCAATGAAAAAGCCATTTACCCGGGTTATCAGCTAAAAAAATAAGTTTTGCTTTTTCCCCTGCCTGCATTAGATAAGTATCTCTTAAAATAAAATCATTATTCCCTTTAAACTCTTGGGATTTCACAAAAAAATGATTGCCATGTAAGTGCATACTATGAGGCCATCGAGTATCATTCCAAACATCTAAGATTACAACTTGGTTTAGCTTAACTGTGGCAAGTAAATATTCATAACTTCCAATTTCTTTGTTAAAAGCCCATAACTTTTTATCTTCATTTGCAAGAGTACGAAAATCTTTTTCAACTCCATCCAAATTTGCTTTTGAAAGGTTGCCCATCGCTCCACCTTGCATTCGAATGCTTATAGTTTTTGCATTGTCTAATTTTGGGAAAATCCAATTAGATTTAAAATTAATGTTAGCGATGTCTTTCATTTTATTATTTGCTTTGGTTACATTAAGGGTAAAAGCTTTCAGCTGTTTCGTATGACTAATTTCAAAAAAATCAACTTTCAAAAGGTCAATTATATTTATAAGTAAATCTATTCTTTGTCCTGGTGCTAAAGTAAAATTTTTTACTAGCATCGGTTTTACTGCAACCCCATCAATAGCAATTATATTATTGTTTTTTAAGCTTGATCCAAATTTTAAAATACGAGCATTAGAAGCATTTATAAACCTTAATCTTGCCTGACTATTTGCTTTAATTGAGTATTGGGGTGATTTTTCCCCGTTTATTGTTAGCCAATTACCTACTCTTCCTGCATGTGACCAATCCATTAATGAACCAAAAGACTTTTCGTCAATTTGATATTTTTTGTTTAATCTCCAATCATCTGCTAAAATAACAATATCATCTTCTATAAGGTCATCAGTTTTATCATTTACAACTAACGGACCATACAACCCCTTTGCTACTTGTTTCCAAGATTCAAAATGAGCATGATACCAATATGTTCCAGGTTGGTTTACTGGAAATTCATATGAAAAAGTCTCACCAGGCTGGACAGGATCTTGTGTTAGGTAAGGAACTCCATCCATTTTATTAATATTTTTAATACCATGCCAATGTATACTAGTGGGCTGATCTAAGTTATTTTTAAAATCAATTTTTAAAATATCTCCAACATTTGCCTTTAATAATGGTCCAGGGTTAGTGTTATTATATAATAACAAATTTGCTTTAAATTTTTCATTAAAATTAAATGATGTTTTATTCGCTGCAAGCTTATATTTGACTACTTTTTTAGTATCAAATACCAAAGGCTTACATGCAGTTAGCAAAAAACTATATGGTAAAATTTTAAGAAATTGTCTTCTAGAAGTCATATTAATCACTCATCGGTAATGTTAAGGAAGTTGTAAGTAAACTGGTTAAAAAAAAGATTATTAAAACAATAATAATTTCTACATTTATAGATCTTTTCAGTTTGATAATAGTTATTTCATTTATATATGTATTACTAATGAGCTTGAACAACGGTTGAATTAAATTTTTAGTCCTATTTATATACTATAACTAGTGCACTAATAAGAAACAAAAAAACTCATAAAACGAATTGTATTCTTAAAAAATATTTAACTCTTGCGATAAGTTTCTATAGCTTTTTGAAGTTTTTCATCAGTTATGGCTCCTGGGTATATAGTATTACCTATTATAAAAGCAGGTGTTCCATTTAATTTAAGTAATTTTGCTGCTTCACGATTGTTTTTAAGTGTTAACTGAATTTTAGGTTCATCCATATCTAGTTTTAATTTATCAATATCCAAACCTATTTTTTTTGCAATTTTAAAAATCTTTTGCTCATCAATTCTACCTTTTACTTTCATTAAAGAAATATGAAATTTATTATATAGATTTTGTTTTCTTGCAGCTAAAGAAGCTAATGAAGCAGTGTATGAATCTTGAGATAATATTGGAAATTCCACAAAAACAAAATTTACTTTTTTATCTCTATTAATAGCTTTCATTATTATAGGCGCAACAGATTTACAGTAACCACAGTTGTAATCAAAAAATTCATAAATTGTAATGTCAGCATTATTTTGAAGTAAAGTTGGATTATCAGCATTTTTTAATAATTGTAGAGCATCTCCAAACTTTTTCTTTTGTAAAGTTAGTTGCATGTTATCAAGAGATTTTTTTATTAAATCTGGGTTATTTTTTATATAATTTTCTATTATTTTTTCAATTTTATTTATTTCAATTTTATCACTATATGCAAAGCTGCTAGTAAAAAAACTGAAGCATATAAAAATAAAGATATGTTTTAAAGGACTGTTATATTTTTTCATTTCGATTGCACCTTTTTCTAATTTTTATATTTAATTATTTCGTAATCTATCCGTCATATCATTGACATTAAATTTATAATATAATGTTAATATTGTATATTTTAGTTTTACATCTCAATATTCTTCTACTTATTTAGCATTTGAGCGTGAATTTATTTTATCATGTTTGTTTTGTATGCTTTTGGACCACATGCTTTTTATATAAGACAAAGAAGCAATAATTTCTTCATCGCTTAGTGTTTCTTTATAAGCGGGCATGTTGTTTGGGTATTTTTCTCCTATCAACTCTTCAAGGCCATATTTAGTGATTTGGAAAAGATAGGCATCAGAATGATGCCAGGTATGGCCCGTTTTATCATGAGGTGGAGCAGGCAAATAACCAGCATCGTTACGTTCGCGCCAGTTTGGTTGGCCTTCTAGATTTTTGCCATGACAAGATGCGCAGTTATTTGTGTATATCTCTTTGCCTAATGATGTAATAACTTTATTATTTGGCTTTAATATAATATTATTTACTACTGTTTCTAATGGATAATTTATATAAAAAAACACAGCTCCAAAACCACATAAGATAACTAATCCAGTAATTATATTTTTTATCTTTTTAGACATCTTAGTGACAAGCCTTTCCTAAAGCTTTAAGACGCCAATAATTATATGGAAGTGGAGTAATAAAACCCGCAACCAGCATGAAGGGAACAGCCCACCATGTTAGTATTGCGCCACCTGTGAGCGCTACGTCTGTTGCGTTCATTACAATTTCCATTGATACCATTGATATCAATGACATGCCTATAGCTGTTTTAAAGGCAAGATTTATTGCCATTTGACGACTAAGAATAATGGTCTCAAGTATAATAGATGTAATCAAGCCATTAACGATAGCAAGGGTCATAATAGCAAAGACAGGCCATTCAATACCCATAAACTGAAAATAGGCAATTGTACCAAAATCTCCAATGGAACATCCCAACAAACACCAAGATGTATTATATGATGACCTTTTCCAAGTGTGTTTACACTTCCAGTCAATCGATAATTGATTAGTAATCGACAACAAATTGACCTCCATTAAATCTAATTATAAAATTATATCTTATAAATCAGCAAGTAAAGACTTTAATAGTTTTTTAGATTTACCATAAACTTTTACCTTTTTAATTTTTTCAAGATTATTCTTATCATTTCCAACAACAACAATCCCAATCATGCCCATAGCTTTATGAGGGGTGCATTGATATAAATAAATCCCAGCTTTTGAAAACTTATAAACGGCATCTTTGCTGTGTTTTGATTTATACTTTAACGCACCATCTGGCATGCCAATAAACTCAACATTATGTCCTTTATCAACAGATTTCCATAGCACTTCATCATTTATGTCAATTTTAATAACTTTCTTAGAAAACAACATTTTTTCTTTTCCAAGTTTATTTAACATTTCTATTTCATAAGAAGCAGCTACCACATTATTTGAAATAAATAGCATTGATATTATCAATATTAATATAGAAGAGTTTGATTTAGACATTTTATACCTCAATTATTGTTTGTTATGATTGTTATATAATCTATATTATTAGAACATAAATTTTGTACCAACAACTGCACGCCATCCTTCAAAATCTTCGCCCTCGGCTTTTGCTAAATCTTCCGTTTGTCCAAACTTTCTCTCATAGACAACTCCAAAGTATGGAGAAAGTCTCCTATCGATCAAATCATAACTAAGACGCATTCCAGCCTCTATGTCACTAATTCCTGAGCCAACACCAATCTCATGATCTCCAGAAAATGCGACATTAATCTCAGCTGAAGGTGTCAGAATTAGACGATTGGTTATAAGAAGTTCATACTCAGCATCTAAACGTGCAGAAGTATCACCTTTTTCACTAACAAAAAAATCTGCATCAATTTCAAACCACTGGGGTGCAAGGCCAGTCAATCCTAAAACACTATATGATCGATCAGGACCATTAGGCGTATCCACTCGAAAGCCAGCTTTTATATCAAAAAAAGGTGAGATTGGCCATTGAAGAACAAGTCTGTTTTCTAAGCCTTCAAATTTACTTGTAGCAGTATCATATTCACCTTCGCCAAGCCACCTAAGCTTTACTTCATCGGTACCTACAAACGCATCCCCGTTCCAGGCGAACAATTCTTCACCTTCATCTCCTCGGCGAAATTCAAGTTCCTCTAGCTGCAAACCATATATCAACAATCCCTTTTGCTGTGCCAAAGAGGGAGAAATAGAAAGTGTAGATAATATAACTCCAATTGAGAAAAGTATTAAAAAATTAATTTTCATACCTTCGGTTCCTTTGAAGTTATTGAATTGAGTAAGGCTGATTTAGGCCCCCCTACAACGACTATTTTTCGAAACATTCCACTTGCTGCATGATAAGAAAGATGACAATGAAAAGCCCATTGACCTGGAGCGTCAACTTCGGTTTCCGTATAAAGGGTTGTACCAGGCGCAACACTTACTGTGTGTTTGATGGGATTCCATTTACCGGCACCTGTGTCAAGTATACTCCACATACCATGTAAATGCATGGGATGGCTCATCATCGTCTCATTAACAAACTTGAAGCGCACACGTTCTCCATATTGTAGACGGATCTCTTCCTCATCTTCATACTTTTTACCGTTGATTGACCAGATATATCTTTCCATATTCCCTGTTAAACGAAGTTCAATTTCACGAGTTGGAGCTCTATGTTTATAAAGCTGTTTTTGGGCTTTGAGATCCTGATAAGACAAGAATTTTTTATCTTTTCCAGCATTGGGAGTGAGACCACTACCTGGCGCATAGAAAGGATCTACCTGAGATTTCATCTTGGAGTGATCCATACCCTTCATCTTAGAATGATCCATGCCCTTCATCTTGGAATGATCCATACCCTTCATGTTGGAGTGATCCATACCCTTCATGTTGGAGTGATCCATGCCCATATCAGCCATAGTTAGAAGCGGACTTTTTTTCAGTTGAGGAACTACTGCAACCATACCGTCACGAGGAGCAAGGGTTCCACGTCCAAATGCAGATCGTCCCATTGATTCAGCAAAAATTGTGTAAGCTTTATCATCTTTAGGTTGGACTATAACATCAAAAGTTTCTGCAACAGCAATACGAAATTCGTCAACTTTCACAGGCCTTACATTGTTACCGTCAGCGCTGACGACTGTCATTTTAAGACCGGGTATACGGATATCAAAATAGGTCATTGCTGAAGAGTTGATAAATCTTAGTCGAATACGTTCTCCGGGTTTGAATAAACCAGTCCAATTCTGGTTAGGCCCTTTACCGTTGATAAGAGGTGTAAACCCCTGCACATCTTCAATGTCAGCAGGCATCATACGCATATCGCCCCATGCCATACGATCATTTATTGTTGTGCCAAGTCCATTTGTTTCTGAATCACTAATAAAATCAGTTATGGTTTGTTGCTGACGATTATAATAATCAGGCATAGTCTTTAAGTTACGCATGATACGTGCTCCAGAATGAGGATGTTTATCTGTCAACTGTACAACATAGTCACGGTCATATCGAAAAGGCTCTCGCTTTTTAGATTTGATTACAATAGAGCCATAGGCCCCATCTGGCTCTTGAAATCCTGAATGACTATGAAACCAGTAAGTTCCAGATTGAACGATAGGAAATTTATATGTGAACGTTTCACCTGGCTTAATTCCATCATAACTAATCGTTGGAACTCCATCTTGCTGATAAGGTAGAATTAATCCATGCCAATGAATAGACGTCATTTCATCAAGATTATTCGTTACATTGATTGTAACATTTTCACCCTCTTCCATTCGTAAAACAGGTCCTGGAGATGCACCATTATATCCAATTCCTTGTTTTTTAAACTTTCCGGTATCAATTATTACTTTATCAACCGTTAAATTATAGACATCAGCAATAGAAGTAAATGGCATTATCACTAGGGAGAACGCAGCAACGATACAGCTGCGTCTCCTAAATTTTTTTGTGTTTATCATTAAAGTTCCTTGATTTTTTATATGTAATATATTTTTAGAGTTACTGTTATATTTAGCTCTTAAACTTAATTTTACCCATCATACCTGCGTCATAGTGACCAGGAATGTTGCAAGCAAATTCAATCTTACCTGCTTTGGAAAACTTCCATACTATTTCGCCCGACTTACCAGGTTCAAGAAGGACACTATTTGGGTCATTATGTTCCATGGTTTTACCATTACCCATATCCATTTTCATCATGTCATAGTTGATTTTATCTGCTTCCAGTACTCCATGTTCAAACATGGTCATCATTTCTTCCTGATGTGCTGTATGCATTGCAGCTGTGCCAATATTAAATTCATGGACAAATTCACCATCGTTCTTGATAATAAACCTTACTGTTTCTCCTTGCTTAACAGAGATTGATTCTGGCTCATAGTAATTATCTAGCATTTTGATTTCAATGGTTTGTATCGCTTCTGAGGCTTTTCCAGGAATGCCAATATTCTTTTTAGCACCATGCCCTCCATCATGAGAGCCAGCGGACCAAGCTTGCGAAGAGCCTAGCGTAATTGTAGCTGATGCAATAGCAATAGCTGTAATTTTAGAAAGTATGTTCACTTTATTCTCCTAAACATTTATAGTTTCAGTTGAAAGATAATTGAGTAGTAATAGTTTCAATTGACCTTTAATGAATCATACTGTAAACTCTCCACCCAGGGGAGTGTAAAGGACAAAATAATATGAATATCGGAAAAGCTGCAAAATTATCTGGATTAACTGTTAAAACAGTACGTTATTATGCCAACATTAACTTAGTTAAGCCCTATCAAGATAGGGATACGGCGTATCGCGATTACTCAGATGAAGATATTGCAAAACTTCAATTCATCGGTAAAGCAAGACAATTTAATTTTAATATTGAGGATTGTCGAGTGCTTATGTCTCTTTATGAAGACAAGAATAGATCAAGCAAAGAAGTTAAAGAACTAACACTTGAAAAAATTTCTGAAATTGATAAAAAGCTTAGTGAGTTAAAAAATCTTCGTGATCAACTAAGTTATCTTGCTAAAAATTGTCATGGCGATAATAAGCCGGATTGCCCAATATTAGATGCTTTAGCCAAGAAATCTTTAAAATTATAAAAGTTAAAAAAATTTAAATACTAAATAAACATTAATAAAATAGGAAGTTAGTAGCTTTTCTAATAGCTCGATAAGCGGGATTCTTCTTGCAACCTTTAGCAAGTATCTTGAGTAATCCTAATTGTCTTTGATTTTTATCATTTCCCATAATTTAATTCTAAATAGAACAAAGATAAACACACAAAAAATAACATCCCACCAACTACACCAACCAAACTACTAAACCCCCATCCATGCTCCATGG
>Ga0114996_10009336_pt1 | contig 10758 bp, 13 predicted proteins | sample ArcticOcean_MG_C_4_FD_87039 | JGI IMG/M metagenome (GOLD analysis project Ga0114996, IMG submission 87039) | Marine microbial communities from western Arctic Ocean - ArcticOcean_MG_CB4_134 | ecosystem: Environmental > Aquatic > Marine > Oceanic | place: Arctic Ocean: Canada Basin | collected... | reverse complement strand
TTTCTATGTTGTGACCTCTGGCGTTTGTTGCACTCGGTCGATTTAAATTTCATAATTTTCAATATATATATAATATAAACTATCTTGACTAGTTTGTCAAGATAAAAATGAAAATCACTGAGAAAGAGCGTAGGAAATTGCTCGCGCCGCCTCCATCGTCATCGGGCGATTTTTATACCAATTCCCAGTATCAGAATCGATCTCCTTGCAGATACGTGAAATCTCCTCGGGAGTTATCGGGTACTTGAACTTGATAGCAGTTGCAGCAATAGAGACCATTATCTGGTACATTTTCGAATACCAACCAGTTTCAGAAATAGATCGATATTCTACGACCATCGTCTTATTGACAAAGGGACAGTTGTGATAACTCGTCCACATAATATTTGTATTCGTCAACTGATTCTTACGATGAGACTCCAACTCCTTTCTCATATGTTCCGGAATGGAATCAAGGAAGCTGTTACGAAATCCATCAACATATTCATGTTTCTCCATCAACTCGTTTGGACATAAAAACTTTGATTTGTTCGTAAAGATGAAATTGTTAGCATCCGGATACTGGGCAGGAACGTAGTACATACGACTCAAATCTTTGGTTTGTTTGTCCCCTACAGAATTGAACTCAGAATTCAATGCAAACCAGAAGTGGCGGATCTTATCATGGGGCACTATCTCAGTAAGAGGCAGAACAATCCGAAACTTTGGTTTCTCCCGAGTGCTCGATGCAGATGAATAAGAAATGAAATAGTATTCTTCAAATAACCGCAATGCATCCTCAAATGATGTGTCATACTGATCAACATCGATTGCGGCCCATCGCTGCCATTGAACCACGTTGACATTTTTTCGGGTTGTGTTGTTCTTGTATGTGGCAGGTGATATTAGTGGACTCCCCTGACGAAACTCCCCCTTCTTTGGTTTATATCCGGGCTGTTTATGAAGAGAGTACAACAAAGTTTCAAATTTTTCAAGATCATTGAAAACCATTTTTTTATCCGTTTTAGTGTCAAAAATGGATTTGAATAATGTAAGGGAATACATGATGGATATACTATACCACAATTCCGAAAAATTGTCAACAAAATATTCCGGAAAACCTAAATCAAAGAACTACTACACCTTCTTCAATCAATCGTTTTCGATTTGCCATGTGAGCATCCTGTACATCATCTTTTGATTGACCCATATACGGAACCGCGTGACCTTCTTCAATCAGGATTTCCGTGGCCATGCGTTCCCCGACTTCGAAGTCCCCGAGTATTCTTCCAAACTTCCCCTTCATATCCTCACCTTTCTTGGAAATCTGAGTACGGAGAATAGCAGTCTTTGAAAGAAGTTCCTTCAAACGATACTTGGCCGCCAGACCGAACTTTTTTTCAACCTTGTCTCGGGTTCTACTTTCAGGAGTATCAATTCCCATTATTCGAACACGTTCTTTTTTTAGCCATGTTCCAAAACCCAAATCTATATCAACATCCACGGTATCGCCGTCGATCACTCTTACTATTTTCACTCTATAATCGTACATTTTAATATTTATACGAAAAAATCTTCAAGAGAAACGACTGGTTCAGAAGTCCAACCGATGGCAGACAGGATCATCTCAAGTGGATCAAGAAATGTTTTTTGAAACTGTGTCTTATAGTCAATATATTTCTTTAGGTCGAGCTCTGCTGGCAACAGTTCCGGAAAAGAAATCACATTCTCCTGAATGGAATTGGGGACCATGAGATAGAGAAACTTAATCTTGTCCCCGTTACGTATTGGTATATATTTTTTGTCAATACCATGTCGTTTGAGATAGTGGTTGTAAAGAAGAGATCCACGAACATGTATCGGAGTCCCCTTTCTATAAATCCTTTCGGCATCACGATAACCTGTGACATTACTGACACCTCTTGGAAAAGAAACTGCTTCGGCCGGAAGTGTGAAGAAATGTTTATGAAACATCTCAATTGCTTTCTGTGTTTTAGTTTCATCACCCGTAACAATGATCTTGAACATCTCATTCATGGCATCACGACAAACCTGTGGCGTTGAAGATTTGACCGCCTCGATGCCCATCATCTTGATCTTCGGTTTTGCATACTGAACACCTTCGTTGTTGTGGACATTCAAAATGTATCTCTTTTTTGCGGTCCAGATCCCACGATCCGCAATTGCCTCACGAGCCATCACCATACGGTTTGAATATGCATTTGTCATCTTGGCAAACTCCCCGAATGACTTTTCAAGTTCGGGTTCAATCTTTTCAGATCCAAACTTGTCCAGAAAATCAACCGGATTTTTGGGATTGAACTTTTCAATTAGTTCATTGACATCGATGTAAAGTGAGTCAGTGTCAATTGCGATAACACGATCTTTATCTTCTCCAAGAATCTTTGACAGATACTTATTTACAATCTTCTCACCCCAACGAATTACGGTTTGACCAGAGAGGGTTATAGCAGACGCGACCTGAAGATCAAAGTAACGAAAGTATTTATTTCCAAGAGCACCGTAAAGAGAGTTGAGTAGAATCTTGAGTGCAACCTGAAGAGTCTCAAGACGGGCCACATTTGACTGTGTTTGAAAATACTCCGAAGAACTCGAGTTTGAAATAATCTCAAGTTTTGTTTTCTCTTCCAACATTTCCTTCTTAATTTTAACCCGCTGGATATAAAGTTCCTCTACGATCTCAGGAATGATTCCTTTCTTGTCTCTACGAAATGTAGCACCATTGCAGGCAACGGCAAGGTTATCGTTAGGAACATTGACCTTTTCCTCCGAAAGAATTTTGTCCGGAGTGAGATCAGAAACGAAAGATTGTCGGACCAGAGTTTCGGGCGACATATTATATTGAATAATCAAATTGGGGTAGAGAGAATTTAAATCAAACGACATAACCCAGTTGTGCATACCTACCTTCGGTTCTTTTACATAACCGCCGGGATAATTCGTAGAGGTGGACTCTGTTGTTGGCATAACCGCAACCTTACTACGGGCAAGACGACGAAAAATAATGGAATCCCAGATTGCAGTTGTTCCCAGAGTATCCTGATAATTTACACCTCCGAGATAGGCCATAGTCAGAACCAAAGTAATCAAACCTAGTTTTTCTTCCATTCGTTCAATCAACTCAACATCTTTGATATTGTAGTCAACGAACATCTGATAATCCGCATCATAAAGATCACGGAGAGAACCAACTTCTGAATAATCTAACTTTTTCTCACCCAGAACTACATTGGCGATGTGATTCAAAGAATATGACTCCTGATTACCATAGGTATTGAGAGTGAACTTCTTAAACAGATCCATATAGTCAAGGTGTTGAATCCCCCTGATCTCAAAGATGGTGTGAGTCCTGCCCCTACTCATGATTTCTCTTTGATCAATCTTTTTCCAAGGGGAAAGTAGATTGGTTTTTGTCTCGCCCAGAAGGTATCGCATTCGGGCAACCATATAAGGAATATCAAAGAGTCTACTATTCCAACCTGTGATGATCTCTGGTGTATTTTCGGGATTTGCCCAGAAATCAATGAAAGATTCGAGCATTGAAGACTCATTGGTGAACTGACGATATTCAATTTCGAGATGATCTAGTTGAGACTTGGATTCATCATATCTTTTGAGACCCCACACTCTATAAATTTTATCCTTTGAACTTTTGTAGGCAATAGTAAGAATTTGATTTGTGGGATTGTGAACATCAGGAAATCCTTCGCCATACGATGTTTCAATGTCGAGAAAAGCAGTATCAACCATTTTACGACTGTAACGAATTTCATCAGGAAAAAGAGATTGAATAAACGCCGGGATGTGTCGAGTGTTTCCATAAAGTTTGAAGTCATCCACACTGTTATACATTTTCTCGTGGTTGCGTACTCCCGCCATTGATTGGAAATTAATTGGTTCCACTGGAGTGCCATCTAGGGCCTTCCATTCCGTGTTCTTGTCGGGCGAGCGAATAAAAAGTTTTGGTTGATATTTTATCCTTTTCTGGATTTTCCTACCATCCCCATCATAACCTCTATAAAGAAGAGAGTTACCAAACCTATCTACACTTGTATAAAATCCACTTGAAAGAATCATAACATAATACTACACGAAACGGTGACAATTGTCAAACAAAAAAAAGAGGCAAGAGGATTTGTGGCGGCCTCCTGCCTCTCTTTTTAACATCTTTCTAATTGAGACCCCAGTCTCAATAGTCGCAATTAATCTTGAAGAAAACTTTTCTTTGTTTTTGTTGACCCGATTTTAATAATCTTTGGTCTGTGTTCTTCAGGTATAACTCTCTCCAAACGAACACTCAGGATACCATTAACTAGATCGGCTCCTCGAATCTCGATATGTTCAGAGAGGTTAAAAGTCTTTGTGAACTTCCGATTGGATATACCACGATGGATATACCCATTTTCTTCTTTTCCTTCCTTCTTTCCTTCTATACTAAGAACGTCATCCTTGAATGTGACTTCAATGTCAGATTTATCAAATCCGGCCACGGCCAGTTCAATTTCATAATTATCATCATCAATACGGATGACATTATGCGGTGGATATCCGCTGTTATTGTTATTCGAGTTACTAGTGCGGGAACGCTCAAGTTCATCGAATATTCGTTCAAAACCGATAAAGGCAGAACGTGGCCAGTTTGTCGGCCAGTTTGTTGCTGTTGTTGTCATATCTATTTTCCTCCATTATTAGGCAGGTTTAGGTTTGTGAGACCCTTTCGGCATCTCATTCGAAACCACATCGTGTGGTTTAGAAATTCATTATCTATTTAGGATTTTTATTTTCGTTCCCTATTGAATATTTTGGTTTTAAATCCCAATCGACTTTAGCGCGATGAGAGATGATCTTTATCGATCTCAAATCTGTTTGTGGTTGAGCGTTTTCTTCATTTACGATGTTAAGTAATCCCCAATCTGAGAGAAGGGTTGTAATGGTATTTCGTCTTTCAATATCATTCTCTGTAAGACTTGCGTTTTTTCCATCTAGTAAAAAAAGTTCTTTGAAATGGACAATGAAATATCTCCCTTGTTTGTGGAGAATATGACAACTTTGAAATAGAGTATTGGGTATCTTCTTCGAAGAAACTCCTATACGAGTGAGTGTTTCCTTTATCTTAAGAAAATCATCAGGTTCGTTCAGTATCACTTCCAGCATATCTGCCGGAGTCCAATCATCTATAAAAGTATCCATATCACAAAGTTATTTATAGTATAATTACTTTTGGATTCCTCCAGTATCAGTTAATTTGCGTAACTTTTCCAATTCTTTCTCGGAAAAGAGAGAATAAACAGCTTCCGCTTTGGATCTTGAGTAATTATACCGTTTCTGAATTGTTTTTATATCGTCCCCAAGACTCCTTTTCTTTGCCCATTTTGAGAATCGTTTCTTCGGAGATACAGCATCTCTGAGAAAATCATACTGCATACGATGGGGAAGATGGGGCCGAAGATTCATTTCATTTACGAAGAGAATTGTATCATGAAAATAAGATAATCCTCTATTCACAATAAAAGGAATATAAACCTTATCTGGTGATGAAGGATCACTTGGTTCATTGGATGAATCTGCCTTACATTCTCGAAGTAGATTCTTCCCTTTACCTCCCTCATTGATCGAATTGATAAACGAGAAAACTGTTAATTCATCAGACATTTACTTCCACAGTGAGGTTGACATAACTTCTGTAAGGCAAGCAACCGTATTGATTTCCTGATCGGCTACGAAGGCCGCTCGAAATTGATATTCCCCGAGTGTCATTATAACACTTGGAATCGATTGCGGTTGAGCAAACTCATAAAGAGTATCATAGATTCTACGAAAAACAACTGATGAATCTACATCACTGTTGTTCGTCACCCAACCACGCATCTTTTTGAAGTCCTTATGCTTGAGATAACTAACAAGTTCGGCAACATTTTGATCGGACATTCCAACCAGAACATCGGCCGTGATTTCACCAGATGAACTATACCTTTGACACTCATTCAGAACCCTTCGCCAATCCGGAGCAAAACGCATAATCAGATCTGCAATAACCTTGTTGTTGAATTTGATGTTTTCGGCATCAAGGATCAATTGCAATCTTTTCATGAACTTCGCTGAAAGTTGGGCAAGTTGTTTCTTGTTCGTATTGAATTCAACAACGGTGCAACGCGAGTGGAGAGGTTCGATGATACGATTCTTGAAATTACATGTAAGAATGAATCGACAATTGTTACTAAACTCTTCGATGAACCCACGGAGGGCTGGTTGAGTTGACTGAGCATTCAGATAGTCTGCCTCATCTAAAATTACAACCTTGTAATCATTTCCCATCAACGATATCGAAGAAGCGAACTGACGTATCTTCGACCGAAGAACATCAATACCTGATTCCTCTGAAGAGTTGATCAGAAGGTATTCAAGATCCAGTTCATTACAAAGTGCTCTTGCAACTGTAGTTTTACCAAGACCGGAAGTACCCGTCAGCAGCATATTGTGCATTTCACCCGAGTCAACGATCTTTTGGAATACTCGCTTATGAGAATCGGGAAGGATACACTCCTTGATTGTTTTTGGGCGATACTTCTCGCAAAATAAGAATTCATTTTTCATAATATAGTTATATCATAATTGAAAGGAATTGTCAATCATTTATTGTTTAGAAGTTTTTGAAGATCTTACTCTAAAACAGTATTAACCCATCCATAATATAATATAATATATTTGAGAATTCCTCCAAAAAGAATGACACCTATAACGCCATTCAAAAGAATAAGAGCTCTGTCGTTCCATTTCAAAGCGACATATAACCAACCTATTAAACCCACCATTGAACATAACATGTCATATAAGTGTAAAGAAGGACTGGCCGCCCTTAGAGATGCTGCGAGAAGGATACATATACTCGCTCCCCATTTTACATACCAAGTTATGTCTTTATATGGTGTGACTTTTTCAATAGTGTGTGTTTCCATTATCTTGTTTCCGATATAGTTTTTCATTTGATTTATTTTTTTACTAGAAATTGGTTGGAGTGGGTGGAGTATAATACTACCTTTCCCACTCCAATGGAGCCACCTGTTAGATTCGAACTAACGACATCGAAATTACAAATTTCGCACTCTACCAACTGAGTTAAGGTGGCAATGGGGAAAAATTACTTTTCCCCAGTTGTATCAGAGTCGGAAGATTCATCAGGTGTCTCTTCAACACTCGTTTGATCCTCACCTTCTGGTTTTGGAGCATAGAAAGCCAAAAATGTTTCGACTTTATCGCGAACATTTCCTACGGAACTAAGTTCCTTACCTTCAAAGGCTCCTCGCCTAGATGCTACATCAATGATTCGAACAATTGCTGCGAAATCATTCAATGATACTTCTGGTTTGTTTACGGTTTCATCACTCATATTTTTCCTTGGTTTATTTGTTATTCGGGAAATTTTCCTCTTCTTCTTTTTCTTGTTTGGTCTATGTGACATAAGTAGATTTTTCTTTGTGGATGCGTTCGCACGATGCTTTGTAGTAGGCAGCATCCAACTCGCTACCTATAAATTTGCGTTTATTGATCGAGGCCATTAAACCTGTTGTTCCGCTGCCTGAGAATGGGTCAAACACTAAATCACCCTCGTCACTCCAAGATAAAATATGGTCTGCCGCTAACTTTTCAGGAAACACGGCGGGGTGATTGGATTTATTTTTACCCCTCCCTACGTCCCACACGTTGAACCGCCTACTAAACTCTGGGACTATTCTCTTCCTCCCTGTGAACTTCCTATCCTCTCTGCAAGATCGAGTTTCAACATTTAAGACTGAGCCAGCGCTTTTGTTTTTCCTATCTTTTAAGAGGTTCAAGGTCTTGGGTTTTCCTTTACTGAAGATAAACATATATTCAAAAACGTCATAATATCTCCCTGTAGTTGGAGCTTGCGGGCTTGGTTTGTTCCATATCATCGTATCATATAATTTAAAACCCGCTTCACCGAATGCCAGGGCCTGTTTAAAGCTCGTCATGGTTTCTCCACCATTCACACATTGATCTTGGCAAATCCAAACAACCACTCCGCCGTCCTTGGTAATCCTATAAAGTTCCTTTATTATATTACTCCACACTTCCTCACTCCATAAATGATTGTTCCCGTTGTAGCTACGAAGTTCTCCGTATGGTGGGGAAGTAACAGTTAAATCTACAACCCCACCTTTCAAGGATGACATAAGCTCCATGCAATCCATGTGGCGAATGTCTATGCTTAAGTTTTCTGTTTCTTCACTCACAGTTTTATTTTTCTTTTTTGTGGTCTATGTGACATAGGTAGAATTTCTTTCTAAAGCAATCCAATACTTCACTTTGTTATTTATTCCTTCCCATTGAGAGATCAATTTAGAAGAAATAGTTAAACGATAATCATCCGCTAACATCTTCAGATTGTCGATTAGAAATTGGAAATCGAATGTGTCTTTAGATTGTAATCCAGTAAGGGCAATCTTATAAACATTTGCGGTCGGATTAGATGGATCGAATACCTTACATTCAATCTCGTCAGAATCATCACTACTGATAATTGAAAGAACTGGAGCGTTCAATACGGCACTTGCCTTTCGTATATTAGATATCACTTCATATGTCAAAGTGACATTTATATCTTCTGATGGAAGTCCCACTTCTCTATCTGGAGAAGTAAGAATATTTGGATCAGAGAACCGATAGATTATACTGGAATCCCCAGAAGACATCGTAACCGAGTCCTGAGAAAATTCTAAATTTGGATCTTGAATAAGTGAGTATGCTCCAAGAAATTCATTCAGATCATAAATCCCAAAGGGTTGACTAAAAGATTCTTCCACTTCGGCCGAAGACATAATGTTCTTCTTATCTGAAATGGTTAAAATTTTATTGCCTTCTTTTACTACAAGATTACCATTAATTGTGGAGTAATTTTTTAGAAGTGTTAATGTGTTATTTGATAATTTCATATTATAACTATATACTATTTTTGTCGTTTTGTAAAGAATAAAATTCAAGTAAATACATTATGCAACAGAGAGCATGGGCATAATGATGTTCTCCACTTTCTGGATCAAGATCTTCTCCTTTTATGACCGCCCAAAGATGTCTTTGCGCTGCCGCAAAATATCGATTCACTGGATTGTCAAGTTTCTTCCAATTGTGGCGATCATATTTCTGAGCACCGTGGGTCATAACCTTTGCAATGGATTCCAATGCATTTGGCGGAATCAAAGAGTAATCTGGTTTATTGTTGTCGTATTTAATACCTTCCATTTTTACATTTTCTTTTTGTTGTTGTTGTTTTTTCCAACTATCAAGACCTTCTTGATAAGACGCATCATCATCATCTAATGCAAAATAACTTGCTCGATAATTGAGCTCACCTTTCAATTTAATCCAGTCGGCCCACTGAGAGTGGGACTCGTCCCACTTGGGTGGCAGGGGCGGCGGACCCCAGGCCACGGCCGAGATCGGCGGACCCTCCTGGCCCGGCGGACTATCTAAACTTTTTGGTAGTAATTTTTTATTCATAATTAGAAGGGACTTTCCTCGTTTTTCTGAGGTGACGCACCATCAGCTGATGGAATTGAATCGATAATTTCACCATCATCATCAATGGTGGACTCATCAATTTTAGTGTAAAGATCAAGAAATGCATCTCTAGTTTCTTCTTCAAACCGACTTATGCACATCTTAATGGAAGTCATCCGGTCTTCAAAGATTGAAAACGCCTTGATAATGTGGCAAAGTCTACGAGTCGAAACAACATCTTCAATCCCTTCGGCATCAAAAGTCTTTCTGATAACGTTTGACCATGCAACCAACTTATCGATGAATTCATCATCATTGATATCATGGTTCTTGGCGTTTGCAAAGAGAATTTTTTTCTCAGTGGCATAGGGCGGAAAGTTCTGATCAATAACCGCAACGAAACGTTCAAGAAACGCATCATCGATGATTCCAGCGGCAGTATACCGACCTTCATCAGAACCTCGTCCTTTAGTATTCGCAGTGGCGATAACATTGAATCCATCAGCAGGAGTAATAACTTGACCAGTCTTCTTCAGAAGAATGGGTTTTCCTTCAAGAACCCCCTGTAGACACATAATCTTATTAGTTGATCTGTCGATTTCATCGATAAGAAGTATGCAACCTCTTTCCATTGCCTTAACAACTGGACCCTTTTGAAAAACAGTATCACCATTAATCAACCTGAAACCACCAATCAGATCATCCTCATCAGTCTCGGGACTAATTTGAACCCGAATATATTCTCTCTTGAGAATTGCACAGGCCTGTTCAATCATCATGGTTTTTCCATTACCAGACATACCGACAACATAAGTGGGGAAGAAAAGTTTCGAATCAATAATTTTCTTGATCTTGGAGAACTCTCCCCACTTGATAAAAGTCGAATCCTTTGAAGGGATATAAATTTCATCATCGATAACCGAAGATACCGATTGGAGATTCATTGCAGTAGGATTTTCAAAATTCATAATCGGAGCAGGGGCGGCTGAAGGGGTCAGAGAGGCCTCAGGAGCGACCGTGGGGGCAGAGTTAAAGGAATACTTTCCTCTGCTCACCCTAACAATAGTATTTTGCCGAAGACTGTTGCGGAACCAATTGTAGGCATGTTTCCTGTCAAAACCAATCAGTGAAGTGATCTCAGTAAAGATTTCTTTACGAGATCAATTTCGATTCAAATCGGTGGTTTTCTTGAATTGTGATAATAGATCAGTGTTTTTCATAATATATGTATTCTTTATTCAG
>Ga0114996_10009335_pt1 | contig 10760 bp, 6 predicted proteins | sample ArcticOcean_MG_C_4_FD_87039 | JGI IMG/M metagenome (GOLD analysis project Ga0114996, IMG submission 87039) | Marine microbial communities from western Arctic Ocean - ArcticOcean_MG_CB4_134 | ecosystem: Environmental > Aquatic > Marine > Oceanic | place: Arctic Ocean: Canada Basin | collected... | reverse complement strand
GCTAGCGTCGACCCCGTCCCGCCGAGCCAACTTTGGCCTCGGGCAATTTCCCGACAGCCCCGAAGTCCGATCTCCTCGCTCTGACGCGGATTCCCGTGAGAAGCGAGGCTGCAATGTTCCTTCCGCTTCGATCGACGCCTCACTGCGCAACGACAATCGGCGAACGACGGGTCTGGTGCTCGCCAAGGGCGGTTATTTGCCGCCCGTGCAGCAGAGCATGCTCACCGCCCGATTGAGTAATGTTCAGTGCCGCAAGGTGGACGGCGAGATCTCCGCCTGGTATTCACTGCACGACGCCAAGGTGTTCGAGGAAAAGCGCTTCCAGGCGCGCGGGATGTTCGAACCCTTTGCTCGGGTTCACGTCTATGGGGGAATCGCCTACTACTCCAATCCGAGGGATTTATTTCGTTCGCGCTCGATCTTCTTTCTAGGCGGAGCCGAATATCCCACCTTCTTGGGATTGACGTTTAATGCCGACTACCTTTGGGACGCCAAGGAGCACGGAGAATGGCTGACCCTGCAGTTGACGAAACGTCACAAGCTGGGAACCATTCGGCGCGGCGCGGTGTTCACCTACCGGCACGGCCTGGGAGCCACCGGGACGCACAGCTTGCCGGGGAACACGAACACACCGAGTATCACGGGCGTCCCCAGCGTTTTTTATCGAGCCATCCTGGAGATCGACGACGGGCCGGTGACTTGGTATCTGGAAGCCAGCCCGCATTTGAGCTTCGTGAGCCGCGCGACGGGGGTCCGCAAAAAACACGTCATGCTCGCGGTGGGCATGACGCTGGATTTCCCCTAGCCTGCATTTCTCGCCACATGGCGAGACGAAGTGCGTGAGAGGCCCGTCAGTACGAGGCGCGCGCCGCTTGACGAGCGCAGGCGTACTCTCGCAGTCCGTTGAGCACGGCGAGCAAGCGCAACGAAGTAATGGCGGGCTTATTGCGTGCTTCGGCCGTCAGGTGGTCAGAAATGCAGGCTAGTTTTCGGCAAGGGTTTCGCTTCGCTCGACCCTGGGCTTTTCATCTGATGCCGCTCGGCCGCTCAACGGCTCGAACCCGCATTTCTCACCGGGCGCTGAGAAGAGCGGGCTAACCCGCACAAGCGCATCCGCACTTTACCGGCCCCCTATAATAGTGAGTCGGCTATTGTCACAATGGGTTCGAATAATCAAAGCGCGCGGGTCGTGCGGTCCGCTGTCGAAGGAGGGCGGCGGCGCCTGCTGGGGCAACTGGCTTTCCGTGATGCACTGCTGGCGGCCACGGTCGCACTGGCGGGGCCCGCGGTCTTGCTGGTGGCGGGCACCGACTACTTTCCTCTCGCCTTGCTCTGGTTATTTAGCGTTGCGGGCTTGGCCGTCGCGGCCAATCACTGGCTGCGATCGAGACCGGCTCCTTACCGAGTCGCGCAGCAGATCGATTCGAGCTGGGACAGCGATGATCAGATCTCAACCGCCTATCATTTCCTCAATCAGGATTCAGACCGGGAATCAGTCCTCAATCAGGATTCAGACCAGGAATCAGAACGGGATTCAGACCAGGTCCTGAACCAGGACCGAAACAAAGACGCTGAGAGCCAGGATTGGCAGCAGCTTCAACGCCGGCATGCCAGTGAGGTGGTGGCCTCCGGCGACCTGCGCGAGGCGCTGCCCTTCAAGCTCCCGCACATTAGTTATGCGCTCTTATCGGTCACGCTTCTGATCGCGCTGCTGTTCCTGGTTCGCTACGGAACACAGCCAACGCTGTCTCTCAAGGCTCCGCTCCCGCAGTTGATCTTGCAAGCATTACTTGGGGACAAGGCCCAACAGGAGCTGTTCATCGAAGAGAATCAGCCACGGCCCGGCGATAGTGACGATGCAGCTCCGTCACTCAATGACGAGAAGGACGCCGAACCGGAAGAATCCGGCGATCCCGAGCAGATCGACCCCATGGAATCGCTCCCCATAGCCAGCGATGTGGGCGATGAGTTTGCGATGCCCGAGGTAGAAGGCCTCTCGGCCGAGGACGAGTTCGGCGACGAACTGGCTTCCGATGAAGGCCTCGGAGACGAGGAAGGCGGCCAAGGCCCGGGCGAAACCGAAGGCGATGATCCCTCCGAGATGAACGACCCGTCATCGGAGTGGAACAAGGAATCCGAGGGCCTGATGGACAAGCTCAAAGAGGCTTTCGACAATATGATGTCGAAGCTCAATATGGATGAGCAGGCCGAGGGCAAGCCATCCGACCAAGGCGAGGAGTCGGAAAGCGAGCAAGCCTCCGACGCTCCCGGAAAGGGTCAAGAAGCGGCTGGGTCCGAAGCCGGATCCGAAGAAGGCAGCCAGTCGGAATCGGAAGGCGGCCAGGCCGACGCAGCCTCCGATCAGATCTCGATGGAAGAAGGCAGCAGCGACCCCAGCGAGCAGAAAAGTGAAACGTCGATCTCGACGGCCGGGACAGGCGAAGGCTCCAAGGAACTGCGCGAAGCCGAGCAAGCCGAGGTGATGGGCGAGCTGAACGAACTTTATCAGCAGCGCGCCGAGGACATCACCGGCGAGTTCATGATCGAGACCGAGTCAGCCGACCAGACCGCGCACACGCCCTACGCCGCGCGGCAGAGCGGCCACCTCGACCGCGGCGCGGCCTTGAGCCGCGATGAGATCCCAATAGCGTACCGCGCCTACATTAAGGAATACTTTAAACAAGTTCGACAAGAGACTGAAAAGTAATGGTATCCTCCGAAACTTCTCTAGAACAAATCACCGCTCAAATACAGCAGGTACGTGACGAGATCGGCAAGATCATTGTCGGTCAAGGCGATGTCGTCGAAGGCGTGCTGATCGCACTCATCGCCGGGGGGCACGTGCTGCTCGAAGGCGTACCTGGGCTCGGCAAGACCACACTGCTGCGGACCCTGGGCGGCGCTCTTCATCTGGATTACTCGCGCATCCAATTCACCCCAGACCTGATGCCCGCCGACATCATCGGAAGCATGATTCTCGAAGCGGACTCGATCGGCTCGAAGCGTTTGCGTTTCGAGCCCGGCCCGATCTTTGCTCATCTGGTGCTCGCCGACGAAATCAACCGTGCTACTCCCAGGACGCAATCGGCGTTGCTGGAAGCGATGCAGGAGAGAACGATAACCAGCGGCACGACAACCTATCCGCTGGAGGACCCTTTCCTGGTGATGGCGACGCAAAATCCCCTCGAAATGGAAGGGACGTATCCGTTGCCCGAAGCCCAGCTCGACCGCTTTTTGATGAAGATCGTCGTCGACTATCCGACCAAGAGCGAACTGGAGACGATTGTCGAGCGCACAATGAATTTCGAGCAGCCGTCGATCGAGCAGGTCGTCAACCGCGACCAGATCCTCGACATACGGCGGGCGGCGCATGAAGTTCTGGTGGCTCCTCACGTCCAAGATTTTGCGATCCGGCTGATCCTCGCCACCCAACCCCAGCAAGCGGACGCCCACGAGCTGGCGAAGAAATACATTCGCTACGGCAGCTCGCCACGAGGCGCCCAAGCGCTGTTGCAGTCCGGCCGTGTGCGCGCTCTGATGAGAGGACGGCTGAACGTGAGCACCGGCGACATCCGGGCCTTGGCGCTGTCGGCGCTGCGGCACCGCATCATCCTCAATTTCGACGCCCACGCCGAGGGGCAGACGGCCGATCAGGTTCTCACCCCGATCCTCGATTCCCTGCCCGACGGCGAGTAGTCCGGGGTAGCCGTCATCCCAACCCGCAGCAACAGAGGCGTGGACGGAAGTCCACGCTGGCACGTTGAAAACTGGCCCGAAACGCCGTGCTAGGACACCTCCAAAACAGACCACGGTAAAGTTGACAAGACACGCGTACGTACTTCAGAGTAGAGGCGTTGAAATGCAACGCTCGGACTTTGCGTTTCTAGGAAATAAAGGGGGGTTTTCAAACAATGGCTAGATCAATGAATCGGAAGGGGTGTGTTTCATTTCTCGCGCTCTTGATGAGCCTGACAATGGTGCTGACCATTGGGGTCGGAATCGCCCAGCAGGGAGGCGGGACGATTTCCGGTTCCGTGACCGATTCGCAGGGCGCGGCGATCTCAGGTGCAAGCGTCGAAGTAAAGAACGTCGGAACGAATTCAACATTCTCGGCCGTGACGAACACAAGCGGGTTCTATACCGCCCCGGGTATGGCGGTCGGCGAATACGAAGTCGAGGTGCAATTCGAAGGATTCAAACGCTCGGTTCGGAGCGGAATTACCCTTCAAGTCAACCAGACGGCCCGCATCGACATCGTGCTTGAGATCGGCGAGGTCGTCGAGACGATCGAAGTCGTTGGCGAGGCTCCGCTGGTTCAAACGGACACGTCAACATTAGGCGAAGTGATCGAGCGGAAACGCGTGAGCGATTTGCCGATCAACGGCCGCAGCGCGTTGGCGCTCACGCTGCTGACATCCGGCGTTATCTCGAACGCGGGTCCGACCAACTCGGGCTTCGGCGACCGGGGTATCCAGCTTTCGTCGTTGTCGATCAACGGCAGCCCCAACTCGATGAACGCCCAGATGCTGGACGGAAATAACAATATTCTCAGCTACGTCGGCGAAGTCGGCGTGCCTCCCGCCGTCGATGCGGTGGAAGAGTTCAAGGTGCAGAGCGGCACGATGTCGTCGGAGTTCGGCTACACGGCCGGCGGCGCGATCAACCTCGTGACGCGTTCGGGAACGAATCAGATCCACGGCACGGTGTACGAGTTCCTGCGCAACGACAAGTTTGACGCGCGCAACACGTTTGCCCCTACGAAGCTGCCGCTCCGCTACAACCAGTTCGGCGCCTCGGTTGGCGGCCCGTTCATCAAGAATCGCACGTTTGGCTTCTTCAACTGGGAAGAATATCGTCTGCGGCGCAGCCAGCCGCGTATCCGCAGCGTGCCGATCCCGCAATTTTTGCAAGGTGACTTCAGCCAGTTGCGGACGGCCTCGGGCGCCCCGGTCGGGCTGTTCGATCCCTCCACGACGCGGCCGAACCCTGATGGCGGCGGGCTGGTTCGCGACCCCTACGTCAACAATCAAGTACCGCAGTCGCGCTTCGATCCGGTGGTGCAAAACGTTCTGGGCTGGTACCCGGCTCCGAACCGGGCGCCCTCGAACTCAAACACCTTCAGCAACAATTTCCAAGACGCCCAGGCGCGCAATGTCGGCTGGTCGCAGTGGAACACGAAGATCGACCACCGTTTCTCGGACAGCAACTCACTGTTCGGCCGCTACTCGCAAGCTCGCCATCGGGCAACGACGTCTTCACCAACCCCAACGTCGGACGCAATCGTAACGACGATCAGACCAACCTCAACTTCGTGATTTCGGACACGCATACGTTCTCGCCTACGCTGATCAACAATCTCCGCGTCGGTTTTAGCAGGCAACTGTTCACATTCATCACGGTCGGCGCCGAGCAGGGTATCGCGCAGCAAATCGGGCTGCCCTCGAGCGTGCCGCCCGACCAAGTCCCCGACCTCAACGTGCGGCCCTATCCCCGCATCGGCGGCGGAGCGCTCGGCAAGCGCAGCTCGCTGAACTGGGACATCCAGAACCTGGTAACCAAGATCAGCGGCAATCACACGCTGAAGTTTGGCGTGAATGCCCGAGACCTTTACGGCGGCAACCGGCAAGGGGGCGCGCTCTCGGGCTTCTTCCAGTTCCAGAGACTAACAGAGGATCCGCAGAGCCCGGCGGGTACCGGAGCCGACTTTGCGCAATTCCTCACGGGCGACGTGAGCACAGCCGGGATCGACCGCATCTTGGGCAACTCCTGGCACGGATTCAATTGGTCCGCGTTTGTGCAAGACGACTGGAAAGTCAGCTCGCGGTTCACGTTGAACCTAGGCCTGCGCTGGGATTTCCAGCAGAAGCCCGTCGAGCGCTACGACGGTCAGATCAATTTTGATCCAAACTGCACCGAGCCTTCCACGGGGTTGCAGGGATGCACTGTATTCGCGGGAGTCGACGGCCAGCCTCGCTCTTTCATCGACGAAGATCACAACGACTTTGGGCCGCGCTTCGGTTTCGCGTATGACCTGACCGGAAAAGGAACCACCGTCCTTCGGGGCGGCTACGGTATCTACTACGCCTCGATCTTCTTCAGGCGCTGGACCGGCGACATCAATCTATTCTCGCGCAGCAGGACGAGCTACACAACATCCACGCCAGGCGAGGCCGCGTTCCGATTCTCCGACGGTTTTCCGTTCCCGTTCACCGAGTCTCCCGGGGCCTCGGCGGGACCGGGCGCAAGGCTGGGGCAAAGCGTCAATCTGCGTGAGACAGACCCCACGACTCCGTTGACACAACAGTGGAACATGTCGATCCAGCACGAGGTCGGAGACTGGTTCTTCGATGCCACCTATGCGGGCAACAAGGGCAACCATTTCTCGTCCAATGGCTACGATCTGAACCAGGTCGACCCGGCGCTGCGCGCGCAACTGGGGCAGTCGCTCAACGACCGTGTGCCGAACCCCAACGCGGGGCTCGTCCCCGGCGGGCTCGGCGGCGCGACTATCACCCGCGAGCAGTCGCTCAGGGCCTTCCCGCACTTTAGCGCGGTGAACGTCTTTAACCCCCGTCTGGGCAACTATATTTCGCATCAGCTTCAGTTCAACATCAAGCGGCGGTTAAAGGATGGCCTGCTCGTCCACTTTGCATTCACCGGCGGCAAAAAGATGAGCGACTCAACACAGGTGCCGGTTGACTTCGGCGCGGTCGAGCAAACGAACGTAAACAGCTTCCAGAACGGCCTTTTTGACCGTCAGGCCCAGAAGTCGATCGATCCGACAGACGTCTCGCAACGCGGCGTGCTGAGCTTGCTGTATGAGCTACCGTTCGGCCGCGGCAAGACCGGGGCCACGGGCAAACTTCTGCGCGGCTGGCAGATCAATTCCATCGGCGTCATGCAGACCGGGTTGCCTCTGGTTATCAGCGGTGCGTCGAACTTCCAGGCGAATCGGCCCAACTCGACCGGGCAGAGCGCGAAGCTCAGCAATCCGACCGCGGAGCGCTGGTTCGATACCGGGGCGTTTGTCAATCCGCCGGACTTCACTTTTGGCACTATCGGCCGCGCCTTGCCGGACGTGCGCGCGCCCGGCACGGTGAACTTCGATCTCTCGCTGTTCAAGGACACGTTTGTGACCGAAAGCGTGAACGTCCAGTTCCGCGCGGAAGCGTTCAACTTCTTGAATCACGTGAACCTGGGGGGGCGCTCGAATGCACCCAACACGGCATTTCGAGCGGGAGCCGACGGGTTCAACTCCTCGGCGACCTTCGGCACGATCACCACGGCCCGCGATGCGAGAGTGATTCAATTCGCCCTGAAGGTGATCTTCTAGCGAACCAGCGACTGAACCGCCGGTTCTTCTTCGGCTTGGTGGCGGCTGCTAGGCGGCCGTCCCGCCGAGGGGCTCCGAGTTTTTGTTCACTCCGGGTTGCCCTGTCTGGGCAGTTTGCACACTTGACCCCGCGCTTACGCGCGGGGCCTGGAGTGTCTACATTTCGCGGGCGACCCGGCAGGGACTCTACAACGATAGCCCACGGCTTCAGCCGTGGGGAATGGTTAAGACAAAGCCGAGCCCTGGAAGGGCGGTACAAAGCCGCGGCCAGAGATAGGTCTCGTCGTACTCAATTTCGTGCTTCTGCCAATTCAATCTTCGGTCGTCGTCGAGAATGGGCCGCTGATCTTTCGTCGAAAGAAGACATGAATCAGCAGGGCAGCGAGGCGGTACGGCATGGTTGTATCGCCCTTTTCAGGGCTTATCGCAATGGAACCCGGTAACCCACGGCTGAAGCCGTGGGCTATTGCTGTTTCGTCCCTGACGGGACGCCGCGGGCGCTTCTTTTGTCCTGTCGCGGTTCGCCCCGGCCCCGACCAAGCCCCGGCCCGCGGGCGACACGGCAGAGTCCTATAACGATAGCCCACGGCTTCAGGGAAGCGTGCCGGGGCAGTTTGCACACTTGACCCCGCGCTTACGCGCGGGGCTCTGAGTGTCGGATTGGTCCCGGATCGGTCTCGCCCGCCATGGGCTGCTAGAAGTTCTTCAGCCAGACGTTGCGAATCTCGAGTTTCATGGGCGGGCCGACATGAAGCTGGATGCCCAGCAGGCCCTGCATCATGCGCTTCTCCACGTCATCGTCAATCACGACACTCATCACTTGACCGTTGAGAACTTGGGTCAGCACGTTGCCGCGCGCCGCGATGCGAAGCTTGTTCCAGCCGGTGTTGATTTTTGATTTCAAAGCGTCGCCGTCTCCGATCTGTCCCTGGATGACGGCCTTCGTGCCTGGAGCCAGGCGCGTGAGCTGCCCTCGCAGGGCGAGGAAGCCCCGTCCCCGCTCCTCATAGACTTGACCCGTGAAACGGTTGTCGATGTCGATGTCCGCCTGGTACCCCTTGAGGACCCATTTGCCGACGTCAGGCAGCTCGACGCTGCGGTACTGAATGCCGCTGTTGGTGCTGTTGATACGATATTCCAAGCGAAGCTCGAAGTCCGCCGGGTGGCCGCCTCTCCAGATCAGAAAGGTGTTCACCTTGACCGCTTTCTCGGCCGTACTCTCGCCGACGATGGAGCCGCCTTCGACCCGCCAGAAATCGGGATCTCCATCCCATCCTTCCAGCGTCTTGCCGTCGAAGATAGCCTGGAAGCCCGTGGTGTCGGCGGATATGGGGTCTGGCATGCTGGCCATGAAAGCAGCCCGGCGGGCACTCTTGTCAACCGGCTGCTGCTGCGCCGCCGACGGATAGACCCAGGCGCAAACGGCGAGCAGGCCCGTGGCGGCGACGAACGTTTTCTCCCAAGGACGCAATCGAGTTAATCGAAAATTCATCTTTTCCTCTCGTGTGGAACCTGTCTCTATCTTGGATGGCGGATGCCTGCCAGCCCACAGTAAAGCACAACATTCAGTCAGGGCAAAGTGACCGGGTCAAGCCAGCAGCTCTTTCACCACTTTACCCTTACCGTCTTTGGTTACATAGAACGGACGCTGCTCGATGATGGCCCGATGATCGGGCGCAATGCCCATGGCGCGATACAGAGTGGCGTGCAAGTCCGTGATGCCGATGTGGCCTTCAACGGTAGAACAGGGGCGTTCATCCGCGGTCTTGCCGTAGACGAAGCCGCGCTTGAAGCCGCCGCCGAAAAGCAGGACACTCGAAGCCTCGGTGAAATGGCGGTGCATGCCGTAGTGTTTGAGCTCTTCAATGACGTCGGGCTGTTTGACCTGGTCCTTGACGGTTTGGCCGGGCCTGCCCTCGGTGATCATGTCGCGCCCGAATTCGCTGGCCAAGACGACGACGGTTCTATCGAGCAGTCCGCGCTCTTCGAGGTCGAGAATCAGTTGAGATACGGGACCGTCGATCGTGGCCTTCATGCCGCGGGCACGGGTGTGGCCGTTCTCGTGGCTGTCCCAGTAACGGAACGGAACATACTCGGTGGTGACTTCGATGAAGCGCGCGCCGGCTTCGGTCAGGCGGCGCGCCAACAGACAGCCGGATCCGAAGCGGCTGTCGCCGTACTTGGCGCGACTAGCCTCGGGTTCAAGCGAAAGATCGAAGGCTTTCGCGGCCGGAGAACTCAGCAGGCGGTTGGCCTGGTCATACGATCGCAACATGGACTCGCGGTGGTAGCTGGATCCGTGCCGCGCCAGCGGACTCATCTCGGCTAGTTTGCGGAAATGTTCCCAGCGGGCCACCGCGCGATCCGCTGAAACACCGCCGGGAGGGCGCACGCTTGCAGCGGCGGCGTGCGGATCGGCAATGAAGAACGGCCCATGCTCGCTACCCAGGAATCCAGCCGTGTGAAAGGCCTTCAAGGAATCGCTTTCGGCGCCGATCTCAAGGTTCTGACCGACATCGATGAACGCGGGCATATCAGGGTTGTTGGGCCCCCGCGCGCTGGCGATCCAGGCGCCGATATGCGGCGCCGCGACCGAGAGAGGGGGCGCATAGCCGGTGTGCCAGTGAAACTGGTGCCGCGCATGCAAGATGAAACCGAGGTCGCCGGCGCGGTAGCCTCGCACGAGGGTTCCTCGGTCCATTACCTGAGCGATCCGCTCCAGACCTTGCGAAAGTTGCAGGCCGTCGACCACCGTGTCGATCGCCGGGAAGGTGCTGAGCACGCGCTTGGATTCGAGTCCTTTTTCGAAAGGCGTGTAGGCCTTGGGGTCGAAGGTGTCGGTCTGCGCCATGCCTCCGGCCATCCACAGCAGGATGATCGTGTCGGCCGAGGCTTCGGGTCGCTCCGCGCCATGAACTAGATTGGGCGCGGCGCCGCCCAGGGCGGCCATCGCACCGGCGGAGGATTGCAAAAAGTTCCGCCGGCTGATTCCTTGGAAGAGTTCTTTCGCTGGGTTCTCGGACATGATCGCCTACTTATCGGATGACTTGGAATTCCGGTAACAGCACCAGACTCCACAGCAAATCGGCCAAACCTTCGATGGGAATGACGCCGGTCTCGGCCGCTAGCAGCTTCAGCGCCGTCAGCCGCTCTTCGGGTTCGGGCGCCCGTCCAAGCACGTGAAGATACAATCGCCCGACCGCCGCTTCCGGCTCTTCCGGCAACGGCGACGGTGCGTAGGAAATCGGCGAGGGGCCGCGCGGTGTCACGAGCCGTTCGAGATCCGGCTCCTCGCCGAAGATGAAAAACCGCACGCGCGGATTGATTTCACTGATTTTTGTGTTTTCATCGACGCCAGCTTTGCCGCGAAATCTCAATGCCCCTTGGGTCGAAATCGAGAACTGCATCGGAATCGGGCCGGCGATAG
>Ga0114996_10009334_pt1 | contig 10760 bp, 16 predicted proteins | sample ArcticOcean_MG_C_4_FD_87039 | JGI IMG/M metagenome (GOLD analysis project Ga0114996, IMG submission 87039) | Marine microbial communities from western Arctic Ocean - ArcticOcean_MG_CB4_134 | ecosystem: Environmental > Aquatic > Marine > Oceanic | place: Arctic Ocean: Canada Basin | collected... | reverse complement strand
CGCGATCAAGGTAACTTAACCACGTACCCCGTTCCTTCGCGCGTTGATAGGCCGCCTGTCTGAGTGCAATCCACTCCTCCATGTCGTCTTCTTTACGGAACGGTGGGGGTTTGGCCGTATACAGGAGCAGTCCCACTATTAAGGAGACGATAATCTGGGCCCATACGACTGTCCGTGCCCACAGTAAGAGCAGGGCCTCCACAGCAACTGCGGCGGGCACCAGTGACGTTATTCCGGTGCCATGTCGGGTGACGTCGACATTATAGTACGATAACAGTAGTATTACCGTTGCTAGCGTGCACAATACTATGATAGCCGTGCTGTGGGAGGCATCGCGGACTAGGATGGTACCGAGCACCACGAGGGCCATGATGCTCGTTAGCAGTTTTCGCGTGTGATTGAACACATGGTCAGCGAATGTTTGCGGATCGTCATTCATTCTTTTTGGGCATTAGGCGTTTTATAGTGCGGTGTATGCATGTGTTCCATGTAGTACGAAGTCAGGTAGCGTCATGTCACCGTTAAGCAGTTTGTCGATTATACCCGGTAGGACCGTAACCGCGAACTGCGAGATCGTAGAGCTGCACGTGCCACCTGTGTCCAGCGTGTACTGCAGGAAATCGGGCTCATGCGCCATGGCAGCCATGACGAGTGCGCGGTGTATCAGTGGCGTGCGGTCGTTATCATCCTTGAGGTGCTCGACTAGCATATTTACCGCCGGATGCGCACTGTTCTCCAGTATTAACTTGGCGATGCCGTGCGCCAGTTTTTTGCGCTCCTCACACTCGGCATCGGTGAATATACGATACACCAGGTCGCTGCGGCGCTCGCTCTCACCTGCATCATGCAGTATTGTCCTCAGTGACGTCATCGAGTCGCACATCCGTTATGTTCAATTGTGCCTTGGAGAGGGGACCAATGTGGTTTACCGCGATCGCTAGGCGCACGGCAATGCGATCGCCGACCCTGGGGCTGCGGTCCGTAACTTTGTAGCTGTTGTCGATGCATATGTACGGTCCGCAATGCGTAATCGTACCATGTGTCTCAGCAGTGCTTCGCATTACATCTTCCGGCAGTCCGCTCGTCCAGCGCGCGATTGCATTCGCTTGCGCATCGTCTATGCGAATGGTGACAAAGTCGCTGGTGGATTCCGTAACGACGGCCTGCCCCTGTAGTACAGCGGATGGTGCCACCGCGACTTGTTTCTTGCTCTTGGGTGTGGTACGCCACTCTATGGGGTCTCCGATCATTTGGCTGGGATGGTTCCACAGCGCGTACCTAGCTTTCTGATATGGGGACGTCATAGCTGTAATATATCACCTTGAAGACTTCTGGCACTGTCCATAAACGTATCGCACTGCGATTGTATCACGTCATATGAAGACTGTGGATGAGATCGAGCTGCTATAGCGTCGCTATCATCTATGATACCGGCATGCAGCAGCGCATATGCAACTAGTTCGCTGCAATACCATGGCATGCGTCTGGTGGACAAGTTGCGCACGCGGTACCCGTGACCTATGTTGCACCCCCCTGGCAGAAAGAATCCTGGGTAGTTGAACCCCGCGCCCTTTTGCCGTTCGCAGAACGACTTAGCAAGGCACACCTGCCGCGCTGTCGCTGGTATGGAGTGGAACGTCCAGTCGGCGCGCCTGAACGTCTTGGGATACATAAACATCTGCCCGCCATAGTGAATTCCGGCCGACAATCCGGTATCCCTGTTGCGCGTATCGGGAAAATACAGCTCAACATGCACGACAGGATCACGGCCATCTGTAGTCTTCGGCGCCAATAGTGCTGCCATACGATTGAGGATGTGGTCTTCCAATAGAGCGGATGAAGACCGCAGGTAGCAGACGATGATCTGCTGCTCGGCTCCGCTTTGCATTCCACGTAATGATTTCAGATATTTATAGCATCCGTGTTACGATGGCCGACGTATCTTATTTCGGCCAGCGACAGCCGGTGTCACGAATAGAATCGCTGCTCGCGACGGTCGAGCAAACGTGCCGCGTGTACGATAAGCGCATTACGAAGTGTGTGTGGCTGCTAGTCGTATTGATAGTATGGTGTATCGTTGCTAATTCCATAGTGCGTGTCGACGACATAACGTACAGCGGTGCCATGGCCTCCGGTGACGTGATGATGATGCCATCGGGCTCCCGTCTGGAAGCACGAGTCTTGTATCGTGTATTTGGCGTCATGACCACACAATGTAATACCGCGAACTTGGATGTCGTGATAGGCCCCCAGATACACGTGAACGGCAAGCCGTATTTGCGGCGTGTGATGCGTATTTGCGGCACCGGTATGGATCTGGTCAATCCATACGTGGCCGTGTCGGGTCGCAGTGTCGGTACTTGCGTGGATGAGTACAATGGTGTTACGAAACGCATACCGCGCAACTTCCCCGTCACGGTACACTCGGACAACCGTTCACCATCTAGCTTTATGGATATTGAGCAGGTATGCACGCTCATGCAGGCTCTCGATATGTTGGATGGTAAATGGTGAGTATAGTAGTTGTAGGTCCTTCGATGTCCGGCAAGACGACGGTGTGTTCCATGCTGGCTGGTATGTACATGGAGGATCCGCATGGATTTAACGTTACCTGTAGCTGTAGCTACTTGACAGTAGTTTCCAGTGGCACCGAATGGCACGTCTGGGACACACCGGGCCTGGAGTCCCCGGCAGATATCGAACGCGGGTGGGCCGGGGAAGACGTTCTGGCCGAGGCGGACGTGGTGGTGGTGTGCCACGATGGCCGCCATACCAGTCCCATGCATCTGGTCGATGCGTGCGGGCGCGATCGGTGTGTCATTGCTCTGACTAGAGGACCAGCGGCGGCGGTCGACATAGCTTACGCGCTGGACTATTTGCGGTCGCCGTGCAGCAACGGCTCGCTAGTACCCCGTGCGAGCGGGTCCGCGCAGCTGCTGATGTGCATTAAGCAGCTGTCAATGTAGCGTCAGCCAAAGTGCCGCCGATGGCCGCATGCGCTGCACACCACAAACGCAGTCATACCCTCGTCGGCTGACCGCGTTTGCAGCATTTCAATCGTGGCGGATTTAGTTCGACAGTGTTTGCATAGCAGCCCACCACTTTTCACACTACAGGCGTGGTATATGTACTCGTCCGGGTCGCTGCTGTACGTATGGTACAGATCGGCCTCTTTCTTTGCACCGTGAACGTCGCGGCAGATATCTCTAGCTTGCTGCATTGAACTATTAAAGTCTGGTCATAATTTTCTGATAATGCTGACGTCGGCGCTGCGACGTCTGGATGAATCCGCGAATCGGGGTGACCACGTTTACGCGCTTGAGACTCGCGCCGGTATGCGAAAGTACACGGTTATGACACCGGAAGCGGCATGGCAGCGCACGTGCAAGCAGGCTCCCGCCCACTTATACGAGGTTTTGTCCGGCCCATGCAATGTGTATCTCGATATCGAATGGGTGGTCGCTCATGCACCCGGTATGGCGAGCGAGCAAGCCCTCGTGCAAGACGCCGTTCGGCACGTGTGCAGCCGTTTGCAGGCGCTGTACGGTGAGACTAGCCCACTGGTAACGTCGGTAAGCGCGTCGGGCAACTGTGGATCAGGATACAAGTGCTCATGGCATGTGCACATAGCATGCGACACGGTTTGCTGGCTGAACGCCATGGCCGTGGGCCAGTTTGTGCGCGCAACCTGCAAGGACATTAGCATCGTCGATAAGGTTCCGTATGCGGGTAGCGGGCAGAACTGGCGATGCGTGGGCAGTGCCAAGTATGCTGAGCCATCCCGCAAGTTTCGACCCATCGACGAACAGACCTTCATGCACTGCACCGTGCAGCAGCCAGTGGGTGATCGTCGCATTATCTATCCCGATGTGGCCGTGCCGGACTGCCAGGCACCGCCAGTGCCTGAGTACATACGCGATCTTGCACGCACACTGGACGAGCGGTCGGAGCCTCTGATGTGCAGTGAAACGTATTGCATCGTTCCTTTCCGTGAACGGCAGTATTGTGAGCATGTTGCGCGATACCATCGTAGCAACCACCAGTACGCCGTGATCAACGCCGCCACGCTATTGTGGAAGATGAAGTGCCATGCCTGCGCGGATGCCGTCGGTATATGGAGGCCGTTTGCGGATACTTCTGCCGTTCTGGCGGCCTTTAGACAGCAGCAGGATGCGCTGCCGTACACCGCGAATGCGATGCCGCCCGCGACGCGAGTGGCCGGTGACGTCTCCGGCAGTCTATTGGATATACGTCCCATAGGCCCACCTCCGCCCGGTAGCTGCTCGGCGGTGCGATGCCGAGATGGTGTGTACATATGGCACAAATAGCTGTGGAAATGTCAGCTCGGCCACATGTCCATGAAGCGGATCACCGATGGATGACGTGGTTGCGCAGCTGCAGCAAACGCATCGGATCCTCCGGAAAGTCATTGTACGAGGAGTATTCCGAAGCTGATGTTAGCGCGTGGCATACCAGCGTGTCTGCGCTAAAGAGTGAAGTCTGCCCGGGCTGGCAATTCTGCCGTGGACCAACTTCACTGTCGTCCGCGGACATTGCCAGCGCACGGCATCGTTACTTGGACATGTACCCCTTGACGTACGAAGAGAAAGACTCGACGCTGTATGTGGATACTTTATTGGAGGTAGATGCGCGGCAGATTGCGCTTCGGCAGAGTGTAGATGGCCCGCATGCATGTGCCGGGTGCCGTGAGCGCGACCGTACAATCGCTGTTCTCCGGGCCGCGCTGTCTTCATCGGACGAACCGGCCGAATCACAGGTGGACCAGATGATGGTGAGCGCCATATTTCGACGATACTTCATGCTGGATGGTTCGTCGAGCGTATCGCGCACCGAGGTACGTGAGACCATAGAACGCGCGATGCAACGGGAGATCGGCCTCGACGAAATGCTGCCTAGCACCAGCCCGGTGTGGAGCGCGTTCATGCGGAACACTCTTGGCATCAGCGGGGCAAGCAAGGGGCCTATCCGTTGCCGCTTGAGGTCGCATCCGATAGATCGTCAGGACGAACTTTAGCGAGCAGCGAAAGCAAATTTTCGGTGCTCTGCCCCACGATGGTATCGTATACGGGTGGGCTGACCAGTTCTTTCAGCATGCCCAGTGCCCGTCCTCGTGTACAAATGCCTGGGTCAGAGCGGATATTGCCTTCGCGAGAGCGTTTCATAAGGTTGTATGCTAATCAACGCACCTGAGGATATCCACGGGCCTATTCTCGTCATGGATCTGGAGTGGGTGGGCGATACCAAGGTACCGTATCGCACCCACATATATGACTTGGCGTGCCAGAACATTGCTACGGGCGAGAGGTACTCCAGCAGCATGGCCGTCATGGCTGCTGGCGAATGCCCGCGCGAACATTCGGACCCTGCTTCCGTCTACCGCGCGTGGCTGAATTGGTTGGAAGTGCAAAAGGGCGACCTCGAGGCAGTATACATAATCGCTCACAATGGCATACGCTACGATGCCCCGGTGTTGCTGCACGGCATGCGGAAGTATGGTGTACCAGTCCCTGGCTACATCAAGATTATGGACAGTCTTCACCATCTGAGGTACCACATGCGTCACCTGGAGACGAAGCCATTGGGCTATGACATTGACAGCCTCTGCGTATACTGTGGCGTGCCGTCGGATCCTGATAATCGCCATACGGCGGCGTACGACGTGCAGCTACTATGTGAGATACTTCTGAGTCTGAACAGCACGTGTGGATTACCGATCATCAGTGGTGTGGCGCATGGTCTGGATACGCTAAGTACCATGCTGGTCCATGGCATTGGGCCGGTGGTATACTGTTCCCTTCCTACTATGTGCCTGCAGACTATGTGTATGGATATTATCCGTGGCTATGGCGACCTGTCGCCTGATTCGTGCATGAGCTATCTGGAGTCCATCAAGCTGAAGGAGCGCGTGCCTTTGTGCCGACTGGACGTCATAGCGGACAACGTACACGAAGCCGCAAAACGGCACCTGCAGTATTTAGAATAAGGCGACTCGCTTTGATGATCGCGAGAGTAGTGGGCATATGCATGTTGGTTGCGTTCCTCGTGAGCAAGACGCACAGTTTCTGGATCCATTGGCATCTGCATAGCCTGACATGGCACGCGGCCGACATGCTGCTCCAAAGCGAGGTATGCACGAAATCCTACCTGCGTATGAAACTGCGACAGTTTGACAACTGTGACGCGGCTGAAGCAACCGCGGCCTTGGGTCCGTTCTATAGGGCCATATATAGTGTCGCGGAGGAGATACACATATGCGGAGAGAGTCGCTGTGCTATTCTGTACATGGATATCACCGATCGACTCGTATACATACTTCCGCTTACCTTCGTGCTGATGATTGTTCTAATGCTTAAGTTCGGGCTGGATTATCGCTACCAAGCTGCCAAGGCTCAGTACGGGCAATATACCCTGCCTCAGCAGTGTAATAAAAAGTTCATGTAGTTTGAAATGCCTATAAGCGGCTAGCGCGGCAATTTGAAAGACGTATCGCACGCAAAGATGGATATCCGTATGAGAGCTCGTGTTTACGATCGAGGAGGCCCGCGGGTGTTGCACTTTACCATGCATGTCCCCGAACCGGCATTGCTGGATGGATTTATGCCAGACATAACCCCGGAAGAGCTTGAAGAGGTACTGAACGCGTCGCTACGGGAGGACATGCAATTGTCCGCAGTGCCGGAGATGCCGCTGGTGGAGCTGGACGGCATAGCTCCACGGACGCGCTACAGCAGGAAGATTGGCACCGGTTGCCATGGTTGTTCCGCATGCAGTATCTGCCTGGATGAATTCACAATGCGTACACGACGCTACGTGCGGCGGCTGCCGTGTGGCCACGTGTTTTGCAGCCCGTGCATATGCAAGTGGGTGACGACGCACAGCGCGTCTTGTCCCACGTGTCGAAAGCCGCTGTACGTCCAGGTCGGTACAATAGTTTGAACTTGAATGTCTACTGTCACGACGTCCTTGGTATTACGCAACTATGGTAAAAGCAACAGCTGGGACACCGTAGCGAGTACGGTGAGCAACCTGTCGTACGTGGTGTTCCCGATGTTCATCATGCCGCATACCACATGGGAACCCCGGGACTGGGTTCTAGCGGTGTGCACGACCGCGCTCGCCGTGGGCTCGACGGGGTTTCACTGCTTGCGCGTGAAGCGGCGGGCACAGATGGACGGGGCTTCTGCCTCACCCGAGATAGAGACCTATAGCCCCCCCGTCCCCAGTGATTCTACTATTCACAGCTTGTATCACCAGCTGGAGAATGCATCTACCACTCTGATAACCGTGGCACTGTTTACTGCCCTCGTAGGAGGTAGTCGGCTGAAGTACATGATACCCATACCCCTGGCAGTGTTGGCACTGCAGTATTGGGCAAGTAGTGAGTGGAAAGAGCACCCAAGGCGTATGATGTGGCTGGACGGATTAAGTGTCATTCCGTTAACAATAGGACTCGCTCTGACCCGCGATGAGCAGCATTGGCCGCTGCTGTGGCCCGGCTTAATCTGCATATACGTTCTTGGCATTGGCGCATGGTTACGTGGTAGCCGATGCTATGGCGAAGGTCATGCGATTTGGCATGTACTTACCGGTCTGGGGATTTCTCTCATATGGCGATCGATGCACTCGTCGCATGAGGTTTATTAAAATGCTGGATGTCGCCATAGATCGTGGCAACATCACGCGTAGGCAAGAAGGTTTGGTTGTTCCCCGTGGTATCGATATGCGGCTGGTATTACCATGCTGCAGGACATCTAATTACCGATCGTTTCAGCGTGCTATGGCACGCAGCGGATACAGGTACTGTCGTAGCAGGGGTATATGGTGCAAGCGAGTCACTAGCCCGGATTCGAGTAGTTTGGCGCGGCACGGCCATCTCTTGCGAAGCGGGTGTTGTCGTCGATCGCAACGGCCCGTGACTCTTGTGCCAGAATAAAGCTTCTCATTTGATGTTCCTGATCATCGCGTGGGATCCATGCGTTGAAGCCTCTCACCGCAGCATGTGTCTCGCGCACGAAATCGGTGTCCGATGAGGCCAGTGTAAAGGGCTCACACTCTTCGTCGGGTACGATGAAGTCCTTGAGGCTGCCCTCGCTGTCGCTATCGCCATCGCTATGCATATCAAACGCTGCGTCTCCTATAGGAAAGGGGATATCGCCGGTTTCGTCATCGTGCTTGACAAACGTGCTGCCGTCTATCATACGGAACCCAAGTGCGTCAAACGCCCGTGGCGCGCCATCGTCATCTCCGCTGAGCGGCACGTGATGTGCAATGGCAGCGTGCGGCACGTGGTATGCATCATCCGAAATGTGATACATGTTGTCGCTTTGCTTTTTCATCATCTGAACGCACAGTGTGGTGCTATCCACTAGCTCAATCACCACACCATGATACGAGCCGTCTTCGTCACACACCTCGACAGGGTCCCCAACGCTATAGGATGTCGCGCTTACAGTCTGATCCATTCTGCAATTGTGGCCGCGATGTGATGTACACTATACTGGCCAATTTGACTGTTGGTGAGGTGTGCGGCTTGGCATGCACCTCGTCGACCACTGCCCTGGCTGCCGTGGATTGCATAGTAGCGGTATATCGCGCGTGTCGTGCTGTCCCTATGTGGCGCCTGGCGTATCCATTGTACCTGCGTGCCGTGTACGCTGCGGATGCCGCTACTAGCGTAACACTTCAGCAGCTTCCATTTATCTCGTATCTGTCCCGAGCGTGCCGCGCATGTGGTATGCGTACGCAACGGCGCGTGTTCGGTGTGCTTCTGTGCTCCGCCTGTACACGTAACCATCGTTTGACCCATACGTGGATGGTCCCCGCGCGGGTGGCGGTTCTATATGGTGCGCATCATATCCCCTCCCACAATGGGCCGCGCGGGCCGCTTGTGATGGCGGTGCATATCACACAGGCTACTGGCGTTACTCGCAAGCGTATATACCGAGCGTTTCACTAGGAACAGTGCGACATCGCCGCGCTGATGTCTACCCACCACCTAAGTACCGATTGGTGCTCGGTCCGTGCCCACGCGTCGCAATTGCGGCGCAAACGAGCGCACGCGTCGACCTCGTGGCGCGCCCACTGGAGGCATTCGTGTAGGTTCGACAAGTCCCTGCATACCGGCACGTAATGCTCCCACGCATGCATTCGCTGCGACGCCCACGTCTCCGGGCACAGTGCATGGTGCGGAGGGTCCACTTTCAGCACGCACTGGTTACCGCCGGCGAGCGATGCAAGTCGATCTGCACCGCTGTGGCCATCTATTGTAACCGCGTAGCGATACTCTTCCTGCTGCTCGTGCAGGGGAATGTAGTGGTGCTTGCCAACGTTCAGGGCGCCGCACGATGGTATGACCACGCTTCGCTCAAGCGGGCAGTACCGGAGACGTCTGTTGGCACTCGTGCCCCTTAGATCCAAGTCGTGGCCGTCGTTCATCTGTAGCAGCGCGATCCTTTGGTTCGTGCCGGCATGGCCTCCGGTCCCTGTTAGCGAGCCTCGAAAGACGGCGACGTCACGCTTGTTCGACCACGGGATGCGCATGGGCACTGGACATGGGGGCAGCGGATTCTGTGCCTGGAAGGTGCCGCGCGACAGCCGGTGCCAGTCGCAGGGCAATGGCATGGCAATGTCTGCGAACTGGTCGCCAGTGTACAAGCTTAGCACGGGGACTAGTGCGGGCCGGGCGATTGGACACTGGTACATATCCATCGGGTTCATGGCATCGCAGCGGTCCAGGCGCACGCATGCGGTGTCGCGCTTATTGATGATAAAATCACAGTCGCTAACGATCCCTTTCTCGCACGCTACCATGATCATGTTTTGGATCGCGCATACACCCTGGTCGCCCCACAGCTGCGGTGACACTGCGTCACCACACAATGTCCAGCCGTTTGCCCACCAGCGGTCGGGAGACAGGCCAACATGTGGTACCATTTGCCGGGCCTGCGGGGACCATGTGTTCACATATTCCGGATTGCAAAAGGGGACAAACAACTCCAGCTGGCCACCGCGTATGCACACGGCGATACCAGTGCGGCAGCTGTGCCACATCCATAGCACCGATTCCAGCATATTCCCGCCTCTGTAGTACGCCATGCCAGGCATGCTCGGTGCCTCGGAAGCGGGGATTATAGGCGCCAGCCATCTGTATGGGTGTATTGCCATCATGTGCAGCTGCTCAAGTGTGACGGCCATGGTCACTGCGTGCGTCAGCTGCGCGTAGTCGGGGTTGGACGACTGATGCAGGCGTGGCATCTTCTTACTGTACACTCTGGCTATGCGGTGCGGGCAATGGCCACTCTGCCCGCGGAGGATACCCGCTGACCATTGACGTGACATTAGAATACTACTTGAATTCATTAAGCTTGATCATGACGTGCGAGCGCTGCACGTACGACGATGAAATTCACGAATTTGCGTTGCGGATGCTTACGTTTGGCATTTTCATATACTGGCTATTTGGCTAATTTGGCTAGTTACTCCAGCATCTTCGCCGCCTGCGCTTCCCACTGCTGCTGAGCTGGCCCTTCCCCCGGTGGTAGCAAACGGACAGCTTGTAACTCCCCGGATGGCCCCATGATAAATTGCATCGCGTTTTCGCCGATGAATCCCCGTGTGACGTGGTCCACCATGACCCGGTCGGTTGCCACGTCGTGCATCCCGTCTGCTTCTGGCATATCCGGTGTGACCACCAGCGACCATGACTCCAGTGGCACCGCGTGCGGCTGCTTAGTGAGGAT
>Ga0114996_10009333_pt1 | contig 10760 bp, 9 predicted proteins | sample ArcticOcean_MG_C_4_FD_87039 | JGI IMG/M metagenome (GOLD analysis project Ga0114996, IMG submission 87039) | Marine microbial communities from western Arctic Ocean - ArcticOcean_MG_CB4_134 | ecosystem: Environmental > Aquatic > Marine > Oceanic | place: Arctic Ocean: Canada Basin | collected... | reverse complement strand
GCAGACATCGTCCGACACCAGCAGGGCGCCGACGCGGCATCGGTCGCTTTTGATGCCTTGTCCGCGGCCGATTCAAGAGGGGCCGATGTCGTCCTGATCGACACCGCCGGCAGACTCCACACGCGCGTGGACCTCATGGAGGAAGTGAAGAAGATCCGGCGCGTGATCGGCGGGCAGATTGAGGGTGCCCCTCACGAGACGCTTCTGGTCCTGGATGCCACCACGGGACAGAACGCACTGGCCCAGGCCAGGCAGTTCGGCCAGGACCTTGAGGTTACAGGCATCGTTCTCGCCAAACTCGACGGTACGGCCAAGGGAGGCGTCGTCATCGCCATTGCCGATGAACTGGGAATTCCCGTTACGTTCGTAGGACTTGGAGAAGGTTCCGAGGACCTTGCTCCATTCGACCTCGACGCCTACGCGAGTGCCCTTTTCCCCGAACTCGACGCCCCGCGTAGGCTGCCAGCCTCGTAATCCTTGCCATAACTTCCTGATTATTCAACCGCTTACTCCCCCTCCTCCTCTTGACGCTGGTGTCCCCCACCGGTATATTCCACGCATCATGGTCAATGCTCCCCCCATCTACATGGACTGCCACGCCACCACACCTGTCGATCCGCGGGTGTTGGGAGCGATGCTGCCATGTTTCACTGAAGTGTTCGGAAACCCTGGCAGCCGCACCCACGTTTTCGGTTGGAAAGCGGAAGAAGCCGTAGACCGGGCACGTCAGCAAATCGGCAGCCTCATCGGCGCGCCCCCGAAAGACATCATATTCACAAGTGGAGCTACCGAAGCTGACAACCTGGCCATAAAGGGGGTGGCCGATGCCTATGCCTCGAGGGGCAGACGAATCGTCACTCAGGCCTCAGAGCATCACGCCGTGCTGGATGCGTGCAGGGCTCTGGAACGTCGGGGCTTTGAAACCATCGTCCTCCCCGTAGACAAAGAGGGGCTCGTCAGCACCGATCGTGTCGCCGACGCCCTCACCGACGACACGATTCTCGTCTCCATTATGTCTGCCAACAACGAAGTGGGAGTCCTGCAGCCTATTGAAGAAATCGCGGGGCTCTGCCGAGAGCGGAACATCCTCTTCCATACCGATGCAACCCAGTCTGTAGGCAAGTTGCCCATCGATGTGAAAGCATGCGGGATCGATCTCCTCTCCCTTACCGCCCACAAACTCTATGGCCCCAAAGGGGTGGGCGCCCTCTATGTCCGCGGCCGCCCCCGAATTCCGATGGTTGCACAGATCGACGGAGGCGGTCAGGAGCGGAGCCTTCGATCCGGGACGCTGAACGTACCCGGTATCGTCGGCCTGGGCGAATGCTGTGAAATCGCCGAAAAGGAACTGGCCGATGAAGGACGACGCCTTCGGGCCCTGCGCGAGCGCCTGCACCAGCGGCTGAAAGCAGGCTTGGACGGTTTCCATCTGAATGGGCATCCCGAGCGTCGGCTGGATGGAAATCTGAACATAAGCTTCGACGGAGTCGATGGCGAAAGCCTCCTCATGGGGCTCAGCGACATCGCTCTCTCTTCAGGTGCCGCTTGCTCCTCTGCATCTATGGAGCCGTCCTACGTCCTCCGGGCGATGGGGGTGTCGGACAGACTGGCGCAAAGTAGCATCCGCTTCGGCATTGGCCGATTCAACACCGAGGCGGAGGTCGATACCGTCGCCGACCGGGTGATCGCCGAAGTGAAACGTCTCCGCGAGATCGCCCCCAAACGCAAAACCACCGCCCGCAGGTAGCACAGCTACGATCTGGAATCGTGGTTGTTCGCGGAATTTCGTGGCCGTTCTGTCCTTCTCCATCGAAGCGTGGGAGAGCAAGCAGCTTAGATGGCGCGGAACAACGGCCGTGGTGTAGCGTTAGCTTGCCACAGCGGTCACCCGGCCTTCCAAGGGGGGGCGGGGCCGTCAGCGGGACTGGTGGATGGGACGGAGGAAAGGGAGCGGGGACGAATGAGATTCGTGGATGGTGGGCAGGTCCCGGTGGGCTGGATGAGCCCACCTCCTGATCCGCGAGGTACCCTGACGTAGGTGGAGGGGAGGAGGTCGAACTGCCCGAATCTCCATCCTTTCTCCGACGGCGACGCGGCCACAGCCTCCCCGGGGCTCGAGGGGCCCGGTTTCTTTTGCGGGTCCAAAAGAAATCGGGCCGCCGGAGGCCGAAACACATACGCATCAAACCGAGACGCTCCGGCTCCGATCCCCAATAAGACAAAAAAGAGCCGAAACCGTAAATCGACGATCTGAAATCGCTCTGACCTCAAACCTAACGGACCCTTCCCATGCAGATGCCTCAACCAGAGCCCAGCCCTTCCATCATCCCAGGTGTCAAGCACGCCCTCGCCGTTTCCAGTGGAAAGGGCGGCGTCGGTAAATCGACCGTTGCCGTCAATCTGGCACTCGCTCTCTCTCAGACCGGCAGGACGGTGGGCCTGATGGACGGTGACATCCACGGGCCCAACGTGCCGATGATGCTGGGCATTGAAGGTCAGCCCGACAATTCAGGCGGCAAAATCCTCCCCATGGAGAAACATGGGCTCAAGGTCATGTCCCTGGGGCTGATCGCAGGCGAAGACACGCCCATCATATGGAGAGGACCCATCGTTGGCCGTGTCATCCAGCAGTTCCTCTCCGATGTGGAATGGGGTGAACTCGACGTGCTCGTCATCGACCTGCCCCCCGGCACCGGCGACGCCCAGCTTACCCTGGCTCAGACCATTCCCCTGGACGGCGCCCTCATCGTTACCACTCCCCAGGATGTCGCCCTGGAAGACGTCACCCGCGGCATCCAGATGTTCAACAAGCTGGGAGTGCCGGTCCTGGGCATCATCGAGAACATGAGTGAATTCGTCTGCCCCTGCTGCGGCGACCGCGTAGCCCTCTTCGGCGCCGGGGGCGGAGAAAAAACGGCTGTCGCCTTCGGGATCCCCCTCCTGGGCAAAATCCCCATCCTGAAGGGAATACGGGAAGGCGGAGACAACGGATCGCCAGTGGCGCTTACAGACTCGGAAGAAGCGCAAACGTTCCGATCGCTGGCGGACGCCGTCTGCGCCGAAATGGAAGCACAGGAAGAAGACGGCCCGGAGATAACGATCTCCTAAGGAGACCGGCGCCGCAGCCTTCGTCGTTGGTACCGGGCCTCCTCCCGCGAATGCGTCACTGCCTGAATCTGCTTGTTCCGGACCATTGCGTCACATCCGCTATGCCGTATATTCATAGTCCGTAATCGACAATTCGGACCTGCCCAGGCTGGCTTGCAGAAGCCGGCAAGCAAGGAGACCATCATGACCGCAGAGGCTCTCATCCAGGACGTCAGCGCAGACGTAAAGGCCCTGAGTCCGGCAGAAGCGAAGGCCCGCCTGGACTCGGAAAAAGGCATCGCTTTGTTGGATGTCCGCGAGCGCGAAGACTACGCTGAAGGGTATATACCGGGTGCCGAGAATGTCCCCCGAGGGTTCCTGGAACTCCAGATCGAGGGCCTTCACGGCGATCGGGCCAAGCCCATCATCGTCTACGGAGAAGGACCGCAGGGCGCGCTGGCCGCCCACGGTCTTCAGGGCATGGGCTACGAAAACGTCACCTATATTGAAAGCGGTTTCAGCGGGTGGTCCACCGCCGGCTACACCGTTGACCGCGACCGACCCCTTTCCAAAGCAGAGATCAACCGCTATTCCCGCCACCTCCTGGTACCCGAAGTCGGCGAAAAGGGCCAGGGGAAGCTGCTGGACGCTAGCGTCCTTCTCATCGGGGCCGGCGGGCTCGGCAGCCCTACGGCCTTCTACCTGGCAGCGGCCGGCGTCGGCACGCTGGGCATCGTAGACGCCGATGTCGTCGACGTTACCAATCTGCAGCGCCAGATCCTGCACGGGACATCCGATGTCGGCAGGCCCAAGGCCATTTCCGCGTACGAAACGCTGAAGGATCTGAATCCAGCCTGCAATGTTGTCCCCCATGTCGAATATCTTACGTCCGACAACGTAATGGATATCATCAAGGACTACGACATCGTCGTAAACGGATGCGACAACTTTCCGACCCGGTACCTCGTGAACGACGCGTGTGTCTTCACACGGAAACCGCTGGTCGATGGCAGCATCTATCGCTTCGACGGTCAGTCCACCATCTTCCCATGCGACTTCGAGGGTCCCTGCTACCGGTGCCTCTACCCTGAGCCTCCCCCTGCCGAACTGGCGCCGTCCTGCGCAGAAGCGGGCGTCCTAGGCGTTCTGCCCGGGACAGTCGGCCTGATCCAGGCAACCGAAACGGTGAAGCTCATCCTGGGAGTGGGCGATCCGCTGATCGGGCGACTCCTGATGTTCGACGCCCTGCAGATGTCGTTCAAGACGTTCAAGATCCGTCGCAACAAAGACTGCCCCGTTTGCGGCGACAATCCATCGGTCACTGAGCTCATCGACTACGTCGCCTTCTGCTCCGGCGTCAACATCGAACACGCGGCTGCCGACTGAAGTCAGCACCATGTGAAAATAGAAAGAGCGAAGCATTTCGATGCTTCGCTCTTTTTTGCGGCTGTTTTGTTGCTGAATGGGTACCGTATCGTTTTTACTCCTGGCTGCAGCGTCAGCCAGGGTCGACACACTAGGGGCAGTATCGAAGGCCTTACCTATAACGATTCAAGCCGACAGGAGAACAGGTGTCCATACGAAACGTCAAGAACTCGCTGCTGGCCCTCCTGGTGTTTTGCATGGCCGCCTCAGGATGCACCCAGGAGCCCAGGAAACCGAGGTTGATTTCAGCATCAGGCACGGAAATCCGAGACATCATCGGAGAGCTATCGGGAAAGACGGACCTGGTCAATGCATGGGCCACATGGTGCATCCCATGTTGGGAGGAATTTCCCGACATCCTGAAGCTCTACCAGACGTACAAAGACGACGGCCTCCGGCTCATCCTCGTGTCGAGCGACTACGGGGATCAGACAGAAACCGTGGAAACATTCCTGGAGGAGCATGGCGTCGACTTCGACACCTACATATCTGAAGATGGCGACACCGGGTTCATTCAGGCGATGGACGAGGAGTGGTCGGGCGCGCTGCCTGCCACCTGGGTCTATAGCGCCAAAGGCGCGCGCACAGCCTTCTGGGAAGGAAAGGCTGACTACGACCGGTTCGAGAAGGAGATTCTCGCCATCCTGAAGTAGGTCGAGCAAAGGCCTCTTAGAGAGCTTCCGTTTTCTAGTTTCGTGGCGGGCGAGGGTTCGCAGCAGCAGAACTCGAAACAGAGCCGCCTTGGATACCAGCACTCCAATAGCTGACTGCTGATTGGCGTCGCGCCAACGATGCTTACGGGGCAAGCTACCTGCGTTCGACTCAGGACACCTCGCTGCGCCCTCCTCTTCACGCCCCCTCACCGGTTGCAACAAAGGCCCCCTCTGTCTGCAACCTCTCGTAGGTCGTCTCGAAATCCGCAGACCCATCATCGATCCACCGCTCGTAGTTCACTCCCCGAATCACCCCCTCTTCCCGGCCTGTCAGGCGCTCGATGTTGTGGACGTTCGGACCGTAGAGCGACTGTCTTGTCCGGTCTGCGCAAAACATCCGGTTCCCGCCGGGAAGCAAGACGATTCCAATATAACGGGCCCGTTCGATTGGCGTTCGCTCCAGGGCTGCAGCCAGCGCCTTCTCATCGATCTCCACGCCCAGCCCTGGGCCATCAGGAACCTCCGCCACGCCTTCGATTACCGGAATCCGCGTCGTCGTAATATCCTCGTCGTACTGATCCGCCAGTGTAATCACGTGGGCGCTCGCCGTTGGTAGAACCGCAGCAAGGTGAAGCGTCATGGCCTGGGCGACCGTATTCCCGGAATGCTGCAGAATCACCTGGGTGTTCGTCTCCCCGTAAGCGAACCCTTTCCGAAGCGACTGCCCCACCGAACTCGTCCCGATCATATGCACATCCGCGACGCCATGAATGACTTCCTGCAGCCCACCCAATCGCGGCGCGTGCATCACCAGCGGGACGGTCATCTTCTCCCGCAGGCGTCTCCACCCGTCGATGTCGTCCCAGGGCAAAGGGTCTTCGATAAACCCAACGATCGGTGATTTCTGCAATTCCAACACCACCGGCATCACGGCGCCCATCGTCCGATTGTGGTTCATATCCCAGTGAAGCTTGAACCCGGGAGGAGCCACCTCTTCAGCCGCCTTCGTCTGCTCGAAGACATCGTAGAGCGGGCTTGTATGCATCTTGAAAACCAAGTGCCCCTGTGCCGCCGCCCGCCGAACTTCTTCCTTGAAGACCGGTGCCGAGCAGGGCCTGGTCCAGGCTGCCACCTGAGCGCGATCTCTCACCTTCTGCCCCATCAGCTTCCATGCGGGCACCTCCAGGTGCTTTCCCATCACGTCGTAGAGCGCCGCCCCAAGTGCGATGTGCAGGTCGTTCTGAATGAAATCGAACGGATCCCGGTCGACCACCGACTCAGCCTGCCCCTCGGGAAACGTCGAATGGTCCTCGCTGCTCCCGTAACCGACGATGCCGTTATCGGAGTGAACCTTCACCAGAACGTGCTGGTCCATATCGTACATGCGTATCGGACCGTCATGTTCTCCGTACCGCTCAGCCAGCGGCATCGTAATCGGCAGAACCTCAACGTTCGTTATCTTCACAGAACTCCCCTCTGAGCGTTCGGACGCACCACAGATATCCCGAACAATGTAAGGCCTGGCGAATCCCGGACGAACTCTTTTTGGAGACGCACAACACCAGCCCACCGCCTTAGGTATCTGCCCCTGACCATCCGCCTTAGATCATCCCGCGTTTGGTTGTCTGCCTCTGGTTATCCCCGCGAATAGAAAAGCGGGCCGCCCATTCCTGGACGGCCCGCCATACTCCAATCTGAGATCAACGATCCTATTGCGAGCCTCGCAATGCGAGGCGTGGCAATGAAATCGCCATCCCTAGTACATTCCGCCACCCGGAGGAGCGGGCGGAGCCTTTTCCTCTTCGGGAATATCGGCGACGAGGGCCTCGGTCGTCAGGAGAAGCCCGGAAATGCTGGCAGCGTTCTCAAGCGCCGTGCGGGCCACCTTCGTAGGATCGACAACGCCCGCCTTCACCAGATCTTCGTAGACCTCGGTGTCGGCGTTGAATCCAATGCTCCCCTCTTCGGCCGCCACGCGCTGAACCACGATGGCGCCTTCCACTCCGGCGTTGCTCGAGATCTGTCGGAGGGGCTCTTCAAGCGCCCTGCGCACGATGTCGACGCCGATCTTCTCGTCGCCCCGTGCTTCCTTGCGTGCCTTCTCCAGGGAAGAAATGGCTCGGATGAAGGCAACACCGCCACCTGGAACAATTCCCTCTTCAACGGCCGCACGCGTGGCGTGCAGGGCATCTTCAACCCGGGCCTTCTTCTCTTTCATTTCTGTCTCGGTCGCGGCACCAACATTAATGACGGCCACACCACCGGCCAGTTTCGCAAGCCGTTCCTGCAGCTTTTCGCGGTCGTAGTCCGAGGTGGTTTCATCGATCTGACGTCGGATCTGGCCCACACGGCCCTGGATGTCGGCTTTCTTTCCACCACCCTCAACAACCGTGGTGTTGTCCTTGTCGATCGTAATCCGCTTGGCCTGCCCCAGGTCGGTGAGAACGGCGTTCTCAAGCTTGAACCCGGCGTCTTCCGACAGCATCCGGCCGCCGGTGAGGATGGCGATATCTTCCAGCATCGCCTTCCGACGATCGCCGAACCCCGGAGCCTTGACGGCCGCCACTTTGAGCGTTCCACGGATCTTGTTCACAACCAGCGTAGCCAGGGCCTCGCCTTCGATGTCCTCTGCGATAATCAGCAGCGGCTTGCCCGTCTGCGCCGTCTTTTCCAGAACGGGAAGCAGGTCGCGCATGGCCGAGATCTTCTTGTCGTGAATCAGGACATAGGCGTCTTCAAGCGACGCTTCCATCGTATCGGGATCGGTAACGAAGTAAGGCGAGAGATACCCGCGGTCGAACTGCATACCCTCGACCACCTCGAGGTTCGTCTCAGTGCTCTTCGCTTCTTCAACCGTGATCACGCCGTCTTTTCCAACCTTGTCCATCGCCTCGGCGATCAGCTCGCCGATCGGCTTGTCGTTGTTGGCGGAGATCGTTCCCACCTGGGCAATTTCCTTATGTCCGGACACGGGCTTGCTCAAGTCCTGGATGGCCTTGACAGCTGCCGCAACCGCTTTGTCAATGCCCCGCTTCAGGTCCATCGGGTTGGAGCCGGCCGTAACGTTCCGGAGTCCTTCCCGGTAGATGGCCTGAGCCAGAACGGTGGCCGTCGTGGTGCCGTCGCCGGCGACATCGGAGGTTTTGGAGGAAACCTCCTTCACCATCTGGGCGCCCATGTTCTCGTACGGATCTTCCAGTTCGATCTCCTTGGCTACGGTTACGCCATCTTTGGTAACCGTGGGAGAACCGAACTTCTTGTCGAGAACAACGTTGCGGCCCTTCGGCCCGAGCGTCACCTTCACGGCGTCCGCCAGTTTGTCCACACCGCGCTTCAGCGCATCGCGGGCGCTTACGTCGAATACGAGCTGCTTTGGCATTTCTACGTCCTCCTTATTTCATTTCCGGGGTCGCGATGTCGGCAAGCCCCGCTCAAGTCAGAAACACATTGGTGTCGAGCACCGGGCGTACCGACGCCCGGTGTTCGGACTGACCGGAAATCAGCCTTCCAGAACGGCCAGGATATCGCCTTCGGCCATAATCAGATGATCTTCGTCGTCCAGTCGTACTTCGGTGCCGGAGTACTTGCCGTAGAGCACCATGTTGCCGGTCTTTACGGTCATTGCGATCTTTTTGCCGCTGTCGTCCGTCTTTCCGTCGCCCACGGCCACAACCTTGCCCCGCTGCGGCTTCTCTTTGGCGGTGTCGGGGATAATGATGCCACCCTTGACCTGCTCCGCCTCATCTTCGGGCTTCACCAGGACGCGATCGCCCAACGGTTTCACCTTCGTTCGCGCCATATCCCCTAACCTCCTGTTAAGTAAATGAGTTGAAAGACTGACCTATCAAACTGTTAGCACTCGATGAGATAGAGTGCTAACAGGAAGTGAATATATCAATGCCGACGGGAGTTGGCAAGGAAAAAGTGCGGGCGGGCGGCCCTTTCGCGGCGGCACTCGCCCTGGCAGTCCTGTAGAGTTCGAATAGACCTCGAACTTTACTTCCCGGTGTACGCCTTCTTGAAGGCGTGGAGAAGATCGTGGAGTTTGTTTGGATTGGCCAGATCTGTCGTCTGCTTGCACTTCATCGCCGACACCATCATCTGATGGAGAAGCGAGAGCTTTTCAAGGTAAGCCTGTCGAGCGGTGGCATCTCCCTCTGCAGGGACCTTGATTCTCTGGGTAAGGAAGTACTGAGTGACGATTTCCCGGATATGATCGGCGTGCTTCTCTTTGTTATTCACCCATCTGACGAGTTGGTTCACGTTTTTTCCGGGTTCCGCACCAAGTTCGTTGATTATCGTCATCGACTTCTCAATCGTCTTAACATCCTCGGCCATTGCCGAGAACCGTGTATCATCACCATAGATTCCGCACGGAATCTCACAGTGGGCGGAAACCTGCCGCGGGAAACTGGCGACAAGAGCGATGGCAAACAAGGGGGCTACCAGATGAATCCAGGGGGTGCGCATTGCGTCCTCCTCTGCTATAGGAAATTTGTCATGTGAAGGGATAATCGAGTGTCGGACCCTTCCCAGCATTGATTTCCAGCGTTCTTCACATATATTAGAATCATCGCCCAGGGCATCAAGATACTATGAAACAGACTCATAAGTCAACTTCCCCCTCCTGACCCCATTCCGGGGACTGATGCCTCCTACACGCTCCCAGATCATTTCCTATATCCAGAGCGAGGCCGATCGCCCGCTGAGGATACGCGACCTCGCCAGAGAGCTCCACGTTAAGGACTCCTCCTACGGAGCCTTCCGGCGTCAGGTTCGCGAACTCGAGCGTGATGGCGCCGTCGTCAGGCTGCGGGGCAACAGGTATGCAGCTCCCGCCTCTCAGAACCTGGCTCCCGGGCGGCTCACGGTCAATCCAGATGGATTCGGGTTCGTCTCCATGGACGAAGGCCCCGATGTCTTCATCCCGGGCAGGGCACTGGCCGATGCCCTTCACGGCGACCGTGTCCTGATCCGGGTCACCACCCGCGCTGGCACGCGTGCCCAGTCCGAAGGCGAAGTTGTCCGCGTGCTCGAGCGATCGCTCGTCTCCGTGGTTGGGACCTACCGGAGCCGCGATTCGCTGGTGGAGCCCGACGACCCCAGGCTCATACGGAAGATTCGAATCCCATCAGACGAGGTCGCCGGGGCCGGTGAAGGCCAGAAGGTGGTCGCCCGAATCACGGAGTGGATCCAAGGGCAGCGGAATCCTTTAGGCCAGGTGGTGGAGATCCTCGGCGATCCTGGCGATCCGGGAGTCGATATCCTGAGTATCATCAGGGAGTTCGGCCTTCCCGACCGTTTCCCCACGCACGTTCAGGAACAGGCGGAGTCCATATCAGGGGCTTCGGCGATCGCCGATGACCTGCAGCGCCGGACCGACCTGCGAAATATCTGCTGCTTCACCATCGACCCGGACGACGCCCGCGACCACGACGACGCCGTCTCCCTCCAGCTGAATGACGATGGGACCTACCGGCTGGGGGTCCACATCGCCGACGTCAGCCATTTCATCCCGGAAGGCAGCCCCCTGGACCACGAAGCCATGTCCAGAGGCACTAGCGTCTACCTGGTGGACCGGGTCATCCCGATGCT
>Ga0114996_10009332_pt1 | contig 10761 bp, 12 predicted proteins | sample ArcticOcean_MG_C_4_FD_87039 | JGI IMG/M metagenome (GOLD analysis project Ga0114996, IMG submission 87039) | Marine microbial communities from western Arctic Ocean - ArcticOcean_MG_CB4_134 | ecosystem: Environmental > Aquatic > Marine > Oceanic | place: Arctic Ocean: Canada Basin | collected... | reverse complement strand
TTCATACTCATTTAAATAAATAGTCCATTTATCTGAAACTTTCCCAGAGTGGTTTTTATATAAATTTTTTAACAATTCCATAAATTGACATTACATTAAAAGTATTTATTAAACCATTAACTAAATATTTAAATTTTATTAAAAAGTTTTTTTTTATTAAATCTTTCTTTAAAAAAAACTTGTAGGTGTTTTCCATGGAATCCAAAAACTTTATTAATATCATATCCATATTGGTTATTTGTTTTTTCATCTTCCATAGAAAAATTTGATGCTAAATTTATGGGTGCAAATTTGATATTATTTTTTTTCATATAATCATAAAGATAATGACATATAATTATATCTTCATTACTTATAGAAAATTTAAGCTTGAGATCAGAAAAATTTAATTCTTTACAAACTAATGCTAATTTTTTACTTCTTAAGGAAAAACCTCCATTTCCAACTCTATTATTTAAAAGTTCAATATTAAGATTTTTTTTTGGACTTACTGATTTTGTCCATGGCGCACCAATATAATCAAAATTCAAAAAATCATCATTCCACTCATTGGGGTTCACAATGAAACTGTCACTTTGAACGATTAAGCAATGAGTAGTATTAAAATATTTGTTAAGATCTTCAACTATAAATTTAGAGTAACCATCAAGGTTCATTTCAGGAATATGTATATATTCAATTTCAGGAAATTTTATTTTTGGTTCTGATGTATATAAAAGTTTTATAGATGCAAAATCAATTTCATAAGAACTTATTTTAAGAGCATCTTGCACTAAATCAATGTTAACTGATGATACAGCTAAAAGTGTAACGTTATCTAATTTTTTTTTCACAATCTTTGATACTTTTTCTATCTGGAATTAAATACTTTAATAATGTTTTTTGCTATAGTTGTTTTGTTAAATTGAATTTTGTATTTCCCCCCATATTCTAATGCCAATTTTCTTTTTTTTTCATAATCTTTATTTATTTCGTTTATTTTATTAGCTATATCTTGAGCGTTGGGGTCACAGATAAATTCTGCTGGAGAAAATTCCTTTGCTGTTGCATTATCAGAACATGTTATTGGTATAGCTCCACAAATCATTCCTTCAATCATTGATAAACCAATACCTTCAGCTTTAGATGGTAATAAAACAAATTTTGAGGCGTTATATATTTTATTTAAATCTTCATCAGGAACAACTCCTAGATAGGTTCCAAAGCCTGGATCTTCAGATCCGCAAATTTTTATACTATTAATATTTTCATTAGTTTTTAATATAGCATCATGCACTAATCTAATTCTTTTTACAGGATCATTAGCTCTTCCAACATAAAGAAACATATTATTTTTTTTTACAGTCGCATCAAAATAAATATCTTTTATAGGGTTGTATATTACATGGATTTTTTTATTGTAAAGTTTTTCTAAATCTTTTTGTACTTTAAAACTTATAGTGCTTATAACATCTGCTTTAAAAAAAAATTTTTTAATTAATAGTTCAGTTTGTTTTTCAACATTTTCTAAATGCCAAGGTATATCTAAAAAGTTTAAAATTAAGTAAGCTTTTGGATATTTTGTTTTTAATGATAATGCTTTTATATAGCCGCTAGGGTCGTTAGAATATATTAAGTCAGGTGACTCCTCAGATATTAAGTTGCCGAGTTTTTGTATGCCTTCTTTTATTCTGGGTATTTGGCAAGTGTATCCATCCGCACCAAATATTGAGACTTTAATTGGTTTCATATATTAATTTTATAGATTTATAAATTGAATAAAACAAGATCAATTTTTTAATGTTTTATTTTTTTAAATTTACTCGTATAAATTAACATTAAATACTTTATAATAATATTATGCTTATCGATGCATTTCTTTTTTTAAATGAACGTGAATTAGTTGAATTAAGAATAAAATATTTAGAAAAAATTGTTGATGCTTTTGTTGTTGTTGAAGCAAATATTACACATCAAGGTAAAAAGAAAAACTGGAATTTCCCAAATTTGTTAAAGGGCGATCTAAAACAATTTTCAAATAAAATTCAATATCATCAACTTGATATTGATCCTAATAAAATAAAGCATGAGGAAAGCTGGATAATTGATGATATAAAGGGTGACGATGCGCATAGAGTAGACAACTTTCAAAGAAATTATATTAAAAACGCTTGTCACAAGTTTTCTCCTCAGGATATTATTATAATTAGCGATGTAGATGAAATTCCTTCTAAACAAAAGCTTGAATTTATTAAATCTTGTGATTTTAAGAAAATTGCCCCGGTAGTATTTGAGCAACATTTATTTCACGTAGATTGTAATTTTTTAAGACTAGAAAGTTGGAGAGGAAGTATTGTAACTACAATGGAGGTAATTAATTCTTACTCTCCTCACACACTTAGAAGAGCAAGAAATAGAATATCACACTTTTCTGTTTCTGGTTGGAGCTTCTCATCATTTGGTGGACCGCAAAAAATTAAAGAAAAATTTGAGGCTTTTGCTCACAAAGAATATAATAAGGATAAATTTAAAAGCATAGATCATATAACAAATTGTCAAAAAACAGGAGCAGATTTGTTTGAAAGAAAAATAAAAACAAAAAAAATAAATAAAAATTTTTTCCCAAAAGATTTATTGGAACTAATGGAAGAAAATCCTATTTTTTATTTTGGATAAAATATTTAGCTTTATGGTTTATATTTCTCTAACAACTATTCCGCAGAGGGTTAAAAATTTAAATAAATCAGTTGAGTCTCTATTAAAGCAAACTTTAAAGCCAGATAAAATTTTTGTAAATATACCTACTAAATTTAAACGTTTCAAAGAAACCATTGAAGAAAGTCAAATTCCAAATTTTAATAATCGCATAGTAGAAATTACAAGATGCGAAGATTATGGACCTGGAACAAAATTACTTGGTTCGTTAAATAAATTAAAAGAAGATTCTTTAGTTATTTTAGCTGATGATGATCATATTTATAAAGATTATATGATTGAACAATTTCATCATTATTATTTAAAAGCTCCTCATAATGCTTACAGCTTCTATGTTCATCCTTTAAAAAATTTTGGGGTTGGGCAAGGTGCGGATGGATTTGCAATTAATACTAATTATTTGAGTGGTATAAATAAATTTTATTATGAAGTAGTTGAAAAAAATCGAGATTTATTTATTCACGATGACTTATGGACGTCTTTTTTTCTTTTTTACATAAAAAAAGTAAAAATACTATCTCTTCAATCTCAGCTAAAAAAAAATAATAATAATGATATTCAGCTTATTTATACAAAACATAGTACTGACGATGGATTAATTTCAAGCTATGGAAAAAATATTAATGACGCAATTAAAAATAGAGATCAAATAGCATTAAATAGTCTTGAATACATGTTTAATAAAGTTAGTAAAATGAAGTTTTAGCTTTTAAATTCCTGGCTTCATTAAAAAAACTTTTCCATTCTTTTGATCTTAAATCCCAAGAGTATGTAAGATTAATTGCCTCTGCTTGCAGCTTAAGCTTATTTTGGTTTTCTTTAGACCAATAATTTTTAATGCTGTTTAAAAGAACTTCACCAAATCTTTTTTCCAAATTATCAAAATTTCTATCAAAGTTTACAAAGGTACTGAAAGGAGAACATGTTTCATATAATGCACCAAGATTTGTAGTTACCACTTCACATCCTGCTGCCATTGATTCAATCGCAGCAATACAACTTGTTTCGGGCCAAATACTTGGATAAGAAAAAATATGCATTTTTTTTAAAAGTTCAATTATATTATTATTGTTCATAAACCCCAAATAATTAACATTTTTTGTATTTTTGCATTCATCAAAAAGTTTTTCATAAGTTTTGCCAAGTTTTGAATCAAATTTTTTTCCATAAATTATAGTTGATGAACAAACATTTAATTCAACATTATCCATATCTAAATTTTTAAAAATTTTTAATAGATGTTTTAATCCTCTCCAAGGAGTTGTGTGGTAAATTAAACTAATTTTATCTTTAGGTTTTTCTTTGGGTTCAATTCTTTCAATAGCATTTTTTATTACTATTGATTTGCTTTCAGGTATTTTAAATTGATAAACATATTTTTCAAAATTCCAACTAGAATTAAATATAATCCAGTCCAATTTATTGACAAAGTCTTTTGACCCTAGAAGTTTAGCTTCTTCTTGATTTACAAAATGATGCATCCATAAAACATTAATTTTATCTTTTTCTATTAGTTCATGCTTTGCATTATTTAAAATTAAATTTATGTCTTTAAAATTTTCGTCCGAAAGGCACTTTAACAAGAGTCGTAGTTGATTTTCACTTCCACCAAAAGAATCATTAAATGAAACTGGTCTAGAGTGATCATCGTTTATTTTTTTTAAAATTCTAGATTTTTCTTCCACAAATTAAGTTTATTGCATTATTTAGCTATAAAAGCATTTAGTGTGTCAAATAATTTTGTAATATCACCATCGTTTGTTTCAATTACAGAACCAAATTCTTCTTTTTGTGTTCTCGCTAAACTTAAACCTTCAATAATTAAATCTCTTATAAGAGGTTTTTCAGGATTTTTTGTATAAACCCTCCACTCAATATTAACTTCAGGCCTTTTGTCCGTGGCAAGAAGTAAGCTTTTAACTATCGTATATTTTGTATTTATAACTTCTGTTGAAATCACTTTAATTTTGGGGTCGGAGTAATCAGTGAGTCTTGAAGTAAAACTTTTTAAAAAATATTTTTCAAACAATGAAAGATATTTTTTCATCTGTTCTTCATTAAGATTTTTTCTATAATTGCCCAAAGAATAAAATGCTATTCCTTTAATATCGACAGTTTCTAAGGCAATTGCTGACAATTCTTTTGTTTTAAATTCTTTTGAATTTGTTTTTACAAGCACTTTTTTTACATCATCAACTATTTCTGTAATAAATTTTTTGGGATCTGTGCTGTAGGCATGACTTACATGTGCTAATCCAAAAATAAAAAAAAGGATAATGAAATTTTTTTTTTTCATATAGCTTGTTTTTTTTAAATTACTTAGTATCTATTTCTTCCCAATCACTATCATTTTGGGTTGCAACTGTGGATTTCGAATTATTTATCTGTTGTGATCTATTTTGTAAATATAAGCTTTTTAATGATGCATAAAGATCAATAGAATTTTCTTCCAAGCTATCAAAAGACTCAATATTTTTTGCTCTAAAATCAACTGATCCCGCTCCTCTGTAATACCAAAAGTTATGTTCAGAATAACTTCGGTTAGCAACTTCTGTATTATGCGTGATTTGATATACAGGATCTAAAATCATATTTCCCACCAAGCCAACAGCATCTCTTGCTGTTGATGGCCCTAAAATTGGTAAGACTAGGTAGCAACCACTACTTGATCCCCATCTTCCAATTGTTTGTCCAAAGTCTTCTTTACCTTCGTCTTCAAAACCAAGTGAAGTAGCTGGATCCCATATTCCAAGGATACCGACTGTTGAATTTACAGCAAATCTTCCTGCAGTATTTCCCGCTTTATCAAAGTCACCTTGCAAAAGGTTATTTGTAAGAGTTAACAAAGAACGTAAATTATTAACTACATTACTAGTTCCATTTCTTACCCCTTTAGGTAAGGCTCTATACCCTTTTGCTACTGGTTTAAATATTGCACCATCCAAAGTATGATTAAATTTAAACATAGCTCTACTAAAACCTTCGAAGCATTCATCGGCAGTAACATCTGATTTCTTTAATTCTTCACTTCCAGTTGCGCCAGCAGAAACGGCGCCAGTTTGTAAAAGTAATAATAAAACTGATATTGATAATAATTTTCTCATAATTTAACTTTCTATTTCTATGTTATATATATTATTCTTTATCAATAAATAGTTAAAATTATAACAAGAATAGGTTGTATTTATAGAGATTTGATGAAAATTTAACTACATGAAAATAAGTACTATTTATTCGCCTAACTTTGACAAAAAAGAAAGATCATCTAAATCTATTAAAATAATAGTAATTCACTATACAGGAATGCAATCTGAGAGAGAATCTTTATTAAGGCTCTGCAATTCAAAATCTAAAGTAAGTAGTCATTTCGTTATTAATCAAAATGGTAAAATTTATAGACTGGTTAGAGACAACCAGGTTGCTTGGCATGCTGGAAAATCTTGCTGGGGAAAATATCAAAATTTAAATAAGATTTCTATAGGTATTGAGCTTGTGAATAAAGGGCATCAATTTGGTTATGCCAATTTTAAAAAAAAACAAATATTAAGTTTAATAAAAATTTGTAAAAAACTTATTAAAAAATACAAAATTAAAAAAAAAAATATAGTTGGTCACTCTGATATTGCTCCATTAAGAAAAATTGATCCTGGTGAGAAATTTCCATGGCAACAATTAGCAAGAAAGAATATTGGTAATTGGCATAGTTTTAAATCTAGCTTACTAAGAAAATTTAGAAATGTTAAAATTATTAAAAAATGTGATGAAATAAAATTCATTAAAAATTTAAATAATATTGGATATTGCTTTTCAATTAGGAAAAAACCATTCTCTATAAAAACTATAAAAGCTTTTCAAAGACGTTACAGAAAAGAACTAATTAATGGTGTTTTAGATAAAGAATGTTTGATTATTGCCAACAATTTATCAAAAAATCTCTAAAAATCCTTGATTTAAAGTGTTTTTTTGCTTAATAAACTTAATGCCAGACAATTGATTAGTCACTTTTGTTTAATAGACAGGAGAGGAAAGTCCGGGCTCTTTAGGAATGCGGTGCCAGATAACTTCTGGCGAGGGAAACCTCAGGGATAGTGCCACAGAAAATATACCGCCTAATCGAGGCAAGGGTGAAAAGGTGTGGTAAGAGCACACCGGTTTTTTGGTAACAAAAAACGCATGGAAAACCCCACCGGGAGCAAGACCAAATAGAGATGGCCAGGTCTATTTTAGACCGAAAACAATTCTTAGTTAGCCGTCTGGGTTGGTTGCTAGAGGTTAAATGTGAATTTAGCCCCAGATAAATGACTAATTTAAATGACAGAACCCGGCTTATAGATTGTCTGGCAAATCTATAAAATCATCAACACACTATACAGTTTAAATATAACAAATGTTCTTGATTTGATTCTAGAATGATTCAACTTTGTACCAAGAAATCAACTTAAATAATGTATCCAATAATTCGCTTTTTTTCTTAAAATATCGGAAAATTAAGGTATTGACGTATGGGTTGTAAACCCATATTATCCCATGTATTCCCAAAGGAGGGGGATATGGTGTTGAGAAAGTTAAATCATAGATCAAGTCTAGATTGCTTCCAGGGCGCCGTTGACTTAAAAAAATATGTTTTTATCGACTTACGAAAACCGATTAGACAAAAAATGGAGGGTTTCCGTGCCAGCTAGTTTTAGGTCTTATTTAAGTAATTTGGGTTATAATGGAGTTGTTTGTTACCCATCATTTAATAATCCTTCAATCGAAGGATGTTCACAAAGTAGAATAGAAAAGCTTTCAGATTCAATTGATTCTTTAAGTCCATTTGAGGAGAAAAGAGATATTTTTGCTACTTCAGTTTTAGCAGAAAGTTCAAGCCTTCAGTTTGATAGCGAAGGAAGAATTTCCATACCTAGTAATTTATTAACTCATGCAAAAATTAAACAAACTATGCTTTTTGTAGGCCAAGGAAAAACTTTTCAGATTTGGGAACCAAAACTTTTTGAAAAATTCAAAATACAAGCTAGAAAAAAAGCTAATTTGAATAGAACAAGCTTAAAATGGAAAACGCAATTTAAAAAGGAGGGGACATGACAATAAACATTAAAGGTCCAGAATTAAGAGAGCTTAAACCTAGAATTTTAGTTTTAGGAGTTGGAGGAGCTGGTGGAAATGCTCTTAATAGTATGATTGAAGCAGGAATGGAGGGTGTAGAATTCGTTGCTGTAAATACTGATGCACAAGATTTAAAAACTAATAAAGCTCACGCAAAGATACAACTAGGAACAAACCTAACTAAAGGATTAGGAGCTGGTGCTAAACATGATGTTGGGCAAGCGGCAGCAGATGAATCTTTAAATGATATTGTAGATTATATAAAAGGTAGTAACATGGTTTTTATCACCGCTGGAATGGGTGGAGGAACTGGAACTGGAGCTTCACACGTAATTGCAAGAGCAGCAAAAGAATTAAATATTCTTACTGTAGGTGTTGTGACTCTTCCATTTTCTTATGAAGGTCCAAAAAGAATGAGAAGAGCTATGGATGGTTTAGAGGAATTAAAAAAACACTTAGATACGAATATTATCGTTCCAAATCAAAATTTATTCAAAATTATTAATGAAAAAACAACTTTAAAAAATTCATTTGGATTATCAAATGATGTCTTAAAATTTGGAGTTCAAAGTGTTACTGATTTAATGGTAAGACCTGGATTAGTTAATCTTGACTTTGCAGATGTAGAAACTGTGATGAAAGGAATGGGTAAAGCCATGATGGGTACTGGTGAAGCTGAAGGTGAAAAAAGAGCTGAAGAAGCAACTAATGCAGCTCTTAACAATCCTTTAATTGATGAATATTCATTAAAAGGAGCAAAAGGACTTTTAGTTAATATTACAGGAGGAAATGATCTTACTTTGTTTGAAGTTGACGAAGCAGTAAATAAAATTAGAGCAGAAGTAGATCCTGAAGCTGAATTAATATTCGGTTCAATTGAGGATGAAAAACTAAATGGAAAAATAAGAGTTTCTATTGTTGCAACATCTTTAGATGGACAAGCACCACAAATTAAACCAGTTGTAAGTATGGTTCATAGATTGCAAAGTAGAAATGCAGGTTATGTTGATAATTCTGTAAAATCATTTGTAACAAATCAGCCTACTTTAAGAGCTACAGAAGGTGCTACAGCTTTAAACATAAATACTTTAGTAGAACAACATAATGATGTTCTTCAAACACCATTACAGAAAGAAGTTAAAAAGATCAGCAAGGAACCATCTTTAGAAAATGTATCTATGGAGAATGCTGCTTATCTTCAAAGTATAGAACGGGAGCCTAACGATCAAGATATGGAAACATTTGAGGTCGAAAGCATTGAATTAGCAAACCCAGAGCTTTTTTCAAAAACTGTAGAAGAAGATTCTTTTAATCAAGATAATACTGAAACCGAACCTACAATATTTGAAAATTCAAAACTAGACGAAGAAATTGAATCTCAAATTGAATCAAAAGAGCCAGAAATGTTTGATGAATCAAATTTGGAAGAGGATTTTGAAATACCAGCTTTTTTACGAAAACAAAAAAATTAAATGGAAGAAAAGAAAGAAATTTATGGATACCACCATGTTACTGGAAAAAACAAAACATCATCCAGTGATGCTCAATCAAATATTAAGCATTATTACCCCTCAACATGGTGGTACTTTTATTGATTGCACCTTTGGAGGCGGAGGTTATTCAAAAGCTATACTAAAATTTCCAGGAACTAAGGTTATAGCTCTTGATAGAGATAAAATAACAATTAAAAACGCTGAAGTTTTATCAAAAAAATTTCCAAAAAGATTCAGTTTCTTTCAGGAAAAATTTAGTAATTTAAATCAAATCGTAAATTCAAATCTAAACCCAAAAGCTATAATATTTGACTTAGGTCTTTCTTCTTTTCAGCTATCTGATGATCAGAGAGGTTTCTCTTTTAAGTCTAAAAATTTTTTAAGCATGGAAATGGGATTAAACGAAATTTCAGCATATGATGTTGTAAATAACTTAGATAAAGAATATTTAGCTAGTATAATAAAAATTTTAGGGGATGAAAAAGATGGAAAAATAATCGCAAATAAAATTGTCAAATATAGGAAGGAAAAACCAATAAAAACTTCACAAGAACTCGCATCTATAATAAATCATGCAAAAAAAAATTTTAGAAATTATAAAAAAAATCCAGCTACAAAAACTTTTCAAGCAATAAGAATTTTTGTTAATAAAGAGTTAACAGAATTAATTTTGGGTTTAATAGAAGCTGCAAAACTCTTAGCAGATGGCGGTATATTAGTCGTAGTAAGTTTTCATTCTTTAGAAGATAAAATAGTAAAAAATTTTTTTAATCTTTACTCAAATTTAAAAAAAAATCCATCAAGATATTTACCTATAAAAGAACAGAAAACAGGTTTATTTAAATTATTATTAAAAAAACCTCTTATACCCGACGCAAAAGAGGTCAAGGAAAACAATCGATCTAGATCAGCTAAGCTAAGATATGCAACACGAAACAACAACTCTTTTTTTACTCCTCAAGAATTTAAAAATAAATTTGTAAATTATTTAAAATTAGAAGAGAGCACAATATGATTGATCCAAATATATGGGTAAACTCTTTACCTAAAAACAAAATAGGGTCCCATAATGAAAAAAATCAATTAGATTCTAACAGATGGATAAATACTATTCCTAAAAAAAATACTAATAACTCAATTAAAAAATATTCAATTACTACAGTTTTATTTATTGCAGGTTTATTAATCGTATCAATTGTTAAAAACGAAACACGAAATCTTCAAAAGGAAATAAATAATTTACAAGCGTCAATAAATATTACTAGAACCAATTTAAAAGAAGCAAAATTAGATCATGAGGTAATAACATCTCCAGAAAATTTATCAAAATTAGCAAAAGAACATCTAGAATTTAACTTAGTTAGTTATAAAAAGAATCAAATAATACAATTTGATAAAGATTCCCAAATTCAAGTTATTAAAAAAGTGAGTAATCATAAAAAAATAGAAAAGGAAAAAAGTAAAGATT
>Ga0114996_10009329_pt1 | contig 10762 bp, 9 predicted proteins | sample ArcticOcean_MG_C_4_FD_87039 | JGI IMG/M metagenome (GOLD analysis project Ga0114996, IMG submission 87039) | Marine microbial communities from western Arctic Ocean - ArcticOcean_MG_CB4_134 | ecosystem: Environmental > Aquatic > Marine > Oceanic | place: Arctic Ocean: Canada Basin | collected... | reverse complement strand
TTACCTGGGTTTACATGGATAACAAAGTTTGGCGGGATAAATCGTGGCCTGGACTTGCCAGTTGCGACAAAACCCACTCCGTCTAAACACGTACCTCACCCCGCTCATGGTGGGTTGAGCAAACGCCACCAACCTACACTTTAGCCTCAGGGATTATAGTCCTCGTCGTCGATGCTTGGATCATACGGCTTGGGGACGCGGCATGATCCCAACGCTATTGGTTTTGGGTCTCCCTTGCCGCGACTCCACAATTCATTCTGCGGCAATCTTGTTGTCGCTCAATTAGGCAAGTGTTTAAAATAGCCTAATTGCCTAATTGCCACAGGCGGCGGGTACACCGCATGTACCACTAGGGTGAACTTGAACGCTTAGGCAGTCGCTGGCGAATACAACGCTACCTCGGTATTGGGATCACAAACAGCTAATCCGTCGAGTGCCCTAAAAATCTCTATCGCTCGTTGTGCAGCCTCGACTAGTGACTTAGCTTGTTTCGTGTTTACGATATTGAAAGTGGCCAAGTGGGCATCAGGACAGAACGGAACTGTGTACCGTTGATCTATTCCCTGGATTTCTATTTGATCGAGTTTTGCTGACCATTCTCGCGTGAAGCTTTCAGCGAGAGTTACACGAGCATCTTCAAATCGGCTGCGACGATCTATACCCGCTCCCTACCCGCTCCCTCGGCGTATCCCCAAAATAGTTCGGTGAGAGCAGTCTTGGTCTTTTCCTCTTCGCTAAGATTTTTTTCTGGTTGGGACGATGAACATCCAAGGACCGCAAAGAGGCATATTAAGGACCCAACGGCGATGACCTTCATAGCGTTCTTGGATGTAAAGAAGGAGACATCCTGTGGGAGAAAATTAGTCATTACGCTCCGATACCCACTCCAGAGCCGCTCGGGAGCACGCCGACGTCTGGGATTTGATGATCCGGCTAGGTGTGGCTGCACAGGCACGAGGGGTTCAACTGCCCCGTGATATTCGATGGCTGGCGAGAATAGCCACAGTGCTACCATTAGACAATGGTCTCACTAAGCCAACAAGACGAAAAGATATTTAGCGCATCAAGTTCAATCGGTGTCCAGATCGACATTCCGCCATGTCTAATTCTCCCCTATAAACAGGTCTGCTGTTCAGTGAACGAAAAGGCTGGCTATGGTACCGTAACAGGGTCTCAGTCCTATCTTGACCACGGTTGAACAGAGGAAACTTGGGGAAAAGTTGATACCGATTAATGAATTCATCCTTCGCCGCAAGGGTTGGCGGAACGGAACTTCCAATCATTAAATCTGGAGCTATTAGCAGGGGGCCAGTGCAGTTGCACACGCCTCCAACCGCCGTCCGCTGGACCGCGCGCCATTTTCCCCACCGACGTCTTGATATCACGTATCGGGAGATTTTATCGACATAGCGCTTTTGTATCTCGATGCCACGACGGCAGGGTTGCTTCTTCAGGTGGTCCTGGGCGGGGTTGCCGGAGGCTTAGTTATGGTGTCTATTTTTTGGCGGAGGGTGCTGTCCGTTTTAGGTAGCACGAAGAGAATCTTCGGCAGAAAATCCTACGAGCCGGAATCAAGAGATTGACGAGGCATTCCGGCGCGGTCGACCATTCGACCAGCCCCCTCCGGCTTGATTCTTGTAGACTGCAAACCGGAGACCCGAAACAAAAGTACCAGGTTTAACAAAATATTGAGCCTGGATGCAGCCTTAATGGTTTAAGACATCGCTTTGCATTTGGTAGCTAAATCCCAAGGATTTCCTTTGGCGTCGCTTCTGAACATCGCTCCGGCCCATCTGGAAGTACCACTATCCTTCAAATAATTTGCTTACTCTAGAGTCCACCCTTTGCAACCTTATGGGGTATTCATTTTCAAGAGATCAAGCTGCCTCACTGAATCGTCCGCAGTTTCTTGTGTCGCGGCCTGGAGCATGACCTTTAATGTCCTCTTCCACTAGGCGGTGGCACAGCCTGCTGATCTCTTTCAGTATAGTCACGTGGGCACTGGCCCAGCCCTTATACGGCTTTATTCTGGGGAACCACAGCTTTGATGGCTCCACGGGATCCTACGTTCTGTTGTTCGTGTTGCTTTACCATGGACTACCGTTATTGGCAGTGTTTCTTGCGGACAGGGCAATAACCGAGCTTTGGAAATCTCCTCTGGCCCACCGGCTCTTCCGCAGCGCCCTCTTTGTTTTGGCGACCTCGGTCTTCCTGCGTATCATCTGGTTGAGTGGCGACCCGCTCATCGGCGATGGGATTGCCGTCATTCCTCCGTTGCTCTTGGCAGTACTCATATTCGTGGTCTTGATCGTAATGGTCATTCGCTTCTACCATCCGGTCACCTTATTATTTATCTATCTTTCCATCGCCTCGGTAGTATTGACCGGCTGGTTCACATTACAGATAGGGTTGTTAGGCGACAAATGGGACGGTGCTTCATCGGAATCACCTGTAATACTGCCCGAAACCGACACTGGGAAAGGTCCGGTTTTCCTGGTGATATTCGACGGCTTGGGGGGGAACGTTCTATCCCCCGAGGGCCAATTTGATCCTGCGTTGTTCCCTCATTTCTCCGCGCTCGCCAAAGAAAGCGCGGTATTCACCAACGCCACCTCCAATTACCTGACCTCCAAGAACTCTATCCGTAGCTTGATGACCGGAGAAGTCCTTTCCGTTGAGCCAACCTACGAGCGTCGTCCTTCTTGGTCAGATACCGAGGGTATTCTGAGAATCTTGGCAGATGAAGGGCACCGAGTCGAATTTCATGACGAGACATTCCGTTGCCAAAGTGGCAACGGCTCCATATGCAATGAACTCGTCATCGCTACCGGAACGAGTATGTTTCAACTCACCCGGGATTTCGTGGTTTGGTTTCTACCCAAACCTGTTTCTAGGGCTGGGAGGGACTTTGTTCTATCGTTCATTGGAAGGGAAGCGTCTTTGCATATTCAGTTCGACACAACCCATAGAAACAGCCAAAATTTCTGGGACTCCCTCGTAGCCAACGTCTCCGGGGCAACTTCTCCTGGCAGGGTCTACTTTGTGCATATACTGCTACCACATCAGCCTTACGAGTTCGACCGGACTGGAAACAGAGTCAGGTCATTGAACGCGGCTCAGGATTTCGATGATTTTCCCAAGATGGCCCAGGCTTACCAGCAGCAGGTGGAGTTCGTCGACAACCTTCTAGGGAAACTGGTCACCAAGCTGAAGTCCGAAGACCTCTATGATCAGTCAATGATGATACTCACCGGAGATCACGGGCCGCGTAGCTTGGGCCTAGGCAAAAAATTTTCCGGCTTTCAAACTTCTCGAGAGTTTCCCGAACAAATAGATGGCATCATCCCCAGTGTTCTGTTGTTGCTCCACGGACCGGGAATACGGCCCGAAGCCTCACAAGTGGATTACCAGCACATAGACCTACTACCCACCGTGTTAGATGTCATGGGGCTGCCGACTCCCCAGTCTTTTGAAGGTGTTTCCGCTTTCGCCGCTCAGCGCCCCATCCGGGACAAAGTTTTCTACGGGTTCCCCAGCCAAAGGAACCCTGGAGAGACGGTGGCTTACGTATATGATGAAGGTAGCGACGTATGGCGCAGGAAATAATGGTTTTCCATCAATCATGACAATGGCGTGTCGAATCTCACTTGTCCCTCCCGCGACTAGAAGAGATTTATGGCGGCCGGGAGCATCTGCGTGTTTACCGTGGACGATTATGGATTACCGACGTGCCAATGATTCCTTGGTTGCCATGTCCAGAGCTACCCGTGCTTCGCCCTATCGGTGCAGGCTAGCGTCACCGGTCTTGCCCGTCATTACACCCCATTTCGCAACTGTAATGTGATCTGGGCGTCGGTTATAATATCATCGGAGTAGGGAGGATGACGGGGAAGGGCTGAAATCGCAAATTAGCAATCCGGTGTTGGTGGAATTGGTGCATGTCAGTTTGAAGCGGCAACCATCTCCTGGGGTCCGATAGATTATCAAGATCGGTGCGCTCACATACAATTGAATCTGAGGACGGTCCTTGGGCCATTCATACCCCTTACGATTCATTTTCCAACCCTGGCCCTTTGTCAATAATTTGAAATGTCGATGGTATCTTTCGTCCACTATTGGAAAGAGTTGTTGCGGTTCCGGTCGGTTGAGCCGAGCGACCGGTCCATCGTGTTTTATGCCGAGGATATCGGCTCATGGCGCCATTTTGAGCCAATCATTGACGAGCTTTTGGCCACGTATGGAAAGCGTATCTGCTACGTCTCCTCCAGTCCCTCCGACCCGGTCCTTCGAAGAGAAGATAGCCGTATAAAGGCATTCTCCATCGGCTCTGGTCTTGCTCGGGCGGTGTGGTTCCTTTACCTGAAAGCAGATGTCGTGGTCATGACCATGCCGGACCTGGAGACCTTCATCGTCAAACGTTCCAAACACCCAGCCCAGTACGTATACGTGCACCACTCCATCGTAAGTATCCACATGGCCTATCGCCAAACAGCTTTCGACCACTTTGATGCCATACTGTGCGTAGGGCCTCACCACCGGGATGAAATCCGCGCGACGGAACAGTTATACGGGCTTAAGCCCAAGACACTGGTGGACGCAGGCTATGGGATTTTGGACTCGATCCTGGCGTCAAAGGAATCCATGGTAGACGTTCGGCCCCAAGACAACGGAACGGGCATGCGAGTTTTGATCGCGCCCTCCTGGGGGGAACACGGATTGATCGAAAATTGCGCCAACGAGTTGGTCCAAATCATTTTGGCGGCCGGCCACCAAGTTACGGTTCGTCCCCACACGATGACCATGCGACACCATCCCAGATTGATGAAGGAGCTACAGAAACGATTTTCGGCCAACCCCAATTTCTTTCTCGATACCGACCTTAGGTCCCAAGGGACCGTACACTCCTCCGACGTTATGATTAGTGATTGGTCGGGTGCCGCGCTGGAGTACGCCTTCGGTCTCGAGCGTCCGGTTCTTTTCGTGGACGTGCCGAAAAAGATCAATAATCCGGACTACGAAAAGATCAGTCACGTCCCGATCGAGATAAGATTGCGGTCCGAGATTGGCGAGGTGGTGTCTCCGGACAGGCTTTCGGAAGTACCGGCCCTCCTGGACCGGCTTTGTGAGAATCCCGGGATGTGGCGGGAACGAATACGAGACATGCGCTCCCGTTGGATATATAACGTCGGAACCAGCGGAGAGGTCGCCGCGGCCTATATAGCCCAGGCCGCGGCCGCTTCCGCCGCGCCCGAGTCCCTAGCTTCGCCCGGATCTCGTGAGCAATGAGCCAAGCTTCGGGATCGAATCCCATGCATAAAGAGCAAACTCAAACGAGGGTAATCATCCTTGGAGCCGGTCGGCCCTATCGAGGGAACAACCCATCCGCCTTGGTCCAAACAACCGGCAACCGCCGGACTTTGGACTGGACCCTCGACGCATTCGACCGGGTGATGGAGATGGAAGTCTACTTCGTCGGAGGTTACCGCCTCGACGAGATCGTCCAGGCATATCCAAATATTATTTTTTCGGTAAACCCGAACTGGGAGAGCCAGGGGACCCTGGGCTCTTTGCTGGCGGCGCCTTTAGCCTCTGACCTCACCACGTATATCTGCTATTCAGACATCGTCATAACAGCGGACATCGTGAAGTTGCTCCAAGACGCCGCCGGTGACGTGGTGCTTGTAGCCGACCGGGATTGGCGCCACCGCTACGAAGCCCGCTCAACGGAAGACATGGCCTCCGCCGAAAAGCTTAAAATCGTTGACGGCCGGGTAACGGAGATCGATCTCGACATCCCAGTTGAGCAGACCGACGCCGAGTTCGTCGGAATCATGAAGCTTTCACCCCGGGCAGTAAGCCAGTTGATCACGTTCCGGGAACGCCAGCAAGAACTGGCCGCCAATGGCATGCCTAGGCTGATTCAAGAGTTTTTAGCGGCAGGATTGGACGTCACCCCGGCAGAAATCGAGGGCGGCTGGGCCGAGCTCAACGCTCCCCAGGACCTGGCCCGTTTCGTCCTGGGGACAAAAGCAGATACCTTGGAACGTCTGCGGTCCGTGGTTCGGCAAAGTGTCATCGGTGAGCAGGTCAAATTTACTTTGTCGGAATGGAAGGATGACCAACACCGGGTGTTGGCTCAGGTCCGCGATAAATTTGGGGACCACGCCCTAGCAGTCCGCAGCAGCGCGTTGAGCGAGGACAGTTGGACGAACTCCAATGCCGGCGGCTTTTCCAGCGTGTTGGACGTTCCCGGCTCCGATACGCTTCGACTGCAAGACGCAATCAACCACGTAGCCCTGTCCTATGGCGATTTCTGGGGCGCCAATCAAGTCCTGATTCAGGCCATGTTAACCAGCGTGGTCAGACATGGCGTAGTGCTCACAAGGACCCTGAACCATGGAGCGCCATATTATTCATTGAACTTCGACGAAACGACTGACCATACGGATTTGGTTACTAGTGGGCGCGGGCAGCACCTCAGAACCGTGATTGTCCACCGTGGATGGCAATCTCAACCGCTGCCGGGTGACCCTCTGTCCGGCAAGATCATAGAAGCCGTCCGAGAGATCGAAGGGTTTGTCGGACATGATGCATTGGACGTAGAGTTTGCGGTCACCGCCGACGACGTGGTGCACGTGTTGCAGATACGGCCAATCACAATCGTCCACGGCCGCGACCAAGTCGACGACGATGTGGTAGACCAAGCCTTGCAAAATGCAGCAACGAGTTTCGAGCGGAAGCAACCTCCCAGTCCCTTCGTTCTGGGCCGCCGCACCATTTTTGGGATCATGCCGGATTGGAACCCGGCAGAAATCATAGGTCCTACGCCGCGCCAGCTGGCCCTTAGCCTATACCAGTACCTGGTCACCGACGAGATATGGGCCACTCAAAGAGCGGAATATGGCTACCGCGATGTTCGCCCTCATCCTCTCATGTTCACCTTTGGTGGCCACCCATACATCGATGTACGGGCCTGTTTCAATTCCTTCATGCCATCAGCGATACCTGATCATCTGGCCGGGCGGCTGATCGATTATTATCTGGATCTATTGGAAGACCAGCCTCAGCTACACGACAAAGTCGAATTCGCCGTTGCCTTTACCTGTTTGGATTTCGATTTCGATGAGCGGTCCCGGCCATTACTGCAGAACGGATTCTCAGAGGCCGATCTGGCCGCGCTCCGCACGGCGCTTGCCGGGATTACCCGCCAGGCGCCCGGCCGTTGCCAAGGGCAGTTGGACCAGATTGCGCTCTTGGAGAAGCGCTTCCATCACGTGATGGAGGCAGACCTGGATCCTTTAGCCAAGGCCTTTGCCCTAATCGAGGACTGCCGGAGATTCGGGACGCTCCCCTTTGCTCACTTGGCCCGAGCGGCATTCGTCGCTTCGTCCCTGCTACGCTCGCTGGAGAAAACCGGCGTTACCACGAGGGAGCAGACCGATTGCTTTCTGCAATCTTTGAACACGGTTAGTGGTTCGTTTGAGCGCGATGGTTGGGCGGTGGCTGAAGGTGGAGAACCTTGGGAGGAGTTCGTCGGCCGGTACGCCCATCTTCGTCCTGGCACTTATGAGGTAACTTCTCCGACATACGCCGAAGACCCGGACCGATATCTCCGTCCCACGGTGAAGGCTCGACCGCCCGATTATTCGGATGGGGAGACGGTGGATTTTTGGGACGAAGACACCAGGGCTCGCATCCAAAACGCCCTTTCATCGGAGGGACTGCCTTGGACCGTCAAATATTTTGAAGGATTTTTGCGCCAGGCAATCGAAGGTCGAGAATATTCGAAATTCGTTTTCAGCCGCAACCTAAGTTCCGCCCTAGACGAACTCGTCCGGTTCGGCAAAACGGCGGGGATAGACCGCGGCCGGGTCTCCCACATCGGAATCCAGTGGCTGTTGGCACTCCACACCGGGATGCCGGTGACCGGCGGCGACTCATCGCTGATAGAGCAGGCCAAGAAAGGTGAGGAATGGCACCGGGTGGCCCAGGCGTTGGAGCTTCCTCCCCTGCTGGTCCGAGTAGGAGATATATTCGCCTATGAGCGCCACCTAAATCAGCCCAACTTTGTGACCAGCGGCCGAGTGGTAGCCGAGGCCATCGACCTGGCCAACCAACCGGTGGATAATCCTGATCTAAGGGGCCTCATCGTGCTCATACCTCAGGCGGACCCTGGATTCGACTGGTTATTCGGGCACGGAATCGCCGGCCTTATAACCATGTATGGGGGAGCCAATTCACACATGACAATACGCGCAGCCGAGTTTGGCCTGCCGGCGGCGATAGGGGTTGGGCAAGCCTTGTACGACCAGCTTTCCGGCGCCAGACTGATAGAGTTGGATTGCACCGCCAACTGGGTCCGGGCACTGCGATGAAGCGCATCGGCCTGACCCAACGCGTGGATGTGGCGCTCGGTTACGGAGAACGAAGGGACGCCCTCGACCAGAATTGGGCAGGTCTATTACTGGCGCTGGGGTATTGCCCGGTACCACTGGCCAACAAGGTCCAGGACATTGAGGGGTACTTGGCAGCTCTGTCTCTGGACGGAGTGGTCCTGACCGGTGGTAATGATTTGGGTGAAGTCGAAGGAGGCAGCGATGTTGCACCTGAGCGGGACCGGTTCGAACATCGGCTGCTTGATCTATTTGCGGCGGAGCGATTACCGGTACTCGGCGTTTGCCGGGGCCTTCAACTGATGAATGTCCACTACGGCGGGGCGCTGAAGCAAGTGGACGGTCATATCGCCCAGCGTCACCTCACGGCACTGGACCCAGCGTTCTTCTTGGATTGCCCTGACTCTATCTCGGTGAACAGCTTCCACAATTTCGCCATCGAGCACTTAGGGCAGAGCGGCCGCTTAAAGGCAATTGCTTGGGCGGAGGACGGCACTATTGAGGCCGCAGCCCATGAAGCACTGCCACAATTCGGGGTAATGTGGCACCCGGAGCGGGAGGGGGCCCTGGCCAAACATGACCTGTTGTTGATTCGCGCCGCTTTCGGCGATGTGCAGCCGTGAGGGCCATTATTCTGGCCGCAGGCCAGGGGACTCGCCTGGCGCCAATCACCAATGACCGGCCCAAGTGTCTCGTGGAGTTGGGCGGCTCCAGTCTCCTAGACCATCAGGTCGCCACCCTCCAATCCCCAGATATCACCGATATCACGGTCATCGCGGGCTACCGCGCTGAATCGATAACCGCGCGAGGGTTCCGATTGGTCGTTAACCCGGATTTCGCGTCGTCCAATATGGTTCATACCCTTTTCTGCGCCGTCGATTTGTTTGCAGGTGACGCCGACCTACTAATCTCTTACGGCGATATTGTCTACGAGCCCAGGGTGCTCAGAGCGCTTCTCGCCTCCGATGCTCCCATGTCGGTGGTTGTGGATCGGGAATGGCGACGATACTGGGAATTACGCATGGATGATCCGCTCTCTGACGCCGAGACCATGAAAATCGACAGCGACGGATTGATCACCGAATTAGGGAAAAAACCTAGCGGCTATGAGGATATTCAGGGCCAATATATCGGCCTGATCAAAGTGCGGCGAGACTGGGCGATTAGCCTACGCCAGCTTTACGAAGCCATGGACCCGGACAGCACCTTCGACGGAAAGACCCGCAAGCAAATGTACATGACCAGTCTCATCCAGCACGCCATCGACAATGGGTGGCCGGTCGAATCTGTCTTCATCGCCAACGGATGGCTTGAAGTGGACACTTACGCCGAACTTGAACTGTACCGCCAGATGGAAGCGAATGGCACTTTGGCCGATTTTTTCCGTTTTTAAGACCGTACCCGATGCCCTTGATCGAAGTTGTCCGTCAAGCCAGGGGCTGAACCCAGAGGCAAGTTACACCCCTGAAACTTTCAGTAAATCAACGAGAATTCCTCAAATTCACCAGGGTAATCCGATATGAAGGATGGTCCTGCAAATTCAAGAATCGCTCGTTACCACCTTTGATGGGAGTTGACTGCCATCGGTCGATTGGTTCAAATCCCAAAGCCGAAAGCCAAGTAAGAACGGGTTCTATCTGTTGGGAAGATCCGGAGGCGTTGAAGAAGGCGTGATGGACATATGTGACGTCGGCATGTGATGAGATAGCCTGCTTCATCAAGAGACCGTAGTCCGCATCGCTCCTGAGCAACGTGTTCCAGACCTTTGTCTCGGAAGCAAGCGCAAGGTTGTTGTCGAACCTGTATCTCGCTAGTTCCAGCCCCGTGGGATCGTCGACGTAAAACGCCAGGGAGTTGGAGTTGCTCAGTATTAGGGTCCCAGGGTAGTTGGACTCCACGTGATCAGCCGCCTGCTCGACATCGTCCAGCCATCGGTAGGTGAACCATCCCGTGGAGGATGTAATGTGCCCGAGTATGGATTGATTATCGGCCTATCAGTCATGGCAATTGCGGTTGCCGCCGTCGCAATGATATCGCTAACGACCGCCCAACCGACACATGCAGATTCTGATTTTAAGAGCGACTGGGCTGTTGAGGGGGGATTTGATATCATCTCCGACGCTGACGTATTTCGGTTCCCAACCGCCATCGCCTTTATTCCCAATCCAGGAAATAGGCCCAAATACGCACCACTTTTTGCCTATGCGCTATGGCGTCAGCATGTTGCAGGTGGTGCGCGTTCATCCTGAGCCTGTCGGACCACTGGCCGGCAGTAGTCATCTGCGACACCGCATCCTTCAACAAGCTCAGGGCGAGCGAATGGCAGGCCACCACTAATCTCCAAGCCCCCCATCCTCGTTGTTCCACCG
>Ga0114996_10009326_pt1 | contig 10765 bp, 14 predicted proteins | sample ArcticOcean_MG_C_4_FD_87039 | JGI IMG/M metagenome (GOLD analysis project Ga0114996, IMG submission 87039) | Marine microbial communities from western Arctic Ocean - ArcticOcean_MG_CB4_134 | ecosystem: Environmental > Aquatic > Marine > Oceanic | place: Arctic Ocean: Canada Basin | collected... | reverse complement strand
TAAACTGGAATTCTTTTCTATAACTTTACCATTCTAATTTTTATGCTTCCACTAAATGCAAGGCGTTCCTATATCAGAAAATTCTTACGTGAACTAGATGGGTGGGAAGATGAAGAATGGCTTGACATTGAAGTAATGTCTGCTATTCGTAAAATTCTTGATGGTAAGGAAAACGCTTTTCCTGGTCTTAATGAATTGTTGGCTGATATACGGAAATGGAAAAAACTACAACGTGAAGAGGAAGAAGCAGAAACTGGATTAAATGATGATTAATCAAACTTGATCTAAATAGCTTTTACTGTTTTGACTATAGGTGGGCGTAATTTAGAGAACACTCTAAAGCCACAAATACATTTTATTTCTGGTAATTTGCTTAATTCAGTATTAGATACTGGAGTATGACATCTCAAACAAGTATATATCACATCAAATTTTTCTTCAACGGCCTCTGGCGTAGTAACTTCGTTGTCAACTTCAGGGGTTGTTTCGTCAGACATGATTTTATAAAAAAAGACCGAAATAAAATCTTAACTATGTAAGTGATAATTCAATGTAAACATAATCAGGAATTTTCAATCGCATTAATTGTCGTATAGCCTTATCATCTGCATTGATATCTATTATTCTTCTATGCATTTTCAACTCCCATTTTTCATATGTTTCTGTTCCACTACCACAAGGAGATTTTCTTGTACTAATGTTCAATCGTTTCACAGGAAGAGGTATTGGTCCCTTAACTTTTACACCACTTTTTTCACCTATTGCTAAAATTTCATCACAAACATCACCCAATTTAAGCAAGTTTGTACTAGTTAATTTCACACGAGCTGGCTGAACCATTCTAAAACTCGCTATGGTTTGTGCTCTTCTGTAATATCTTTAACAACACCAGCAGCTATTGTAGCACCCATATCTCGCAATGCAAATCTTCCCATTTCAGGAAATTCTTTGAATGTTTCAATACATGTTGGTCTAACTGGTTTAATTCTAACAATAGCAGAATCACCAACTTTAAGGAATTTAGGATTTTCTTCTGCTGTTCCACCAGTAGCAGGATCTATTTTAGATTCAAATGCAGTAATTGTTGCAGCCACTTGTGCAGTATGACAATGCATTACTGGTGTATAACCAGGTGCAATTGCTGTTGGGTGATGAATAACAATTATTTGTGCTCTGAATTCTTTTGCAATCATTGGTGGGTTTACAGGATCACCAAGAACATCTCCACGTTTGATATCCTTCTTGTCAATTCCTCTTAAGTTAAAACCAATATTATCTCCTGCCTGAGCAGATGGCATTTCTGTATGATGAGTTTCTATAGATTTTATTTCACCAGTTGCACCTGAAGGCATAACTACAATTTTATCACCAGCTTTCATTACACCAGTTTCAACACGTCCTACAGGAACAGTTCCTACACCAGTAATTGAATAAACATCTTGGATAGGAAGACGTAATGGTTTTCCTATAGGTTTTTCAGGAACAGTAAATTTATCAAATGATTCTAATAATGTGTCACCTTTCCACCATGCCATATTTTCTGATTTTTTCACAAGGTTATCTCCCTTCCAGCCTGAAAGTGGAATGAATGGAACTGCATCAGGTTTGTAACCACATTGTTTTACTAATTCTTTACCTTTTTGTACAACTGCATTATATGCTTCCTCTTTGTAATCTGCCGCATCCATTTTATTTACAGCAACTATAATCTGAGCAACACCTAAGGTTTTCAGTAAAAATGCATGTTCTCTAGCTTGACCACCAGGTGCTATAGCAGTATCACATTCTCCTTCTTTTGCTGAAAGAACCAAAATAGCACAATCTGCTTCAGATGCACCAGTAATCATGTTTTTTACAAAGTCTCTATGACCTGGAGCGTCAATTAATGTGAAAAAGTATTTTGGTGTTTCAAATTTCTGAAATGCAAGATCGATTGTAATTCCCCTTGCTCTTTCATCCTTAATGTTATCCATAACCCAAGCATACTTGAATGTGTCACCTTTTCCAGTTTCCTCAGATTCTTTGGCATGTGCAGCAATTGTTCTTTCATCAACTATACCCATATCCATCAAAAAGTGACCCATAGTAGTTGATTTACCATTATCTATGTGTCCTGTTACAATTAGATTCAAATGCTCTTTGTTTGCCATATTGTTGACAAACTGAGAGGGGCTTTATTACTATTACCATTTCAATTTTTTGGAAAAATTAGTTATATTTTTCCATTTTTTTTATTTTTGAAATATGGATGATGCATATAGTATAAATCGAGGTTATGGTATGAAAATTCATGAAAATCACCGTATCAGTAATCAAAGCAGATGTTGGTGGTATCGGTGGTCATACAAGACCAAGTGATAGATTACTTGATGCAATCAGAAACACAGTAAAAAACTCTGGTGATTTACTAATTGATCATTATATTGGATACTGTGGAGATGATTCTCACATTGTAATGACTCATAATCATGGTATTGACAACCAAAAAATACACCAATTAGCATGGGACGCATTTATGGCTGGTACTGAAATCGCTAAGCAGGAAGGATTGTATGGTGCAGGACAAGATCTGTTAAAGGATTCATTTTCAGGTAATATCAAAGGTATGGGTCCAGGTGTAGCAGAAATGGAATTCGAAGAAAGACCAAATGAAGTTTTTACCGTGTTTGCTGCAGATAAAACTGAACCTGGCGCTTTCAATTATCCGATCTATAAGTTATTTGTTGACTCACTTAGTAATACTGGATTAATAGTGAACCAATCACTTGCAAAAGGTGTAAACATAAACATAATGGATGTTGAAAAGGGTAAAATTGCGAATCTTTCATTATGGGAAGATAAGCCATTGATTGAAGCTGCTCTTATGTATCCTAGTCGTTATGTGGTTGATTCAGTTTATACAAAAGATGGTGAACCGATATTAGATGCATCTACTGATAGGTTACATAACATAGCTGGCACTTATGTTGGTAAAGATGATCCGATTTGTCTAGTTAGAACACAAAAAAACTTTCCAGCTACTGAAGAAGCGGGAAGTGTATTTAGTAATCCACACTATGTAGCTGGAAACACTAGAGGTAGTCATAACATGCCTCTGATGCCAGTCAAACTTAATTCGGCTGCAACGATCAATTTTTGTATTCCAATTGTTGAAGCATTAGTTTTCAGTATGCATAATGGTAAACTAACAGGTCCATTTGATGGATTCTCAACACCTGATTGGGATTACATACGTGAAATTGCTACAAAGAAAGCATTAACAATGAGAAGTCAAGGATTTTTCCATCCAGCTACACTAGTACCATCAGAGTTAGAATATGCTGAAGGATACAAAGCTATAATGGATGTTTTACATGCCAAAATGAAACCAATAGAAGATCAGCCACATGATAATCAAAGAAAGAAATCTTATGAAGATCCCGATTAGATTAATCAAAAAAGGTTAAATCAAATTAAAAATAAATACAATTGTGAAAACACCTAAAATCATTAGTGGGTTAAAACCGTTGGCTATAACATACATTTCCGTAATAGCTTTTTCAAATTTTGTTTTTGTATTATTCAGTCAAACTGTTCGAGATATTATTTGGTCATTTTTTAAAGATGCTGGAGGAGTAATAGTACTTGGAATGGTGTTTCTATTTGCCCTTGCATGGCTGATTAAAGCAAGACCACACAATATTCCAAAAAAATACCAAATTATAGTTTTTGATGTATTCGGAAAAGAATCACATGTGGATGGAATAAGAACTGAATTTAAGAATCATGATGTCGCATGGAGTTTTATGAAATTTTACAAAAAATCATACCCTCTATGCAATTTTGCTATGGTCACAAAACAAAAAGACTCTGCTAAAAAAATAATTTTCAAATATATCTAGGTATATCACACCCATTCTTAATTTTAGGTTCAGGTTTATTACATGAATGCGCAAAAAAAATCTAATGGAATTTTCAACTCTTGCCGAAATATTTCAGAGGATGGAGAAAACATCAAAGCGTATAGTACTAACAAATATTTTAGTAGAATTATTAAAAAAAACACCTAAAGAGATACTCCCAAATGTTGTTTATCTTTTACAGGGTATCATTAGACCAAATTTTGAGGGTGTAGAATTAGGAATTGCTGAAAAACTTGCAATTCATGCTATTTCAAAATCTTCTGGTTTATCAATAAAAAAGATTGAAGATGACTATAGAGAAGGAGGTGATCTAGGTCTAACTGCTTCAAACATATTAAAATTAAAAACCCAAACTACGTTTACTGTAGAAAAAATTACTGTGGAAAGAGTTTATGATACATTATTCAAGATTGCAAAGTTAGAAGGCAAAGGTTCACAGGATTTGAAAATAAAATATATTTCAAGTATGCTAAATGATGCAACCCCAGTAGAAGCAAAATTTGTCATGAAGATTTTGTTGGGTACATTACGTTTAGGAGTAGCAGAAAATACTGTCATGGACGCACTTGCTATTGCTTTTACTGGAAAAAAAGAAAATAAGGAAGAAATAGAAAATGCATATAATGTTTCAAGTGATTTGGGTAAAGTTTCTTTGGTTGTTGCAACAGATGGAATTGAAGAAATAAAAAAATTTAAGATTACATTATTCAGTCCAATAAGACCTATGCTGGCAGATAGAGTAAAAAGTGAAGCAGAGGCAATTAAAAAAATGCCTCAGCTATTTGCTGCGGAATTTAAATTGGATGGAGAGCGTGTGCAAATTCATAAACAGATGAATAAAATAATTTTATTTTCAAGAAGACTAGAAAATATCACACAATATTATCCAGACATTATAGAAAATATTGGAAAATCTATTAATGTGGATGAAGGGATTTTTGAAGCAGAAATTGTTCCTATTAATGAAAATACTGGTGAATTTTTACCATTTCAAGAGCTGATGCATAGACGAAGGAAACACAAACTTGAGAAAGCTGTTTTACAATATCCAATAACAGTTAATTTTTTTGATGTCCTATATTTTGATGATAGAAGCTGTTTAAATTTAGAATACACTAAAAGAAGAGAGATTTTAGAAAAAGTAGTTAAAGAAGATAACTTTGCAAAACTTGTACCTACATTGCTTGTTAAAAATGAAAATGAGATTGAGGATTTTCTAGAAAACTCTATCAATTCTGGCTGTGAAGGGTTAATGCTGAAAACTCCTAATGCTGGATACCGTGCTGGAGCAAGAGGTAGTAATTGGTTAAAATTAAAACGTGAATATAGAAATGAATTAGGAGATAGTCTTGATCTAGTTGTTATAGGTGCATATTTTGGAAGAGGGCGTAGAACTGGTCTATATGGCACACTGTTATTGGGAACATATAATCCAGAAAATGACACTTTTCCTAGTATATGTAAAGTTGGCACTGGTTTTACTGATGAAAGTTTGGATCAGTTGTATCAAATTCTCTCGAACAAAGTCATACTTAAAAAAAATTCTAGAGTTGTCAGTGAAATGGAAGCTGATGTTTGGCTCGAACCTGAATTAGTCTTAGAAGTAGTTGCATCAGAAATAACATTAAGTCCTATTCATAAAACTGGATTAAATTTAGTAAGGAAAGATACTGGGTTTGCCTTAAGATTTCCAAAATTTACTGGAAAAATCAGATATGAAAAAGCAGTAGAAGACGCTTCAACTCACGATGAAGTATTGGCCTTGTACAAAAATCAGTCCAAAGTTAACCATGAAAAGTGAATGATTTATCAAAAAAGCAGGGTATAAATTAGAAAAGCGATCTATAGATAATTAGCGTTATGTATAGTGGAGAGTTAGAAGTTCAAGCAAAAAGAAAGGCGATAGCTGTTTTACAAGATGAGATAAATAGAATTCTAAATGCTGCTAGAGAATTATCAAGTTTACCAGAATTACTAGTAAAAAAGAATAAAACTGATGTTAAAGCTAAACTTGAACAAATTTCTAGTCTTGAAGATGAAGTAGAAAACCTTCGACGTAAGATTACTAGAGATGTTGCAGATGTTGGAGGATTGATTATGAATAGAGAAAACATCTTGAATACAGCCTACACTATGGATGAGATTGCGGGCTACATAACTGGAATTGCGTTTAAACTCTCAAATATCAAAGTGAAAACATTAACCACAGAAAATTTTCAAATAGAATTAACTGAATTAATTGAACTTGTTGTTGACCAAATATACAAATTAAATGAAATTATTAGAAGTTTAAACACTGATTCTGGTAAATCTGTTGAATTTGCTCAGGAAACACAAAAAATTGAGCGTGAAATAGATATAAAATATCGTAATATGTCAATCAAAGCATTAGATACGATATCAAATACAAAAGAATTATTGTTAATGAAAGATATCATTGAAGGTATTGAAGAAATGGCTGATAAATGCCAAGAAGTTTCAGATTCGTTTATTTTACTAGCACTTAGTATTTGATTTGAAAAGCGAGTTAATAGAAAACCGAATTATTGTTTGGGATATAGAACATTCAAAAGAATTATTTGGTAATGGTTATTTTGGAAAACCAATTGGAATCCCAAAACCTAAAGTGGATGAAATTAATGTTCCACTTGTTCTTGATTTAATCGAAGGGTGTTATCTTCAAGAAATATCAAAAATTAAGATTTATAAAAATAAGAAGCAAGTTTCAGAAAAAGAAATGATAGAAATTTGTAAAAAAGAATATCATAATTTTGATAAAAAATATCTAGTATACAAAGACTTTCGTAAAAAAGGATATATCGTAAATCCTGGTATAAAATTTGGTTCTGATTTTGCAGTATATCAAAAGGGACCTGGTATTGATCATGCCCCATATCTAGTTCAAGTTTACAATAGTAATGATTCTATTTCTTCAACGGATGTTGTGTTGGCTGGTAGATTAGCTAGCAGTGTTAAAAAACAATTCATACTTGCTATTCCTAAAGGTAAAACTAACATCGAATACTTGGCTCTTGATTGGTGGAAGCCTAGTTGAGTTTCTTTATGTAACCTGCAATCTTATTGTAAATATCAAATAACTCCTTTGTTATGCCAAAATTATAACTATTTTTCCATTTTCCATAAATTCGTACCCCATTATCTGTTGGATCAACAAAAATTATTGCGTCGTTAAGTGATTGTTTGGCAATCATTTTATTCAATGATGAATCAATGTTTAACTCATCAGCCAATTTACCTCCTTCCCATGTTACACCAGTTATTTTTTTTGAACCAAAATGACCTGTAGTTTGTAGTCTAGTTCTTGCAGTAAGGTTCAGTAATTCTTCACCAATATCTTTCTGAACAATAAAATGTGCCTGAAATCTATCCTGAGCACCCCATGGAAGTGGATTTGGATCTTGCATTTCTATCCCTTCTGTATTATATGTACAGCATCAATATCTGTACCAGTAATTTTCAATGAGCCCTTATTGGTAATCATTCTAGTGGTTTGCGTAAAGCATCTACTATAGTAATCCCCCTTCTCAACATCACCTTCACCTATTTCATTAGGGATTGCAGTAACACCAATCTCATTTAGTATATCAGAAAATTTTTCAGGCCAATTTTTTAGTACAATAGTTTCAGGTTCAGAATCTTCCATGTCGTATCTGATTTTAGCACATAATTTAACATTTCTTGTTGTTCTTGATTAGTGATTAGCAATAAAATAAATACATGATAAACTAATTTTTGATCTCATGCTAAAGTTTCAAAATAAAACTGTGCTAGTTACCGGAAGTGGTACGGGGATAGGACAGGCAATTACGAAGAAATTTGTAGAAAATGGGGCAAGTGCAGTAATTCTAGGAAGAAGAAAAGAACCGTTAGAGGAAACTGCAAAAATGCTAGAGGAAATTATCAAAGAAAAACAAAGTAATGCCACTGTCAAAATTTTTGATGGGGTAGACGTCAGCAACGAAAAAGCTGTTACTGATATGTTTGATTCATTGAAAAGTGAAAATGTCAATCTAGATGTAGTTGTAAACAATGCCGGAGTATCCGGTCCTGTGACATGTTTTGCGCATGCACCAATGGATCAATTCAGAAGTACTGTAGACATACATCTAACTGGAACTTTTTGGACTTCAGTTCAGGCACTAAAAGTTATGAAAGAAGGAGCAAAAATTATCACAATTTCAACATTTTTTGCAGAAGAAAGACCATTGGAACAAAGACCGTACAGATTCAGAGGTCCATATACCGCATCACAGGGAGCAAAAAACAGACTTGTAGAGGCAATGTCATGGGAACTCACAGAAAAAGGAATAATTTCAATCGGAACTAACCCTGGCCCAGTCCATTCAGACAGAATTTACAAGACGGTTTATCCAAAGGCTGCATCAGAATTTCTGCGTGTAAGCGGTTTTGAAGACCTATCACCAAATGAAGTTGAAGCCGCAAATAATGAGATTGTAGGATTGTTAGGTGAAAGTGATGAAACCATAAAGGCTGGAATAAAAGCAGCTGCAGAAAAGTTAGGCAAGCCGGAAACTACACTTACCAATTTACTAAATAAAGTCAAAAGCATTGCAGAAAAAATCCAAAAGAACACATCAACAATGATTCCAGATCAGCAATTTTTATCACAAGAACAGGTTGCCACAACAGTTCTAACTCTTACAGACGACGAACAGGCAAAAATTCTCAATGGAAAAATAATTCCTGGTGACAGGGTTTTCTATCCAGTCAAGTCATACATTAGATCATCTGTTCCTAAAGTTGAGAAAAATAACTTGGATGGAAAACGATTTATCTTAAACGAAGAAGCTGAAGGAAGCAGGATTTCATTAATGATAGAAGAAAAAGGTGGGAAGCACGAGGTTTCTAATGATTATGATTTAGCTTTGTTTAACACTGGTAATCTTCCAGATTTTTCCAAACTAACTGAATTATCCAGAGATGAATGGGATAAACTAGTTGACCAATTCATTAACGCTCCTGCCGAATGGACACGACATGCCTTGAATGATTTTGTCCCCGGCGGTTCTGATGATCCAAGAAAATTCAAAGAGAGGGCTGCTGGCATGGCTGGTTACCAGGGTAGAATTGTGATTATTGGACCTGCTCTTCCAGCTGGCAAAAAGATTAGCGGACATGAAAGAGCAAAGGTTGAAGTCTTCAGAGGTGCACTTAGACCATTTGTAACCACTGTCAACCAAGAATTGAGTGATGTACTTAAATCAAATATCAGGGTCTTCTTAATTTTGCCTGGAACTGTTGATGGAAAAGAGCCTAGTGACGAGAATATTATGAATACGATTAACTACTTGATGTCAGACGAAGCAGCATCAAGTTCGGAAGTAATTTTCTGCCCAGACGAAACAAGATAACACTAGAAAACACCTGTAGAATCTACAATCAGCTTAATTGCTGCTGCGATAAGCACAATTACCACTATAATTTTTAATTTATTTTCCTTTATCTCAAGTGATAACCTAGCACCTAAAATTCCCCCAGCAAATGCACCGATCGACAACAACAATGCCTGATAATAGTCAGGATGTCCTAGCATGGAATGAACAATCAATCCCGAAAAAGATGCGAACATCAGGATAAACTGTGATGTAGGCGCTGCACGCTTCATTGAGATTCCAAGTGCAACTACCATCAATGGTACAAAGATCAAACCACCCCCAATACCAAATAGACTTGATATTATTCCAGCAAAGAAGCTAGCGCCTGCAGAAAAAACAAGCAAAAGACGAGATATGTCTACAGGTTTTTCCTCTATTTTTCTTTTGAGAAATATGTATGATGCTGAAGAAATGAGAACAAGTGCAAATAAAACTTTGAAAATTTCTGATGACAAGTCAGAAGAGATGAATGCACCAAGTATAGTTCCAGGAACAGCCATTAAACCAAGTTTCCAACCTAGTGAAAATTCTATACGTTTTTGTTTAGCATATACAGCTGTAGCTCCAACGGAGTTACTAAATACTGCAAACAAACTATTGCTTACAGCTAGTGTGGGAGAAAATCCCATAAATGTCAGTACAGGAACAATAATTATTCCTCCACCCAAACCAATTATTGATCCCAATATTCCTGCAATAAATCCTAAAGGGATTAACCAAATCTCTTCAAACATATTAAATCGATATCAGTTCAAGTTTAGATTTATTTGTAATGTTAAATTCATCAACAAAGCCAGCAGTTACTTCTAATACATATTTGGCGTTATCAGCTGAAACACCATTTTCTTTACACACCATAAGTTCCCAAGCTGTTTCACATTTAGGAACATTTTTCTCAATTGAAACAATATTTAGATTTTCATCGAACCAAATTATATCCAAATTAAAATACATAGACATCATCCACATTGGACGTAATCCAGAGTTATCAAAAACAAATAACATTCCTTGATCATAAGACATTGCAGGTTCAAACATTAATCCTCTCGCATGTTGAGGAACCGTCTCAGCAATTTGTACCTCTAAAATTTTATCATCAAGTTTGATTGTTCCAATTGGAAATTCAACAGACTCTAACTTAATATCTGTAGGGAAAGTGAGCATGCCAAAAACTCCAACAATAACTGCAGCTGCAGCAATTGGGATTAAAACACCTGTTCTTGTAACCATACTTTACAATAATATTTCTCTGCATAAAAACTAAAAGAAATCTTATAGTAATGATTGCTTGAAATTATGAATTTCAGAGATAGTGTTTTTGGTATTTTCTCCTACATCAGTTATTTTTGAATCATTGTATACTTTGCTAAGATATCTACCAGCCACAATCATTGGCCCTCCAACTGCACATGTAATTCCAGTAGGTTCTGGAATCCAAAGCATTAT
>Ga0114996_10009324_pt1 | contig 10766 bp, 14 predicted proteins | sample ArcticOcean_MG_C_4_FD_87039 | JGI IMG/M metagenome (GOLD analysis project Ga0114996, IMG submission 87039) | Marine microbial communities from western Arctic Ocean - ArcticOcean_MG_CB4_134 | ecosystem: Environmental > Aquatic > Marine > Oceanic | place: Arctic Ocean: Canada Basin | collected... | reverse complement strand
GATGTCCCAGCCGCCGGCGTTCTCGTTCAGGTCGAGAAAGAGCTCCTTCCCGATCAAGCCCGCGTTCAGTGCAAGCAAGCCATACTGAACGCCGGTGTTGTCGTGCGGACTACGGCCGAACTCGACCTGCGGCGTGGGAGAGATCTCGTCGTAGATCTTGGTGCCGTACACGCTCCGCATCGCCTCGTAGATCGAGCAGCGAAGGCCCGTCGGATTGTTCGCGGCGTCGTAGGTCGCTTGCGAGGGAATGGCAGCGGGGCAGTCGTCCGGACCGAGCCGGTTCGTGCGCGGCCCGAGCGAGTTCTCGCATGTGCTCCACGTCGACCACCCGCCGATCACGCGCTTGGTCTCCTCGCTCACGCGGCGACTGTTCAAGTAGCGCAGCAGAAGGAGCCGGCAGTCCGGCGTGTCGATGAAGTAGGTCGTCGCGTCCGGGAACGTCAGGGAGGGCATGATCCCGGTCAGAATCCCCGGATAGGCGCCCGCAATTAGGAGCTGCTGCATCGCGCCGCCCGAGCCCCCGGAGCCGATCGTGTGGAGCGGCGGGCCGTACACCTCGGCGAACTGCTCCTTGACCATCAGTGTCGTTTCGGCCGAGAGCGGGTCGTTGCAGCCGCCCTGAGCGTTCACGTTCAGCGTCGCGGACGCCACCGCGAAGCCTTTGGCCAGCATGCCCGTGTTCAGGACTCCGCCAGTCGACGTCCCCTGGAAGAAGCCCGCCTCGCAACCGCCGCCGTACGTGTACACGAGGCGGCCATTCCAGCCCGTCGGTGGATTCCACGGATCGACCTCCGGGCTCGTCGGATCGACTAGCGCGGCGAACTGATAGATGGCGCGGTTGATCGTGCCGGTCTCGAGGCGCACCACGAAGGGAACCTGCTTCCCCTCCGAGGTCGTCGTCGTCGCAAGACCCAAGGGCGGTTGGGCGAGGCTCGCGAGTGGCTGGAGTTCAACGTCTTCGCCCGTGGGCATGTAGAGGTAGTCGACCCGCGTCTCAAGAGAGCAGCCCTCGCCAGGCCCTGAGGCATCCAGGAACTCCCCGTTGCCGATCGCGAATCGGCTCGGTCCTCGCGCGGTGGGCATGAGCTGGTCGAGGCAGAAATACGGTTCCAGGTGCTCACCCGAAAAGATCGGCCCCTCGATCGGATAGTTGGTCACCAAGAGCGACGCGACCTCGTCTCCATCAACCGATGCGACCACGTCGTTGGCCCCGAGCACGAGCCCGTCAAGACGCGCGAGGAGCGCGTGCTGATTGCGGCCCAAGCGGTCTGCCGGTGCTGGCGCCTGAACTACCGCGCCGCTTCCTCCGTTCACCGCAATCGTCACGCGGTCCAGTTCGATGCTGGGGAGCACGTCTACTCGGACGAGTACGTCCCCGCCGCTCACGTAGTGGGGGTGAGTCGGCACGGTCGTGATCGTCACGTCCCCGTCCGATGTGCCTCCGGACGAACCGCAGGCCAGCGATGCGACCAGCAGACCACCCGAAAGGAACGGGGCCAGAAGCCGAACAGCAGATGCCGGAGACGCTCTCATGACCCGAAACTCCGCAGGATGCACATTGGGCAGTACTAGCCGTGACCTATACCGGCGCGCCTGCCGGCGCGTCAAGCAGAGCAGCCGCGCCTCACTCGACCGTGGCGCGTATCACATAGTCCAGTTCGGGAAACGAGCTCTCCAGGTACTCGTTGCCGAGACCTTGGATCTGTGCCTGATCTGGCGTGTCGCCGTATCCCGCGTAAAACCCGTCGACCACGTCCATCCCCTCCACGATCTCTCCGAACGGCGCGAAACCCATCCCGTCCAGGTTCACGTTGTCGCCGAAGTTGATGAAGACCTGAGTGGTGCGGGTGTTAGGCTGGCTCGTCATGGCAAAGGTCATCCGGCCCCTCGAATTGCTCTCGACGACCGGGTCATCCTGGAGCGTCGCGACCCGCCACTGCGCCGTCACGAGTGGGTCGGCGTTCATGCCGAACTGAGCCATGAAGCCGCCGATGACGCGGAAGAAGCGCGCGCCGTCGTAGTAGCCGTTGGACACCAGATTATAGAAGCGGTCTGCGCCGACGGGCGCCCACGCCCGCTGCACCTGCACGACGAAATCTCCCTCACTCGTCTCGAAGCGGGCCCTATACGATGCCGGCGCCTGAACGTTCACCTCCGGCGACTCCGGATTCAGGAGCGGGTTGTCGGACATGGCCTCGCCACCCCCGCCGCCCTCTCCGCTCTCTCCGCCGCACGCCAGAGCGGTCAGGACGAGAAGGAATGATGCGGCGGCTCGTATCGATCTGGTCTTCTGGATCATGGTCTCTGCGTCAGCCTCGGAACGAAGCATGGAACATAGGGGTGGGAAAAGCGTCGCAGAACGATGATGCGACGGTGAGCACGAATACAGGAGACGAATGTGATGCGCAACAGAACTAGACTCTTCAGCGCCTTGATCGCCGCGGCCGCGTTGTTGGCGACCCAGGCGCAGGCCACGCAAGCCCAGGTGAACATGACCGGCACCTGGGCCTTAGAGGTGAACGTCGACGGTGCCATTTCGAATCCCGAGTTGGTGCTTGAGCAGAGCGGGATGTCGCTCACGGGGCACTATACCTCCGCCCAGATTGGCGAGGCCGACGTGGTGGGCACGGTCGACGGGAACACCGTGATCGTCACCTTTGAGGCGAACGTCGGTGGTCAGGTCGCCCCGGTGGAGTACAGGGGCACCGTCGACGCCAGCGGTGTGTGGTCGGGAGACTTCGACCTGGCCGGCCTGGCGGGCGGTCCGTTCACCGGCACCAAGGCGAGCGAGTAGGGCTGATAGGAAAAAAAAGGCGCCGGACACTAAGGTGTCCGGCGCCTCGGTACGTCTGCGAAAAGTGCTAGCCCTACGGAATCATGAGGTGCGCTGCGTCGGTGCCGGCTCCCATGATCCAAATGCCGCCAGACCGACCGTTTTCCGGGAAGCCCAGAGAGGCCGTCGTGGCATTGGGCGCAGCGAACGTTGTGTGCGTCCCTGCGGCCGCCTGAGATTCGCCGTTCATCGACATCCAAACGGATCCGAACTCGGGCTGCACTCGCGTTCCGTTCGCTTCAGCGGCGGCCACGAGTGCGCCATTCGCCGCGCGGTCACCCGCCGCTTGAGCGGCGAAGGCCCGATTCTGGGCCAGGCGCGGCAGGTTGCCCACGTTGGTGCACTGGACCGCGAAGGCCGCCTGCCCTGGCAGCCCGGAGCGATCGTAGCAGACGAAGGCGTTGCTTCCCTCCCTCAGGGTGGTGTAGCTGCCATCGGACTCCCAGCGGATGACCGCTGCCCCACCGGCAGAGCGAGCTGAAAGGGGCGCGATGGCTTTCTGAATGATCTGGTCGTTCGACTGGGCCTCAAGCCCCGTCGATGTGGCGAGTACGGCTAATAGAGCGACGAGGATGCGCTTCATACTACCTCCGGGTAGACAAGTCCTGCTCGGGACGGACAGTGATCCTACGTGGGGGCCGCTGCGATGTCGAGCGGACCCCCGGTCAGTTGTTGGCGGCGCCTGCGGCGATCCAAGACCGGACGAGCTCTACCTCTTCGGCAGACATCGCGTCCGCGTCCTGAGGCATCTCACCCGCCGCGATCATATCAATCAGTAGACTGGCGTCGGGGTTCCCTGCCTCGATCACGGGGCCGTACTCCGAGCCCTTCATCACGGCCTCGTAGGTGTGCAGGGCAAGGCCGGCTTCCATCGTCTCCTCGCCATGGCAGTCCGCGCACTGACTGGCGAAGAGCGGAGCGACCTGACTGGCGAAGCTGACTGGACCCGTTCTCAACGCCGCTGCAGGGGCGGCCTCGACGACCTTCGGCCCAGGTGCCCCGAAGACGGCGAACCCCAGTCCGAGTGGCAGAACCGCTACGGAAAGAAGCTGGACTCTTGTCCTTCGAAACATCTCTATACCTCCGACAATGATTGATTCGCTCGTCAGCCACCCCATGACCCATCCGTCGCTAGTACAAGCAGCGTGCCAGACCAGTTCCACCCTGTGGAACGCCAATTTCGCTCACAAAGGCTTGCGTCGGAAAGGGGATACTGTCCTCTTCTCCAGATCCGCCCGTCCCCGGGGGCGGACATTCCGATTTCACGAGAGACTCCACAATGCGCCGCACCAGCCTGCTTTTGACCATCCTCGCCGTCGCGTGCGCGCCGGCCGACGACCAGAACTCCGGTGGAATGGCCAGTGCGGCCGCGCCTCCCGGACCCCGGGTAGCGATGGCCCCGACAGCGTCAGGCGAGCTTCCGCCGGCGATCATCGGCCAGGGGGGCGCGCTGCAGGGCGCCGATCTCCCGTACTATTCGGGCCATCCGACCACGGTCGGCTATCTGGCGGTCCCGGAGGGAGAGGGTCCCTTCCCGGCGCTCATCATCATCCACCAGTGGAACGGCCTGGTCGATCGCGTGCGCGAAGTGGCCGATGACTTCGCCGCGGAGGGCTACGTGACGCTCGCCGCCGATCTCTATTCGGGGCGGGTAGGCACGGACGCCGATGAGAACATGTCGCTCGTGCAGGAAACACAAGGCTCGATGGGCGAGGTCATCGCCAACCTCAACGCAGCGACGGCCTATCTGAAGTCGCGCGCGGACGTGAGCGGACGAGTGGGCGCCATGGGATGGTGCTTCGGTGGCGGCATCGCGCTCTCGTTCGGCCTGGACGGGGTCAACCACGATGCGACGGCCATCTTCTACGGGGCGCTAGTGGACGACCCCGACGTTCTCGAGGGCATGGACCACGAGGTCTACGGCACATTCGCCCGGCTCGACACGGGCCCGTCACCCGATCAGGTCACCGCGTTCGAGGGTGCGTTGCGAACAGCCGGCATCGAGAATGACCTCCACATCTACGACGATGTCGGTCACGGGTTCTGGCTTAGCATCGATGGAGATCCCGACGTACGGACCGGGCCGGGCCTCGATGCGTGGGTACGCCTGAAGGCGTACCTGAACAGGACGCTGGGGGACTAGGGCCCCAGCAGTCCCCTTCGCCGATCCCGCCTCTCCTGCCTGCGCCTTCGTCGGGCGTCGCGCGCGGTCTCCCCGACGTGGCGTACTTTGATCTCCACGCCTCCCATCAGCGCGATTCCGCTGACGCGCAGCACAGGTGCGCTCGGACCGGGACGATCGAAGTCGTCACCGGCATGCTCGAAGCCACCCAGGATGCCGATGCCGTGGCTCTCCACGATGAGCCCGGGGGGTACGATGATCTCGATGCCGCCCATCACCGAGTAGGCCTTGATCTCAGTGACGCCAGGCGGCAACACCGCTTCGCGAAAATCCAACTCGACCCCTCCCATGACCGCGACGCTGTGGGTCACTCTCGCTGGGCTCCACCGACCCCGCCGGCGTGATCCCCCCAGAACCGCAATCGCGTAGCCCTTCTCTCGCGCATGCTCGTAGAGGGTGGCCTGGTACTCTCGAGCACGCGCCGGTTGAGCCACCCCGTCAATGACGGCGGGGAGGTCCCCCGACGGCATGTCCCGAAGGAGTTCCCGTAACTCTTCCGTAGTGGTGGCCCGATGCGCGACGTCGATGCGTGACTCGAACTCCTCCATCGTGAGGGCGTCGTTGGCGAAGTGCTCGCACAGCGCGTCGATCGTGATTTGCCGCGTATGATCTAGGGGCATGCCGCCCCCCTGGGCGTCCATCATCATCGCTTCTAAGCTCCTTGCCGTCCCCACTCGACCGCCCGGCCTCATCCATCATAGCTGACCATCATCTCTACGGCTGCCGGCACCGTCTCATTCTCATGTCCTCAATCGTTGACCAGGTGTCCGCGAATTCGACTAAACTGTCGCGGGGCCGCATCACTTTCGCGGGGGCACCCCAGCGCAAATTGGCGGAACGGCAGGAATCGCCCCGGGCAGGAGTTGGCGTGATTTCTGCAGCCCAGCAAGGCAATGTGGTCCATCACCAGAGGGAGTAGCATGATTAAGTTCACACTCGGCCTGCTCAGCGCCGCTGCGATCGCTACGACCGTCCTCCTGGTGCGCCAACAGAAGGAAGTGGGGCCGAAGGAGCCGCGTTTGGGTTCCGGAGGGACCAACCACACACTTCCATCCATTGAGCGCATGCGGGAGGCAGGCCTATAGCACGAGCGACGTTCGAGCAGGTAAACGAAAAAAGTGCGGCGGAAGGCGCTTAAGCCCCCCGCCGCACTTTTTGCTATCGGCTCGCGTGGACCGCCCGCTACTCGAAGTGTGCTTTGTTCTTCTCGAGGAAGTCGGTCCACTCGTCCGGGATGTCCGTATCCGGGAAAATCGCTTGGACCGGACACTCCGGCTCACAGGCACCACAATCGATGCACTCGTCCGGCTGGATATAATATTGGTCTTTGCCCTCGTAGATGCAGTCGACGGGGCACACCTCGACACAGCTCGAGTCCTTAACGTCGATGCAGGGCTGAGCAATGATGTAAGTCATAAGCGGTCTAGCGTCCTATTTGTTCTCGCCGCATACGGGCTCGTCCTTCATGCGAGGAGGCCCGGGTGGCGCCGGCGGGAGAGGCAAGGTGTAAGATCGAAGCACCCTCCGCAAGCGGTCTAGGGGGCTGTTTCGGGAGCCTTCATCCACTCGACATCGCCTGCCCCTGCCCGATGGTTTTCACCGCGCGCCAGCACGAACAATAGGTCGGACAGCCGATTGAGATAGGCGATCACGGCCGGCTCAACGCTCTCGGACTCGGACAGCTTCACGACAGACCGCTCGGCCCTACGACACACGGTCCGCGCGAGATGGAGCGCTGATGCGCCGGGAACGCCACCGGGAAGGACGAAGGCCGTAAGCGGAGGGAGCTTCGTCTCCGCTTCGTCGATCCAGCCCTCGAGCTCAGCTGTTCGCCCCGTGGGAAGGCCCGGCGTCTGCGGCCTCTTCCGACCGGGTTCGGGCTGGGGTGTCGCGAGTTCCGCCCCGAGCGCGAAGAGGTCGTGCTGAATCGACTCCAACCGCGTGCGCACGTCTGCGTCCACGACGTCATTCAGTGCCCAGCCGAGCGTGGCGTTCAATTCGTCGACGTCACCCATAGCGTCGATGCGGACATGGCCCTTGCCGACCCGACCACCGCCATAGAGCGCCGTCTCTCCTCCGTCACCTCCGCGGGTATAGATCTTCACGGGCGCAGCTTGGTGAGACGGCGGAGCTGCTGAGCCTTCTCTATGAGAGACGTGGTCTTGTCCGTCTGCTCCGGCGTGACGAGGTCCCGGATATCGAGGAGGACCTCGAGGTGAAGCTGGTCGCGCTGATATTCCAGATCCATGCGCGCCATCGCCGGAGCGTCGTCGACCTCTTCCGCCGCGCTGAACGCGCCGCGGTAGACGTTCTCCAGGCTCTGCAGCACCCGCTCCCGATTCCGCATCCGGCTCTCCCCTAGGGCTCTTTTAGAGTCTCACCAGGAGCAGCGCCCCCGGACCACTCTGATAATAGCTACGCACCGCTACCCCTAGCTCCTCGAGCTTGTCCGCGAAGAAGTGATCCGAGCCCGGGATGCGTATCAGCGTGATGTGATCACCCAACTTGGCCAGCAGGGCCGCCACGTCCTCACCCGAGCCGAACTCGTCGTTCTCACCCTGAACGACGAGGATGGGCTTGGCAGTCTGCCCCAGGAAGTCGAAGTCGTAGTTCAAGTTACGGAGCGGAAGACCGAGCCCGAAGAGCGCGCCGACCCGCTCGTCGGGCACCCCGACCGTCAGCCCGACCATGGAGCCGAACGAAAACCCACCCGCTACCAGCGGGAGCCGCGGATAGTGCTCCACCAACCAATCGATCGCTGCCGTCACGTCCCCGCGCTCGCCGATCCCCTCCTCGTAGCTGCCGGTGCTCGCACCCACACCGCGAAAGTTGAAGCGCAGGGTGACCAGTCCCGCATCGTTCAGCGCCTGTGCCACCCGGTAGACCGCCTTGGTATGCATCGTCCCCCCGTGCAGCGGATGTGGGTGACAGATGACGGCGGCGCCTACCGGAGTCCCCTCGGGTTCCTTGAGGAGCGCCTCGAGCTGGCCGTGCGCGACGGGGATCCTCACGGTGTGCGCTCCAGGATTGGACGGAAGGGGCCCGGCCCTGTACTTCGCTGGGCCGGCGGGCGGGGCGGAGCTATGTTCAGGCTCGAGCCCGGACCGGTCAAGAAGACACCCCGCAGGAGCCCATGGACACGTCCGCAGGTACCTTGGACGCCGACGAACGCGCGAATGAGTTGTACTGGGGTTCCGACCAGAGCGTCAATCAGATCGCCGAGGATCTCGACCTCTCGAAGGGCGCGCTCTACGAGATGATTCGCCCGCTGCCGGCGGGCTTCGGCTGCCCCCTCTGCGGTGCCGAGGTCGTACACCCGAACCGCACCGCCAAGGAGCGGAGTCGCGTCGATTGTGCCGGGTGCGGCTGGGACGGGACCGAGGACGAAGCGATCTCTTTCGACGCCGTGGGAGATTCCCGGCCCGCCAGCCCCGCCTTGGTGGCGGACTCAGCGGACGCCGACGATGCTGCAGACGACATCTTCCCGGTCAACGACTTCGACGCCCCGGGTCCCCCTCCGGCTGCGGTCACCGCGAGGGAGCTCGACGGCCGACGCCTCATAGCCGGCGGTGCCATGCTGGGAGCGGCGGTGGGCCTCGCTCTCGTCATCTGGGCGCGCCGGAGGTAAGCGGACGGTCTCCATGACGGCGGCTCCGTCGACCTCCATGGACCCGCGGAGCATCATTACCCCTGATGCGTTTCACGTCTCGCCGGATCTGTTGGGGCTCCCGTTGGCGTCGCCCCGGAGACGCCTGGGCGCGATCCTCCTGGACTTGGTCTTCATCGGGATCCTCACGGTCGTCACGCGGAGCTTCGCGCTAGTCCTGGGGATCGTCGTCGCCGTGGCCCTGGTCCGCGCCGGCTTCCGGCGTACCGCGGTGACGGGCAGCGTTTTCGACAGCACTCGGAGACTCTCGATCGGCTGCCTGGGTATGGTCGTAGGGCTCGTGACCATCGGCCTAGGGTCGGCGCTGATACTCGACGATTCTGCCTCCGAGGGTGTCTCGGGGGCCGACCCGCAGGGCTTCGTGATCGATGTGCAGCGGGACCCGCCCGCGGGGGATCCGATCGAGTCGCGCGACGCGCAGGCAGTGCGTGACGGCGTCACCCTGTACAGCATCGAGCAGGCACTAGAGACCTACGCTGCCCTTCGCAATACCGGCGGCACAGACGCGATGGACGAAGAACTCATCCGGGCACTCGAGGAGCGGCTAGCGACCGAATTCGCCTCTGATACGCTGCTTGCGCTCGAGGTCCAGATCGCTGATCTCGGCGACGAGGCGCGCGCGGCGCAGGAGAGGGAGGGCACTTCGGGTGGAGTCTTGAGCTGGCTGTCCGGCATCCTCGACGACCTGGGCTTCGGGTTCGGATGGGCCGCCTTGTACACCACCGTTTGGATGTCGACGACCAACGGGCAGACGCTAGGAAAGCGTCTGCTGGGCATTCGCGTAGTGAAACTCGATGGCCTTCGAATCAACTGGTGGATAGCGTTCGAGCGCGCGGGTGGCTACGCAGCCGGCTTCGCCACTGGCCTGCTGGGATTCGCTCAGGTGTACTGGGACCCGAACCGACAGGCCATTCACGACCGCATCGCCGGGACTGTGGTGGTCCGGGATGGCGCGAAGCTGCCCAAAGACGGGGAGGCCATGCTGTGAGCGAGGATCAGCTCGACGAAGAGTTCGTGGCGCCAGAGGCCGCGTTGGACATCGACGCCCGTTTCGAGCGTCGCATCGTCATGAACGTGCCGGACCGTCACAATCCGAAGCTCCGCAAAGTGATGGAGCTGGTGAACGCCGACGACGATCTATACGCGCTGTGGACCGCCGCGAATGTGAACGCGGTAGAGCGCCTCAACATGACCGACCACGGTCCAGTGCACGTGAAGATCGTGATGAACATCGCGGTAAGAATGCTCCGCCTGCTCGTGGAGGCAGGGGTCCAGCCCGGTGTCGTGACGAATTACGACATGGAGGCGACCGACGCCGAGGTCATCGTGGCGCTCGCCGCCCTCCTGCACGATGTCGGCATGTCGATCCACCGCGCAGACCATGAGGGCTACAGCCTCTTTATCGCCGATTCGAAGCTCCGTGAGATCCTGCCGGAGATCTATCCGCCGCGTGTGGCCACCGTCATTCGCGCCGACATACAGCACGCCATCATCTCGCACCGCTCGGGTGGAAAGCCGCTCACCCTAGAGGCCGGCATCGTGCGCATCGCCGACGCGCTGGATATGGCGAAAGGACGCTCGCGCATCCCGTTCGAGGCGGGCTCCCTCTCCATCCACTCGGTCTCGGCGGCGGCCATCGACTCCGTCTCGATCGAGCGTGGAACGGCCAAGCCAATCGCCATCGTCATCGAGATCTCCAACTCGGCCGGCCTCTTCCAACTCGACCAGCTCCTCCTGAGCAAGCTCCAGGGGAGCGGGATGCAGGGCCACCTCGAGATCAACGTCCGAGTCGGTGAGCAGGAGAAGAAACTGCTCGAGAACTTCACGCTGTAGGGCGGGGAGGGCTCTTGGACGTCCAGGTCTCGGTTGCGCTCGCATTTGCGGCGGGGTTCGTCTCGTTCCTCTCGCCCTGCATCCTCCCGGTTGTACCAGGCTATGTCGGCTTCGTGTCGGCACTTACACTCGACGAGCTCGGGGGCGCCTCGCCCGCGAGAGCTCGAAGGGGGGCGGTAATGCACTCCGTGCTGTTCATGGTCGGCTTCGGCCTCGTCTTCCTGTCGCTCGGTCTCGTCGCGACCGCGGTC
>Ga0114996_10009321_pt1 | contig 10768 bp, 8 predicted proteins | sample ArcticOcean_MG_C_4_FD_87039 | JGI IMG/M metagenome (GOLD analysis project Ga0114996, IMG submission 87039) | Marine microbial communities from western Arctic Ocean - ArcticOcean_MG_CB4_134 | ecosystem: Environmental > Aquatic > Marine > Oceanic | place: Arctic Ocean: Canada Basin | collected... | reverse complement strand
TTCGAATTCTCCTTGCGTCATAGTAGAAACTGCAGGCGCGTGGGGTGGTGTTGACAAATCCAGGTCAATTGAACCAACAGGGATGTCTGGTGATTCGCACTGCATAGCAGTAATGACTTTGTCGATCTCTTGACAAGCAGACTCCCAAGCACTGTCGTTCATTCCTTCACTCTCAGTGACGTTGTGAACAACATGTACCACTTTAGAAACGTGATCAAAAATCACAATCGTTTTGTAAAGTGCAAAATGCAAATCTGGGAGATCGCGATCATCGGTTGGTGCATTTTCAAATGGTAAGGATCCAAGTTCAAAATATCGCGCAGTGTCGTAACTGGCATATCCGACCCAGCCACCTAAAAAACTTGGCAGCGGTAAGTCGTCAACTGCGATTGGTTCTCCAACAATCCAAGATTTCGAATGTTCTCGTAGAATAGCAAGGGGATTATCCGCAACGATTTCCGTAATGGTCCCCTGCATATGATCGTGTATCGTGACGTTGTTTTCTTTTGCGATGATTTCAACGGCTGGCTTTGCACCCAAAAATGAATACCGCCCTACTTCGTTTCCATTTTCTACCGATTCAAACAAGAAACTCGCTGCTGTGCGGTCATCTTGGGCGACAAGGCGTCTATATGCAAGTACCGGTGTAAGATGGTCGCCCATCATTCGCCGTACCACTGGAATTACTGTGGCTTTTTTTGCTGCTTCATCAAATGCTGCTTTTGACATTCGCAAAGTGTACCAAGGCACCATTGCATCTGAACCTGGACCGATATTGGACTTGGTACATCGCATGATAAGTCGTGGGAGGTGACGTCGGGTACGATAGCGATATGTGTGATAATGGCAATATCGTGTCGATGAGGGGGATTGAACGTGTCTATTACAAGCCTGATGGAAGCGTCCTCGTAAGTGCCCTGCGAGGTGTTGATCTCGATGTACCTGCTGGACAATCACTGGCCATCATGGGACCCTCTGGCTCTGGAAAAAGTACCCTTATGAATATTCTAGGCTGCCTCGATCAGCCAACATCTGGCTCAATTTCGATCGCTGGGCAAGATGTCTCTTCACTCAATGACGCGGAGTTATCACTTGTTCGAGGCAAGCAAATCGGTTTTGTTTTTCAATCATTTAATCTCATTCAACAACTCACCATAGAAGAAAATGTCGAAGTGCCACTCTTCTACAGACGAGTTCGTGCCCCGCAGCGACGGATCGAAGCAACAGCAATTCTTGATCGCGTAGGTCTAGGCGATCGCATTGGCCATAAGCCCAGTGAACTCTCTGGCGGACAACAACAACGTGCTGCAATTGCAAGAGCACTTGTAACGAACCCATCTATTCTTCTAGCAGATGAACCAACAGGAAATTTGGATTCGAAAACTGGAAATGACATTCTACAATTATTTGACGAGATGAATGCAGATGGTCTTACAATTATGGTCGTAACGCATGACGAAGAAGTCGGCAAACGATGCAACCGAACGATACAACTGCTCGACGGTCTGATTGATCGAGACACAAAGAATGCATGATGCAAAACCACTACGTGTACTCGGGATCGATCCGGGTTTACGAGTCGCTGGGTACGGTTGTATTACGTATGATCGAGGTGATCCACGACCAACACTCGTCGAAGCGGGAGCGATCAAACTTGATACAACACAATCCGTTTCTCATCGTCTCTATCAACTTTGGACTGATATCAATGAAATTATCACGGATGTTTCACCTGATGTAGTCGCAGTCGAAACCGTTTTTTCACATGCTAGGCAAGTTGGTACTGCAATTACAATGGGCCACGCTAGGGGTGTCATACTCCTTTCCATCGAAAAAAATGGATTGCCCCTGATCGAACTCGCACCCGCAGAAATCAAAAAATCTGTCACGGGCAACGGTAGAGCCACTAAATCACAAATTCAACACGCAGTTGTAGCCATTCTCAATCTTAGCGAATTTCCAGAACCACCAGATGTTGCTGATGCCCTTGCAATCAGCGTCACAGGTGCAATGCGGTACTAGCGAAAAATCTCTTCATTTGTTCATTGACAGACCATATTAGAGCCTCTAAGATAACGAGTAATTCATTAGCCCCCGAAAGGGCTCGGCATGGTGCTTGCATCTGCCGGGCCTTTCTTTTTTAGAGTAGCTTCTCTTCAACTCTACTGCCTGTGGCTTGCTGAACCTTCGCGTTGCTTTGTCACACGTCAGTGCAGCAAACAAAGAAAGATCGCAGTCGAAACTCTTATATCTGTATCGTGAAATTAACTACCTCTAAGGTAATTTCTAAACGCAGAGGGTGAAACACATAAATGGTAATTTGGGCGCTAATGAGAAGAAGTAGAACAAGGAGCGTGAAGCGGGCGGAATCTTGCGAAGGCGATGGAATGCGACGCGGTCATACGAGTCGTAGTCAGTATAAATTGTCATAGATGTGTTGGACCCTCGAAAAAAAGAAGACCCGGTGGATGCAAGCACCACACCGAGCCCTTCCGGGGGCAAGATCGGCGTTACGCATAGGCAACATCCCAATCATACACACGCCTTCCCTTACTTCTATGAAATATCTCAAAAAAATACATTTTTTTCTGTCTATATCTGTCCATAACTACTAGCAAGGTGCCAAGCCTTGGTATCTTTAACAATTACGAACGTATTCTCTTAGAAAGGTTTATTTATGCGACTCATCTTCCTTGCCCCAGCACTATTTACTTTTGCTGCTTTTTCCGCAGATAAAGGCGATTTGCTTTTAGAGCGATTCCAAAGTGCCTGTAACTCAGTCTTGAATCAGCATGGTCTTGCACCAGGAGATATGAAGGTAATTGAAGCCCTTAGATCTGACTTACATGATTGGAATAGTTCAAATGACGAAATAGACACCCTTGCTGCAGAACTTCAACTTACCCTATGGATTGGCGATAATGAACTTGCTGACGAGTTGTTTCACCTTTTGATCGCTACGCAAACTGATAATCCAGCGATCGCTTTGAGGTGGTCCCGCTTTGCTTTGGAACTGCCAGATGCTGATGAGGAAGCGATCTTTAGGGAGCTCATGTCGTTATATCCAACATCTCCCGAGGTAGTTTTAGATTGGGCAACCCAACTTGATAAACGAAATCGTTACTCTGAAGCAAGGAATGCAATTGACGGCTTAGATGTAGAAGAGCGATTAAATCCGGATGTAATAGGCGTCTATGCAGATCTCCTTTTTGCGGACAACCGTTTTGATGATGCGATTGCAGAACTCGATCAAGCCGATGCAACAACCCTAACTACAAACCCTGCACAAAAGGCTTTACTAGAAACTAAGAGAACTAAATACAACAGTATCTCCAAAAAATGGGAAGAAGAACTTGCGATACGTGAATCTGAAGCTGAGATGGATGACCTTCCCCGCATTCACATGATTACCTCTAAAGGTCCAATCATCCTTGAGTTGTACGAAGATCATGCTCCAAATACGGTCGCAAACTTCATCTCACTCTCTGAAAGTGGATATTACGATGGAACGCGTTTTCATCGCGTACTACCAAAATTTATGGTGCAAGGTGGTGATCCCATCAGTCGTGATAAAACAAGTACTCAGGCTGGAACAGGCGGTCCTGGTTATACCATTGTTGATGAACATACAACCGAAGATATTAGAAACCACTTTGCTGGGTCACTCTCCATGGCAAAAACTTCCGCGCCAAACTCTGGAGGCAGCCAGTTCTTCCTTACACACTTACCCACCTCACACCTTGATGGTAGACACACGGTTTTTGGCAGAATCTTAGATGGACTAGAAATTGCTCGTGCAATTGAAAAGGGTGATGAGATTTTCACTGTTACAGTGATACGCAAACGTGGACACGAATATCTACCTGAAAAACTAGGCCCAAATGGTCAACCACTCATTGAAAGTACTCTAGAAGATCTAACAGATACATCGGAAACAGTAAAACCAATACTTGACAAGTCGAGAAAACCTTCATTAAACAGTTCTTCAAACCAATAACACATGTCACAACTTCCTCCTGAAACCATGCAAGGCTACCTTGTGCCTTGCGTCCGACAATTCAGCGTGTTCCTTGAGAACCGCGTAGGACGTCTTCTCGATCTACTTCGTCACTTCGATGATGCGTCACATGTCCATGTTGTAGGGCTTAATGTCATGGACTCCTCTGATCATGCAGTCATCAGGATGATTCCTGACAATGCTGATGCTGCAAGATTGATGTTGCAGGATTTATCAATCTCATTTTCAGAAACCGATGTCATTGTTGCAATGATAGACGACTCGCATTCCCTTGCAGATCTTTGTCTATACCTGCTTGGTGCTGAGCTCAATATCCACTTCATCTATTCACTTATTAAACAGCCAATTGTTGGAGATTCTCTCGTTGCAATTGCAATCGATGACCTCACCCTTGGCGGTCAACTCCTTGTTAAAAAGGGTTTCACATTGCTTGGTGAAGCTGATTTAAATTAATCCTTTATACAAAAGCAATATCGCTAACTTGCTCAATCGCGCCAACTGAATACGCCTCATGCAAGAATCGCTTGACTGCTTCTCTTCCCTGATCACCAAAATCGAGAGTCCAATTGTTGACATACATTTCTACAAATTTATCTGTTGATGCCATGTCAATTCCACGCCCCCACTTTGAAGCCCAAGCAAGAGACTTTTCGCGATTTGCCATGGCGAATACGATCGAATTCTTCAAGAGTTTTGTCACTTCACTTGTTGAGCCTTCTCCATAAATCGCATCAAAATCACACCGAATTGCATTTCCACCCAGTGGCAGCAGTAATCCAGTTCGTTCTTTCCACCAATGACCGAAATCACATATCTCATATAAACCATGCTCTTCGTAAGTCAGTTGCCCCTCGTGGATGACAACACCTGCATCGTATTGCCCAGCAACAACACAATCCATTATCTTCGTGAAATCTACAGGTTCCCATTCCAAAGGACGATTTCCTGCCAAAATCCGAAGTGTCGCCAATGCAGTTGTTCGCTCGCCTGGAACTGCAATTTTTGGGCAAGTTGTAAAAAGTGTATCAACAGTACATTTTTCTCTTGCAACTAACTTTGGGCCATACCCATCACCAAGAGATGCGCCACATGAAGTCAAATCATATTGCCGAGCAACGCGAGAGTATTGTGCGATGCTTATTGCAGTAATGTCATACAAACAATTTTCCGCTTCACAATTTAACGTCTCAATATCCTTCATCACCAATTCAAATTCCCAATTTCCAGTTTCCATCGAAGGACCACTTCCGTCGATATCTGCAAGTGGCCACCACATGAAAGCATCATCTGGATCTGGGCTATGGGCTAAAGTAATTTTTCTCACGAAGACATTTCCTTTTCAAGCAATACGCTTAACTCACGACGTAAAATTTTACCAGTTGGATTTCTTGGCAACTCATCTAAAAGAATAACTGACTTTGGAACTTTAAAAGATGCTAAAGTTTCACGGCACCAACTACGAAGTGACTGTTCATCGAACGTGGCGTCATCCACCAGCTCGACAAAAGCAACTGCAACTTCGCCACGTGACAAATCGGGTCTTCCAACAACTCCCGCAGCTGAAACTGTTTCGTGCTTCGTTAAAACTTCTTCAATCTCACGAGGAAAAACATTTTCGCCACCAATAATCAACATTTCTTTTATTCGACCGGTGATATAGAGAAAGCCATCCTCATCGAGTTGCCCCATGTCACCAGTACAGAAGAATCCTTGATCATCGAAAACTGCAGCAGTTTCCTCAGGCAACTTGTAATACCCCTGCATGATGTTCGGTCCCGAAATTCGCACTTCTCCATCCACGCCCCATCGCACATCGTTGCCTTCTTCATCAACAATCTTTTCAGTTACCCCAGTGACTGGCATGCCAACGGATCCACGGCGATGTTCATCTGGTCGACACCAATTTGTTACAGGGGACGTTTCAGTAAGACCGTACCCCTCATTGATAATCAAACCAAACTTTTTCTTCATCCCTTCAAAGACAGCATCTGGTAGTGCTTCGCCACCAGAAACAGCGAACCGTACAGAAGCAAAGTCGTCACTCTGTCCACTTTTTGAGTTGAGTAACGCATTGAACATTGAAGGAATCGCAAGCATCGCCGTTGGTCGATGTGTACGTAACAAGTCAAAAGCTTTTCTTGGGTTAAACCTCGCACAATAGATGGCTTTTGCACCGATTGACATTGGGAGCATCGTAGTCACCGTAAAACCAAAACTATGAAATTGCGGAAGTAATCCCAAAAATGAATCTGATTTATTAAAACCAGACCATTGACAGCACTGTTCTACGTTTGATCGAATGTTGCCTTCGCTTAACATCACCCCTTTTGGACGACCCGAAGTACCAGATGTGTAGAGCAATGCCGCCAATGCTTTTTCATCTTGACGAACAGTGCGTCGAATTGGCGGAATACCTCCAAATGACATTTCGTCCATGCGTAGTTGTTGGACAGTTTCAGGTAGCGGACCAACCATCTCAAGCATAGGGCCAACCGTGATCACTGTCTCTAGCTCTGCATCCTTGATGATATAGGCGATTTCATCTGGTGATAGGAGGTAATTGATTGGGACAATCGTTTTACCAAGTGACCATATTGCAGTCGCGGCCACTGGAAAGAGTCCAGAAGTTGGCAGCATGACTCCAACATGCTTAGAATTGTCCATCGATGCAAGTTTTTTCTGCACATGCCACGATGCAACCTGCAAATCAATCCCTCGCCACGAACGAAAATCGTCCACGATCAATGATGTGAATAGATTCCAACGCCAAGTTTTCAAAATTGATTGCAAAAGTTGCATATGGTTCCTTCTAACATTGATACGATAACAAATGACTAGAAAGGATTCTACTCATGCTAGCACGCCCTTTACATCTGATTTTTGCAATCGCCTTCACATTAACCTCCATTGGGTGTTCAACCAATGGACCAATAGCAATGGAGAGGTCCCTAGAAGAATACAACCAAGGGCAATGGTCGATCTCGGCAATGTGGGCTAAGAAGGCACTCAGCGAAAATGGGAAACACGACCAAGCAGCATATCTACTGGGGTTATGTGAATTTAGAATGCAACACATCCCTAAAGCCAAGGAGCGGTTTGAGCAAGTGGCAACATCGCAGGACGAGGAAGTGCGAGGCAAAGCGACCGCTATGCTGGGCATCATTGCATCAAATAGTGGCGACTACGTGACGGCAGCACTCGCCTTCAAACAGGCAACGAATGATTTAAAAGGTAGCGATAAAACAAAAGCAAGTTCTCGTGCCGCAACTTCAGGTAGTGGATCTGCATTTTCAGAAATAGTAATATCTGGAGCATACACGTTGCAATTTGGCGCGTATAAAAATTTGGAAAACGCACAGAACGCAGCAAATAAAATTGGGTCAAATCTTCGCCTTGCAGGCCTTGGAAACGCCTCGATTGTGGAAGAAAAGTCAAAGATTGGGAAAGCACTTTTTATGGTTCGAGCAGGTTCTTTTGAAACTCGTGCTTCCGCAGCACGGTGTAGAAATATAAATGCCCTTCCTCAGTGTATCGTAACGGCAGTTCAATAGTGAATTTGACGTTCAACAGACTGCCGCTTCATAGACGATAATGCCAACTATCAATGGGTAAGGCACCAAACAGCAAATCCTCAACTACGAGACGTGCGAAAGTACTCCGAAAAGTACCCAAGCAGCAATTCCAGTTGAGTGAATTACTAAGAAAACCAGAGTTCCTTCGGACTTGCGTGATTATCTTTTTGTTCCTCTTACTTGTCTCATTTGTAGCGACTTGGTCGCGCGAACAAATCAAAGTGAGAGATGGACAAATTGTTACAGACACTCGTGTTACAAGACTCGATTTTGAAATTGAAGATACGTCTGCAACTGAAATCAAACGAGAAGAAGAAAAAAACTCTTCACCTCGAATTTACATCATTAATGATTCATTTATCGAGCGGTTAAGCGCTTCTCTCCTAGGACTTCCGACAGCAGTTTTTGGGAAAACGACTGTTGAAGAAATCGCTCCAGAACTTGTTACTCAGTTTAAACTTACGCCAGAAAAACTTGGTGCTCTCCAGAACATGTCAAGAGATGGAGAACCAACAAGTACTTGGCGAGGGGCAGTCTCACGATTGACCCGTAACTTGCGGGGCAGTACACCACTGCTTACAAATGACGAGTTTCAAATTTTTACAACAACACCGCCTGCAAACCGAGCGTTAGTAAGTCCGAACTCTCGAATTCAACGTCCATATCAAGCCGAGGCGATCGCCCTGCCCACCGAGGGGGTGGAATTCGATCATAAAGTTTCTGAATTAGTCAGTCGTGCGGGTTTCAAAGAAACAACTGTACCGATTATTGAAGCAAGACTTCTATTTGAGAATCAGCCTTCAGTGCAATTCGACGCTGAAGCGACTCAAATTGAAATTAACAAAGCAGTCAACGCTGTTCAACCCGTTATTTCTGTGCACCAAAAGGGAGAAATAATTTGGACAAGAGGCGACCGACTTTCTGCAAAACAATATGAAGAGGCTGTTCTTGAACAATCCCAATTCGAAGCCTCTGCTCCAATACTCGTGCAATGGCTCCCACGCCTTGGAACTATGGGATTGCTCGCAATGCTCTCAATTTTTATTGGTGCGTATACAACGATTTCCAATCCTAGAATTTCAAAAAATCCACTTCGCTTATTTATGTTGTGTTTTTTGATGGTATTAATGTTGGGCTTGTCTGTGGTCGTCACACTTGAAGCACCTGTATTTATATTTGCTGCAGCAATTGTTCCAACTCTTCTTGTTGTAACAATTGCATGCCTTGCATATGGCCAAAGGCTCGCAATGTTTTTAGCATTTATGCAGTGTGCACTTGTGACGATGTCTCTTTCACAACCAATCATTTGGTTCATCGTCATGGTTGCAGGATGCGGAACAATCATAGGTCAACTAAAAGACGTTAGTCATCGACAAACGCTGATTCGAGCTTCAAGTCTTACTGCAATTGTTTTTGCACTTGGAACATGTTGTTTTTCCCTTGTTGCGTTACCAGATATCACGATCGCATGGCAACAAGTCATATTTGATTCCGTTATCGCAGGAGGGTCTTCCCTTGTAGTCGGGTTCTTCGTCCTTGGCATACTTGAACCCATCGAACGTATTTTTGACGTTACTACGGGCATGTCACTCGCTGAACTGAAAGACACTCGAAATAACTTATTGCAAAAACTTCAAGAACTTGCACCAGGCACTTTTAACCATTCAAGACAAGTAGCAGATATTGCTGAAACTGCTGCTGAAGCGATTGGTTGCAATTCTCTACTTGCATACGTTGGAGGCCTATACCATGACATTGGAAAAATGAATAAGCCTGAGTATTTCGTCGAAAATCAAACAGGGTTTAACAGGCATTCGACACTTAAGCCGTCAATGAGTTTGCTCATTATCATTGGACATGTTAAAGACGGGATTGAACTTGCAAAGGAATATGACCTGCCCAGAGAAATTATTCACTTTATCGATGCCCATCATGGCACAACTCTTGTTGAATATTTTTACCATGCAGCGAAGAAAGCTGCAGAAGAATCTGGTAGTGAACCTATTAACGATGTGAATTTTCGATATCCGGGACCAAAACCAAAAACTAAGGAAGTTGCAATCTTGATGATTGCTGATGCTGTTGAATCTGCTTCAAGGGTTATGCCTGATCCCAACCCCGGAAGAATAGAAGCACTAGTACGCGACATTTCTCGCAAACGTCTTCTCGATCATCAATTTAATGATTGCGAGTTAACATTTGGTGAACTTGCAAAGATCGAAGATGCAATCATTGCACGGTTGAATTCGATTTATCACACACGTTTAAAGTATCCAGAGAATGACGCAGAAGAAAACGAAGCAGATCTCAAAAAAATTGAAGACGAAGGTGAACTTTCCGCCTAATCAATATCTGCCATTAATTTCGCAAAGCCAGCAATATCCGAGTGAAAATCCAATATCCAAGTGGTTGCATTCATTCCAAGTACAACTTCTGTTTTTACTGAAGGTTCAGCTGGAACATTTCGTGCCGTGTCCAAGCCTGCATCCTTTTCAATTGAGATTAATCCGCGTACAAGTTTTCTCGCATCCATTGCCATTGCAAAGTCTACTGAGATATTCTCATGTGTTGAGATCAAACGGGAGAGATCCGTTGCAACGGGATTTTCGTTAAACGGATTGGACTTAACCGCTCCAAAGGAAAAACCCATCCAATCTCCAACTTTGCGAAGGGCTAGGACTGTGTCAGCTGGAACTACTGCATGCATCATTTTCAAATCTTCTTTGGTTTCTCCAAGCATGCCGACAGTCCACTCTGTATTTGACCCACTACTAGGTGTCAATTTCATTTGAAAGTCTTTTGCAAATTGAGTTGCCATATTGTTGATTACGTCTTTTGCTCGAGATAAGTATGCTTCCTGATCTGTTGTTTCTACAAGTGATGAAATTGTCAAACCAACTTTATCTTCTAATCCAAACATCACAACATTGTCACCATGAAGATCCCCAAGATCACGCATGGCTTCAGTAATTGCAATCATTGGATATTCGTCAAATTCCTTCCCAAGTGACTCGAGGTTGAAACTTAAAAGTAACTGTGTAAATTCTTCTGACATTGCATACTGCAATGCGCTAGTTCTCATTGATGAAGCCATTTCCTGCATCGGAGAATTGTCAATTGAATTGCTTTGGGGATTCTTTTGAGCAATCTTGATTTGAGTGTCTACTATGCCTTTCAC